>PVML01017085.1_pt1 | contig 313207 bp, 230 predicted proteins | sample 1853371 | NCBI WGS metagenome assembly PVML01 (sample SAMN08533508, study PRJNA380276) | Human gut metagenome, whole genome shotgun sequencing project. | isolation source: participant 1, chromium library | host: Homo sapiens | collected 2017 | reverse complement strand
ACACTCACGACCCAAACCCACACACCCCCACAAAAACACCCGGGGCTTCTCGCACTCATGAGACCCACGTCTGGGACCATTCCCGGCCGGCCCCGCCGTCGGGGCCGAAGAGAGACGGCGCGGCGCGTTCCCATTTCCGCAGGAAATCCGGAAAACAGCACGTCCGTGACCGTGGAATCCCGACGCCCGGGCCTCCTCCCCCCGGTCTGCTGTGCGGACGGCCCCCCCTGAGGGGAGCCAGAAACTGGCTTGGTTATGGGGTCGCTCTACACTGGCTTCTGCTATGCATTACTTCACCCCTAAACGTTGCGCTACGTCGAATAAAATCATGTATCACGATAAGGCGCAGGCTCAGCGTGCCGCTGATCAAAGCCTGATCGAGCGCGGAGTCGAGCTATGGGTGTACCGTTGCGAATTTTGCGGATGCTGGCATCTCACGCATCGCGATCCGCAATCCAGTTACCGGCATGTACCGCTGAACCAGCAACTCAAGCCACACAGTCGTAAAAAGGGCTACAAGCCACGTAGACGTTAGCGTCAGAAGCTCCACAGGCCTCGCCAACGCCGTGTCTGAGACAGGTTACGGTCCAAACACGTCAGGTCGTAGGCTGCTAAGCGTTCAGGGCGCTCGGACACACTTCGTCCAACACTTACATCACCTTGGTGTTTTCAAGGTTGCGGATAACCCAATCGTTGAAGCGAATTACCGGCTTGCGCAACATAAGTCCCAACAGCAATGAGGGGACAAGGAACAGTGCCAGTTTGCCCATGGAAACCCAGTATTCCATGCCGAATGAGCCTGCCATGGCCGAATGCATCGCATCCACCGCATAGGGGAACAGTAGCCATTTAGAAACGACCTGGAAGAACGTCGGCAGTGTTTCAATGGGGAATGTGCCGCCGGAACCGGCTACCTGCATAACCAGCAGTACTACGGCAATGGCTTTGCCGATATCACCGAACGACAGGGTCAGCGTATACACAATATTCGAGAACACCAGTGCAGACAACCACCCGACCATCAAGAACTGAATCGGATGCTCACACTGCACGCCGAGATAGAACATATCGCCCAGGCACACCAGCGTACCTTGCAGCAAAGCAAGGAAACCGAAAATCATGTATCGGCCGAAATATTCGTGGTGCAAGCGTAAACCGAACTGCCGCGCATTGCCGGGAGCCTCGGCACGCGGCTTCTTCAGCACATCCAACGCGGCGGCCGGTCCGGCAATCCGCCCGGCAATCATGGCCTCGCGAAGACCCACTTCCGAACCGAGCGGCAGATCATTGCCCAACCCTAAGATACGAGCCTTCTCATGGTCGGAAATCGATACTTTCAACATGGCGACCAGAATGATCGCACCGACCCAAATAGACAAAATCGTGTAGAACGGAGCCATCGCGGAACCATAGTTGGCAACGGGATAGAGCGCGATGCGGTCGACCGCTACGGGTGCCGCCAGCATGGAAGCAATGGCATCGGGCTTCGCAGAGGAAATCACAGACAGGTCGATGGTGCCGCCATTGGTGATAGAGGCGAGTTGGGAAGACAAGTTGTCGAGTTTCTTCGCCGAACGGGTCAAAGCGCTAGCTGCGTCAGTCAAGGCCGACTGGATGTCCGTCAGGCTGTCTGAAACGCCGCCAGAAAGACCTGACACGCTGCTTACGGTCGATGCAAGCCCGTCGATTACGGAACTTGCCTGCGTGGTCACTTCGTCCATGGACGAGGTCAGATTGTTCAGTTGCGGTTTCAGCGTGCTCTTGTACGTGTCTGAAGCCTGAGTAATCGATTGTTTGGCGGCAGCGATTTGTGATTTCAGATCTCGACGCGCTGTATCGGCATCGGCAGTACCGTTTGCTATGTGCGTGGCCGCATCGCCCAACGCGGTGGCGGCTTGCTGCATGCTCTGCTGCGCCTTTGTGGCTTGGTCTGCAGCCGCGTTCAGTTGAGCGGCAACGGTATCTCCGCCCACGGGCAGTGAAGCCGCTTGTTTGGCGAGATCTCGTAAAGCGGCGGCATACTTTCCAAAGCTGTCGGCCTGAGCCTCCACTTTGGATTGCATATCGGTTAGCTTGTTTGATATCTGTGAGGATTGTGAGCCCACATCGGCAAAAGCGGCATCGATTTGCTTGGCAATGGTGTCGTAGGATGAACCGGCCTGCTGCAATGCCGTACCGACGCCATCGGTGGCTCCGGACAATGCCTTGTCGAGGCTGGAGACGCCGTTGCGGGTCTGTTTCAACGCCTTTTTGGTTGTGGCCGCAGCTGAGCCTGTTGATCCCAGCAGCTTATCGGTGGAATCAATGATGCTGTTGGCGGCCCCGAGCAGATTGGCATAGGAATCCATCTGCGACGCAGTGCCGGTCAAACGAGACGACATGGTGGCAATATGACTGGAGGCGTTGTTGACGTACTGCTCCATTTGCGGGCTTTGCGCGTAATCGGCCACGTTGGAAACCAAATCCAGCGCCACGCTCGCCAAGGTCTTCACAAATGTCTGGTCGATGGTCGTGGCCACGGTGGTAGCACCCTGGTCGGTGATATGCGGAGCGATCGGATTGATTTTCTCATTGAGATAGTATTCGAGCTTGGCGTGCTTGATCTTCGGTGAAAACAGCGTCATCATATCGGAGCTGAAGCTCTTTGGAATAATCAGCGCGGCATAGTATTCGCCTGAGTTCACGCCATCGATGGCCTTAGCACGATCCACAAACTGCCAGTCAAGGTCATGATTGGCCCTGAGCGTATTGGTCACGGTTTCGCCGACGTTGATGGTGATCGGCATCAGATCGGACTTATAGCCCTTATCCACGTTCGCCACAGCGACCTTCAAGGCCTTGGTGTTGCCGTACGGGTCCCAGCTGGCGGCGATGTTGTACCAGGCGTACAGTGCCGGCACAATCACCAATCCCATAGCCACGATTACGGCGATCACATTGCGGGTGGCTTGGCGCACGTCACGTACGAATATTTTCCAGATAAGCTTCATCGTGCGCCTCCTTGCCCAGACTGCCCAGACTGACCGGACTGCTCGAACTGTGCGGTGTGCGCAGTCGGCTCGGCGGCCTGATCGCCGAACAGTGTGAGTCGTTCAGTGGTTTCGCCGATATCCGGATTGCTGCCCATCGCCGCTTCGTGACGTCCGTGGCCGTGGAAACGCCGCCACGCATATCCGTTGAGCATCACATTGCGGAACTCGTCGGCACTCATGGCACTGACGCCAAGCTGCATGGCGTAGGTTTCGCGTGCGTATTCAACCACAATGAGATAGGCGTCGATAAGAATAATCGACAGAATCCAAGAGGTCAGCATGGCGATTTTCTCTTGGGTGACGAACAGCAGCACCAGGAATACGAACGGGAGTACGGTCAGCAATGCCAGACCGGCAACGATCATCTTTGGGTACCGTGCGAAGAACCGGTGCGCGCGATGGGCGATGATATCGCGCAGTTCCTTGCTGTCGGACACCGTGCGGAATACGGAGTTCAAGCTCACCTGTTCGTTCACCATGCTGTTGTGCTCGGTGATCATCAGGTCGGTACCTCCCAAACGATGGTCGAACAGCGCGTTCAGGTTCATCGCATACCGGCGTACGACAAGTCCCACGAAAAGCGCCGCCGGCAGATACCAGAACAGGTGCAGCATGTCGAGCCAGTAATGGTTCGCGTACAGGCCGGCGATCGGGCCGCGCATCGCGTTGATGCCGTAGGTAAAGGGCAGCCATGGGTGCAGTTCGCGGAAGAAGTTCGGCATCATTTCAATCGGATACAGGCCGGAGGCACCGGGTATCTGCACAATGACCAGAATTACGGCGATGGCTTTGCCGATATGGCGGAACGCCACGGCCAGCGCGTAAATAATGTTGATGTAGACGAACGAACAGAAGATTCCGGCCAAGATGAACAGCAGCGGATGCTCGCATTGGATGCCGAGCACCAGATCGCCAATGGTGGCGATGATGGCTTGCAGGAATCCGATGGTGACCAGCAGCAGCCAGCGGCCAAGATATGCTTGCGTAGCGGTGATACGGCGAATGCCCTCGCGGTCGACCTCAAGCTTGTAGATGGCGATTAGCACGAAACCGCCTACCCACAGTGCCAGATTCGTGTAGAACGGGGTGACTGCGGACCCGTAATTGTCGGTGGCATACACGACTTTCGTGGTCAGGGTGACGGGATTGCCCATGAAGTCGCCGAATCCCTTGTCATCCAGATGCAGCGTATCCCGGATTTTCTGGTAAGCGGCGGAACTATCGAGCGTGGCGATATCGGTGCGTACGGTGGCGACATCGCTGGCCACCTGGCGCAGCGAATCCTGCGTGCTGCTGATGGTGGTTTTTGTTTGGTTCAGGGTATCGACAAGCTGGTCGAACAGTCCGTCGGCCTGATCCAAGGTGCCGGATAACGAAGTCAACGTGCCATCCAGTGTGCCATTCAGGGCGGCGAAACTGTTCAATGATGAGGTGAGCGACGGCATTACGGTGCCGGTCAGCGAGCCGCGCGCGGTATTCAGCGCCGCGATGCCGCCGGTGGTGGTGTTGGTCATGGCTCCGGAAAGATTCGTGGTGGCGTCTTTACCGGAGTTGATGAACTGTGTGGTGTCGGTATGGAAGGTGTTGAGCTGTGTCTGCTGTTTGCTGATCAATGAGTCGAGCGCATCGATTTGTTTCCAGATGTTCTGGCCGACTGGGTCGGTGGTGTCTTTGCCGATGCCGGCTTTGGTCAGCGCGTCTTTCAGATCGCTGATTGACGTTTGGGTGGCATTCAGTGGGGCCGAAAGTGTGTTGGTGATGGTGTCGACGGAGTTCTGCGCGCTGTTGAAGGAGCCGGTGATGCTGCCGGCGGCGTTGTTGACGTGAACGGCCAGTCCGGAGAGTTGTGCTGAACTGGTGTCGAGCGCGCCGACCAGTGTGGTGGAGAAGGCTTGTGACCCGGCCTGTGTTTCCGTCAACAGTGTGCCGGACTGGCGGGAGGCCTTCTGCGCGGCCGCGACGGTCTGCTTGAGTGAGGCGGTGGTCTGTTTGGCGTCGGCGAGAATCGTGTCTGATTGGGCCAGCGTGTCCTGTAAGTCGGTGAGTGAATCCTGAACGGTGTTCAGCGTGGACATCACCGTATTGAGATCATTGATCGTATCGTGCTGGACTTTGCCGGTGGCTTGGTCGAGATCGCCTCCCGCTTCGGAAACGGCCGAGGCAACGGTGGTGGCTACCGTGGTGACGAAGGCGGAGTTGATCTGCTCGTCGATGGTGGTGGCACCGGTGTCGGTGATTTTCGGCGCGATCGCGTTCTTCTTCTCGTTGACGTAATACTTGATTTTTGGCTGTTTGGAGGTTCCGGTCACCGATTCGACCAGGCTGGTGCTGAAATCCTTGGGCAGCACGATGGCTGCATAGTATCCGCCGGTCTCCACGCCGTGGACGGCCTGTTCCTCATTGTCTACGAAGCGCCAGCCGAGTTCGTCGTTCTGCTTGAGTTTCTTGACGACCTGCCGGCCCGCATCGAGATGGCCGACCAGATCGTTGGTGGTGCCTTGGTCTTCATTGGCTACGGCCACTTGCAGATTGCCGGTGGCTGAATAGGGATCCCAGTTGGCGAGAATGTTGAACCATGCGTACAGCGAGGGCAGCATTGCTACGCCGAGCGTCACCACAACGGCAACGGGATTGCGTAAGATACGTCTGCAATCGCGTAGAAAGACTTGCCAAACCGTCCGCATCCAGTCCCTCTTTTCCGGTTCGTAATCATTGCGGCCACATGCAGTCTATTCCCACCACTGGTGCGAATACTGCTGGTTTGGCGGGTTTTCTTGCAAAACTGGCCGTTGGTTGTCCGCATAATGGGACTGATATGTGAACGTTTGTTGATGGTGCGACACCGGCGGGATGGTTGTGCAATTTTGCCGGTATCCGGTGATGAAATGTTGAGGTGTTGGAACTGAGTCGTCGCAGTGCTGAGACCGAGACGACTCAGTGACGAGCCTATCCGAGGCTATCTCGTTGGTTCTGGTCTCACTGATCCAGACGGAAGCCCTGAGCGGCGGCCTTGTCGAGCAGTGTCTGATGGCTGACATCCTGCCGACTGATCGTGGCGACCTGATCGCTGAAAGCGTCCACCGGACGGTCGGCTTGGCGCAGATCGTAGTACCGGTGAACTTCCTCGTCGAAGGCGGGCAGCTGGTCGAGTACGCCATCGGCGTCAGCCGGGTAGGTGTTCTCGAAGAACTGCATCGTGCGCGGCATGCGCGGCTTGACGGTCGGGTTCTGATCGGGCTTGCCGATGGCCAGACCCAGCACCGGATACGTGTATTCCGGCAGATTCAGCACGTCGATAAGGCCGGGGATGTTGTTGAGCAGAGAGCCGAGAATCACGCAGCCCAGTCCCAGCGAATAGGCGGCGGTCTCCATGGCGTGCAGGGCCAGCACTGCGTCGTTCTGAGCTTGGGTGAAGCGATAGCTGTACTTGAGATGGAATTCGTCGGAAGCGGGATCGATACCCTTGCGTTCGGCGATGCGTGCGTTGCGGTGCTCGTCGATGACGAACACGTACAGCAACGGCGCGGTGGCGATATACGGCTGATGGCCGAATTCGGCGAGCTTGGCTTTGGTGGCCGGGTCGGTGATACGGATGGCGGACCAGTCGTTAAGGAACTGGCTGGACGCGGCATGTTGGGCGACGGTTTCGAGCGTGGCGCGGGTATCGTCGTCGATGGCCTCGTCCTTGAACTTACGGATGGAGCGGCGGCCCAGAAGAGCCTCGATTGTTGCGTTGGTAACCATGGCTTTATTGTCGCACGGCAGACGCCGGACGTCACGGTGGATTACCTCACAGTGAAATGCCGATATTGTGTGGCGGAACTGTGCTGGACTGATGGTTCCTGTCGATTGACTGATGGTTCCTTGACGAAATTCCAGCGATGAGTCATCAGTCAGCCAACAGAAACCATCATCCAACCGGGGGATTAGCGGCTGGGCTTGCGATGGCGGTGGTCGACGAACGCCTTGGAGCCCCGATCCGACAGCTGCGAAACCACTGCGCCGAGTGCGGCCGAAACGGCGGCGAATGCCAGACTCATTGCCAGACTTTGCGGCGCGTCTGCCGCCAGTCCCTTGCGCAGATTGCGTTTGCTTGTGCCCTTGTCCCATATCATCTGGAATGCTTTGCCGGCAACCAAGCCTGCCAGCGCTGGGACTGCCGACTTGATGAGCTTGTCGCCCAGAGAATCAGGGTCGTTGAGCCGGTCCTCGCGCAGCCTGTTGACCTTCTCGTCGATGCGGTGCAGGCTGTCGACCGCGCGGTCGGCGCTGGAGGGGAAGTCGGTGTTCGTTTCGTCGCTCATGACTCTCAGTCTAATAGCATCTCAATCATCTCAGCGCAAAAGATGGGCGTTAATGGTGGAGTCATGAACGAGCGCAGACTAGAGTGGAGGCATGAGCGAACAGAACGTGAACGGCACCGTTGCCGTCGAGAACTCTCGTGGCGGCAATGGATTTTTGGTGTTGCTGCGCCACGGCCAGACCGTGTGGAGCGAATCCGGGCAGCATACCGGGCGCACGGACATCCCGTTGACCGCGGTCGGCGAGCAGCAGGCAGCGGATGCCGGAAGGCGCCTGCGCGAGGCCTTCCCCGAAGGATTCAGCCAGAGCTGTGTGTTTTCCAGTCCGCTGAAGCGGGCGTGCCAAACCGCTGAATTGGCTGGTTTTGCGGACCACGGTGTGTTGGACGGCATCGCTGAATGGGATTACGGCCGAGCCGAGGGGCGTACGCGCCAGCAGGTGAGTGAGGCCAGCGGTTTTGAATGGGATGTGTGGCGTGACGGGCCGCGCTCGCTGACGCCCACGCTGGAGGGCGACTGGGTCGAGACCTTGCCTTCGGGCGAACAGGTGCCGGTCCATGCCGGGCCTGGCGAGACGCTGGAAGAAGCGGCGGCACGCGCCAAGAGCGCCATCGACGAGATTACGCCGCTGCTGAAAGACGGCCATAATGTGCTGTTGGTGGCTCATGCGCACATCCTGCGCATCCTCACCTCGCAATGGCTGGGCGTGGACCCGCATTTCGCACGGTTGCTGCGTTTGGATACGGCGCACTACTCGGTGCTCAGCGTCTATAAGGGAGATAACGTCATCGAACGGTGGAACGCCTAGCCCCGGTTGCGCTGTGATTACGCCGGCCTGCCTGCTACTGCGGGCGGGCCTTTATTGTTTGTGGCGGGAATTGCGGTATGTCGATAAATGATTTGCAAACGATAGCGTCGGCGTGTTGTTTTTTTTGATGGGTATAAGTGGCAATCGATTGCCATGAAAGATATGTTAGCGCTCTCATGATTGCGAACGCTTGCATTGCGATAATGAGGCAAAAATGACTGAATTAATGGGATATTTGTTGACAATGGCCTGAAAATGATGATTTATGACGCGCCGATATTGCTATCGTTTGCAAAAAGAAGCAAACCGTTGCACAATAGTGCATGTCGATAGTCATAAAGGTGCGTGTTAGCGTACCTGTCCTGACCGGGGATGGCCGGGTCGACGATGAAAGAGAAAGGTTCGATGATGAATCGTACAGTGAAGTCAGCGGTCGCAGTGGCGGCCATCGCTGCAATGTCCCTCGGAACCCTTGCCGCTTGTGGAAGCTCCACTTCCGGCGACGACTCCAAGGGCAAGGTCTACTACCTGAACTTCAAGCCGGAAGCGGCTGATCAGTGGGCCGCTCTGGCCAAGGAGTACACCAAGGAGAAGGGCGTTGATGTCAAGGTCCAGACCGCGGCCTCCGGCACCTACGAGCAGACCCTGAAGTCCGAGATTGCCAAGACCGAGGCCCCGACCCTGTTCCAGGTGAACGGCCCGGTCGGCTACCAGAACTGGAAGAAGTACACCGCCGACATGTCCAACACGGATGTGTATAAGGAACTCACCAACCAGGACGTGGCCCTGAAAGACGGCGACAAGGTGGTCGGTGTGCCGTACGTGATGGAAACCTACGGCCTGATCTACAACAAGGACATCCTTAACAAATACTTCGCGCTGGATGGTGCCAAAGCCACGTCCATGGACGAAATCGACAACTTCGACACCCTGAAGGCCGTGGCTGACGACATGCAGTCCCGTAAGGACGAGCTTGGCATCAAGGGCGCGTTCACCTCCGCCGGCTTCGACTCCAGCTCCGACTGGCGATTCAAGACCCATCTGGCCAACCTGCCGCTCTACTATGAGTTCAAGGACGACAACGTCACCGAGCAGCCGGCCACCATCAAGGGCACTTATCTGCCGAACTACAAGAAGATCTTCGACCTGTACATCACCGACTCCACCACCGACCCCACCCAGCTGAGCGCCAAGACCGGCGATGATGCGAACTCCGAGTTCGCGCTCGGCGAGGCTGCCTTCTATCAGAACGGCACCTGGGCTTGGACCGACCTGCAGAAGGCCGGCATGAAGGCCGAATCCGTGGGCATGATGCCAATCTACACCGGTGTCAAGGGTGAAGAGAAGCAGGGCTTGGCCACTGGTTCCGAGAACTACTGGTGCATCAACGACAAGGCCTCCGACGCCGACAAGAAGGCCACCGAGGACTTCCTCTCCTGGGTGATCACCTCCGACACCGGCAAGAAGGCCATCTCTCAGGACATGGGCTTCACCACCCCGTTCAAGACCTTCGATGATGTCAAGTTTGACAACCCGCTGACTGAAGCCGCTGTTGAGGATCAGAAGTCCGGCAAGACCCAGGTTTCTTGGAACTTCACCATGATGCCGTCCGAAGAGTGGAAGAACAAGGTCGGCCAGGCACTGCTCGAGTACGCGCAGGGCACCGGCAAGTGGGATGCCGTCAAGACCGCCTTCGTGGACGGTTGGGCTTCCGAATACGAGGCTTCGCACTGAGTCTCATAGAGTCCCATAGCCGATAAGTAACAATCCGCGGCGCCCCTGCCATTTCCTTCTCCGGGGGCGCCGCTTTGTATTGCTGAGTCTCGCACAAAATCGTCCGCCGCAAAAAAGTGTGAGGCACGCACCCGCTCAATCACACACTGTGTGTCCATAGATTGGCGATTTTTCGCCATTTCCCACAATGTGCGATTGGGCGTTATTGTGCGGTTGCCTCACACTTTTTCCATGGTGGGCTTTGTTGTGTGAGCCTACTTAACGCGGGAGGTGGAGGAGCGGACCTTCAGCTGGGCCGGGAACACGATGTAGGGTTGCTCAATCGGCTTTTCGTCAATGAGATCGAGCGTCATGCGGGCTGCCACGCGGGCCATTTCCACCGGATCCTGGCGGATGGTGGTCAGGCCGATATCGCCGGTGTAGAAACTATCGTCGTAGCCGATCAACGAGACGTCGCCGGGCACGGAGAATCCATTGCGCTCCAGCTGGAACATAAGCGGCAAAGCAATGCCATCCTCCTGGCATGCGATGGCGGTGGGCATCTCGTCTTGGCTTATGAGTTGGTTGACCACGTCGCTGATTTCATAACGTCCATCGTCATCGACCTTGCAGACGATAACCTGCGGCTCGATGCCTTCCCTGCGGCAGCAGGCGGTGAATGAGTCGAATCGGCTTTGCACGGAGAAGCTCAGCGACACCTCGCGATTGGTGCTGATGTAGGTGATGCGGCGATGTCCGAGATTGATAAGATGGCGGGCGGCCAGCGTGGAGCCCTGCACATCGTCGATATTGACGGCGGCGGTAAAGCCGCGGGCTTCAGGTTCGACTGAATTGATGCCGACGATCGGCACGCCGACCGAAGCCAGTTGCGCGATTTCGTTGTTGTCGATATCGAAAGACGCCACAATCACGGCATCGGCGTTACGGCGTACCGGCAACATCTCGAAGAATTCCTTGCGCTCCTCGATGCTGGAAATCTGGAATACCGAAATATCGTAGCCCTGCGTGTGCAGCACCTCGTTGAGCCCCTCGATGACCGAGGCGGTGAACCACAGGCGGATATGGCCGCTCATCAGTACTGCGATGCGCAGGGAGCGGCCGGATTTCAGGGCCGCAGCCGAGCGGGAGAGTGAGAAATTGAGTTTGTCGGCGATGGCGAGCACGCGCTCGCGGGTCTTGGCCGACACCAGATCCGGCCTGGTGAAGGAACGTGAGACGGTGGAGATGGAGACGCCGGCCTCGCGGGCGACATCCTGAATGCTCGTAGCCATTGCAGCCCCCTTGCGTTGAATGGAAAATCGCAATACACATGCACAACTGACTACAGTGTACATGCTGATTGATTGATCTGCGGCGATGACAACGATTGTATTACAAACGTTTGCAAAGTGTCTATGTCGGCGTTAGATTGGCTTTATATAGCCATTATCTTAGGTGAAAGAAGATTGCTGGAGCCGGAGTGTGCTCGAACTTGAAACGCCTAAAATGACAACGTTTGACATATAATGATTCGACGTTTACTATGAACATAGGCTTGAACGAGAACAGGCCGTGCATGCGGTTCTCGATCGGCAAGCTCGCATTGAGTTGAACTCCGCAGCCGGCGCACGATGCAGTGTCACAACGCAGCGGACTCAAGGAGGAGGAAAAGTCATGATCAGCATGGCTGGCAAGGCGATACGCAGATGGTGGGCGCTGTTCGCGCTCCCCACATTCGCCGCATTCATCATCGGGTTCCTGGTGCCCTTCATCATGGGCGTCTACTTAAGCTTCTGCGAATTCACCACCGTTACCGACGGTGAATGGGTGGGGCTTAAGAACTATGGCAAAGCGTTGAAAGACAAGGAATTCCTGCACGCGCTCGGCTTCTCCACCGCGTTCACCATCGTGACCACCATCGTGATCAACGTGATCGCCTTCGCCATCGCCTACATGCTGACCAAGGCGATCAAGGGCTCCACGCTGTTCCGCTCGGTATTCTTCATGCCGAACCTTATCGGCGGCATCATCCTGGGCTACATCTGGCTGCTGCTCCTGAACGGCGTGCTGGCCCACTGGGGCCGCGCCCTGACCTATAAGGCGTCCTACGGGTTCTGGGGCTTGGTCATCCTGGTGTGCTGGCAGCAGATCGGCTACATGATGATCATCTACATCGCCGGCCTGCAAGCCCTGCCCACCGATGTGCTGGAGGCCGCGGCCGTGGACGGCGCCAACGGACGGCAGACCATGTTCCGCATCATCATCCCGCTGATGATGCCGTCCATCACCGTGTGCTCCTTCCTGACCGTGACCAACGGTTTCAAGCTCTACGATCAGAACCTCGCATTGACCAACGGTGCGCCGAGCAACATGTCTGAAGGTCTGGCGCTGAACATCACCCGCACCTTCTACGGCCGTATGGGCTGGGAAGGCGTCGGCCAGGCGAAGGCCGTGCTGTTCTTCATCCTGGTCGCGGTCATCGCCCTGATTCAGAACAAGCTCACCACGAGCAAGGAGGTGGCAGCCTGATGAACGAGAACAAGCCTGTGAAGCATGGCGCATTATGGACCGTGCTGTTTGCCGTCGTCTCCCTGTTCTGGATTTTCCCGATCGTCCTGGTGCTGATCAACTCCTTCAAGCAGAAGGCGTACATCTCCAAGAACGCGTTCTCCCTGCCTGCCGGCAAGGCGTTCGTGGGACTTGAGAACTATGTGCGCGGCATCGAGACCACGCAGTTCTTCGCCTCCTTCGGCTGGACGTTGCTTATCACCGTCGGCTCGGTGGCGCTGATTCTGGTGTGCACCTCGATGTGCGCATGGTGGATCGTGCGCGTGAACAACTGGGCCGCGAAGCTGCTCTACACCCTGTTCCTGTTCAATATGATCGTGCCGTTCCAGATGGTGATGTTCACCCTCTCCAAGATCGCCGACATGCTGAAGCTCAATACCCCGTGGAGCCTGTGCATCGTGTACCTCGGTTTCGGTGCCGGTCTGGCCGTGTTCATCTTCACTGGCGTGATCAAGGGCATCCCGCAGGAGCTTGAGGAGTCCGCCATGATCGACGGCGCGTCAGTGCCGCGCATCTTCTTCCAGATCGTGGTGCCGATTATGAAGCCGTCGATCGTCTCGGTGGCCATCCTCGAAGCCATGTGGATCTGGAACGACTACCTGCTGCCGTACCTGACGCTCGACCTCGGCAAGTACAAGACCGTCTCGGTCGCCGTGCAATACCTCAAGGGCGGCTACGGTTCCGTGGATATGGGCGCCATGATGGCCTGCCTGGTGCTGGCAATCATCCCCATCATCGTCTTCTACTTGGTATGCCAGAAATATATAGTCTCTGGTGTCATGGCGGGAGCCGTCAAGGGCTGACGACTCGCGTCGTCAGCCCATGGCTGGAAGCCCAGTGGGCTTCCAGCAGGCTCCAGGCTGAGCCGCGACAGCGGCGAAGCTAATGATGAGCTTCGTCGTAGGCGAGTCCGTAATTGCAGGGCCGAAGGCGGAGCGGTCAAGGGTTGAGCCCGACAATTTGGCTCCCCTCCCTGAGGGGAGCCAAAAGCTGTACAAGGAGTAGTTGATGAACTGGCTGGCACCGGACTCGAAATTCATGCGCGCGTGGAGCAATCTTGTTGACGGCGTGTGGATCAACATTCTGATGCTGGTCACCTCTATTCCGCTCATCACCATCGGTGCAGCCCTGACCGCCGGTCATGATGCTTGCCGCCGCTCCATCGAGGGCGAGGGCAAAGGCGTAACCGCCAACTACTTCAAGTCATTCAAAGCCAACTTCATCAAAGCCACACTGCTGTGGATGCCGTTCTTGGTGGCGCTGATTGCACTGGTCTGGTCATGGATCGTCCTGCAGATCACGCCGCTGCTCATCATCAAATTCGCGCTGACCATCCTCTGGCTTATCGGTTTCGAATGGGTGTTCGCGCTTCAGGCACGCTTCGAGAACACCGTGGCCGGCACCTTGAAGAACGCCTTCATCTTCGGCATCTCCCACATCGCGATGACCGTGGCCCTAGTCATCGTGGATGCCGTGTTCGTGACGCTGCTGGTGGCCAGCTGGTTCTACATGCCCGGTGGACTGTTCCTGCTGGTGATCCTTGGTTACGGCACCATGCTGATGCTCCATATCCCCGTCACCGAGCGCGTCTTCAAGCCATATCTCATTGACTAGGCGGGTTCTCTCGCGAATATGCGGCGATCTTCGAGGTCTGAGCGCTCTCTGTCCACGCAAGCGCGGTAAAGATAACAAATTGATAACAGTTTGGGGCGGCTGGCGGAGCGGGGTGCCGATTGAGGGGTATTAGTGATTGGCTTGGAAGGGGGCTTTTGGACATACGGGGGGTGTGTTCGGGCTGGGCGGCTGCCCCCGTAAGTGCTTATATGCATAAGGAATCTGGCACACTGAGTCTCAGTGCCGTAATGGTATCATCGCAAATAATGTTTGCGTTCACGTAGAGGCGAACGAGACGCCCGACAAGTGGGTCGAGGCAAAGGACAAGGAGAGATGCGGTGAAGCATTGGAAGAAGATGGCAGCATCGTTGATTGCAATATCAACGATGGTGGCAGTAGTTCCGACGACGTATGCCATGGAATCGGAAGATTCCCAACCACAGACAACCGATACCGCGACAGTGCAGACTACTAAGGCTGCTGAACCGACGCTGCTCGCCAGCTGGGACTTCACGGGCAAAAACGGCACCACGAACAGCGCGATTGCCGATTCGACCGGCAAGTACAACCTGACGCTGAAGGACGGCGCCAAGATCGAACAGTACGGTGACCGCAGCAACAACGAGGCGCTCTCACTGCGCGGCGATGGCCAGTACGCCCAGATCGATGACCAGCTGTTCAAGGATGCGGGCGACTCCTTCACTCTGGAGTTCGCGTCCAAGACTCGTCACGACAACAGCGGCAAGTTCTTCTCGTTCATCGTCGGCAAGGACGGCTCGAACGACGCCAACACCACCGATCAGGCCAACGCCAACAAGTACCTGATGTTCTACAACAGCAAGACCGCCATCAAGGGCGTTATCTCCAACAACAACTGGGGTAACGAACAGGGATCCAAGGTCACCGTTTCCGGCAACGACAACAGCTGGGCCGATTACAAGATTGTCGTGGACGGCACCAACCTTGCCGTGTTCCGCAACAATGCCCTGATCATTTTCAAGGCCAACACCGGCATCAAGATGAGCGATCTCGGCGCGACCACCACCTACATCGGCAAGTCGTTCTACTCCGTCGATGAGTACTGGAATGGTGCAATGGATGACATCAAGGTCTACAGGGGCGCTGACCTGACCATGCCGACCGCCGTTGCGATTTCCGGCACCGGTGTGGTGAACAACAAGCTCACCCTGATTGAGAAGGACTCCACCAAGCTCACCGCCACCGTCACTCCGGACGACGCCGTGAGCAAGAACGTCACCTGGTTCTCCTCCGATGAGTCCGTGGCCAAGGTCGCCGCAGACGGTACCGTAACTGGCGTCAAGGCTGGTACTGCCACCATCACCGCCACCACTGAGCTGGGTGGCGTCAAGGCCGAACTGCCCGTCACCGTTGAGCCGATGAACGCCAAGAACGCCGCCGCAGCCGACCTCGATGCCGCGATTGCTGCGCTGAAAGTCCCGGCGGCCGAGAATCTGCCGCTAGTCGCCAAGGGCACCAAGAACGGCTCGGCGATTACGTGGAAGTCCTCGGACGAGAAGCTCATTACGTCCACTAACGAGAAGTACGAAAACAAGACCACTGGTGCCGATGACCCGTATCGTGGTGCTGGCATCATCAATCGTCCGGCCTACGGCGACGGTGATTCCAAGCCGGTTACGCTGACCGCCACCGCTTCCTACAACGGCGGTGAGAAGGTCACCAAGACCATCGAGGTCACTGTCAAGGAGAAGACCCGCATCGCGCCTGACACCGGCTATGCGGCCGTCACTTTTGAGAGCGACAGCAACGGTGGAGAAAAGGCCTGGGTGGCTTCCACTGAGAAGAACGATTTCTTCACGTTTAAGACTCGCAACAATGGCCAGGCGGTACTTACCAATGATGCCGACACGGGTGGCTTGCGTGACATGTTCGTGCTGCGTTCCCACGAAGGCGACAAGTACTACCTGATTGCCACTGATCTCAAGGTCTCGTCAATGGGCTGGAGTCAAAACCAGGTTAACGGCTCTCGGAAAGTTGAGGTCTACGAGTCCACCGATATGATGAACTGGACCCGTACCAACGGCGACGGCAACGGCGGCATCACCATCAACACGCCGAACGCCGGTATGACCTGGGCACCGGAAGCTTACTGGGATGATGACCTGAACGCTTACGTGGTGTTCTTCTCTTCCCGCATGTTCACTGATGACACCCGTACTACTCCGGTCAAGAACGACAAAACCGGCAATAGCTCCTATGCTCAGGTGCGTTACGCCATCACCCGCGACTTCGTGAACTTCACTGAACCGCAGATGTGGCAGGATACCGGTTACGCGCGCATTGATTCCACCGTGCGTAAGATCGGTGGTTACTACTACCGACTCACCAAGAATGAGCAGGGCGGTGCCGCTGGCGGTTACATCACCACTGGTAAGAGCATCTTCCTTGAGCGTTCCAAGGTGCTGACTGCACCGACCACCGAGGCATCTCCGGATCAGGACCCGAACACCGGTTGGCAGCTGCTCGAGCAGGCGTTGCTGCCGTTCGAAGGACCAGAGACCATCAAGCTCAACAAGGATGACGAACTCAACACGAAGGACGACGACGGCTACATTCTGCTGTCCGACAACTTCGCCTACCGTGCATTTATGACCACGGGTGCCGAGCTTTCCAAGACCACGTGGGACAACCCGATGACCAAGCGTTACCCGGACTTCAACAACGAAAAGAAGCCGGTCAAAGCCGAGCCGGGCGCTCAGGGCTACATCACTCAGGGTGCTAACGGCGGTCTGCCGGACAAGGTGCGTCACGGTGCGTTCGTGAACGTGCCTGAGTCTGTGCTCAAGGTGACGAAGTCCTGGACCGCTGCCAACCCGACGCACATCGAGGCTGTTGACTCCACCACCAAGGCCGAGTACAACGCCGGCACCCGCGAGCTCACCGCCACGGTGACCGCCGCCGATAAGGGCACGCTCGCCGGTTCGGTGAAGTTCTCTGCTGGCGACTGGTCCAAGACCGTGAAGCTCGACGCCGAAGGCAAGGCCACTGTGACCCTCCCGGCCAGCGTCTCTGGCACTGTTGCGGTTGCTTACGACGGCTACACCGATGGTTTGGTCAATCCATCCGATACTACGGTTGACGGCATTGAACAGGGCAAGGTCGATTTGGCTGAGCTCAACAAGCAGATCGCCGCTGCCGAAGCGCTCAAGGAATCCGATTACACGGCTGATTCCTGGGCTGCGCTCGCCAAGGCACTGCAGGCCGCCAAGGCTGCGCTCGCTTCCTCCGACCAGGCTGTGGTTGACAAGGCCGCCGCTGATCTGAGCGCCGCCATCGCAGCATTGCAGAAGGCGGAAACGCCCACCAAGCCGGATACCGGCGATGGTGACAACAAGGGCGATAACGCAGGCGACAAGACCGACAACAAGACCGATGACACCAAGTCTGACGGCAAGTTGCCGGCCACCGGTGCCGCCGTATATGGCGTGAGCGGTGCCATGGTGCTGCTCGCCGCTGCCGGCACTGCGCTGTCCATCTGGCGCAAGCGCCGCGCATAACTGAGTAGCTGCTCACTGCAACGCACAGAAAATCGCACAGTATATGTGTGATTTTCTGTGCGTTTTAATGTATAACAGCACATGCGTCATTTTTTTTGGCTATTCGCTGTTTGTGGTGGGTGATGGTCAAGTGGTGGTGACGGCTTTGAGGTCGAGTCTGCCGCAGGTCAGGTAGATCATGGTGGCGAAGTAGTCCATGTTGCGGAAGCCTCTCGCCCGTCGTTTGACGTTCTGGATGACGCTGTCGGCGCCCTTGAGCACGGCGTTGGTGTACGGGTGCTCGAAGTAGGCGACGATCTCGGCGAAGTGGCGTCGGATCATGCGGGCGAAGTCCTTCATGGGCTCGAGCCTCGAGTGCATCATCCACGAGCACAGGCGATGCAGGCGCACCCATGCCTCGGACGGGGTGCGGCTGTCCGTGTAGATGTCCTGCAGGACCTCGCGCATCCGGCAGGCGCGGCCGGTCTTCAACCGTTGCCTCGTCAGGTTGCGCTTGGTCTCCACCTGCAGTTCGGTCAGGCTTTCCTCGTTGCGCAGCCACAGGTACTTGGTCCGTTTGAGCAGCGGGTTGGAGCGGCCTTCCGTCTTCCCGGCCTTGTCGACGGCCTCGTTGGCGTGCCTGGCCACGTGGAACTTGTCGACGATCCGCCGCGCATGGGGCAGATGCTCACGGATGCCCTTCCGGAAGCCCAGGCTCATGTCGCAGGCGACCAGACGCACATATTCCGGGACCCCGTTGTGGTCCATGAAATCACGCGAGAACCGTTCGACCGTGGCCGGGTCCTTGCCCGGCGTCACGTTGATGACATCGTGCTCCACGAGATCGGCGACCACGGTGATGTAATTGCGGCCCCTGCGGCTGGTCTCGTCGATGCCGATTGGCCCGTACCCGCACCTCGTCACAGCTTGTATAATCACGATTATACTAATCGTGATACAATAAATCGTGATGCGATAGAAATACGCCGGCGTATGGCATAAAGGAGGCGGGCAGCATGGCATTCATCGGACGAGACGATGACCTCAAGCAACTGCAGGAATGTTTCACTGAGCGTAGGGCACAGCTTGTGTTCGTCTACGGCCGCAGGCGCGTGGGAAAAACAGAGACGCTTATTCAACTCGCAAAAGACAAGGAAACCTTATTCTTCGCGGCGCAGAATGCCACTAAAGATGAACAGCTGGCATCGTTCTCCCGTCTCATGTTCGAGGCGGGTGCCCCGGGCAAGGATTATCTGAGTCAATATCCTTCTTGGGAAAGGGCGTTAACCGAGTTAACCCGGCTGCCAGAGCCGAGCGATGGCGGCCGCAGGCTTGTGATATTCGATGAGTTTCCTTATCTGGTCAAATCTGATCCGTCATTGCCGTCAGTGCTACAGAATCTTTGGGACCACACGTTGCGTCATGCAAATCTGATGATTGTGATTTGCGGCAGTGCCATGAGCTTCATCGAAAAGGAGCTGTTGGGAGAAAAATCGCCGCTATATGGTCGTGCGACCGGCATCCTGAAGATGCTGCCGATGCCATATTGGGATGCAGCGCAATTCTTCCCCAACTATAGTAGCGAGGATAAGGCGCTGGCCTACGCAATACTGGGCGGTATCCCGCGTTACCTAGAGGAATTTGACCCAGATGAGACCATAGACGCAAATGTCAAGCGGCATATTCTGAGACGCATTGCTCCGCTATACAGCGAGGTTGAATTTTTGTTGCACGAAGAACTGCGGGAAACTGCGAAATATAACAGCGTGATACGGGCGATCGCGCTCGGCGCAACTTCGCTGAATGAGATCGCGACACACACGATGATGGCAAACGCAACAGTATCGTCGTATCTCGCCAATCTTATGGAACTGGGGATTGTGGAACGTGAGTTCCCAGTCACGGCGAAGCCTAAGGAGCGGGCGAAAGGTTCGCGTGGGCTGTATCAGCTGAGCGACAATTTCTTCCGATTCTGGTATTCGTTTGTCTTTCCGTATCGTTCGGAATTGGAGCGGGGCGATGTGGAAGGCGTATACGAGCGTCATATCAAGCCGGTATTACATGATTTTGCCGGCAAACCGTTCGAGGGTCTGTGCCGTGAATGGATGTGGCGTGAGAGTGCTGCTGGACGGTTGCCCTTCCGTGCGCGTGCGGTTGGCCGTTGGTGGGATCGTCAGGATGAGATAGACGTGATGGCCGTTGACAATGCGTCTGATGCTGCCATTGTGGGCGAGTGCAAATTCCGCAATGCGCCGGTGGACCGTTCCGTGCTGAATCTACTGCGAGACCGTGCTGCGCGAACCGGTATCGGCCAGCGAACATACCTGCTGTTTTCGCTCGGCGGTTTCGATCAATCACTGGTCGACGATGCTGCGGCGTCTCAATCCGACGTTCAGCTCGTCGGCATCGATGAGCTGTTTCATGAATAAATCCCATTTGCGAATAGCTCTCACTGAGTGCTCATCAGTGAGAGCTATTCGCAAATGGAGCCTTACTTCTTCGCCTGAGTGAGCTGGTAGGCGGCGAAGAGGATGGCCAGCCAGATCACGCCGGCGATGACGGCGATGCGGTAGCTGGTGGAGAAGCACATCAGCACCACGACCAGCGCCAGGAACGCCAGCACCACCCACGGGGTCACCTTGGCAAACGGCAGTTTGAAGTGAATCGCGTCCAGTGCCTCCTGGCCGCTCAGACCGGCCAGCTCGGAATCCTCGGGAGCGCCGCCCGCGGCGACCACCTTACGGAACTTCATTTCGGTGAGCATGATCATCGTCCAGTTGATGATGCCGGCAATGGTGGCAATCGACATCAGGTAGTTGAACGCGAACTCAGGCCACACGAACACCACGACCACGGCGATGGCGGTGATCGCGGCGGACGTCAGCACGCCGGCCACTGGCACGCCGCGCGAGTTGAGCTTGCCCAAGTAAGCGGGCGCATTGCCCTGCTTGGCCAGCGAGTACAACATGCGGGAGTTGGCGTACAGGCCGGAGTTGTAGACGCTCATCACAGCGGTCAGGCACACGAAGTTGAGGATGCCGGCGGCCGCGTGGATGCCTACGGAATCGAAGATTTGCACGAACGGGCTGGGAACATCGTCTCCGCCGATGGTGTTCCACGGTATGACGGCCATGATTACGCCGAGCGCGCCAATGTAGAACACGAGAATTCGCCAGATAATGTCATTGGTGGCGCGGGGAATCGTACGACGAGGGTCCTCGGTTTCGCCGGCGGTGATGCCGATGAGCTCGGTGCCGCCGAAGCTGAACATCACCACGACAAGCGCCATCAACAGGCCGGTCCAGGTGCCGTCTTTGGTCTGCTCCATGAGACCGTTCGGGAAGAAGCCCCCTTCCAAGGTGAACCAGTTGGCAAAGCTCGCTTTGATGCCGGATGCGGTGGGCAGAGCGAAGATGATGACGGCCAGGCCGCCGACGATCATGGCAATCACGGCCACAATCTTGATGATGGCGAACCAGAACTCGAACTCTCCGAACTTGGAGACGCCCAGCAGATTGGCGGCGCAGATGACCACTAGGAATACGGCTGCCGACACCCAGGTCGGAATCGCCGGGAACCAGTAGTTTACGAATTTGCCCACCACGGACAGCTCCACCATCGAGACGAGGATGTAGTTGAACCAGTAGTTCCAGCCGGAGATGAAGCCGGCGCGCTTGGACCAGTAGCGAGTGGCATAGTAGCTGAACGCGCCCGCCTTCGGATCCTCGACGGACATCTCGCTCAGCGCGCGCACGATCATGAAGATCGCGAGGCCGCCGATCAGGTAGGCCAGCAGAATCGAGGGGCCGGCCAGCGCGATGGATTCGCTGGAACCATAGAACAGGCCGGTTCCGATAGCGCCGCCCAGTGCAATCAGCTGGATGTGACGGTTCTTCAGTGACTTGCGCAGCGTGGCCGGCACCGGCACATCGTCGGTTTCGCGCGACTTCTTAGGTGCGTCAGCAGTACTCATTGTGCCCTTCTCTCACATTTCTTGGGTTTTGGCGCACGCGGGGCTTGCCGCGATGCGCAACGTTCGTTATTCTATGCCGCCGTATCGTCTCAGAAATGGTCAATCGTCTATTTGTGCGCTATCGCAAGCGCGGGCGTGGGCGCGGCCGGTGAGCAGGCGAAGCTATAGCGAGCGATGCTTATGAAACCGCACGCTTCACTGAGTTCACTGAATTCACCGTGTTCACTGCGTGGCAGGCATACACATGGTGAAGATGGTGTGGGACACCGATTCGGGAGAGGCCGCGAGATCGGTGGCGAGCCAATATTGCAAAAGCCCAATGCTGCCGGACACGGCGAATCGCATACGCATCTGCGCCTCGGCTGGGTAACCCGCCGAAGATTGCAACTGTTCGCCTACGCCGCGCTGGCTGTAAATCAATCCCAGCAGCTGCTGCTGGAAGCCGATATCCGCTTTCGGGCTCATCAATACCTGCAGATGCTTGCGATTGTCGGCAATGTACTGGCAGATGCGCTCAATAACATGCTCGATGCCGGCAGAATCTGGCTGGGCGAGTAGCTGTTCGAGTGCGGTGGTGACCCAGGCCATGGTTTCGTCTTCAATGTCGTGCAGCAGTTCCTCGATGCTCGCATAATGCGCGTAAAACGTGGAACGATTCACATCGGCCCGCTCGCACAACGCTTTAACGGTGATGGAGCCGAGCGGCTGATTGCGCAGCAACTCGATAAGCGCGTCCTGCATGGCACGTCTCGTGTAGCGGGTGCGGCGGCTTTCCGTCAATTCTTTGGCCATGGCCTTCTCCCCAAATTCCGACAACCCACAATCCAACTGTTGGTTGCAGAACCGACACAGTGTTGTTTTACTTGAGTATAGCAGGAAGTTTTGGCGGGGCCTATGGGGCTAGGTGGCTGCCACGAGCGCGTTGGAGGTGTGCGATGGCGTATATCGAATTCGACCATGTGGTCAAGGAATATCCTTCTGGTAGCAGTGTGATTCGCGCGCTCGACGAGGCCAGCTTTACCGCCGAACAAGGCGAATTAAGCGTGATTCTGGGACAGTCCGGTGCCGGCAAAACCACGGCATTGAACATTCTGGGCGGCATGGATACCGCCACAACCGGCCGCGTAGTGGTCGGCGGGCGCGATATTACGGGCCTGCGGAAAAAGGGACTGGTGACCTACCGGCGCAACGACATCGGCTTTGTCTTCCAGTTCTACAATCTTGTGCCGAACCTGACCGCGCTGGAGAACGTGGAACTTGCCTCACAGATTTGCCCCGATCATTTCGACCCGGCGGAAACCCTGTACAAGGTCGGACTGGGGGAGCGCATGGGGAATTTCCCGGCACAACTGTCCGGCGGCGAACAACAGCGTGTATCCATCGCCCGCGCGATTGCCAAAAAGCCGAAGCTGTTGTTGTGCGATGAGCCGACCGGTGCGCTCGATTACGAGACCGGCAAGGAAGTGCTGCAGTTGCTGCAGGATATTTGCCAAACACAAGGCATGACCGTAATGATCATCACGCATAATTCCGCGCTTGCACCGATGGCTCACAAAGTGATTCGCTTCCGCTCCGGCAAGGTGACCAGCGAGGAGGTCAACGCAACGCCGCGGCCCATCGCCGATATCGAATGGTAGGTGATTGGCGATGCTCACTGCAAGACACTCTGTGAAACGCCCCGTGAAACAAGCGAGGCGATTCGTGAAACAACCTGTGAAACATTCTGTGAAACGGCGGAACCTCGACGATAGCGGCGGTCGAGGAGCGGGCGTTTCTGCGGTATTTGCCAAAGATACGTTGCGTTGCTGGCTGCGCAGCTGGAAGAGGTTCGTCTCGATCGCCGTCATCACGCTGCTTGGCGTGGCCGTGCTGACCGGCATCTACGCCGGATGCCGCGATGCTTTTCTGGCGGCCGGTCGTTTTTACGATCAGCAGGGACTGCATGACCTGCAGGTGCTATCCACATACGGCCTGACCGATGATGATGCAACGGCACTGCGCCGAATCGACGGTGTGCAAACCGTGCAGCCCGAACGTTCTCAGACGGTGACCACGTTGGTGGACGGCACCAAGAAAACCGTGACCATGCAGGAAATCGGTACCGAAGGGCTTGATCAGCCGTACCTGCAACAAGGCAAACTGCCGAACAAGGCCGGCGAAGTGGCGGTTACGCAGCAATTCCTGAACGATAGCGGACTCAAGATTGGCGGCACCATTACTGTGACGCCACAAGACACTTCTTCATCCGTCATATCGGTAGCGGCCACGGAGACTGACGATTCCAATAATGCCGATACGGTAGGTGTCGCCGCCAATGCCTCGGCATCCGATGCGAAGTCCGCCGCCAATACGGACGCCGACGCCGAGCAATCCCCGCAGTTCCCCACGAAACTCACCATCACCGGCGTCGTACTTGACCCGCGCGACCTCAACAATCCAGACGGCTATTCGGGCATGACCTCCTTCCGGTCCACCTCATCCGAGGACTATACGTTCTTTGCACCCAGCGACGGCGTGACCGGCAATATATACACTGCGATATCGGTTGCCGTCACTGGTGCGTCCGATTTTGACACGTTTTCCGATGCCTACGATGAAGCCGTCAAAACCGTGGCCGACCGTATCGAACATCAGATACAGACCACACGCCAGAAAGCCCGTCGTCAACAGATCGTCTCCAGCGCGCAGCGCAAACTGGATGATGCCAAAGACGAGGCCAACGAGCAGCTGGACGAAGCCCAGAAGCAGATCGACGACAACTGGGCCGAGCTGGAAGCCAACAAAACGACATTGCAAGATAGCCGTACCGAATTGGAGAACAACAGGACAACCATTACCGATGGCGAACGGCAGCTCGCCGATGGACGTGCGCAGATTGCATCGGCCCGTCAACAGATCGCGCAAGGTCGCCAGCAGATAGCCGAAGCGCGCACCCAGCTCGAATCGGGCAAAGCGCAGCTCACCTCGGCTCGCAAACAGCTCGATGCGGCGCAAACGGAACTGACCGCCAATCGCACGAAAATCGAACAGGGCATTACCCAAATCGACCAAGGCGTGGCACAAATTGATCAGATGCTGTCCATGATTCAACAGGCCGACAATCTACTGGCGCAACTTGACCCGAATATCGACTTCAACTCACCCACATGGCAGGCCATCAAGCAACTGCTCGCGCGCCTTGGCATTACCCTGCCTGAAGTGCCGTCAATCAGTGAGCTGCGGCAACAGCTGGCCGCCAAGCAAACGGAACTGCAAACGCAGCGAGACAGTCTGACCCAGCAGAAAGCCGATTTGCAGCGCACATTAAACGAAACCATTGCCCCCGCACAATCCACCTTGGACCAGCAGAACGCGCAACTGACCGCCAAGGAACAGGAAGCGGCTGCAGGAGAGGCACAGCTCAATACCAAATCCGCGGAACTCGAAGCGAATGCCGCAACCCTCGAAACCCAGTCGGCGCAACTTGAAGCGCAGGCCGCCCAACTGGCCAGCGGCAAGCAGCAGCTCGAAGAAGGCGAGCGGCAGCTGGAAGAAGGCGAACAACAGCTCGCGGACGGCAAGGCGAAACTGGATGATGCGCAGTCTGAACTCGATGCGAAGCGAAGCGAAGCGGAAAGCGAATTCGCCAAGCAGCAACGGCGCATCGACGATGTGGCCAACGCACGTTGGTATGTGCAGACACGCGCTTCGATCGACGGATTCAGCTCGCTCAAATCAGACGTCAGTTCCATCGAATCCATCGGCCGCGCATTCCCGATTGTGTTCCTGCTGGTCGCCGTGCTCATGAGCCTGACCACCATGACCCGCATGGTCGAGGAAGACCGCGGACTTATCGGCACCTACCTTGGACTCGGCTATGGCGGACTCGCCGTGTCCAGCCGGTATCTGCTGTTCGCGTTGCTCGCCTGCTTGGTCGGCGGCGGCATCGGTCTGCTGGTCGGATTCCTTGGCATCCCGGCATTCCTGCTGGTGGTGATTGAGGGACTGTATATATTGCCCGGTGTGCGACTCGAATACGACTGGCTGTACGGCTCGGCCGGCATCGTGCTGTTCGTGGTCGGCGTGGGCGTGGCCACCGCGCTCGCCTGTCGCGAGGAGATACGGCACACGCCCGCCGCGCTGATGCGGCCGAAGGCACCGAAAGCGGGCGCTCGCATATTGCTGGAGCGGATTCGCCCGGTATGGAGCCGGCTGAACTTCCTCGGCAAAGTCACCGCGCGCAATATCTTCCGATTCAAGTCGCGCTTGATTATGACCGTGGGCGGCGTGGCCGGTTGCACAGCGTTGATTATCTGCGGATTTGCGATTAACGACACCGTCGACACGATTGGCGTCAAACAATACGAGCAGATCTACCAGTACGACCTGATGGTCGTGGCCAATGACGATGACGCCACCGCGATGCGCAAGCAGGTGGCACAAGATGGCCGGGCCACCGAAACGCTGAATCTGCGCGTGGATAGCGGCGAGATGAGCAATGCGGCGCAGGAAAGCGAAACCGTGCAGCTGATGACGGTGCCCAACAATTCGTTGAACAAACTGAACGACATGGTCACGCTGGAAGAGGCCGGTGACGATGGGTGGTTCGAGCTGCCCAATATCTTCGGCAAAGCGGGTGGCGGCACTGTAGCGCTGGACGATAGTGGTGTGATTGTGGCGAAGTCCGCAGCCAATTCGTTGGATATTCATGCGGGCGACACCGTCACGTTGAGCAATGGCGGCAGCGGGCGGGCCAAGGTGAAGGTTGCGGCGGTGACGCGCAACCTCATCGGCTCTGATGTGTACATCAGTGAGCGACTGTACGACCAGAAGTTTGCGGCCGACGGTGTGACGTCTTCGGCTTCGGGAGATGGCACTGCCTCGACCTTGACGTGGAACGCGATGCTCGCCAAGCTGAAAGGTTCCGAGACCGAACAGGCCGAATATGCGGATCGGTTGGGCGAGGAATCGTCGGTGCTCAAGACCGTGAGCTGTGCGCATCTGGCCGCCACGTTTAAGTTCGATTTGATGGGTGCCGTGGTGGCGCTGATTGTGGGGCTCGCCGGCGGCCTGGCGCTGGTGGTGCTGTTTACGTTGGCCAATACGAACGTGTCCGAACGCATCCGCGAGATGGCCACACTGAAGGTGCTGGGCTTCTATGACCGCGAGGTGCACAACTACGTGAACCGCGAGATGATGATATTGACCGGTATGGGTGTGGTGGTTGGTCTGCCGCTTGGCAGGTGGATAGGCGGATTACTGACTGCTGCGTTGAATATGCCGTCGCTGTATTTCGAAGTGGAAGTGCACTGGTACAGCTATGCGATTGCCGTGGTGGCGACGCTGGCGTTCGCGCTGCTGGTGCAGCTGTTCACCAACCCAGTGCTCGATCGCGTAGACCCGGTCAGCTCGCTCAAGTCCGTGGAATAGAGGTAGAAGTTCAATTAGGTGTTGGTGAATTGAACTTTTTTGGCTGAATATTTACAGTATCATCGCATGTATTCTTGAGCTGAGCGGTTTTCGCGACATATTTCGGTGATACAGTCTGAACTTGTTTTGAACGAGTATCGCGTCCGGTACGTAACAATCGGGCGGCAGAGAAGAGAAATGAAATCAGTATGGCCGATACGAATGTGAATGGTGGTACACAGCAGGCTACGGGCAAACTCAAGTCTGTCGAAAGCCTGGACCAGACCAACGAGATGGAGCGTGGCCTGAGCAATCGCCACGTACAGTTCATCGCCATTGGCGGCACCATCGGCACCGGCCTGTTCCTGGGCTCGGGCAAGTCAATCTCGCTAACCGGCCCCTCGATCATCTTCGTGTACATTCTGGTCGGTGTCATCATGTTCTTCCTGATGCGCGCCATCGGCGAAATGATGTACCGTGACCCCAGCCAGCACACCTTCATCAATTTCATCACCCGTTACCTTGGCAACGGGTGGGGGCATTTCGCCGGCTGGACGTATTGGGCCGCGCTCGTGCTGCTGGGCATGACCGAGATCACGGCCGTCTCCACGTACTTCATCACCTTCTTCGACACGTTCGGCATCGACCTGACCCATTGGAAATGGCTGATCGAGCTGTGTTTCCTGGTGTCGCTGGTCTCCATCAACCTGATTGCCGTCAAGGTGTTCGGCGAGGTGGAATTCTGGTTCTCGATGATCAAGATCACGCTGATTTGCGCGATGATCGCCACCGCCGTGGTCATGATCGTGATCGGCTACCATTACCCAGCCGTGCAGATTCACGGCGTGGACCACGTGAGCCCGGCCGGCCACGCCGGATTCGACAACCTGTTCGCCAACTTCTCGTTCGCGCCGAACGGTTGGATGGCCTTCCTCATGAGCTTCCAGATGGTGTTCTTCGCCTACGAGATGATTGAATTCGTGGGCGTCACCGTCTCCGAGACCAAGAATCCGCGCAAGGTGCTGCCCAAGGCCATCAACGAGATCATCGTGCGTGTGCTCATCTTCTACGTGGGCGCGCTCGTGGCCATCATGTGCATCGTGCCGTGGACCTCGTTCAAGCCGAACGAGGACGGCTCCTTTGCCTCCCCGTTCATTATGGTGTTCCAGTACGCCGGGCTGAATTGGGCGTCCGCGCTGGTGTTCTTCGTGGTGATCACCGCCGCATCTTCCGCGCTGAACTCGCTGCTGTACTCGGCTGGCCGCCACCTGTACCAGCTGTCCGAGGTGTCGCCGAACCCGATGCTGAACAAGCTCGGCAAGGTGTCCGATCGCAAGGTGCCGGCCCGCGCCATCCTGGTGTCCGCGGCGCTGATCCTGCTGTCGCCGATCGTCAACGCCATCCCCGGCATCTCGGGGGCGTTCGTGCTGTTCTCGTCCGCCAGCTCCGCGGTGTTCCTGTTCATCTACATCCTGACGCTGCTGGCGCATCGCAGGTATCGCCGTTCCGCCGATTTCATCGCGGACGGGTTCGTCATGCCCGCGTGGAAGGTGCTCAATACGGTGGCAATCGTGTTCTTCGTGTTCATCTACCTGACGCTGTTCCTGGCGGACGATACGCGCAATTCCGCGATTGCCGGCCTGGTGTGGCTTGTGGGCTTCGGTGGATTCTCTATGCTGCGCGAACGCTACCGTAGCCGCGATTTGAAGGCCGCACTGGAACACAAGGAGTGATTGGACGGGCTGATTGGCTGGCGGCTATTAGTTGGGTGGCTGTTGGCTGTTGGCGGCTGACTGGCTAGCGGCCGATAGCCAATGACTGGGCTGATCGTCAGCCAATCGGCTGCCTATAGGTCTCATTGATACATTCGGTCATCCGATTAGTGCATTTGCGCGGACAATTAGTGCATTCGATCATCGGATTAGTACATCAGTGTGCAATTATTAGTACAATTAGCCGCCTAATTAGTACATTAGGACATAAAAACAATGTCCTAATGTACTAATTAGATGCTAAAATACGATAAGTGCCATGTCCTAATGTATGAATTATCGCTATGAAGGGCGGAATGCGATGACGCAGGATGAACTTATGCAAGTGCTGCAGGCCGGTGAATCATCTATGGTCGAGTTCAAGCGCTGCAGCGAATTGCCTCATACGGATACTTTTGAGACTGTATGCTCATTCGCCAATCGTTCTGGTGGCAGCATTTATCTTGGCGTTGACGATGACGGTCAAGTGCTCGGCGTCGATTCTAAGCGCGTTAGTGAGATAGAGCGCAACGTTGTCAACGTAGTGTCTAATCGTAAGATGTTCGAACCGGCTCCAATGGTGGAAACGGAACATATCGAGTACGACGAACGGATTATTGTTCGTATTTGGGTAGCTCCGAGTTCTTCGGTTGTGCGGTTCAAGGGCGCAGTGTTTGGTCGCATTGCTGATGTGGATACACACATCGAAAGCGATATCCAGATTAGTCAAATGTATATTCGCAAGCAGAACTACTATTCCGAACGGCGAATTTTCCGTTACGTGACTCCGTTTGATTTGCGTCCTGAGCTGATTGCGCGAATGCGGCAGCTGGCGGTCGCTCAGCGAGCTGGGCACCCTTGGGGAACTATGTCTGACGAAGAACTGTTCCGCAGCGCCAAGCTATACGATCGTGATTACACGACCGGCGAAGAGGGCTTTAATCTTGCTGCAGTGCTGCTCTTGGGCAAGGATGAAGTCATTTCCTCGGTTTGCCCAGCGTATATTACTGATGCCGTGGTTCGGCGAGACAATATTGACCGATACGATGACCGACTTATGGTGCGGACCAACTTGTTCGATTCGTACGAGCAACTCCGTGAATTTACTGAGCGGAATCTGCCTGACCACTTTGTGTTAAAGGGCGATAAGCGAGTGAGCCCGCGTACGATGATCGCCCGTGAATTGGTGGCAAACAGCCTCATGCATCGGGAGTATTCCAGTCCGGTGGTGGCGCGTGTCACCATTGATAATGAATCCATCCGGACGGTTAATGCTTCGCGCTCATTCTTTGAAGGTCGAATGAAGCTGGGCGAGTTCACGCCAATGCCAAAGAATCCGATTATCGCTAATGTGTTTGTGCAGACCGGCATAGCCGAGCAGCTGGGTAGCGGACTGCGGAATCTGATAAGAGCGTCCCGGCAATATACTGAGCGAGAGCCTGAGTTCCGCGATGGTGACATATTCGAGGCGACGATTCCTATTGTTCCTGCGCTGAAGACCGTGGATGGTTCTGGTTTTGCTAGCGTGAGATCTGTAGTTGAGAAAGATGCCGAAGAGGGTGCGAGGCTCATTGGCGGGGAACGTGTGGATGGTAAGAAAGCAGATGCAACCGCATCGGGTGAAATTGATTCGCGGGCAGCGATGCTGTCGGCGATGAATCGACGCTTGACAGAGGTTGACTATGTGACTGTACCTGAACTCGCCAAGATAACAGAGCTCGATAACAGAACAGTCCGTAAATTCCTAAACGGTTTAGTTGCGCAAGGAAAGCTGATTGCTGAAGGCAACACGCGTGGTCGGCGTTATCGGAAGGGATAGCGGGCGCGATATCTCGATGCAGTGGGATTCACTTAAGGGCTACGGCAAATATGATTCGTAGCGATTGGGCCAGCGCAATTCGAATGGCTCATGACTTTGTGCGTCGTTTGTGGTCTCTGAAGTTGTTTGCTGGGTGACGGTTTTGTGATAAAATCGCTCATATCAAAATGTTTGCGTAAACATTTTGGCTGCGCCGAAAGAAGGAGTCGACGTAGGTCATGTATCAGGCAAAGAGGCCGGCGCAGTGAAGCAAAGGCCGATTTTTCCGGTATAAGGCGGATAGCAGGAACACTAAGGAGACCAATGAAGGTACTGAGCAAATCGCTTGCTGCAATGGTTGCGGCGGCAACACTAGTGGGAGGAGGGGCGTTTGCGGTTGCCGGCACTGCGTATGCGGCTGATAACGATGCCATTACCGTGACCCCGAACCCGTGGTATGCCAACAGTTTCGATGGCTGGGGCACCTCGCTGGCTTGGTTCGCCAACGCCACCGGCAGCCTCGGCGAGGAATCGGCCATCACCACCAATCTCGGCGATGACGCTTCCAAGGCTAAGGCTGTGGAATACGGCAAACAGCTGCGCGAACAGTTCTACCAGTCCATCTTCGGTGATGAAGGACTGGACCTGAACATGGCCCGCTACAACGTGGGCGGCGGCAATGCCTCCGATGTTGCCTACGGCTACCCATTCATGCGCCAAGGCGCTGCCGTGCCTGGCACGTGGAAAGATGACGCCACCGGCTCCGGCACGTATGGCAATGGCGTAACCACCAAGCAGGCCGACAAAGACAAGCTGGCTGCGGCATTCGACCCGACTGACGACAACCAGTATGACTTCTCCAAGTCCGCCGCCCAAGACTGGTGGATTGAGCGCGGTGCCACCGGCGATAACCCTGACATCACCGACGTAGAGGCCTTCGCCAACTCCGCTCCGTGGTTCCTGACCAACAGCGGTTACGCCACTGGTGGACGCAACTCCGGTAGCAATAATCTTGCAAACCCTGCGAAATTCGCTCAGTACATGGCCAAGAACGTCGAGCACCTCGAAAGCCTTGGCGCAAACGTTGACACGGTCGAGCCGTTCAACGAGTCCGAGACCAGTTACTGGGGCACTCCGGGCGACATGGCTTCGAAGTACACCGATGAGAGCGATGACAACACCAAGCTCATTAACAACTACTGGGATAAGTACTACTCCGACAAAGATAAGTCCGTCACCCCATACTCCAACGCGCTGAAGAAGCCGCAGGAGGGTATGCATGTCAGCAACGCCCAGCAGCAGCAGACGATTACCGCACTCGCTGAGGCGCTCAAGGACAATGATGACACCATCATCGCAGCCACCGATGCCACGAACTCCGCCGACTTCGTCAAGTCGTACAACCAGTACCCGCAGGCGATCAAGGACCTTATCGGCCAGTACAACGTTCACGCCTACTCCGACAGCAACCAGATGCAGTCGCGCGATATCGCTCAGGCAGACGGCAAGAAGCTGTCGATGAGCGAGGTGGACGGCTCCTGGCAGTCTGGCTCCTACAACCCGTACGGTTTCGACAACGCGCTGGGCATGATGAGCAAGATCAGCTCCAACGTCACCCGCCTGCAGTCCAAGGACTTCACCTTCTGGCAGGTGGTCGAGGACCTCTACAACATGCAGATGGGCTCGAATGTGAATCCGGCCGGTGAGAACACCAACTGGGGCACCGTGCTCATCGACTTCGACTGCACCGTGGCTGGCATGGACGGCAAGCTCTACTCCGAGCGCCGCGTGAACAACAACGGCGGTACCACCGATGGACTTGAACCGTGCACGGTTATTGCAAACGCCAAGTACAACGGCGTCAAGGCCATCACCCACTTCATCCACGCGGGCGACAAGGTCATCGCCAACAACGATGAAGACAACAACATGACCGCCACCTCCGACGATGGCAAGACACAGACCGTCATCCACCGCAACTCCGGCACCTCTGACCAGACCTTCGTCATCGACCTGTCGAAGTACGGCGAGATTGCCGACAACGCTTACGGTGAGCTCTACCTGACCACCGAAACCTCTGCCGAAGACAAGAACGCGGGTGTCGATTCCGCCACTCCGGAAGTCTTCGCCAAGACCAGCAACGTCAAGCAAGCTGAAGGCTCTGTGATGATTGATAAGGCTGCCAAGACCGCTACGGTCACTGTGCCCGCCCGTTCTATCGCCTCCATCCAGCTCACTGGCGTGACCGGCTACGCTAAGGATGCTGCCGTCGAGACCGGCGACACTTACCAGCTCGTTGGTAAGCAGTCCGGCAAGGCCGTGGCTGATACCACTTCTGGTGATTCCGCGCTGTCCCTGGCCAACGTCGCTTCCGATGCCGAGAACGCCAAGAAGCAGACTTGGACCTTTACCCAGATCGAGCAGCCCGCCGACTCCGAGCGCCCTGATCTCAAGGCTTATGTGATTACTAACGCCGAAGGCAAGGTGCTGGTGTCCAAGGATGGCACGAACGCGCTTTCCAACGAAACGGTTGAGGCCGCTAAGTCCGACCCGGCTGCCAAGTGGATTCTCAACACTTCCGATGGTTCGACCTATCAGCTGCTCAATGCCGCGACTAAGACGAACCTCGATGTGGATAACTCTGGTACCACAGTCGGCACGAAGGTTGGCTTGTGGCAGTCACCGAGCGGCACTTCGCCGTCCGCCAACCAGACATGGACTCTACGCAATGTAACGCCGACCAGCCAGAAGACCGTGAACGTGCAGACCGCCGTTAACGAGAAGGCCGCGCTGCCGACCGAAGTCACGCTCTACTACACCTGGGGCGAAGGCAAGGCCACGGTTGCCAACTGGGATACTTCCAAGGTCGATGTGGCCAAGGAAGGCGCCTACGAAGCCACCGCTACCGCCACCGATGTGTACGGCAACGAGTTCAACGTCACCGCTACGGTCTACGTTGGCGCGCTCACCGTTTCCGATCCGGTATCGGCTACAGTGCTGGCCGGCACCAGTGCGAGCGAGGCGAAGGCCGCGCTTGAGGCTGCGCCGGTGTACCTACACGTCAAGGCATCGCCTGCATTCGAGGGCGATGCGGCTAAGGTTACGTGGAACTTCGATGGGCTTGATACCAAGCTCGCCGATGCCAAGGCTGGCGACAACATTGCCGTGACCGGTACTTACCAGCTGGACGACGCGACCACGATTGCACTGAAGGGCGCGATCTATGTCACCGCCGCCACGCCTGAGAATGTGGCCGACACTGCTTCCAACCTGACCGTGACCAACCAGCAGACGGAATACAGCAAGGGCGATCAGTGGAAGAAGCTCACCGATGGTGACACGTCAGCTGAAGCCTGGGTGACGTGGAACTCTGCTGGTGACTATTCCGCCAGCCCGACCGCCACGATTGACTTCGGCTCTGAGTGTGAGCTTAGCAGCGTGACCATTACGTATGGTGACAAGGCTCCGGCTTCCGCCAAGGCCGAGTACACCACTGATGGCGAGACGTGGATGCAATTCGGTAGCGATGTTAAGCCTGCCGCAGGCCAGACGGTGACGTTCAAGGCCGATAAGGGCACAGTGAATGCCACGAAGGTGCGCATTGTGAACACCGTGAACAACGACTACATGAACGCCACCGAAATTCAGGCATTCGTGACGCCGGTTCAGGGTGCTGCGAAGAACATCGCCGCGGCCTCTGGCACGAACTTCTCGGTGAACTTCCAGGAGGGTGCCTCTGCTTCCAAGGCCATCGATGGTGACACTACGTCAAAGGGTTGGTCCACTTGGGCTTCCACCGCCTCGACGGTGGACCCGGTCGCCACGTTCACCTTCGACGAAGCTCAGACCATCACCGAAGTGAAGACCTTCTTCTACTACGATGGTCGTGCGTCTTGGCCGAAGAGCCAGACGCTGAAATACCAGGATGAGGCTGGCGAATGGCATGGAGTCGGTACCAAGGATGGCTGGAAGATACAGGCCGGCGATGCCGGCTCTGGCTCCGACGGCATCACCGCCGCCGACACCCCGACCGTTGACTTCGTGCTCGGCACCCCGGTAAAGGCCAAGGCCATCCGCCTGACTAACACATTGCAGGACACCAAGGTGTACATCAACGTGGCTGAGATCCAGGTGTTCGCACAAGACAGCACGGTACTCACCCCGCAGCCAGCATCCGATGCCACGCTGGGCGACCTGCGTCTTGACGGCGAAACCGTTGAAGGCTTCGACCCGGCCAAGACCGACTACACGGTTGATCTGCCGGTCGACGCCGAGGCAAACCCGGTGCTGCAGGCCTTCGCCACCGACAATGCCGCCGCCGTCAAGGTGACTGGCGACGCGGTTGAGAACGGCAAGCTTGGCGGCAAGGCCGCCATTACGGTGACCTCAGCCGACGAGTCTGAGACGAAGACCTACACGGTGACCTTCAACGCCTTCACTTTGGCTTCGCTCAAGGTGATCGGACCCACGAAGACCGAGTACGCCATCGGCGACAAGCTCGATACCGCCGGTCTGAAGGTTACTGCCGTCTATCAGAGTGGCGACAAGACCAAGGAAGTGCCGGTCGCTCTTGACGACCCGCAGCTTGCGATTGGCTCGTTCGACTCCACCACCGCAGGCAAGAAGGCGATTACCGTCTCCTACCGTGGTGTGACCGCGACCTTCAACGTCACGGTCAAGGCCAACGCAGTCGCCCCTGGCCCTGAAGAACAGAAGCCCGGCAGCACCAACAAGCCCGGTGCCACCGGCAACGGCAACAAGAACACGGTGGCCAACACCGGTTCCAATGTTGCCGCCATCGCTGGCGCTGTCGCTCTGCTGGCCGCTGCCGCGGGTGCATTGTTCATGCTGCGCAAGCGTGCATAGCACCCTCGCACAGTAATGGGGGAAGGAACAAGCCGGCAATATTGACTATTGCCGGCCGGTTCCTCCGCTCTTTGAGCATAATTGGTCCGACAAGTTGAATACTGAGTTTTCAGTATCGGTATATTGATTTGTCGGCCCTTTTCTGACTTCGCGGATAGCGACATAACTGTTTGTTCAAAAAACCGTTATCATCAATCAAGGAACCAAATCAATGAAGATAAACAATAAGGGCAAGGGCGCTCTTATCGCGGCAATTACCGCCGCGGCAACGCTATTGTCATGCGGGCTGGCCGCTGCAAGTGCCAGTGCGGCAGGTGTGGATTACCTGCCTACCATCGGCCAAGTGCCGACATACACCAAGTTCCAGCCCACAGCCGATCCGGGCAAGAACGCTAGCGATTACTTCCAGCCATATTGGTATGCCAAGAACGCCAATGATAATGGCGGCACACACATCCAAGCGCACGGTGGCCAAGTGGTCAAGGTTGGCGACGCCTACTACTGGTATGGCGAAGACCGTTCTAACGGTTACGACAACAGCCCCGGTGTTCATGCTTATATGTCGACAGATCTATACAACTGGACCGATCTTGGTGTGGCGCTGCGTGCGGTGACCAGCAAATCTCAGTTGACGGATAAGAGCAATGCCGATTACGCCTACTTCGACAAGGCCTACAACCTGACCAAGTCCGACGGCAGTGTGGACGCTGCCAAGGCCGACGCAATCTTCCCGTACCTCAACACCAACCCCGATCAGGATGGTGATGGCGCGGTTGATTCCGTACAGGGCATTTTCGAGCGTCCGAAGATCATCTACAACAAGAAGAACAAGCAATACGTGCTGTGGTGGCATTCCGATGGAAGCACCACGCCGGGCGGTTCCAACTATGCACGTGCACTTGCGGGCGTGGCTGTTTCCGACAATCCGGCGGGCCCGTTCACTATGGTGGGTGCCTATCGTTTGCCTAACCAGAACAATTGGAAAGAAGCCGCAGGTAACCCCAGCTGGGGTGAGAACGGTGACAGCCGCGATATGACTGTGTTCGTGGATCCGAAGGACGACAGTGCCTATGTACTGTATTCTTCCGAAGCCAATGCCACGCTGTATATCGCCAAGCTTAACGATGATTACACCAATGTAGTCAAGACCACGAATGTGGACCAGTCCGAGGGACAAAAGCAGTACTCTGCTGACGGGCAGTACCCATACATTCTTGCAGACGGTACTACGGATGCCCCGGTGCGTGGCGAAGATTTCCAAATCGTCAAACAAAATGGTTCGCTGGAAGCTCCTGCCGTATTCCAATATGACGGGCGTTACAACATCATCGCATCTGGTGCAACCGGCTGGGACCCGAACAAGCAGACCTACTACACCGCCGACTCCATGCTGGGAAGCTGGACCCGTGGCGTGGAAAAGGACGATGCCAACGAGAACACGTGGTACAACAACATGCCGGAAGGCGCGGATGGTCTGTTGTCTGTGGGCGATACCCGCGGCACCACATTCGGTTCGCAGTCGGCTAGTGTGCTCGCAGTAGACCAGGAGAAAGGTCACTTCATCTACCTTGGTGACCGTTGGGATTCCGGTAAAGCCGATTCCACCTATGTTTGGCTGCCGCTGACCATCGGTGAGAACGGCACCATCGAAATGCATAATCCTGCTCAAGAAGGCGAGCCCGACGGCTGGGATCTGAACTATTGGGACAACCATGGTAGCGCCAAGGGCAAGCTGGTCAACTGGACTGTGGAAACCGGCGATGATCTCCCGAAGACCGTGAACACGGGCGGAACCGTTACTCTGCCGGACACCGTCAACGTCAAGGAAGGCGACGATACCATTGCTACCAAGGTGACATGGAATGTGGAAGGCGGTACGGCAGTCAGCAAGTCGACCAAGGCTGCCGGCAGCACCTACGCATTCAATGTGCCGGGAACCTACACCATTACAGGCACTCTTGCCGAGAGCAGCAACTTCAACCCGGGCCGCACATTCCGCAGAACCATCGACGTTTCCTGCTCCAACCCGATTTCCGGAAGTTGGAAGGAAGCCCATTGGAAGGGCGGCAGCGCGTGCCAGGTCGCCGCATCCGGCGGTACCTATGACTTCACCGTTACGGACAACGCCAATCGTGGTGTCTGGACGGATCGCAACGAGGGCAGCGCGGTGTACCAGCCTGATGCTCTGGACGTGAACGAAACGTTGGAAACCACGGTCAAGCCGCTCGACTTGGGCGGTAATGGCGATCCGCGTGCCGGCCTGGTGGTTCGTAACGGTCTTGCTGACGCTAACGGCGGCAAGGGATATGCCACGTTACTTGCCAGCCCAAGCGGCATTTACATGCAGTACGATTCCAATGCCGATGGCTACATCGATAAGGAAACATCGCATGTTGGTGCCGGCTTCGGCGACCAAGTGCAACTCAAGCTGGAGCGCGCCGCAACCGATACCCTGAAAGGCTACTGGCGTGCTTCCGCGAACGATGAATGGCAGGATGTCGCTACGGTAACGCTGACCGGTGCGGACGTAACCGGGCTCGATGCCGGTGTCTTCGCCACGTCGAACAGCAATGCCGGCGCATTCACCGTGGCCTTCAACGGCACTGCGTTCGGTTCGCAGACTGCTGCTGTGGAGTCCATCGCGGCTAAGGACCCTGAAGCCACTATCGCCAAGGGGCAGATGCTCGCGCTTCGGGACGTGACGGTTACCGCCACGCTCACCAATGGCAAAACGCGTGTGCTGGAGCCAAGCGAATACACGCTGGAAGGCTTCGACACCACCAAATTGGGCGAGCAAACCGTGACGGTGCGTCTTGTCGCTGATTCTTCAGTAACCGCCACGTTCACCGTGACTGTGGAAAGCAACCTTGCCCGGTTGTTCTGCTCGTCCGCTGCGGCCTCGAAGTATGAGCCGGCCAGTAGCTGGGCCTCCGCTTCTACGGCCGACCTGACTTGCGACAACAACCTGAGCACCAACTGGTCGAACTGGGGCACCGGCGACACCTCGCCGTGGCTCAGCTACACCTTCGATAAGGCATATCAGCTGGGCAAGCTCAGCGTTGCGGTGGATAAGGCCAAGGGCGAGGCCGCTCCGAAGAGCTTCACTGTATCGTACCTAGCTGAAGACAGCGCCACGTGGACTGATGCCACGCTGCCGGCAGTCACTGTGAATGGTGCTGCTGGAGCCGTGACGGAAGCCGATGTGAGCGCTCTGCCCGCCACCAAGGGCATTCGCCTCAACTTCACCTACGCCGATGGCAATGACTATGCCAAGATCGCTGAAGTACGCATCGCCGAAGGTGAAGCGACACCAGAGCCGCAGCCGTCTAGTAACGCCAATCTTGCTGATCTGACTGTGGATGGCAAGACGGTTGACGGATTCTCCGCGGATACCACTAAATATGCCGGTGCGCTGGCTGGAGATGCTGCTTCCTACCCGACGGTGGAGGCGACTGCTGCTGACGCAAAGGCTACGGTGCAAGTGGAGCAGGCTTCGGCCGAGAACAACGGCGTGGCCACGGTGACTGTAACTGCTGAGGATGGCACGGCGAAAACCTACACAGTGACATTCGGCGAACTGCCTCAGTTGGCTGAGCTTGCTGTGGAAGTGACCAAGGATTCCTATCAGGTAGGCGATAAGTTCAACGCTGCCGATGTGAAGGTATCCGCCATTTACAAAGTCGGCGATACTGAAACGCTGCGCAAGCTGATTGATCCAACTGATGGTGATCTGAAGTTCACTGGCTTTGATTCTGCCACCGCAGGCACGAGGACCATCACCGTCTCTTATCGTGGCGTGAACGCGACGTTCGAAGTCACGGTCACGGCCACGGAGGTCACTCCCGGCCCTGGAGAGCAGAAGCCCGGCGATACCAACAATCCTGGCAACACTGCTAAGCCCGGTAGCACTGCCACGAATAAGCCGGCTGCTAATGGCGCTGCGCCCCTTTCGAATACGGGTGTTGCCGTGGCTGCCATTGCGGTCGTGGTTGTGGTGCTGACAGCTGCGGCTGGTGCCTTGCTCGTCATCCGCAAACGCCGCGCATAACCATGGCAACTGCTGAGTGGCGTGGATTGCGTTGCTATTGAGCAATCTGCGATTCACGCCACTCAGCGAGCGCACCCGAGTGCGCCCGAGCTTGCGCAATGCAGGCGCAATACAGTGCAAACAGTACAAAGCAACAATAATGGCCGTTCTGAGCCAGCTGCTCCATGCGAGGGCAGCTGGCTCAGACCGGCCATTGTGTCTGCAAGTACATGCAATTAGAGCATGAACATGTGGAAGCCGTTGAGCGTTACTGGTTGTTTTGCTTTGTTGTTGCGCTCAGCAGTGCGACGGACGTCCGCCCGCAGTGTAGTGCAGCGCTCCGTGAACCAGTGCCGATGTGAAATGCATGTTGCACATGCCCGCTTCTTCTGCTTCGTGCGTGCAGCCGGCGATGCTGCATAGGTTCATACCCCGAATCATGGTCATACCCCCTCTTTGGGATGGCATCCGTGCCGCCATCTGCCTTCAGAGCATAGCGGACAATTGTTGCATTGCCTAGGCGGTACAACGCTTTCTGTGGCCTGTATCACATCCTTGCCGGCGTTCTGCGGCGTGGTTGGGCGTGTACATGTGCACTTGTGCGGTTTTGTTGTGTGTGATTTGGGTATACGGATAGAGTTTCTTCTCTGCAGTGGCAAGGGCCTCTCGGCCGGCGAGCCGGCTGATTTCTCCCATGCGTTGCTCAATGATTTCCGTTTTGCGAGTCTGAACGGCAAAATAGCTCTGGAGAAGTGCCACTTCTTCTTTCTTTGGATCACCGTTTTGAGCAATGAGATAGCAGGCGTATCGGGTGAGCTTGACGTCCGCGATGGAGCGGGTGGCACCGCTGCCGAGAGTCACGTCTCGCGTAGTGTCACGGAAATGGGATTCAACGGATACGCCGGAATTGTCGCAAGCTTGCTTGGCTCGTGTAATAGCTTTGCTGAAGTTTTCCCATCTGTCGTACCCCATATAGGTCATTAGCTCGCGTGCATACCAATACTCAACTTTGGAGTCCTCGGTGGTGTGTGCGATAGTGCTGAGTTCGCTGGTTTTGCGTGTGATTTCGTCGCGGTTCATGGGTGTGTCCTTATGTTTTTCATGACCATTTTCGTGACTCCACGAAAATGGTCAAAGCCAATAATTGCAATGGTTTTGAGGTATGGGCGCGCTCCGCCCAACTGGTCTGTCTTCGTCCGCCTTTTCGACCAGATACCTCATGGAGCACAATGCCAACGTCGCTACCGTTGGCCCAGCAAATATTCTTAGACGACGCCCCGAAGTGAATATCTATGCGGCTTTCAGAATATCAAAGAGCGTGGAGTGTGTGCATTATGCGTTCCAAAAATAGTTTCTAGTAATGAATTGTTTACGGTGTGAGATATTCTTGGGGTGTTTGCGGCGCTCTGCCGTGTGGCGAATGGGAATGGATGGTGCTCTTATGGGATTTGAGCAGGAAGCAGTTAGTGAACTGTATGCCAGCGTGTGGGGCAATCGTTCGACAATGCAGAGGGAATTCACTCGTGGAGCCCATGGTGAGCAGTTCGTGCTCCGGGAGCTGTCCATGAAGGGGACGCAAACGCCATCGCAATTGGCATCGGCGCTGCAGGCCAGTTCCGGCCGCATCTCCACTGTGCTGTCGTCTCTGGAGAAAAAAGGCTGGGTCACGCGTGACATTGATTCCAAGGATCGGCGCATTATTCGCGTGAATCTCACTGATTCCGGGCGCGAGCAGTCTCATCGGATGATAGAGGAAATGCGTTCCGCAATTTGCTGGATTTTCTCGCAAATGGGGGAGCGGCGCACGCGCGAATTCGTTGACCTGGTGTCTGAGTTCACCACATATATGTCGATTTGCCATCCGGGACAGCCTCGGCCGACTGCTGAACAGGTGCGTGAGGCATTCGTGGAGCGGGGCAAGCGCGTGGCTGAACACATGGCAGCTAAGCGCGCGGAGAACTAATCGGCAAGGCTAATTGAGGACGCTCACAGCGAACATGCAGAAGTGCGTATAATATCTCACAGTGTAAGTAATCAAACAATGGAAACTATTAAGACATCGTGAACCGATAATCACCGATAACCCAGCCAACTTAAGAACCAATCGCCAATAACCAATAACCAACCCAACCAACACAAGGGGAAACCAATGTTTCGCATCATGAAATACCTCTCCAAAGCGGAGATCGGTCAGATGCTCATCGCCCTGGTGACCATCGTCGGGCAGGTCTACTTCGACCTGAAACTGCCCGACTATATGTCAGACATCACCACGCTGGTCGAGACGCCGGGCAGCCACATGAAGGACATCTGGATCGCGGGCGGCAAGATGCTGCTCATCTCGCTCGGATCCGTGGCGTGTGCCATCATCACCGGCTACATCGCTGCGCGCGTGGCCGCCTCGTTCACCCAGCGTCTGCGCTCGCTCGAATTCCGCAAGGTCGAGTCCTTCGGCCCGGCCGAGATGAGCAAGTTCTCCACCGCCAGCCTCATCACCCGCTCCACCAACGACGTCACGCAGGTGCAGATGTTCATCACCATGGGCCTGCAGCTCATCGTCAAATCGCCGATTATGGCAGTATGGGCCGTGTGCAAGATCGCCGGCGAAGGCTTCGAATGGACGCTCGCCACCGGAATCGCCGTAGTGATTCTGTTGGTGGCCATCGTCATCATGATGGCCATGGTCATGCCGAAGTTCAAGGCCATGCAGCAGCTCACCGACAACATCAACCTCGTGGCCCGCGAGAACCTCACCGGCCTGCGCGTGGTGCGCGCCTACAATGCCGAGGACTACCAGGAAGCCAAATTCACCAAGGCCAACAAGGACCTCACCGAGACCCAGCTGTTCACCAACCGCGTCATGGCGTTCATGATGCCGTTGATGAACACCGTCCTGAACGGCCTGATGCTCGCCGTCTACTGGATCGGCGCTTACCTCATCGACGCCGCCGGGCTCAAGGACAAGCTCACCGTGTTCTCCAACATGGTCGTGTTCTCCAACTACTCCGTGCAGGTCATCATGAGCTTCCTGCTCATGAGCATGGTGTTCGTGCTCTGGCCGCGCGCCGACGTGTCCGCGCAGCGCATCATGGAGGTGCTCGACACTGAGCCAATCGTCGAGAACGGCACCAAAACCGCCGCCGACGTGGCCAAAACCGGCCAGAGGGGCACCGTGGAATTCCGCAACGTCAGCTTCACCTACCCGGATTCGCGCGAGGCGATGCTGGAAGGCATCAACTTCACCGCCGAGCAGGGCCAGACGGTGGCGTTCATCGGCTCCACCGGCTCCGGCAAGTCGTCTCTTATCAATCTCGTGCCGCGCTTCTATGACACCAGCCAAGGCCAGGTGTTGGTCGACGGCGTGGACGTGCGCGACTACGACCTGAAGGCCCTGCGCGACAAGATCGGCTACGTGCCGCAGCAGTCCGTGCTGTTCAAGGGCACCGTGGCCTCCAACGTGAGCTACGGCGATCAGCCGGGCGACCCGGCGGAGGTCGAGATGGCCGATACCTCCACCCCGGCCGGGCGCAAGCGCGAGGCCGCGTTGATCGCCGCTGGCGAGGCCGTGGAAGGTGCCGATATACCGGCCGAGCAGCTGAATCGCGTCAGGGCCGCCGCCGACGTGGCGCAGGCCAGCGAGTTCGTGGCGCGCATGGACGGCGGGTATTCCGCCGCGATCGCCCAAGGCGGATCGAACGTGTCCGGCGGCCAGAAGCAGCGCCTGTCGATTGCGCGCGCGGTGTACCGTCACCCGGAAATCCTGATTTTCGACGACTCGTTCTCCGCGCTCGACTTCAAGACCGACCGCGAAGTGCGCGACGCGCTCGCCCGCGAGGCCAAGGATTCCACCAAGCTCATCGTGGCCCAGCGCATCGGCACCATCATGAACGCCGACCGCATCGTCGTGCTCGACGACGGCAAGGTCGTGGGTCAGGGCACGCACAAGGAACTGCTCGACAACTGCGACGTATACCGCCAGATCGCCGAATCCCAGCTCAGCCAGTCGGAGCTTACGGCGTAGGGGGGGCGGCAGCGGTAGCTCCCCATGTCAGGGGCTGAGCCGTAAAGGGAACAGCCCAGTGGGCTGTTCCCAGGCGAAGACGAGCTGATAAGCGAGCGAATAAAACAGCACAGCTGACTGAGGGGTAGTCGCGTACGGCTTCTCTCCCTCCGGCGCTTCGCGCCACCTCCTTCATCAGAGGGAGGTCAATACGGACTTTTAAGGAGTAAAACAAATGCCAAGAGGACCAATGGGCGGCAGGCGTGCCGTCGAAGAGCCCCATGATTTCGGCAAAGTCATGGGCAAGCTCGTGAACTATTGCCGCAACTATCTTCCCGTCATCATCATCGCGCTCATCCTGGGCGCGGCCGGCACCGTCTGCCAGATCGTCGGCCCGGACAAGCTCAAGGACATGACCAACGAGATCGTCAAAGGTCTGCCCGCCATCGTTAACGGCAGACCGGTGATGAACTCGGTAGATTTCGGCACGGTGGGCCACATCGCCTGGACTTTGGTGGCCCTGTACGTGGGCTACGCCGTGCTCGGCTACGTGCAAAGCTGGATGATGGCCAACGTCACCCAGCGCACCGCCCAGCGACTGCGCGAGTCCATCTCGGTCAAAATCAACAAACTGCCGCTCAAATACTTCGACAAGGTTAGCTACGGCGACGTGCTGTCGCGCATCACCAACGATGTGGACGCCATCGGCCAGACGCTGGGCCAGTCGCTCGGCTCGCTGATTACCTCGGTGACGCTGTTCGTGGGCGCGCTGGTGATGATGTTCTACAACAACGTGATCATGACCCTGTGCGCCATCGGTGCCAGCCTCATCGGCCTGATCATCATGATGGCCATCATGAAGTCCTCCCAGAAGTACTTCGCCCGGCAGCAGATGGCGCTGGGTGACGTCAACGGCCACGTGGAGGAGATGTACGCCGGTCACCTCATCGTCAAGGCATACAACGGCGAGGCCGATTCGATTCGTCGCTTCGAGAAGTACAACTCGGACCTCTACGAGTCCGGCTGGAAGTCGCAGTTCCTCTCCGGCCTGATGATGCCGCTCATGAATTTCGTGGGCAACTTCGGCTACGTGGTGGTGTGCGTGGTGGGCGCGGCGCTCGCGCTCGACGGGCAGATCGAGTTCGGCGTGATCGTGGCGTTCATGATGTATGTCCGCCTGTTCACCCAGCCGTTGGCGCAGTTCGCCCAGGCCTTCCAGAACCTGCAGCGTTGCGCGGCGGCCGCCGAACGCGTGTTCGGCTTCCTTGAGGAGCCGGAGATGGAGGACGAATCCGGCAAGTCCGCTTTGCTTGGGACCAACGGCCACGAAGTGAAGGGCGACGTGGAATTCAGCCACGTACAGTTCGGCTACGAACCGGGCAAGCCGATCATCCACGACTTCTCCGCCTCCGTCAAGGCCGGGCAGAAGGTCGCCATCGTCGGCCCGACCGGTGCCGGCAAGACCACCATGGTCAACCTGCTCATGCGCTTCTATGAGATTTCCGGCGGCTCGATCGCGATTGACGGCGTGGACACCAAGTCCGTGCCGCGCTGGAACGTGCACGACCAGTTCTCCATGGTGCTGCAGGATACGTGGGTGTTCCGCGGCACTGTGCGCGAGAACATCGCCTACTCCAAGCCCGGCGTGACCGACAAGCAGATCGAGGATGCGTGCAAGGCCGTGGGCCTCGACCACTTCATCCGCTCGCTGCCGGACGGCTATGACACCGTGCTCGACGACAAGTCGTCGCTCTCCCAGGGCCAGAAGCAGCTGCTCACCATCGCCCGTGCGATGGTGCAGGACGCGCCGATTCTGATTCTCGACGAGGCCACCTCATCGGTCGATACCCGCACCGAAGAGCTGATCCAGAAGGCCATGGACGCGCTGACCGTGGGGCGTACGAGCTTTGTGATCGCGCACCGCCTCTCCACGATTCGCGACGCCGACATGATTCTCGTCATGAACCACGGCGACGTGATCGAGCGCGGCACGCACGACGAACTGCTGGCGGCGGGCGGTTTTTACGCCGACCTGTACAACAGCCAGTTCGCACTCGCTGACTGACGGATTGTTTCCTGCGTTAGCGGATTAGCGGATTAGCTATACTCGGCTCCCCTCTCCGAGGGGAGCCGTCAGCGTAGCTGACTGAGGGGAGCAACCCATCGGTCCACCCGAGGGATGTGATACTGATGATTTCGTACATTAGTGTGTGAAAAAGCCGCCGGGAAAATTGGGGGATTGGGCGGCGGTGCGGTTGGCGTTGAGAATGGCGCATTCGAAGGGGAAGTGAGCGCGCAGCTGGGTGGCCGGGGTGGTGAACAGGGCGGTGGCGAGGCCGTCGGCCAGTGTGACAGGGACGTGTGCCGCAACGGTGTTCGACGAATCGTCGGTATCGCGGTTTGCCGTTGTCGAGGCATTGCTGCCATGCGTCGATGTCTTCGTGGTTATGGCGCTCGATGGCGGCGTGACGGCCACCCATGTGGCGGCTACATCGTCAACCGGTAGTCCGTCGATGGCGTTGAGCAGATGGTGAAGTTGGTGACCTGCGGCGTCAGACCAGTGGCGGCGGCTGGGGGAGCTCGCGCAGAATGCGCCGTGGCTGATTTCGACCGTACCTACGGCGTTGGCCGGATCGGCAGGATCTTCAAGGGCGATGGTGATTGGTTCGTCCGTGTGCACTAGCAAATCACCCCCGGCGTCGATGACGTATTGAATGGGTTGAGGGTGACCCGCGCCATCACCCAACATCCCCGCAAGCAAATCCACCAAATACCCCTTACCGCACGCGCCGAAATCGAGCGCGACCGGTCCGCGCGTCACCAGTGTTGTGCCATGCCGCTCAACGTCGGCTGACCAAATGGCTCGTCCGTGGATCGCGCCTGCATGTTCAGCGGCATCTGGCGCAGGCGTAAACGAATACGACTCGTCATAGCCAAGCCGAATCAAATCCTCGCCCACGCACGGGTCGGTCGCCCCATCGGTTGCCGCAAACAGGCGGTCGTACAGGCCAAACAGACCCGATGCCCAGTCGGGAAAATCGAACGTGCCGCCATGTGCGGCCGTGCGCATCCGGCCGACCGTCGAATCATCCTTGAACCGGGACAATGCGGCTTCATAGGTGCTGATGAACATATCGATGCAGTTACTGAGCCCGTCATCCAGCGCGACATCGGTATGCAGCAGCAACCCGGTGCCCAGCGCTTCGGGGAAAGCGGCGATGTGCGGTAGTCGTTCGGCCAGACCAGTCATGGCTCTCATCGTAGAGCCTGCGGATGGCTGAGGGGAAGGCGGCTCGGGGTGTGGATTGTGGTGTGCGGTTTTGCCCTGCAAGAAATTGAGTGTAAAACCCCGGTGTATACTGGATTTTGACACTGTGTCAATGTTGATTCGGAGGTTGTGAGAATGGGCAATGCGACTACAGCAAGTGTAACGGGTGTGCAAGTTGCACCGGCGAAGTCAGCCATCAGAGATCTCCCCATCGCCAAAGTGTGGGCGTTTGCGGTCGGCCAGTTCGGGTGGGCGCTGCTTTCCGGCATCATCTCCAACTGGCTCGTGTATTTCTACCAACCTGACCAGGAGACCATCTCCCAAGGTCAGACCGTATTCGTGCCGCAGGGCCTGGTCGTTCTCGGCATCGTGACCGTGGTGGGCGGCATCACCGCCTTCGCCCGATTCTTCGACGCGTTCGTGGACCCGGCCGTGGCGTCTCTCTCCGACCGTTGCGACGCCAAATCCGGCCGCCGTATGCCGTTCCTGAAATTCGCCGCCCTGCCGCTCGCGGTGGTCACCGTGCTCGTGTTCTGGAGCCCGATCAACGGCACCAGCTGGGTGAACGCGGCGTTCCTGTTCGTCACCGTGATCGGCTACTACATCGCCCTCACGTTCTACTGCACGCCGTACAACGCGCTCATCGCCGAACTCGGCCACGACTCCAAGCAGCAACTCACCATCTCCACCGCCATCTCCTTCACTTGGGTGGCCGGCACGGCCATCGCGTACGTGGCGCCGGTGATTTGGGGCGCGTTCGTGCCGATGATGGGCCGCATCACCGCCATCCGCGTGACCTTCACCATCATGGCCGCCGTGGCGTTCGTGTGCATGCTGGTGACGCCGCTGGCCATCCGCGAGAAGGACTACGTCAACTCCCATCCCACCTCCGAATCGACCATCGAATCCCTGAAGCAGACGTTCGGCGACGGCGAATTCCGCAAGTTCGTATGCTCCGACGTGGTCTACTGGGTGGCCATCACCACCTTCCAGACCGGTCTGCCGTTCTTCGTGACCAGCCTGCTCAAGCTGCCGGAAACCACCACGACCATCTACTTCGTGCTCATGACCGGCGTCTCTGTGCTGTTCTATCTGCCGGTCAATATTCTGGCCAATAAGGTCGGCAAGAAGAGGCTGCTGCTGGTTGCCTTCGTGATCTTCACCTGTGCGTTCGCATTTGCCGGCGCCCTTGGTTCGGCCGTGCTCGGCTTCATTCCGGCGATGGCCCAGGGTTTGGTGCTCTCGGTGGTCGGCGCGATTCCGATGGCCGCGTTCGGCATCCTGCCGCAGGCCATCGTGGCGAATATCGCCGACGCCAGTTCCAAGACCACCGGCCAGGACCGTCAGGGCATGTTCTACGCGGCCCGCACCTTTGCGATGAAGATGGGCCAGTCCGTGGCCATGCTGCTGTTCACCGGCGTCTCCACCATCGGCATGGCGTCCGGCGCGGGCTACCGCATCGCCGCCGTGTGCGCGGCCGTGCTGTGCGGCTTGGGCGGCATCGTGTTCGCGTTCTACAACGAGAAGAAGGTGTTGGGCGTGCTGGAGACGTGATGGCGTTGCCGGGTGCCGCCGCGGTATCCATACGGAGCGGTGTGGGTGACTTGCCCCGTCTGCGACACTGAACAAGCCGCCGCGGTATCCCTGGTATCCAGGCGGAGTGGTGATCTTAGTTCGAGCTATTGCGCCGGCAGACGGCTGGGACGATGCTGCGCTTGCGGCGGCCCAACCGGCGACACCGAAACGTTACCGTGTCGACACGCGTGCGACACTTCGGCGTCAAATTGCGTTTGACCGCACTCCGTACTATATTGTTGCGAGTTGCTTTGCGGAGCAAAGTAACATCCAAGGGGCTGTAGCTCAGTTGGTAGAGCGCTTCGTTCGCATCGAAGAGGTCGCGGTTTCGACTACCGTCAGCTCCACGAGACCCTCTGCATTCATTCCACCGCAGAGGGTCTTTTCATTTTGTTTTCGTTGAAATTCTGCCATCTCGCGTTTCAAGGGGCTGATTTGGGGTTTGCCGGAGGTCTACTTGCGTTTCGAGGGGCTGATGGTCAAGTAGATACGCCGCCAAAATGGCGGAATAGCGTTGCGTCAAAGCCGTTTGTACTGGTGCTTCACCGGATGAGGAGCCCCTTGAAACGGAAGTAGACCTCCGGAACATGTGAAATCAGCCCCTGCAAAGGGAGAATGCCTCGATTTCGCCATGGATTGTCGTGGATTGCTCTGTGGCATGGGCAATACTGGGAGTATGACAAGCGCAGATGAGTTGAATGAGCAGTATGACGCTGACGGTAGCGTGACGCAAGTGCCTGAACGCAATGATGAAGTTCATGCCGGCGAATCCGCCGTCGCCCAATCCCGCGAATCGGCCGTGACCATCCCCGCCGGCACCGTGGTGCTCGCCGCCACCCCGATCGGCAATGTCGGCGACGCTTCGGCCCGTCTGGTGGCCCTCTTGGAACGGGCCGATATCGTGGCCGCCGAAGACACGCGCCGCCTCTACGATCTCGCCCGTCGCCTCGGCGTCTATGTGAACGGTCGCGTCATCGCCTATCACGACCACAACGAGCGCGACAAGGCCGACGGCCTGCTCGACCAGGTCGAAACCGGCGCCACCGTGCTCGTCGTATCCGACGCCGGCATGCCCACCATCAACGACCCCGGCTTGGCCATCGTGCGCCGTGCCATCGAACGCGGTCTGCCCGTCACCTGCGCGCCCGGCCCCTCCGCTGTGCTCGACGCGCTCGCCCTCTCCGGCCTGCCCACCGACCGCTTCTGCTACGAAGGCTTCCTACCGCGAAAGCATTCCGAGCGCGTGCAGTATCTGCGCACGCTGTTGCCCGAACGCCGCACCATCGTGTTCTACGAGACGCCTCATCGCATTGCCGATTCGATGGACGATCTGCTGGACGCGTTCGGCCCGAATCGCCCGATGGCCCTGTGCCGCGAACTCACCAAGGATTATGAGCAGATTCGTCGCGGCCCGATTGACGAGATTCGCCAAAGTGTGATTGATGATCCGCCCCGTGGCGAGATGGTGCTGGTCATCGGCGGCGCGTCCAACGAGGAGGCCGAAGCGGCCGCGCCCAGCACGTTGAGCGTGGATGACATGGCCGTGCTCTCCATCGACCGTGCTTTGGAGGACGGCCTGCGTATCAAGGACGCCATCGCGCAAGTGGTGCAGGAGCATCCACTGGCTGACGGATCGTTGGCCAATCGCAAGCAGGTGTATGCGGCTGTGCTGAAAATCAAGGGATAGCGCAGCAGCCGGCGATTATCTCCCCGTTACGCTTCCATCGACTCGAACAATATTTCCAACGCCTGCCGGACCCCGGGCCCACCACGCTGCGAGACCAATTCCAGCAAAGGCGCGTCGGCTTTGGGATTGGCAACCAGCCATTTACGCAGTTCGGGCACGTGATATGCGATGTGCCAGAGCACGGCAACATCCGTATCGGGCGAACATGCCACCGCGGGCGTAAGTCTGATGGGCGGTTCAGGCGGCGCGGTCATATCCGAGATTGCGCGCGATGCGGATTCGGATGAGTGTGCCGCCGCCGCGTGGCGAGGCAACCGTTGCGCCTGCCGCAAATGCCGTAAACGGTGAGCGGCATGGCGGCCTCTGCGATGGCCTCTGACAATGAACCCCCTCGTCATGCGCATTGCTCCAAAGCCGGTTCGTCCATCTCCTGCTGCACCGATTCAAAAAACATGCGTGCGCGTCCGGCGTACTTGTGATGCCGATGCTCCTTGACGATTTGCAGACAGTCGTTTGGCCGAAACTGGTACGCGGACATCAGCTGGCACACCAGTGCGTTGACGGTGGAAGGATCGGGGATGTCTTCAGGACTCATCACCAGGTCGCAAGCCGTACGGGCTGGCGTGGTGACAGGCAGCCCGCCGAGCTTGATGATTTGCTCCGGCAACGTCAATCTTTTGAATACGCGGATACGGCGGCTGACGGATGCCGAGCGGAAGTGCGATGTGGAAATCACGTCTATGGTACTCGGAAAGTCGGGGCCTCCCAGCCATACCCAAGCGGCGGTCATCGAACACACCACAGTGCCAAACGGGGCGACCTCCGCGACGATTTTCGCGCGACCATACAGTGTGCCCGAATGCTCGATCCAGTAGCCGGCGGAATCGTCGAGCTTATGTAACGTGCCGAAGGCGGCCAGACGGTTAAGGCTGAGCGGTCCCGGCAGATCCTTGGTAAACAGTATCGGCGGCACCGCAGGTTGCGCGGTTGCCGGCGAGGCGACTGTTGTGATGTCCGTCATCGGACCTGCTGTGATATCCATGACCGAACAATATGCAGAAATGCGGCTTGCGCGCCACCGGATAGGCGAAAACGGTGGATAAGTGCATAACTTTACTAGGTGCGCAAATGATGTGGATAACTCGGTGGATATTGGCAGGCGGAAGTGTGTGCGGATGTGCGTGGGCGTGCGTACGGATGGGTGCGCGGATACGTGTGCGAATGCGTATGTGGATAAGCGCGCAAGAGGTGTACAGATAAGTATGTGGGGAAGTTGCGGGTGGATAGGTGAGTGGGATGAGGATGGCGGCGCGGCAGCTATCCGGGCGTGTCCCCGCCGCGCCGGATAATCAAGCCTTATGAGTCATGTTTTGGTGAATGTTGCTTGGCCGTATGCAAACGGCCCCCGTCATATCGGCCACGTCGCGGGATTTGGTGTGCCCTCCGACGTCTACGCGCGCTACGAGCGCATGAAGGGCAATGATGTGCTCATGGTGTCCGGCACCGACGAGCACGGCACCCCGATTCTCGTCGAGGCGGAGAAGGAAGGTCTCACTGCCCAGGAACTGGCCAACCGTTACAACCGCGTGATCGCCAAGGATCTGTGCGACCTCGGCCTGAGCTACGACCTGTTCACCCGCACCACCACCGGTAACCACGAGCACGTGGTGCAGGAGATGTTCAAGCAGTGCTTGGAGAACGGCTACATCTACAAGGGCACCCAGCAGGTGGCGATTAGCCCGTCCACCGGCCGTACCCTGCCCGACCGCTACATCGAGGGCGAGTGCCCGATTTGCCATGCCGAAGGTGCGCGTGGCGACCAGTGCGACGCCTGCGGCAACGAGCTCGACCCGGACGAGCTCATCAACCCCGTCTCCAAGATTAACGGCGAAACCCCGCGCTTCGAGCAGACCGAGCACTACTTCCTCGACCTGCCGGCGCTCGCCGAAGCCAACAAGGCGTGGCTGGAGACCCGCAAGGGCTGGCGTACCAACGTCATCAACTTCTCGCTCGGCCTGTTCAAGGAAGTTAAGCCGCGCGCCATCACCCGTGACATCGACTGGGGTATCCCGGTGCCGGTGAAGGACTGGATTGACAACCCGAACAAGAAGCTGTACGTGTGGTTCGACGCCGTGATCGGCTACCTGTCGGCTTCCATCGAATGGGCCCGCCGTCAGGGCGACCCGGAGAAGTGGCGCGAATGGTGGAACGACCCGAGCTGCCCGGCCTACTACTTCATGGGAAAGGACAACATCACCTTCCACTCCCAGATCTGGCCGTCCGAAATGCTGGCGTACAACGGCAAGGGCTCCAAGGGCGGCGAAACCGGCCCGATGGGTCCGCTCAACCTGCCTGAGCAGGTGGTGGCCAGCGAGTTCATGACCATGGAAGGCAAGAAGTTCAGCTCCTCCCGCGGCATCGTGATCTACGTCAAGGACATCCTCGCCCGCTACCCCGTGGATGCCGTGCGCTACTACATTTCCGTGGCCGGCCCCGAATCCTCGGATTCCGACTTCACGTGGGCCGAGTTCGTGCGCCACAACAACGAGGAGCTCGCCTCCTCGTGGGGCAACCTGGTGAACCGCGTGGCCAACCTCATCAACAAGAACTTCGGCGAGATTCCGCCGCTGGACGAGGATTCGATGACCAACGAAGACCGTGGCCTTCTGGAAGAGGCTTCCGCCGCGTTCGACGTGGTCGGCTCCTCCATCGAAACCCACCACCAGAAGCACGCCCTGTCCGAGGCGATGCGTGTGGTCGGCGACATCAACAAGTACATTTCCGCCACCGAACCGTGGAAGATTAAGGACGACCAGGCTCGTCTCGGCACCGTGCTGCACGTGGCCGCTCAGGCCGTGTCTGACGCGAACCACCTGCTCGCGCCGTTCCTGCCGCACTCCGCACAGAAGGTGTGGGAGGCGCTCGGCGGCACCGGCACCTTCTCGCCGCTGCCTGAGCTCAAGGAAGTCGAGGATCTCGACAAGCCCGGCTTCACGTACCCGATCATCACCGGCGATTACGAGCTCGGTGTGAACGTGCACCCGTGGAAGAGCGAGGCAATCGAGGTCGGCGCCATGGTGCCTAAGCCCGCACCGATCTTCGCCAAGATTCCGACCGAGGCCGTGGAAGAGGAGCTGGCTCGCTTCGATGAAGCGTTGGCTGCTCGCCGTGCCGCCGAAGCCGAACGTCTGGCCGCCGAGAAGGCCAAGCTCGCCGCCGAGTGATTCGGCATTGCTAGCTCGTAGCTGACGGGCCACCTCGCACATGAAGTGTTGCGGGGTGGCCCGTTGCCGTATGTGCGGCCTAGCCCCGACAATGCGAGGCCGGTTGTCGGCGGGCGTCACAAATTCGTCACACTCCGCCAAGACTTTTCCCAGACAAGCACATCGAATCCCCAAGAAAGAGACGGTTATATAGAAGATGTCAACGGAATGAAGTTCATACCGGTGGCGAGGTTCTTCCGAACCCCATAACTGAACCCTTCTTCTCTCTTCTCTCTCACCCGGCGGCCCCCTCCGCCGGGTTTCTTCGTTTTGGGCCGCATCATGCAACGCAAGTTACGCTGCTGTCCAGCTACATCCACGCCGCTCGAAGCCGTGATCCGCCACACCAAGCACGGGGCGCGGTGATTCGGAGCATTGCAGGATTCCCTCCATGCTTCCGGTTTGGGGGGTGCTGCTTGATTCCTCTACTTCCAGCGAAACGTTGCTATCGCGGTATGGTCGCATGCCTGTTAAGCATTGAAGCATCTTATCTATGCGCAGTCGGTGTCCCGGTGGTGACGGCAACCGATTGACGTGCGAACCGGGCCAGATTTCGTTGTCCCGGTTCGTGATTTTGGCCTCTTTTGGGGAACCGGGACAGACCATCCCGTGAGCGCTCAATGTATGCAAATCCAGAAGCCCGGAATTCCGCCGATGTGTGATGGCGGATATTGTGCGGTAGGGCCGAATTGGCGATTTTTCGAGGGTGTTTCTGTCCCGGTTGCTCAAAAAGAGGCGAAATGGAGAACCGGGACAACAAAATCTGGCCCGGTACACACATAAATCGATTGACGTCGTTACCAGGACATCGGACACCGTGACGTATATCGCGAACCGCATAATATGGCAGTACGCAACGCAGATGATGTGCGGATTCGCCGGACGTAACATGGCGTGTGACACACAACAGTGCCATGCGGTCGGGGCCACGCGACCAAATGGGGTGCGATGAATGGCATATGCGTTGCAGCAAGCGCGCGCAATCGTATCGATGTCAGCTCAGTGCGCCCCGGTGGATTTCCGTCGTTTCCGCCGGGCAAGTTCATTGAGCGGCGTCGCTGTCAAGGTGAAATCGAATATGGCGCCTCGCAACGCCAGCTGTCGCCCGGCTCGGTAGGCGAGTTCGGCTTGAGACGGTTCATCAGCCATATTCGCGGCGGTGGCGATGAGGACGATCCAATGATGATGCCGTAACAGTTCGCGCTTGTCGTTGTCTCGCCGCCACTGGGCCTTGTCTGTGCGATGATGATCGCCGTCATATTCGATGGCGACGCGGAATTCGGGCCAAGCGAGATCGAGTGTTATCGGCGCACCATTGCTGAACGTCGCGCCGGGCACTGTGTAATTTGTCACGGCTCGTGGAAGCCCGTATTGCGTGGTTGTGATACGGGTCTCTGATTCCATCGGAGAATCCACGCGCGGTGCAATAAATTCAAGTGCGATCATGCATGTGGCTTTCGCGTTGAATTTCGGAAGTTCGCTGACCTGCCGCACAAAGTCCTGATAAATTTCGTCGGCGGTGCGGCCGCCCGATAGGCTCGGCTTGCGCGCTATTGCCGTAAGGGTTGCGTCGCCAAGTATGACCAATGATTCCAATGACATGTGAGCGGCGAGCTGCGCCCAAGTATGTACCAGATCCAGCGCGTGCACATGCTTGTTGATACGTGCATTGTGCGCGGTGCTTAGCGGTTTCCAGATGTGCGGTGTTGTTGGCGGAACGACGGCGCGTATCCGGGTGCGATGCGAGTCGGAGACGGTATGGAGCTCGGTGGCATTGAGATCGCAATCCTTGGGAAGTGGCACGGATTGCAGTATCAGCGATGTGGTCATGCCGAAGAGCACAGGCTTTCCGAGCTGTTGCGCGGCGTCCGTGCATCGTTTAAGCATTTCCCGCTTACGTTGGGTGAGGATTTCGCTCATAGCGGGCGCAGTGGGGGTTGCCATACGCGGTGGTGAGTATGGCTCGGGCTTGACGGCGTGCGTGGACGCAGCACTCGGTGCCGCGGCATTGTTGGTCCAGCCGGGTGGTTCATCGTCGAATACGCCGGGTGGCGGGGTGGGAAATCCGCTGTTCATAACGCCACCGTAGCGTAGCGGTCGCTTGTTCGCCATGAAAAACGGGGTATGTGGTTCTAGCTTGCTGAGGATGTGGATAACTCTGTGGATAACTAAAGTGCTCCTATGTTTTGCTCACTCTGTGAGGAGTCGGCAAAACATAGGAGCACTTCAGCCGCGGCCAATAGACGGAATATGTCAGCGGCAGCGACGGGTGAGGGGCTGCCAGGGATCAAGCTCGACTGGTTCGGTGGTGAGCAGGGCGCGGGTGGCGTCGTCGAGGTATTCCTTGCGGATGATGAGCTCGGTAACGTAGCGGTCGAACCAGGCGTCGGACATGACGTAGTAGCCGTCCTTGCCGGCGTCCTTGCCCCAGCTGTTCTCCACCTTCCAGCGGTTCGGCTTGCCGTCCTCGTCGAGGTTCACGCCGGTGAAGGTCATAGCGTGGTTGCTCGGGCTGTCGCCGTCTTCGAGGCCGTGGGCCTTGTCGCCGGTGAATTCGGTGCCGAACAGCTGGGCGACGCGCACCACGGACCGGTCGGAGAAACCGTCCTTGCGCAGGGCGAACTGCGTGCAGTCGCAGGCGAACCAGATCGGGTGGCCGGCGGTGAGCTGGTCAAGCGCGGCCTTCTTGAACACGTCCAGCGGCACGTTGACGAATTCCATATCGCCAGCCTCGGCCACGTTCGCGCTGAAGCGGATGCGGTAGCGCTGGTTGAACGGGCGGTTCTTGAGCGGGGCGTTGGCCAGCGTCACGAAATCGTTGACGTCCACCGGCACGTACTTCTTGTAGAACTCAAGCGGGGTGATGCCGATCTCGCGAATCTGCGGGCGCTCGTCCTTGCCGGTTTTCGGCTTGTCGGACTTGTCCTTATCGCACTTGCAGGCCTTGGCGTCGGATTTGCCCTCGCACTTGCAGGATTCGCCGCACTTGCAGGATTCGGCCTTGCCGTCTGCGTCGGCCTCGGCCTTGCACTTGCGAGCCTCGCCCTTCTTATCCTCATCATCATCCTTGGGGCGCGCGAAGAAGTCGAACTTCTCCGGCGGTTCGCCGAGCGCCACGGCGCAGATGCGGTACACGGTGCCCATGTACTCGTCCTTCAACGCACGCAGCTCGTCCTCAGACGCCCCCGCAGCCGAACGGCGGCGCAGCTCGGCCGCGAACTCGCGCAGCTTGGAGTTGAGGTACTGCTTGAAATCGTCGGAATTACGGGAGTTCTCAGACTCCGGGTAGGCGCTCTTGGGCACTAGGCCGTACTTGTTCACCAGTGCAGCGAACATCTGCCACCAGCCACCATCGTCTGCAGGCGACTCATTGATGGCCTCGAACAGACGCGAATCGGTCGCCTCGTCGAGCGTGCGCAGCACGTTCTCCAGATAAGTGTTCGACTTCTCCATCGCGTCCCAGAAGAACAGGTAGGTCTCGGAGAACTCGAAATCCTCAAGATTCCAGCGATGCATGAGTTCGTAACGCAGCGTGTTCAGGGAGGCGAACATCCAGCAACGGCCGGAACGCTCCTGATTGGTGATCGAACCCTGCTTGAGTTCGATGGAGAAGTCGCGTGGCAGCGCACGCACGCCGCGATAGTCGGTGGCCGCCTTGAGCACGCCGGCCGAGACCGCCGCGTCCGCCGCGATCAGGTTGGCGCGGTCCTTGTTGAAGTCTTCGGTGTACGTACGCAGAAGTTCGGGTTTGATGGCCCGTGCGCTGGCGTTTGCTGTCATGATGATTGATCTTCCATTCATGTAGGCGACGTTTGTGGTCCGTCGGTAGTATAAGTCGCCGTGTATTCGTCGGACGATTCACCGGGCGAAATCGTACGGGCGGATATGCGCCGGCGATTCCACCCCGCCAACGATTTGTCCACCTTGCTGCTCGCGCGGGCGCACGTATCATATGTACCGATACATATTGTTGACGAATGTCGCATAGTCCAAAGGAGTACGTCATGACTTCGCTGCATAGCAAGCCGCTGGCCCTGAAAAACGTCACCGTCACCGATTCATTCTGGCGCACCGAGCAGGAACTCGTGCGCACGGCTGTGATTCCCTATCAGTGGAACGCCCTGAACGATAACGTCCCCGGCGCGGCCCCCAGCTATTGCATGCACAACTTCAAGGCCGCTGCCGCGCAAAACAAGCGCAAGGATACCCAGGGCAACGCGTTCGTGCCGCCGAAGTACACGTTCCGCGGATTTGAGGCGCTCCCCGAAGACCCGGCCAATCCCGACCCAGACAAGTTCTACGGCTTCGTGTTCCAAGACACCGACTTCTCCAAGTGGGTGGAGGCAGTCGGCTATTCCCTCGCCCATCACCCGGACCCCGCACTGGAACAGACCGCCGACCAAGCTGTCGACATCGTGTGTGCCGCCCAGCTCGACAACGGCTATCTGGACGCCTACTACATCCTGAACGGCATGGATCGCGCGTTCACCAATCTGCGTGACCATCACGAACTGTACTGCCTCGGCCACCTCGTTGAAGGTGCGGTGGCCTACTACCAGGGCACCGGCAAAGACAAGTTGCTCAAGGCCGCCTGCCGTTTCGCCGATTACGTAGACGAGCGCTTCGGTCGCAAGCCGGGCCAGCTGCGTGGTTACCCCGGTCACGAGATTGCCGAGATGGCTTTGGTGAGGCTGTACGAGGTCACCGGCGAACAGCGGTACCTTGATCTGGCCGAATATTTCGTGACCGAGCGAGGCCGGCAGCCGTACATCTTCGATATTCAGGCAGACGAGAACGCAAAGCGCGACGCCGACGCCAACTACAAACCCAACACGGACCCCAACCGGTACGCCTACCACCAGGCGAACAAGCCGGCCACCGAACAAGACGAAGCCGTAGGCCATGCCGTGCGCGCCGGCTACTTCTACTCCGGTCTGGCGGACGTGGCCCGACTGACCGACGATCAGGACCTCGCCGATGCGGCCGAGCGGCTCTGGCGCAATATCGTCGATAAGAAACTGTACGTTACCGGCGGCATCGGCGGCACGGTGGACGGCGAGGCATTCTCCTACAACTACGACCTGCCCAACGACTCCGCCTACTCCGAGACCTGCGCCGCGATTTCGCTGGCGTTCTTCGCCCGTCGCATGCTCGAGCTCGCGCCAAAGGCCGAGTACGCGGACGTTATGGAGTCGGCGCTGTACAACACCACGCTGGCCGGCATGGCGCTGGACGGCAAGAGCTTCTTCTACGTGAACCCGCTGGAAGTCAATCCGTATGCCTGCCATAAAGACAGCCGCCTGCGCCACGTCAAGCCGGTGCGTCAGAAGTGGTTCGGCTGCGCATGCTGCCCGCCGAACATCGCCCGCATCGTTGAGTCGGTGCAGGAATATGCCTACACGGTTGCCGAGGATGGCGGTACGCTGTTCACGCACTTGTATATGGGCGGCGTGGCCAAAGCTGAGTTGAATGGTACGGCTGTGGAGCTGGATGTTACGGCGAACCTGCCGTGGCAAGGCGATGGCAAGGCGGTCGTGCGCTTGGGCGGTGACGCTGCTGGCACCTCGGCTCAGGCTCCTGCTCGCTTTACGCTGGCCTTCCGTCTGCCCGGTTGGGTGGGCGATGAGTCCGCTGCTGCCGCCGCGATTACGGCCACGGGCGAGTCTGAGTCTGGGGCCGATAGTTCCCGCGTGACCCGCGAAATTCGCGACGGCTACCTGTATCTGACCGGTGAGTGGCGCGACGGCGACACCGTGACGTTCGACTTCCCGATGCCGGTGCGTATGCTGGCCGCCAACCCGCTGGTGCGCGAGGACGCCGGCAAGGTGGCGTTCGTGCGCGGCCCGATCACCTTCTGCGCCGAGGAAAAAGACAACGGCGCCAACCTGCACCTGCTGCACGCGGATGTGGAGGCACTGCTGGCCGACCCGAGCGCGGCCAAGGTCGAGGAGTTCGACTTCCACGCCGGCGCCAAGGGCATCGACGACAAGGGCCAGGGCGAGGTGGAAGACGTGACCCGCCGCATGGTGAAGCTTGAGGTGCCGGCTTGGCGCGAGCCGTTGCCGGCTGCTGTGGCCGCCGCGGGTGAGGGCGCGGCCGAGGTTCCGGCGTTCGCGCCGCTCTACGCCGTGTACGCGCCGGTCAAGCGCGAGCCCGCCACCGCCACGCTCATCCCGTACTTCGCCTGGGCCAACCGCGGCGAAAACGAAATGACCGTCTGGCTGCGCGGCTGATATTTGCTCTCGGCTACTCTGGTAGCCATGGGCATCACGACATGTCGGCTCGAAGGGCCGGTGGACTTTTACTCGGTCGGGCAGTTTGTGTCCGGACCGGGCTGGCGCCATCTGCGGCGCACCATCGACACCTTCGAGCTGATGTTCGTGCGTCGGGGCGTCCTGCCGATGCGGGTGGGGGAGCAGACCCTGCATATCGAGGCCGGCCAAATCGCACTCTTGCCGCCGAATGTGGAGCATGCGGGCGCCGACATCATCACGTCTGACGTGGACTTCTACTGGATGCATTTCAAATTGCCGGATGCGCGCATGCTCCCCGATGACGCGGGTCTGCCGCAGGACGACCATTGCCTGTTGCTGCCCGATGAACGCACCCTGCCCGACCCCGACCGGCTGGCGGTGATGTGTGGGCAGCTCATCGACATCTATGCGCGATTCGGCCCGTATTCCAACGCTTACTGCAATTACTTCGCCACCGGCCTGCTGCTGGAGGTCAGCGCGCAGGAGCGGCTGAAGGCGGACTTTGCCGCCCATCGTACGCTTGCCGGCTACCGGGGCGACGGCAAGCCCATCACCAGTGCCGACCGCGTCCGGCAGCAACAGGAATGGGCCATGCATGTCGATTCGGCCGGTGCCGCTGGCGATTCGTCCGGCCTGGCGCCGATGCTGGCCATCCGCTCGTGGATTATGGCCAATGCCTTCGGCGACATCACCGTGGCCAAAGTGGCCGCGCGCTTCCACTATTCACCCAGCTATCTGACCGCGATGTACCGGCGCGTGTTCGGCGTGGGTGTGGCCGAGCAGATCATCGAATATCGCATCGACCGTGCGCGCGAACTGCTGAGTTCTACCGCTTCCAGCGTGGCGGATATTGCGCGAGAAGTGGGCTACGCCGATCCCAAGTACTTCATGCGCGTCTTCAAGCGCCGCACTGGCCTGACCCCCGGCCAATACCGCGACGCTTTCCCCGCCCGCCTCTACAACACCGTGTGATTAGGGAAGGTCATGGTCCTAACCCTAGGAAAAGTGCGCATGGGCGCCACTACCACGTGGGAGCGCTGGGAACGGTTTGACGCATGCCGAAACCTCGCACGTCACGCTGCACGGCACTTGGGCAGTGGGCGCGGCAGTCGGGAATCGCCGCCCTATTTCGGCGTTTCAGCGTTACCTGTTTGCCGAACCGACAGTGGACTCGCGCGGAACCAGTGTGTATCCAATGGTGGCGCGCGTGGCCGGCATGCCAGCGGATTCGTCGGACCTGCCGTCGCCCTGGTCGCGCTGCTCCACGCGGCGGGTGATCATATCAAGCGCGAATTGGGCGAGCTGATCGAGATCCACTTGGACGGTGCTCAGCGTCGGTGTGGTGTACGAGCCGGCCGTGGCGCCGTCGAAGCCGATGACTCTCACATCGTCGGGCACGCGGATGCCGTAGTCGGCAAGGCCTCGGATTACTCCGAATGCGGCATAGTCGTTAATGCAGAAGATGCCATCGATGGCCGGGGTGCTTCCCGTTGCCCGCGTGGTGCCCGGGGAACGGGACTCAGCAGTGTCATCAGCCGATTGCGCACGAGCCTCGAGCATCGCCTCGGCGATGGCATGACCGGCTTCGATGCCGCTGTCGCTACCGTAACCAATGAAGTTCGTCGATTCGTCATACGGCAGCCCGGCGTCAAGCAGTGCGCCGCTGGCCCCGCGTAGACGCAAACCGCTGGAACTTTCCACGTGCGCCAGTTCGGTTCGTGGCGAATACCCGTCGCCGACAATGGCGATGCGGTGGCATCCGCATTCGATGAGATGCTGCACTGCCGCCCGCGCGCCGTCTTCGTTCGGGAAATTCACTGTATCGAACGTGGGCGTTTCCTCGCAGGCGTCAATCAGAACCAGCGGTCGGCCGTGGTTGATCGCGGAAAGCGGCACACCGGCATTCAGGCCCGAAGCGTGGATAATCTCGCCGTCGAACAACTGCCCGGAGAACGGGTTGTTGGCCAGCGCGTGTTTGGCGGCATCCGGAGAGTACCGGGTTTGCTCCACGAACGGCGTCAGCCCGCGCGCGGTGGTTTCGGTGACGAGCGATTCGACGAGTTTGGAGTAGAACGGCGAATCGAATTCGTTGACGATGATGTGGATGATGTTGCTGCGGCCGGACTTCAGCATGCTGGCCGTCAGATTGATGCGGTAATCGAGCTTTTCGGCCACTGCCAGCACTTTGGCGCGAGTGGAATCCTTAACACCCGGCTTGCCGTGCAGCGCATTCGAGGCGGTCATGGGGGAGAACCCGGCGGCCTTCGCTACGTCGCGCAATGTTGGTTTGCCGCTCGGCATAACGTCACCTCATGTTTCGCCTGTGATGGGCATTGGACAATGCCCGTAATGCTTCCAATGGTTGTAACGGTATTCACAACATCGTGTTTTGGCAAATGGTGGCTGTGCGCCGGAATCGCTGAAAATGCTGCGCTTAGGCGATGACGCGCCGAGCGTAACATGCGCTTGCTTGATATCGTTCCGGTGGAAGAATATGTAACGGTACATACGTCGGTGTGCCAAGAGGCCATGAAGTTCGTCGTACGTTGGGATGGGACTCTCCGGGGGAGTGGCGTCACTCTTCACCTATCCGTACGTGCGCGATGCCGATTGGTTTGCGGCTGGCGTACCGCCGTATGGCAACTTATACGAATATCAACGAAAGCAGGATACGATGACGGATCTTCCGCAGAGCCTTCCTCAGGCATGGCGTCCGCCGATGGGCTGGAACAGCTGGGATTCGTACGGCACGACTCTCACCGAAGACGAGCTGCTGGCCAACGCGCGGTTCATGGCTGAACACCTGAAAAACGTCGGCTGGGATACGTTGGTCATCGACATCGACTGGTACGACCCGACCGCCCGCGCACATGGTTACAACGACAACGCGCCGCTGATTCTCGACGAATACGGCCGTCAGCTGCCTGACCCGGTGCGTTTCCCGAGTGCTGCCGGCGGCAAGGGATTCGGCCCGCTCGCCGCCGCCGTCCACGAACTGGGCTTGAAGCTTGGCATGCACATGATGCGCGGCATCCCGCGTATCGCTGTGGACAAGAACCTGCCCGTATACGGCACCAACTACACCGCCAAGGACGTGGCCGACCTCGACCACGTGTGCAAGTGGAATCCGGACAACTACGGCCTGAACCAATCCCACCCGGGCGCGCAGGCCTGGTATGACGCGCAGCTCGACCTGTTCGCCTCCTGGGGCCTCGACTTCCTCAAGGTCGACGACATGCAGACCCCGTTCCACTCCGACGAAATCGCCGCCTATCATCGCGCCATCGCCAAAGCCGAAGCCAAATACGGCCGTTCGATTGACCTGTCTCTCTCGCCCGGCGGCTGGGTGGCGACGAGCTACGTCGACTTCCTGCGCGAGAACGCCCAAATGTGGCGTATTTCCGACGATCTGTGGGACCGTTGGGAAGACATCTACCAGCAGTTCGCCCGCCTGGCCCGCTGGGCGCCGTTCCAGACCACCGGCCACTGGGCCGACGCCGACATGGTGCCGTTCGGGCACATAGGCCTGCGCGCCGAACGCGGCGACGACCGCCAATCCCGCCTTACGCTGGACGAGCAGAAGACACTGCTGGCCCTATGGTGCATGGGGCGTAGCCCGCTTATGGTCGGCGGCGATCTGCCCACCAGCAACAGCGACGCCATCGCGCTGCTGCAGAATCCCGCGTTGCGTGAGGTGCTTGCCGGCTCCACCAATAACCGCGAGACCGTGCGCGAACGGATTTTTGGCAAATGGTGGGATGAGAGCACCTACCGTGGCGAGTTCATCGTCTGGTCCGCCGACGCAGCCGATTGGGCTGATGGCACACGTTCCGCGCATCACGGCGGCCATTACGCCGCGCTGTTCTGGACCGGCAGCGACACATACGAGATCGGCCGCAACATCCAGCTCCAATCCATTGTGGGGCTTGACGCCCGTAATGACGATTGGACGCTATCCGATCTGTATGCCGACGCGCCGGGCGAGTCCGCCGACGTGCGTCTTGAAGGCGTGGGTGCCGACCGCGTCATCACCGGCACGATTCCGCCGCACGGCGTGCTCTGGGTGGCCCTGGACCGACGCTGAAACCGAACCTGCCTCCGCCAACCAACCTCCTGAACCGACCGCCCGAATCGTATGGAGAAACCTGCCATGAATGCGAACATCGCAAACGAACAATCCCCGGTAGCTGTTCCGCCCGCAAGTTGGCTCCTACGTGCGTTCGCTGGCGTTCTGACCTGTAGGTGGACTGTCTCTGTCTGTTCGTTGTCTTCGCCTTGCTTGCGTTTTTGTACGTTTTATCTGTTTCGTGAGTTTCGTGCGTTCTGCGGATTTCACGCGTTTCGCGCAGTGCCGTACGCTGATCACCATTCAGCGTGCGGCACTTTTGCATATCTCACGTGTTGCGGGAGATGCCGATTCCGTCGCACAATACGTAAAACGTGAATGAACCACTCACTATGCTGGGTTGTTTGAGCGTGATATGACATGCGCCACTTTCCCGGGAATGCGTTGCGAATTGGACCTGTTCGGAGGTGTGCAGCGACGCATTCCGGGGAATGTTGCGCTTAGAGAGCCGCGTATCGCCGCTAATGCGGGGAACACGCAGAGTTGCGGGCCGTTGCGATTAGACGCAGGTCGCCTAGACTAGTACGCGTTTGCGAAAGTCGAACGTGCTTCGACCGATGAAGGAGAGCTTCGGTCATGCGGCCAATGACAGGCGCAGTGCGAAGCACGGCTGATCGTGAATCGCGGCGGCAGCGATTGCCGCGTGCGGCGCAGGAGCATGCCGCACCATACCACAAGCAAACAATCCCCAAGAAACGGTGATCTCCTCACATGTACGTCGATCCGGGAATCAATACCAGCGCAAGCAATCTCAAATGGGTGCTGCCATACTGCAAACCAGACCTGCCCCGCGTGGTAGGCGCGCTTCTACTGTTCATCGCAAATAACACGATGGCCCTGACCATTCCGATTCTGTCCGGTATCATCGTGGACCGCGTCATCGTCGGCGGACATGCCGACGAACTGCCACGTCTGTGTGGACTGATGATCCTCATGACCATCATCCGCGTGGGCGCGCGATACGGCTACCAGATGTGGATGGAGCGTTTCGGCCAGAACTCGGTCTACCGCCTCGTCTCCGACGAATACGAGAAGCTGCACGAGCTCGACTTCACGTATTTCAACCACACACGCACCGGCGACATCATGAGCCGCCTGACCTCCGACACCGACGCGATCCGCCACTGCCTGAGTTGGGTGAGCTATCAGATTGCCGACTGCGTGGTCATGTTCGTGGGCGCCCTGTGCGTGATGTTCGCCATCGATTGGCGACTCGCGCTCGTCCTGGCCTGCGTCACGCCGTTCATTTTTGTGCTCACGCGCGGCCTGTCCACGCACGCCCACCCGCTGTTCTTCGCCATCCGCAACTCGCTGGCCTCCCTCAACTCCATGGTCGAAGAGAACATCGAGGGCAACCGTGTGGTCAAGGCATTCGTGCGCGAACCGTACGAGACCGAAAAGTTCGACGAGCACAACGACGATTACATGCAGTGCAACATGGCCTTGGCCTACAACTCGCGCAAGTACATGCCGTGGCTGGACGGCCTCGGCTTCTCGCTGCAGCTCATCACCCTCGGCCTCGGCGGCTTTCTGGTCATCAAGGGCTACATGACCCTCGGCAATCTGGTGAGTTTCAACTCCTTCCTGTGGATGATCGACGGCCCGGTGCGCCAGTCCGGCTGGCTGATCAACGACTGGCAGCGATTCAACGCCAGCTGCATCAAAATCCGCAAGCTGCTCACTGAACAGCCGCGCATCGTGGAGAAGCCCGACGCGGTCGAAGCCGTCAAGCAGGCGGTCACGATCGTCGAGCAAGTCAAGCACGATGATGAGGCTACCGGGGCTACCGGAGCGCCCGTGGCTTCCGGAACATCCGGTGCCCAGCAGTCCACCGAACGCAAGTCCTGCCCGCTGCACATCAAGGGCGACATCCGCTTCGACCACGTCAGCTTCGCCTTCCCGGACGACCCGGAGACCCCGATCCTCAAGGACCTCGACTTCACCGTGCCCGCCGGCTCCAAGCTCGGCATCCTCGGCGAAACCGGCGCGGGCAAGTCCACGCTCGTCAGCCTCATCTCCCGCTTCTACGACCCGACCGTTGGCCATGTGCTCATCGACGGCATCGACGCACGCGACTGGCCGCTGGCCACCTTGCGCTCGCAGGTGTGCATCGTGGCGCAGGATACCTTCCTGTTCTCCGACACCATCGGCGGCAACATCGGTTTTGGTGCCAGCGGTGATAGCGACGACCGATATATCCAGAAAATGGCCCAGATCGCCGGCGCGGACAATTTCATCAGGTCGATGCCACAGGGTTATGACACCGTCGTGGGCGAACGCGGCGTGGGCCTGTCCGGCGGGCAGAAGCAGCGCCTGTCGCTGGCCCGCGCGCTCGCGGACAATCCGTCGATCCTGATTATGGACGATACGACCTCGGCCGTCGATATGGAGACCGAGGCGGAGATCCAGAAGCACCTCAAGGAGATGGACGGCGGCAAGACCATCGTCGCCATCGCCCACCGCATCTCGTCGGTCAAGGATTCCGACCTGATTCTGGTGCTCGAGCACGGACGTATCGTCGAACGCGGCACCCACGCCGAACTCGTGGCCGCACACGGCCGCTACTGGGACATCTACCACAAGCAGCTCGGACTCCAGTCCGGCGTCGCACAAGGTTTTTAGAAGAGGACTTATGGCACAACGCAATACATACCGCGAGGATGAGGAACTCGAGGAGCAGATCAACTTCCGGGACATCCTGCGCGTCGGCAAATATCTCAAACCGTATATGGCACAGGTGGCGCGCATTCTCGTCGTCGTCATCTCGATGAGCTGCATCGTCGTCGCCGTGCCGTACCTGACCAAGATCATGATCGACGAGGCGATCCCGAACAAGGACCTCGGCAAGCTCGGCATCCTCGCCGTGATCCTCGCCGCGCTGATCGTGCTGTACGAGTTCGGGCTGCGCTACCGCACGGTGGCGATCACGCGCGTCGGCCAGCTCATGCTCAAGGACATGCGCCGCGATATCTTCACGCATATCCAGACGCTGCCCTTCAGCTACTTCGATTCGCGCCCGCACGGCAAGATCCTGATCCGCGTGGTCAACTATGTGAACACGCTTTCGGACACGCTGAGCTCCGGTCTGATCAACGTGATCTCCGACGTGTTCACCTTCGTGATCACGCTGATCGTGATGTTCGTGATCGACTGGCAGCTGGCCCTGTGGAGCCTGATCCTGTTCCCGGTGCTCATCATCTGGGTGCGCGTGCTGCAGATCTTCCAGCGGCGCGCCTTCCAGAAGCTCTCCAACAAGCAGAGCAACCTGAACGCCTACATCCACGAGTCGATTGCCGGCGTGAAGACCACGCAGACCTTCGCGCAGGAGCAGGCCCAGTTCAGGACCTTCCAGGAACAGCAGGGCGAGGTGCGTTCCGCGTGGATGCACGCCGTGCACATCCAGTTCCTCATGTGGCCGGGCGTGCAGACCATCTCCGTGATGACCATCTCGTTCATCTACTTCGTCGGCGTGATGGGCTTCGGGGGCGTGAACGTGACCACCGGCGTGCTCATCGCGTTCGTCGGCTACGCGAACAACTTCTGGAATCCGGTGATCAACATCGGCAACTTCTACAACCAGCTCATCACCTGCTCGGCGTACCTCGAGCGCATCTTCGAGACGCTCGACGTCACGCCGGAGATCCGCAACAAGCCCGACGCGGCGGACCTGCCGCAGATCCGCGGGCGCGTCGACTTCAACGACGTGGTGTTCCGCTACGAGAAGGACGGCCGCAACATCCTCAACCTCGTGGACTTCCACGTCGAACCGGGGCGCACGATCGCGCTGGTCGGCCCGACGGGCGCCGGCAAGACGACGATCATCAACCTGCTGTCGCGCTTCTACGACGTGTCCGAGGGCTCGGTGACGATCGACGGCTACGACGTGCGCGACGTGACGCTCGCATCGCTGCGCCGGCAGATGGGCGTGATGCTGCAGGACACCTTCATCTTCTCCGGCAACGTGCGCGAGAACATCCGCTACGGCAAGCTCGACGCCACCGACGAGGAAATCGAGGCGGCGGCGAAGGCCGTGCACGCGCACGAGTTCATCATGGAACTGCCCGACGGGTACGACACGGTGGTGGAGGAGCGCGGATCGACCCTGTCGGCCGGCCAGCGCCAGCTCATCGCCTTCGCGCGCGTGCTGCTCGCCGACCCGCGTATCCTGATCCTGGACGAGGCGACGAGCAACATCGACACGCGCACCGAGGAGGCGCTGCAGGCCGGCCTGCAGCATCTGCTCAAGGGGCGCACGAGCTTCATCATCGCGCACCGCCTGTCGACGATCGAGAACGCGGACGAGATCTTCTACATCGATCACGGCCAGATCGTCGAGCACGGCTCGCACGCGCAGCTGCTCGCCGCCAAGGGCGCGTACTACCGCCTCTACGAATCCCAGTACGCGATGATTCGCGTGGCCAGTGGAGCGCCGGAAGAGTGACGAGATGTTGCTTTAGGTATGTTTCGTGATGGCATTATCGGTAACGATAAACACTGTGAAATATGTAACGGTACGTGTGAAAAACATGCAGTCGTGATTGGAATACGTTCTGGAAAATGTTGAAATAGAGCGAAACGCGCTGAAGTCGGCACGGGGTTGCTGAGTGTGGCAGATAGTTTAGAATATGTACCGTTACATATTTGATGTGCAGAAGATGCTCGCATCTTCTGCACGCGGGTGAAATCTGGGGAGTGGTTTGGCGATGGCAGACAAACTGGTAGCCACATTGGACAAAGCTGGTGTACGCAAGATCAGCACGGACCTGTGGGGCGTGTTCTTCGAAGACATCAGCTATTCGGGCGATGGCGGGCTCAACAGCGAACTCGTGCAAAACGGCGCGTTCGAATACAACCGTGCGGATAAGCCCGAGTGGAGCAACTACACCGCTTGGCGCAAGATCGTGCCCGCCGGCTCGTTCGCCGCATTCGGTGTGGGGGAGACCGCGCCGGTGGCCGAAGAGAACCCGCATTACGCGATTGCCGAAATCGGCAAGGTGAGTGGCGAGCAGACTGCTGACTCGGCTGTGTCTCGGGCCGATTCGGCCCTATCCCAGACGGATTCGGCTTGTACCCCCGCAGCTCCCGCTCTGGAAAACCTCGGTTTCGACGGCATGGTGTTCCGCGCCGGCGAGACCTACGATTTTTCCATCTGGACCCGTGCCCACGGTAAAGCGCTGCCCGTGCAAGTCGCACTGATTGGCGATGATGGCAAGCCGCTCGCTGCCACTGTCGTGACCGCACCCGCCTCCAATGCTTGCGGCGAATGGACCCAGCTTCGCGCCGAACTGACTATTACTAGCGCACAGGCCGCCCCGCAACCCAACGCCGAAATCATCGCCACCCAAGGCGCTCTCCGCCTGATTTTCCCCGAACCCGGCACCATCGACCTTGACTTCGTCAGCCTCGAACCGCGAACCACCTATAAGGACCTCAAGCATTTCCGCCCGGATCTGGTCGAGGCGCTGGCCGACCTACACCCGCGCTTCATGCGCTTCCCGGGCGGCTGCATCACCCACGGACTGGGCCTGAACAACATGTATCACTGGGACCGCACCATCGGCCCGGTGGAGCATCGCCCGCACAACTTCAACGTATGGGGCTACCACCAGTCGTTCCGTATCGGTTTCTACGAGTACTTTCGCCTGTGCGAGACCATCGGAGCCAAGCCGCTGCCCGTGCTGCCGGCCGGCATGAGCTGCCAGAACACCAGCCAGGGCCCGGTGCCTGTGGCTCAGGAAGACATGCCCGCTTACATCGACGAAGTGCTGGGCCTCATCGACTTCTGCAACGCCGATTCGGCCACCAACAAGTGGGCCGCCAAGCGCGCCGCAATGGGCCATATCGAGCCGTTCAATCTGGAGTATCTCGGCATCGGCAACGAGGACCTGATCGACGACGTGTTCAAGAACCGCTTCCAGCAGATTTTCGACGCCGTCAAAGCCGCGCACCCCGAAATCACCGTGGTCGGCACGGTCGGGCCTGCGCCGAGCGGACAGGACTACGAGCAAGGTTGGGCGTATGCGCGCGAGGCCGGCATTCCGATCGTGGACGAGCATTCCTACCAGTCCTCCAGCTGGTGGTTTCACAACCTCGACCACTACGATCACACCGACCGCAAGGGCCCGAAGGTCTACCTCGGCGAATACGGCTCCTGGGACACCCAGCTCATCAACGGCTTGTCCGAAGCGGCGTTCATGGGCCGCATGGAATTGAACGGCGACGTGGTGCACATGGCGTCCTACGCGCCGCTGTTCGCCAAGAACGGCCACACCAGCTGGAATCCGGACCTCATCTACTTCGACAATGAGAACGTCTACCGCCCGTACAGCTACTGGGTGCAGCAGATGTACGCCACCACCACCGCGGACACCGCTTGGCCGGTCTCGCTTGACGGACCCACCACGTTGCGTCGTGACTTGCCGAATACCGTAAGCCTGAAGATCGATGGCGGCGCCCACGCCGATTTCGCCGACTTCTCTCTCGAGACGGCCGATGGCACACATATCGATCTGCCGGACGTGAGCTACCAAGGCAATGGGCCGGTGTCTCTTCCGGCACCTGAGGGTCTGACGGCCGATTCATACACCATTCGCGCGAAAGTCACCTATTACGAAGGCATGTGGGGCGTGCGAATCGCGTCCGGCGACGTAAACGGCAAGAACTATAACGGTACTTCGCTTGGCCGTGGATTCAGCGTGCAAGTAGTGCGCGAAGGCACCGGTTATGCACTCGCCGGCACGGAAACTTCAATGGACGCGGTACGCCCCGGAACCACGTGGGATGTGCGCATTGAGATTGGCAATCGCGGCGAGCAGATGCGACTGTACATCGACGGCGCGCTGGTCGCCGACGGCCATGAGACACCGGACGAGCCGCGCCGGACCGTCACTGTATCCCGCGATTCGACGGCTGGCGTGACTTACTTGCGTGTTGTCAACGCGCTGCCTGAATCCGTAGACGTGGACTTGGCTCAGGTGCTTGCTGCGCTGAATGTGCCTGATTCAGCCAAGGCTGTAGTTGAGGCAACCGTGCTTACCGGCAACGATCCGTATGCAGGGATTCGGGGAGAGGAATCACCGACTTGCCCCACCTCGCACGAAGTCAACCTTGCTGACGGTACATACACCGCTCCTGCTTGGTCGTTCACCACGCTTGCCGTACGAGGCTAACCCAATCATTCCGCTCGGTGATGCGCGCAATACGTGTGACGGCTATGCCCCGGAATCCGCAGTAAGGACGGTCGCGGCGATCGCGCCGGTCGCCGGGGCCGAGTGGAAGCGGTACTACGACGATGTGACGTGGGATCCGGACGAGGCCAAGCGCCGCACCAAGGACGACCCCACCAAGCCCGAAGTCGAGCTCTAGCCCGTTGCGGCTGCAACCGTGCCGAGCATCAACGTGCCGATCCGTCGTGCAGCCTGATATCGTTCCCCTCGCTTTCTCAACGGACATACAGCCGATTCGGATACGGAAATCGGCTGTATGTCCGTCAGAGGGAAGGGAACAGAGAAAGGGGTTTCAGCCCTCGATGCGGGCGCCCCAGATTGCTTGATTGCCGCCGATCGCGGAGAACGTCAGCGTCGCCCGGCCATCGGTCTCCCTCGGTAGTACGGCGAACACGCCGGTGTACGTCATGCCGTCGATCGTGATCGCCATGTCGCTGTCGCAGCAGTGCACGCCGGCCGGCGTCGCGCCGAGCATCCGCCACGATCCTCGCGACACGGGGCCGTCGGTCGACCGCGGCAGGTTCGCGTCCGGCGTATCGAAGAAGTCGACCACGCCGCCGCTGGTCACGCGGCCGTCCGGCTGCAGCGTGATCGTCTCGGGCAGATTCACGCCATGCCACGTGCCGTCCGCGTTGCGCGTGCCGTTGAAATACGCGTGCGGATCGTGACGTACGAATTCGTAGTCGCCGGACACCAGCGATGGGTGTGCGAGATCCGATTCGTGTACGGGGCGGACGCAGTGGCATAGCCGGGCGGCCAAGTTCGGCGCACTGCTGGGTGCAACGATGTAATCGCCGAAGCCGTCATCGTCGTCGCCGACGGTCGGATCGGACGTGTTCGCGGCGGTCGGCGGGACGGCTGCCGAGCCGCGATACTCGTACGGCGCGGCCGTCAGCCAACCGTCCGCGGTCGGCAGCAGCTCGCGCACATGCGTCTCGTAATCCTCGTCGCCGCGGTCGATGAACCGCGTATGGTACGTGAGAAACAGTCGGCCGTCCGAACCGCGCGTGAGTACGGAATTGTGTCCCTGTGACACTTCGACCGTATCGTCGTCGGCCGGTCCGCCGCTCCATTTCACCGACGACGTGAGTCGGATGCCGGTGTCCTTGGTCTGATTGTCGGGGATTTCACCGTTGGAAATCGCGGGGTTGCCGTTCTGGTCGACGTACGGGCCGACGAGGTTGCGCGAACGGAACAGACGGATCTGGTAGCCGCCGGTGCGGCCGAGCCAGCCATACGCCATGAACAGATACCACCAGCCGTTGCGGTGCACGAAATACGAGCCTTCGCCGGAGTTCCAGTAGCCGCCGGCGACCTTCACGCCGTAGTACGGGTCGGCGGAATCGTGGACGAGCGGATAGCGCACGCTGTAGTCGCGCAGACCGGTTTTCGGATCGAGCTTGAACATCCAGATGCCGCCGAACCACGAGCCGAAACTCATCCACAGTTCGCCGTGATCGCAGCGGATCGGCGCGGCGTCGATCGCGTTGATCCGCGTATCCTTCAACGATGCATACCGTGACAGATCGCCATGCGCGGCCTCGTCGCCGAGCACACGTGGCACGTCGGTGCGGCCCACATTGTCAACGTTGAAACCGGAGTAGACGACAGGACCGACGTATGTCCAGTCGCCGTCGAGACGATCGGCGGTGAGCAGCACGATCACCGAACGGAATTCGTGACCGTTGACCGACAGGTACATGCACCATTTGCGCATCACGTCGTTCCAGATCACGTCCGGCGCCCACGTGTTGCCTTCGAGCGCGGGGTTCTCCGGCTGCTTCGGCCATGCCTCCCAGATGCCGCCGAGCAGCGAGGCCGGGTCGCGCGTCAGATTGTTCTCGAAGCGTTCCCAGTGGACGAGGTCGGTACTGCGGGCGCAGCGTCGGTGGGTGCCGAAGACGTAGTACGTACCGTTGTCCTCGACGATGGCTGGGTCGTGGATGGCGATGCGGCCCGGGGCGAGCGGGTGTTCGACGAATCGTTCATCGGCGGGCGATTCGGTCGTGGGTTCGGTCGTGGAGGTGGTTGCGGTCATGGGTTAGCTTCTTTGTGATACATGATGTCTTTCTCTTAACGGACTTACAGCCGATTTCACCGGTGAAATCGGCTGTAAGTCCGTTAAGAGAAATGGGGTGGTTCAAAGGGAAGGGCGAGGGCGAGGGCGCGAGGGAAGGGCGGCAATGAGAAAGGACTACTTCTGCGAGGCCCAGGCGCAGAGGTTGTCGCCGATGACGGAGAACGTCATCTCGACCTTGCGGTCGTCCTTGTCGCGCGGCAGCCTGTCGAATGCGCCGTGGTACTCCACCCCGTCGAGCGTGATGGTCATGTCGCCGGTGCCGTCGGACTTGTCGAGCTTCCACGTGCCGGTCTTGTCGCCGGTCACCTTGCCGTCCTCGGTCAGCGTGATGTTCACCGGCTTGTTGACGCCGCGGTAGTCGGTGCTGTGCTTGTCGGTGACCTTCTTCGGGCCCTTGAACGAGGTCCTCTGGTCGTGGATCACGAACTCGTAGTCGCCGGCCACGTTCTTCGCGTCGTACTTGGTGTCGGCGGCCTTGGTGCCGGTGTATTCGTACGGCGCGGCGACCAGCCAGCCGTCGTCGGTCGGCAGCAGCTCGCGCACGCGTACCTGGTGCATCTCGCCGGTGTCGGAGAAGCGGCTGTGGTACACGATGTACGTGGTGCCGTCGTCGTCCACGAACGCCGAGTTGTGGCCCTGCGCGACTTCGATGTGCGAGTTGTCGTTGCCGCTCCACTGGATCGAGCTCATGAGACGCACGCCGACCTCGCTCTGCCAGTTGTTGCCGATGGCGCGCTCGCTGACTGCGGCGTTGCCGTTTTCATCGATGTACGGACCGGTGATCTTGTCGGCGCGGAACATGCGCACCTGGTAGCCGCCGGTCTGCTGCAGGTTGCCGTAGGATGCGAACAGATACCAGTGGCCGTTGGTATGCAGCAGGTACGAGCCTTCGCCGGAGTTGCCGAAACCGCCGCCGAGCTTGATGCCGTAGTAGGCGTCGGACTGGTTCTTGACCGTCTGGTACGTGGTGCTGTAGTCGCGCAGGCCGGTCTTCGGATCGAGCTTGAACATCCACATGCCGCCGAACCATGAGCCGAACGTCATCCACAGGTCGCCGTTGTCGCCCTGCTTGACGCACGGGTCGATCGCGTTGATGCCGGTGTCGGTCTGCGACGTGTACCGCGTCAGGTCGGCACCTTCGCCGAGCACCTTCCAGACGTCGGTCTTGGAGGCGTTGACCTTTTCGAAGCCGGAGTAGGTCACCGGGCCGACGTAAGTCCAGTCGCCCTCGATGTCGTCGGCGGTGAGCAGCACGATTGCCGATCGGTAGTTAGCGCCGTTGATCGACATGTACATGCACCACTTTTTCATCGTTGCATTCCAGATGACGTCAGGGGCCCACATGTTGCCCTTGACGTCCGGGTTGGCGGATTGCTTCGACCAGTTGGTCCAGATGTCGGCGAAGATCTTCTCGTAGTCGGTGCTCAGGTTGTTTTTGAAGCTGGTCCAGTTGACGAGGTCGTCGCTTTTCAGCCAGGCGAGATGCGACCCGAAGATGTAGTACTTGCCGTTGGCCTTGACGATGGATGGATCGTGCGATTCGCCGCGCTTGATCTCGGTGGCGCTGGTCTGGCTGGAGTCGCTGGAGTTCTTGGCGTTCGACGATGCGTTCGAGTTGGCGTTCGACGAGCAGCCGGCCAGCGTGCCGACGAGCACGGCGGCCGCCAATGTGGTGGCGAACGCCTTGCGTAGGGTGCCGGTGAGGGTCATGTGTTCCTCCTGTGTGTGACAGTGGTGTTGTGCAGCACTGCGTTTGTACAACGATGTAAACTGGGATATACTATACATCGACGTAAATGAATTGTCGAACCGAAAGGGACAAGGAATGTCCGACTCCTACTCACTGCTGTGCTATACGCGTGTCCCCACGTCGCGCGAAGAGGCGAACAACGAGGACATCGCCTTCAGCATGCACCTGGCGCTGCGGTCGCATCTCGACGGCTCGTGGACGCCGCTTAACGAAAACTACGGCATCTTCTTCGCTGCCGGCGTGCCGATCGCCGCGGCGACGCCCGAATCCCGACGTGCGTGCACCGCGGCGGCACGATTCAAGACCGATCCGTACACGACGGTGCGAGCCGCCAGCGACGCCGTCGCGCACGGCGCGGCGATGCCCGGCGTGGACATCGAACTCAAAAGCCTCAAGGATCCGCACCTGTTCCGGCTGGCGTCCGGCCGGTTCGCCGTGGCGGCGACCCGCACCGCGCGCGGCGGCGGCGCGGACGGATCCGAACGGTCGGCGTTCCTGCTGGCGACCAGCCGCGACCTGACGTCGTACGATCAGCGCGGACTGGTGCTGCTTGGCCCCACGTCCGGCGTACACCGTCCCACGGTCATATACAACGATGCAGAACGTCGGTACGTCATCCGGTGGCATGACGACGACGGCCACGCGATGCGCGCGGTATGCGCCGACATCATCGCCGCGGTCGGCACCACGCTGCCGGCCGAACCGGACGATACCTCCGAACCGATTGCCGCAAGCAATGCCAACGATGTCAACGCAACGTCCGTCCGTCGCGACTACGGCATCGCGGACGCCGTCCCCGGCAACGAAATCGACATCACCGAACAGGAAGCCGCGACGCTCATCGCACGCTTCGGCCGCGTTTACAACACCGGCGTCACCGTGCCGTCCATGACCGTCTCGGCCGATCTGTACGACGGCGAAGCCCGTGACCTCATCGGCTCGCTCGGCCGCACCACGGCCAAACTGCAGTACTCCGACGGATCCACCGCCATGCGCGCCGTCGACTGGGACGCCGCACAGCTCGCCGCCCTCGCCGACGACGCCGCAGCTGGCAGGCTCAAGCCGGGCGAACGCCGTACGGTCCGCGGTCGCATCCGTCAGACCGACTATCCCGTGCCGTTCGCCGTCGAACGCGCCGATCCGTCCGTGTTCGCATGGAATTACAACGGTGAACAACTCTTCATGTTCATTGCCACCGACGATACCGACGGCAACTGCGTCGATCCGAACGGCGGCCGCACGCACATGCCGCTGCGCGTGGCGACGTCCATCGCCGACCTGTCGGATGCCGCCGGCGGCCGCGACCGCGAAATCGACCTGCTCACCCGCGGCGACCGCAACAGCGAAGGCCGCGCGATGACCGGCTGCTTCTGGGCGCCCGAGCTGCACGTGATCGGCGGCAAGCTGTCCGTGCTGTTCATGCCGTGCTTCGACGGCCCCGCCGCCGATCCGGACGGCACCGCGAACGACCGCGCCGGCAAACCCGACATGTGGACCGGTCGCTGCCATATCATGCAGCTCAGGCAGGATGCCGACGGCCGTGACCTCGACCCGCGCGACCCCGCCAACTGGACCGTTCCCGAGCCGATCCTCGGCCCCGGCGAACGGATCCTCAACCCGGTGCAGCGCATCTCGCTCGACATGACCGTGATCGTCGACTCCGGCCGCTGGTACTACGCGTGGCAGCAGGTTGGCAGCGTATGGATCGCGCCGTTCGACCCGGACCGGCCGACGCGGCTGACCGGCGAGCCGACGCAGATCGTCGTGCCGGAATTCGCGTGGGACAACATGATCGCCGAAGGGCCGAACGCGTTCGTGCACGAGGGAAAGATCTTCCTGATCTACTCCGGATCGCTCGTCGGCATCGACTACACGACCGGACTGGTCACCGCGCCGGCCGGCGTGCGCGCCGACCTGACCGACCCGGCCACGTGGACGAAACTCGACTACCCGCTGCAGAAATCCGGCATGTACAACGGTGAATGGCAGCTGGGCACCGGCCACGGCATGTGGTCGCACGACGAGGGCGGCAACCTGATCTACGTATTCCACAACGCGGAGTACGACAACGGGCGATACGGCGGGCGTGACGCGCAGGTACGGCGCGTCCACTGGTCGGGCGAGGGCATGCCGATCCTCGACATGCAGCGCGACGAGGAACTCAATCCGGCTTATGCTGGGATAACGATGGAAATCGCCGTGCGGTAAAGCCGCCATACGGCGGCGAACGGGGGTGGGGTTCGGCTCTCCGGCCCCGCCAACGTGCAGTGCAGTACGTGGCGTAAGCCGCTATTTACCGAGAACAGAATACTGAGGATTACCCATGGTCAAGAAAACAACCGCGAAGGACGGCGATCACGTCGTCACCATGCGCGAGGTCGCCAAGGCGGCCGGTGTTTCCATCAAAACCGTGTCGAACGTGGTCAACGACTACGAATTCGTCTCCGATGCCACCCGTGCGAAGGTGCACAAGGCCATCGACGAGCTCGGTTATGTCATCAACGTGTCCGCGCGCAACCTGCGTTGCGGCAGCACCGGCATCATCGCGCTCGCCATCCCAGACCTGCAGCTGTCGTACTTCGCGCAGCTTTCATCGTTGATCATCACCGAGGCGAAAAAGCTCGGCCTGCGTGTGATCGTGGAACCAACGTTGTACTCGCGCGAAGGCGAGCTGGACGCGCTGCACGGTTCGCAGACCGCGATGGTGGACGGCCTGATCTACAGCCCGCTCGAACTCGGTCCGGACGATGCGGCCGAAGTCGAGGTGAACTACCCGCTGGTGCTCATCGGCGAACGCATCTTCACCGACAAGGTCGACCACATCGCCACCGAGAATGTCGAAGGCGCCAAGCGCGCCACCTCGTACCTGCTGCAGACCGGATGCAAGCGCGTCGCCGTGGTCGGCGTGCACCCGGGCGAGGAGGTCGGCTCGGCCGCGTTGCGATTCCGCGGATACCGTGAGGCACTGGAGGAGGCCGGCGTGCCGTTCGACCCGGCGCTCGTGGTGCCGTCGATCATGTGGCACCGCAACGACGGCGTGGCGGCGATGAACACGCTGCTCGACTCCGGCGTACGGCCGGACGGCGTGGTGGCGCTCAACGACATGCTCGCCTCCGGCGTGATGCACTCGATCCAGATGCACGACCTGCGGATTCCCGAGGACATTTCGGTGATCGGCTTCGACAACTCGGACGATTCGCAGTACCTGTCGCCGGCGCTGACGTCGATCGCACCGGGGCTCGAGGCCGTGGCGCGGCTGTCGGTGCGCGCGCTGAAGAACCGCATCGACGGGCAGCCGCCGCTGGAAGGCGACTCGACGGATCCCATCTTCCGCAAGGTGTCGTCCACGCTGGTCGTGCGCAGCTCCACCCGCACGCTCTGAGCCGAGTCGGTCGGGGCGGCGGCACCGGTTGGACGACACCGCACTGCCGCCGTCGTCTCGTCGTCGTACGTTCGTACGGGAATGTCCGCGCAGCCGTACGGCAGCCGAGCGTCAACGCGCGCAGTTGGAGCGCATGAAGTCCGTGGCAACGCGGCACATGCCGTCCGTCCAGAATTCCGCGCCGCCATGATCGGCGCCTTCGAGCAGATACAGTTCGGCCGACTTGCCGACGTCCCGCAGTCGCCGATACAGGCTCGCGCTCTGCCGCGCGTTGACCAGCCGATCCTTGGTGCCGTGGAAGATCAGCACCGGCGGCAGCGCCAGTTCCGGCGTCAGATAGGATTCCACGGTCATCGCCGCGCGCAGATCCGGCCGATCGCGCAGGTCGACGTGCCCCATCATCATGCCTTCCGGACTGGTGGCCAGATGATGGTCGACGGTGGAGGGGAAGCCGTCGTCCATCTGACCGTTGACCGCGCCGAAATAGTCGATCACGCCCCGCGTCGCATCCGACACGTCGGCGGCGTTCGGCGCCAGCGACAGCGACGTGTCGTCCATGTCGGTACGGTCGGCGGCATGCGCGACCGCCGCGAGCAGCGCGACCTGACCGCCCGACGAACAGCCCGAGAGGAACAGATTGTCGGCGTCGACGTGGTATTGCGCGGCGTTGGCGCGCATGAACCGCACGGCATTGCGCGCGTCCTGGATCTGCGCGGGGAACGATGCGATGCCCGAATGCCGGTATTCCACGATCGCGACGACGAAGCCGCGCTCCGCGATGCGGCTGAGCGTGGGGACGAGTGCCGTTCGGTCCTGCTTCATCCAGGCGGATCCCTGCACGTGCACCATGCACGGGTAGGTGGTGGCGTCGGTCTGGTTGCGGGTCTGCGGGACGAGGATCTGCAGGTGCAGGGTCGTGGTTCCGGCGGTTGCGTAGGGTACGTCGGGATGGTATGTCACGCCGATCTCGTCGCCGGTGGTGGGGACACGCGTCGCTCCGGGGACCGGCTCGTTGAAGGCTGGAAAATCGGCGTATTCCCACGGTTTGATGTCCATGATGCTCCTTCGCTTCGAATGATGAACGCTGATCGTTGCGCACCATCATTATAACGTTGTAATTCGGTGTGGGTGGTGCGGGTGATGTGGGCGGTGTGGGTGGAATCGGCTGTATGTCCGTTGGGGAGGATGAGAGGGATGGTTGGGTTGGGTGGAGTGTGCGTTGGCGGGGGCGGGAAACGCCGAGTTGTTACATCGTTGTACATCTGCTATATTGCATCGATGTAAATACTGAGCCACTTGGATTGGAGAAGGAAAAAAACAATGACTGTTTACAACAATCCGATCGTGCTCCAGCGTGCGGATCCGTGGGTGCTTAAGGTCGACGGCGAATACTGGTTCACCGCATCCGATCCCGAGTACGACAAGATTGCCATCCGTCACGCCTCGACGATCAACGACCTGCAGAAGGCCCCGGAGACCGTGGTCTGGCGCAAGCATGAGTCCGGCGTATGCAGCAAGTACATCTGGGCTCCTGAGCTGCACCGCGTGAACGGCGCGTGGTACATCTACTTCGCCGGCGCGGAACACGAGTTCGAGCCGAACGGCATGCCCACCCACCGCATGTTCGTGCTGGAGAACACCGATGCCGACCCGACCACCGACAACTGGGTGGAGAAGGGCCAGATCGTCACTCCGATCGACTCCTTCGCGCTCGACGCCACCACCGAGGTGATCGACGGCGTGCAGTACCTGGTGTGGGCTCAGAAAGATCCCGCGATCGAAGGCAATTCCAACCTGTACATCGCCAAGATGGCAAACCCGTGGACGCTGGACAGTGAGCCGGTCATGCTCACCAAGCCGGAATATGACTGGGAATGCATCGACTTCCTCGTCAACGAAGGCCCGGCCTTCCTGTTCCACGAGAACAAGATCTACATCACGTATTCCGCCTCCGGAACTGGTGTACCGTATGCCGTTGGCCTGCTCACCGCCGAGCGCGGCAGCGACCTGCTGAACAAGGATTCCTGGACCAAGAGCCCGGTGCCGGTGTTCAAGACCTGCGCCGAAAACGGCCAGTACGGCCCCGGCCACAACTCGTTCACCAAGTCCGAGGACGATTCCGAAGACCTGATGATCTACCATTGCCGCAACTACACGGAAATCAAGGGCGATCCGCTGTTTGACCCGAATCGTCATGCCCGTGTCGGCGTGGTCAAGTGGACGGAGAACGGCCCCGACTTCGGCGTGCCGGAACCCGACAATCTGTGGACCCCGACCACCACGGACGTGTTGCCGGCCGATGGCGGCGCTCTTGCGGGAACCCCGGTAGCGAACTGACTTGCGTAATCGTAAGAAACGTTGCGATTCCAACGAAAACGAATAATTGAAGATTATAAAGAAACAGCTTTTCCATCGGCGTGTTTCCGATTTGTACAACGATAGAAAAAGCTGTATAATCAAAATTACAACGTTGCAAACGGCAGTGCAGCTGACGAAGCGTGAACGACATCGCAAACAAGGTTGTTGATGAATGTCACTGCAACGGTTGGAGGAAATGTCTTGGGAGACCAAGAGGAAAAGGAGAAATCCATGAGGATCAAGAAGAGCACCAAGGCTCTCGCGGCTGCGGCGTCCTTGGCTATGATGGCCACCGTCGGCCTGTCCGCCTGCGGCGGCAGCAGCAACGACGCCGAGACGACCGCTGACGGCAAGGTCAAGATCACGATGTGGCACGGCTTCTCTGAGGCTGATGGCAAGACCCTCGAGTCCATCGTCAAAGACTTCAACAAGTCCCAAGATAAGTATGAGATCGATGCTCAGCTGCAGCCGTGGAGCACCATCGGCGAGACCATGGTGACCAAGGTCACCTCCGGCGACGGCCCGGACTTCGTGACCACCGGCGCCGACAACGGCCAAGGCTGGTCCATCGACGGCACCTTCCAGTGCGTCACCGATTTCTACGACGACAAGGACAGCGGCACCGATGAGTACATCGAGAACGTCGTTGACCAGATCACCTTCAATATCGACGGTTCCGAAGAGAAGTGCGGCGTCCCGATGGGTTACGCACCGACCGCTGTGTGGTATAACACCGACATGTGGAAGGCTGCCGGTCTGACCGACGCCGACTACCCGCAGACCTGGGATGAGCTGCTCGAAGTTGCCAAGAAGCTCACCAAGTCCGATGGCTCCCAGTACGGCATCGCTCTGCCGGATCTCGGCTGGGCTCCGTTCCTGAAGGGCAATGGCACCGGCATCTACACCACCGATGGCAAGGTCTCCATCAACACCAAGGAGAACAAGGCCTTCCTCGAGAAGATGCGTGACTTCTACAAGGGCGGCTACTCCGTGTCCGGCATGGATGAGACCGCTGCTCGTGAATCCTTCGAATCCGGCCAGTCCGCAATGGTGATCGTCGGACCGTGGGAGGATCAGGCCTCCACCGACAAGGGCATCAACCACGACCTGTTCCCGGTTCCGAACGGCGACGGCACCTATGTGTACCCGGACGGCACCAAGGGCTCCAACACTGGCTCCACCGGTCTGTACTGGTGGGTCACCTCCCAGGTTGGCGACTCCGCTAAGAAGCAGGGCATCTACGACTTCTTCAAGTTCTACAACAACCACGACAACCAAGTGACCTGGTCCCTCGGCTCCGCTTACCCGCCGAACAACACCACCGTCACCGCCGATGAGCTCTCTGAGCGTCCGCTGATCGCCAAGATCGGTGAGAACACCAGCAAGTCCTTCATCGGTATCGCAGGCCTCAAGGGTGGCTTCGGCGACATCGCTGCCTCCGTCGACACCCTGACCTCCAACACCGCCCGCACCGACGACGACATCCAGAGCCTGCTGGACGACGCCGAATCCCAGATCCAGGGCTACCTCGACGAGTACACCGAGTAAGCGAAGCGGGATTCACCTACAATCAACAAGTGAGCGGGGCTAACCCGCTCACCACCCCAGCAAAAGGCCACGGTGCTGGCCCTCACGCCAGCGACGTGGCCTTTGCTGTCTTAAAAAAACACATCCCTGGTGTCATTAAGGAGGAGATAATGGCACAAGCAACTGCCGTCCCAGGATCCGCGCATTCCGCGGTGGCCAAGGAGAACAAGAAGGCGATCCAGGCCCGTAACCTGCGCACCGGCCTGCTGTTCACCGCACCGGCCCTCATCGTTCTCGCAATCTTCGTTTTCTATCCGGCGATCAAGACGTTCATCACGTCCCTGACCTCCGACCGCATCAACCGTGCCGGCAAGTTCGTCGGTTTCGACAACTACATCAAGCTGTTCCAGAGCGCCGACTTCTGGACCGACGTCAAGAACACCCTCGTTTACGCAGTGGCCTACGCTCCGATCGTCGTGGTCGTCGCACTCGCGTTCGCACTGCTGCTCAACCGCAAGGACCTCAAGTTCGTCGGATTCTTCCGTACCTGCATGTTCCTGCCGTTCGTCATCTCCCTGACTGTCGCCGCCATCGCATGGCAGTTCATCCTCTCCCCATCGCTGGGCTTGGTTCCGTACTGGATTCAGCAGTTGACCGGCATCGCGCACGTCGATCTGCTCGGTACCCGTGAAACCGCCATGGCTACCATCGTCTTCATCACCGTGTGGAAGAACTTCGGCTACTTCATGGTCATCTTCCTCGCAGGTTTGCAGGGCATCTCCGCCGAACTGTATGAGGCCGCCTCCCTCGATGGCGCCTCCGCATGGCAGAAGTTCCGCTACATCACTCTTCCGGCACTGCGCCCGACCTTCAATTACGTGGTCATCTTCGGCCTCATCGGTTCCTTCCAGGTTTTCGATCAGGTCTTCATCCTGACCTCCGGCGGCCCGGCACGCGCCACCGAAACCATCGTGTATCGCATCTACACCGAAGCATTCGGCAACGGCAAGCTCGGCTACGCATCCGCACTGTCGTACGTGCTGCTGATCATGACGCTCATCGTGGGCCTCATCCAGCTATATACCAACAACAAGCATGAGAAGGAGGAAATCGCATGAGCACCGCGACTCTTTCCGCACAAGAGCAAGAGAATGCCCGCATCAACACCGAAAACGAGCGTCTTCGCAAGCAGGCGACCCGCAAGCGCCGCATCGGCCTGGGCTTCAGCTACTTCGCTTTGATCCTCATCACCATCCTGATGATCTTCCCGCTGCTGATTGTCGTGCTGGTGTCGTTCACCCCGAACGCCATCACGCAGACTTGGCCGCCAAAGCTCGTCCCGAACCAGTTCACCCTTGAGAACTACCAGTCGCTGTTCGAACGTCTGCCAATCGGTCGAGAAATGCTCAATACCGTCATCTTCGCCGGTGCCGTGACCATCATCTCCGTGTTCTTCGACTCCCTGGCTGCCTACGGCCTGTCCCGCGTGGACTTCAAGGGCCGTGGCCTGCTGCTCGGCGTGCTGATTGCCACCATGATGATCCCGGGCATGGCCCTGCTCATCCCGGTGTACAAGTTGCTCGCCAACATGGGCCTCATCAACAGCTACTGGGGCATCATCATCCCGCGTATGGCCGACGTCGGCGGCATCTTCCTGCTGCGTCAGTTCTTCATCTCCATTCCGAAGGACCTCGACAACGCGGCCCGCATCGACGGCGCAGGCGAATTCCGCATCTTCGCGCAGATCATTCTGCCGAACGCCGTGCCAGCAATCCTCACCGTGGGCATGTTCAACTTCATGGGCAACTGGAACGACCTGCTTTGGCCGTTGATCATGACCTCCAAGCCGGAGACCCGCACCATCACCGCAGGCCTCGCCATGCTGACCGGCCACGGTTCCTCCGTCACCCCGTACGGCGTGGTGATGGCAGGTGCGCTGATTTCCGCGCTGCCGCTGCTTATCGTGTTCTTCTTCGTGCAGAAGCGCTTCGTCGAAGGCATCGCGATGACCGGCATGAAGTAAACGGCGCGCGCGGGCCGGGTGGGCTGGCTTGTGTCTGGCTGGGCCGGTTTGGCTTGTGGCTGGCTGGACTGGCTGAGTCTGTTTGTCTCCTGTCCGCACCGGTCCGCGCGATCGTTCGCTTCACTTACTACACGTACCCTCCTTCCTTTCATCACCGTCTCCGGCGCCGCTTGTACAGGGCGCCGGGGCAGGCCGTCACCGTGGCTCCTCCCGCGGTGGCGGCCTTTTGTGGGTATGTGAAATATGTGGTTGAAGTTTGGTGATTCTCCGGTTGAGGCAACGAGGCTCCCCGCAAAGGTCTTTTGGTAAGTCTTAGGTTGAAATACTGTATTGGTGCAGGTCTCGATGGACATATTCGGCCAGACCTTCGTGTTCTTCGTGGTGTACGACTGGAATCATACGGCTGCGTTCGCCTCACTGTTGCTGGGTTGCGCGGCGATTTCGCTGCCGCTGATGCCGCTGTTCGGCATCGGCATGACCAAACTCGGTCCGCGGTGGAATGGCGACGCATTCCCGGGATTGTGTCGCAGATTGGGCCTGTGTGGGTGGATTCGTAACACTTTCCCGGGAATGTTGCGCACGATGGTGCGTTTAGCGGCGTTTCACGTAGCGGGTGCTGCGGCCAGCACCGATTTTGATGATCGTACCGGAGTCCAACAGTGATTTCAGCGTGCGCTCAATGGTGGTGGTGCTGGTATCGGGCATGCGAGCGAGAATATCGGCCTTGGAGAGTGGAACTAGGGATTGATCAAGCAGTGCTTCAATCCGCGTTCCCTTGGTGGCTACTCGCGGTGCTCCCTGCGCTCTGCCGCCTGCCGTGAGATTGATGCGTTCGTCGAATTCCTTGCACGCGGACAGTATGATGCCAAGCAGGTAGTTCGTGAATGGCGCATAATCATTGGCGTTGTCGTCCCAGCCTTGGGTGCTTGCGGCCAGCGCCTCATAATAAGTGCTTTTACTTTGCTCGATAAGGTGTTCGATACTGATGTATTTGCCGACCATATAGCCATTGCGGCACAGCATCAGGAGCGTGAGTAGCCGACTCATACGGCCATTGCCGTCATTGAACGGATGTATGCAGGTGAAATCGAGAATGAACATGGCGATGGCAAGCAATGGATCGGTATGTCCATCTCGGATTGCTTGCGTGTAGGCGGAACACGCGCGTTCGATCAGTTCCGGTGTGACAAGTGCGGACGGTGGGGCGAATCGCACGGTGCTGGTCCCGTGTGCATCTCGTTCGATGATGACGTTGTCACTGTCCTTGAAATGCCCCGCAAAGGTCAGTGGTGTGTGTCGGAAGAGGTCGCGGTGCAGTTGAAGAATGACGTTCGGGGTAATCGGAATATAGTCGTGGCTTTCGTGAATAACCGATAGCGCGTCACGGTAACCGGCAATTTCTTCTTCATTGCGATTGCGCGGTGTGACTTTCTCCGAGACGAGATCGTTGAGCCTGCTATCGCTGGTAGAAATACCTTCGATGCGGTTTGAGGCATCTGTGCTTTGGATGCGCGCGACGGCAACCAGCGTCCCCAATATATCCGGTCTGATTGTTGTCTGTATGCTTTGACGCCCTTTTGCCTCGTGAATAGCGGCAAGCAAACTCGTGGTGTGCGGGGTGAGCAACGTCTTACCTGATTCGATGTAGTCGAATGATCTCATACTGCCTCATTTTCTGCATCATACGAACTTTTCTGCATCATATTTTATCAAAATGAGGCAGAAAATGGGCTGATGAGGCAGAAAAGGCGGCAGGATGGCGGCCGTCTCGCTTGCCGGTTGCGTTACTTTCCCGGGAATGTTGCGCTCGTGGCAAGAAACGGCAAGTTCAGGCGGACGCGACCGACGATACCCGTCGTGTAGTCGAACGTCTTACCGGACTGCCTTACGAGCGTTGCTGGCGGTAGCCTACACTGAGAAACCATGAGCAAGCACCACCATCGCGACCGTAGCTGGGCCCCGGCACCTGAAGCATTGCCGGACGACGCCCAGACCATCGACAACCACACTCACGTGGCCTCCGTAATCCCTTTCGCGCGCGCTATGAGCCATGAGGCGCAGGAGAAGGGACAGCCCGAAGTCCCGGTGTACGACGTCGATCAATTGCTGGCGCAGGCGCAATCTGTCGGTATTGGGGGTATTATCGACTGCGGTTGCGAGCTGCCGCACCTGATGACCGCCATCCAGATGGCCCTCGATCATCCAGGTAATGTGCACGCGGCGCTCGCAATACACCCCAATGAGTCCGTGCTCCACGGGCATCGTGGTGTGCCGGGGCCGGATGGTCTGCCCCTCAAATACAAGCCTTACCATGACACGTCTTTCGAGGACGCGCTCGCCGAAGTACATCGCCTCGCCACCACATACCCCGAGCAAGTGGTGGCTATCGGCGAGACCGGCATGGACCTCTTCCGCACCGGCGAAGGTGCCAAGGAACTGCAGCGCGAGGCTTTCCGCGCGCATATCGCCCTGGCCAAGGAACTGGGCCTGCCCATGCAGATTCACGACCGCGACTCCCATCGCGAGGTCATCGAAACCCTGCTGGCCGACGGCGCGCCCGAACGCACCGTATTCCACTCGTATTCCGGCGACCGTGAGATGGCCGAGATCGCGCGCGAACATGGCTGGTATCTGAGCTTCTCCGGCACCGTGAGCTACAAAGGCAATGACGGTATCCGCGAATCGCTACGGATTGTGGGGCTGGGCCATGCGATGGTCGAAACCGACGCGCCGTATCTGACGCCCATGCCGTATCGTGGCCGCACCAACGCGCCGTACATGATTCCCTACACCTTGCGGGCCATGGCCGATACGCTCGACTTGCCCATCGCGGATGTGGCGCGCGGCACCCGCGATACCGCCCGCGCCGTATACGGACTGTGAGGGCCGGGTGTGCGGCCGTCGCGGCGCGTGTAGAGACGATGTGTTGACTTGTAAAATTTGTCAGAATTGTGAACGAGGTCTATCATGATGTGTTTGACATAAGCGAGGGGGATGATCTCCACCTCAATGGAGGACTGAACGTATGGCTGAGTCGAACCAAAGGACCGCACGCGCCCAAAAAGCCTTAAAGGCCCAGAAAGCCCAGTCTGGCGCCGCCAAAGCCAAGGCCCGACAGGAAGAAGAAGCACTGCTGAGGGCCGACACCTTTACCAACGCTCCCAAGGTGTCCCGCCGCACTCTCACCAAGGAGGAGCGCGAGGCACTCGCCAAGCAGAGGGAAGCTGAAACCAAAGAAGCCGAGAAAATCGCCAGCGCATGGTCGAAAGGCGGCCTCGGTCGATGGTGGGCCCGCCTGCAATCCAGCCCAGACAAGGTCACCTGGGGCATGGCAATCGTGGCGCTCGGCGTGGTGTACGGCGACATCGGCACCTCGCCCTTGTACACCGCGCAGACCTTCCTTGCCGGTCAGGGAGGGCTTGGCAGCGTAGACCGAGAGGCCGTGCTCGGCATGCTGTCGCTGGTCTTCTGGTCGATTACGCTGATCACTACCGTCAAATATGTGCTCATCGCCATGCGCATCGACAACAATGGCGAAGGCGGCATCTTCGCACTGTACTCGTTGATTCGCAAGTACGGCGCATGGCTCGCGATTCCCGCCATGCTCGGCGGCGCGGCATTCCTCGCGGATTCGGTACTTACCCCGGCGGTTTCCATCAGTTCCGCAGTCGAAGGCTTGCAGACCCTGCCGCCATTGGAAGGGTTGTTCGACGAAAACCCAAGCCTGACCCTGATGATCACCGTCGTGATCATCGTGATTCTCTTCTCCGTGCAGTCGCGCGGCACCGAAAGCATCGGCAAAGTATTCGGCTCGATGGTGCTGGTCTGGTTCGGCTTCCTCGCCATCGTGGGCGTCACGAATCTCTCTAACGACTGGTCTGTGTTCGAGGCCCTGAACCCGGTGTACGGCATCAAATTCCTGTTCAGCCCGAACAATGCTGCCGGCATCGCCCTTATGGGCACCGTGTTCCTCTCGACCACCGGTGCCGAGGCGCTGTACTCCGACATGGGCCACGTGGGGCGCGGCAACATCTACTTCACTTGGCCATTCATCAAGGTTGCGCTGGTGCTCAACTACTTCGGCCAAGGTGCGTGGATGCTGGCCAATAGCGATAACCCGCAATACACTGCGATGGAGTCACTCAACCCGTTCTTCCAGATGATGTCTCCGAACGTACGTTATCTGGCCGTGATTCTGTCTGTTTCGGCCGGCGTGATCGCTTCCCAGGCCCTGATTACCGGCGCGTTCACCATGGTCTCCGAAGCCACCCGCCTCAATTGGATGCCTCATCTGCAGGTGCGGTACCCGGCCCGCACGCGTGGCCAGCTGTACATTCCGGTGGTCAACGGCGTGCTGTGCGTCTCCACACTGGCCGTACTCGCCATCTTCAAGGATTCGGAACACATCTCTGCCGCATATGGACTGGCGTTGACCATTACGATGATCACCACCACCGTGTTGCTCGGCGTCCACCTATGGCATTCCGGCAAGCGGGTCGGTGCCATCGTGTTCACCGTGCTGTTCTTGGCGATTCAGGCTATGTTCTTCATCGCGTCTATGGCCAAATTCCTGCATGGTGGTTGGTTCACCATGTTGCTGACCGCCGCGATTCTGTTCGTCATGTACACGTGGAATGAGGGCACCAAGCTCGAACGTGCGCAACGCCGTCACATGCGGCCCAACGACTTCCTACCCGCGCTCGACAAGCTGCACAGTGATTTCCGCATCCCGTATTTTGCGGACAACATCGTGTACCTGACCTCCGACTCGGAGACCAAGCGACTCGACACGGACATCTTCTTCTCCATCTTCGCCGACCACCCCAAGCGCGCCCGTGCTTGGTGGGCAGTCAGCGTGGAAACCACCGACGAGCCGTTCACCCGTGAATACTCGGTGGAGGACTTCGGCACGAACTACATCTACCGCGTGCGCTTCCGTCTGGGATTCAAGGTTTCGCAGTCCATCCCGGCGTACATCCACCAGATCATGCACGACCTGTCCAAAACCGGCGAACTGCCTAAGCAGAAGTCGATTTACCCCAAGGTCGACGCCGATCCGGACATCGGCACCATCCGTTACGTGCTGATTCACAAGGCCCTGATGCCGGAATCCAAGGTTTCCGCACGCGGTGCCCTGTCGTTGCAAGCCAAGTACGCAATCCGCCACATGGCCGGCTCGCCGGTTAAGTGGTTCGGTCTGGCACCTTACAACCCGTTGGTCGAGGTGCAGCCGCTGTTCGTCTCCACCCGCCGCCCACCGCGTCTGAAGCGCACCGATACGGCCAAGACCATCCCGACGCCCACGCCGACTCGTGCAGTGGCCGACCCGGCCGCCGTCCCTGACCCGATGGACACCACGTCCGGGCTTGGGCGATTGGTACAGGAGCTCGATGCCGCCGTATCGGCCGAGGCGCGGAAGACCGCTGAGGCCGCTGCCGCCGATGCGCCCGCTGAGCAGGGCGATAAGGGCGATAAGGGCAAGGCCGAGAACGGCAAACCCGCCGCCAAGCCTCAGCGCTCCGCCAAACAGAAGCGATAACATACCAGTTTGCAGCGGCGCTGATGCGCTCTATAAAGAATGCCTATAACGGTCGCCGCACGTCGCCACACGGTTTCGGTAAGTTGAAATACCATGTGCAGATTACTGGGATACGCGACGGCAGGCTTCAACCTGAGTCTCAACGCTGTGTTGGGGCAAGACAATGTCGAGGATTTCCGTGAACTGTCTGAAATCCACAATGATGGCTGGGGTGTAGCCCAGCTTTCCGATCCTGCCGAAGCACCGCACGTGCGCGACGGTGGCGCACCCACCCCGGAAACCGGCACCCGAATCTACAAGTCGACCATCGCGGCCCGTCATGACAGCACGTTTGAGGCGCTGGCCGACGAACCGTCTCGCGGTGCCATCTGGCACCTGCGCTTGGCAAGTTCCAATCTGCCGCTCATCATGGAGAACCAGCACCCGTTCTATGCGAACGGCCTGAGCTTCATCCACAACGGCGATATCTCGGACGCCAATGGCCGCAACATCGTCACCAACCGCTCATACCCGGTGAACCACAGCGTGTTCCTCTCCACCGGCGGCCGTTCCGACTCCGCCATCTTCTTCGCGGTGATTCTGGAATACATCGGCTTCGGCTTCTCGCTCGACGAGGCCGTGGCCCAGGCCGTGCGCGAACTGCGCCAAGCCTACCCGAAGTCCAGCTACAACTGCATGATTCAGTCCGAGGACCAGCTCATCGCCCTGTGCGCCGCCGGTCGTGAGAAGACCAGCCCGCGCATCGTGGAAATCTACGATGAGTACGGCCGTGGCGAGCAGGCCGCCGACTACCGTGTGATGCGCTACCGTGAGCTGCGCGACGACAACGGCGACTCCGCCGGTGTGGTGGTCTCCTCTTCCGGCTACGAGCAGGAAGGCTGGAACGTGCTGGAGAACGACCAGATGATCATCGCCTCCAACCGCAACGGCACCTACCGTCTCCGTTCCATCTGAAATAGCTTCATAAGCCCCCTCTGACGAAGGGGCTGTCAGCCGACAGGCTGACTTGGGGGAGAGACCCCTAGAGCCTCAAATCATCCGCATCCCATACTTCTCCGCCAACGCCGGAATATCCGGCACGCCATACTTGGCCACCAGATCCAGCCATCGCTGTTTGTTCTCTCCGCCAAATCGCTCGGCTCGGGCCGTATACGCCTCGACCTGCAGGAACTTCGGCGGCACTGACTTGCTATGGAACTTGTCGGCGTACATCACCACTTCCTGCTCGAGATTCATCGGCACATAGTCGGCTGGTGGCAACGGCAGCTCCTGGCGCACCACATCCTCGCGCGTAAGTCCCACGCCGGTATGGTTGCGGCAGAACTGGGCGATGGACTCGTCCACGCCCTCGTCGAGCAGATACTCGTAGCCCTTAAGACCGTGCAGAATGTAGCGTTTCTTGCTGAATTTGAGCGGTTCGCCGTCAGAGCCGTCATGCTTGAACACGCGGTAGGTGCCGATGTCATGCAGCAGTCCGCCGATGAGTACCAAATGCTCGTCGAGCAGACGCGGCGGCACATGGCCGCCGGTGACGCCTGCGGTGGGCGGTACCTCCGCGTCCTTCGGTAATGTGCAGCGGCGCGTGAACAGCGCGTTCTGCCGGCGCACGATCTGGCAGCCGATGGTCGCTACAATCACGCAATGCGTGTGCACCAGCTCGTACGCCGCCTTGGACGGCGCGATTTTGCGGTGCAACTCGTCGATCTGCTCCAGCGTGGGAATATATCCGGTCATGATTATCAGGTTTCGCCTCGTACGGTCAGATTTATCCTCAGATTAGCGCGGCAATGAGCCGCATCAGGATTGTCAGGAGCTGATTCGGACATCTCGACATGCCTATCTCCGTTTCAAGGGGCTGATTCGGCATCCTCCTGAGGTCTACTTCCGTTTCAAGGGGCTGGTGCCCAAGTATACGCGGCGTAAAAACGGCGGAATGACGTTGGCGTGAAGCCGTTTATACTCGGGGTTTGGCGGATGACCAGCCCCTTGAAACGGAAGTAGACCTCCCGGAACACGCAAATCAGCCCCTCGAAATCGAAAAAGCTCACGATGTTTGGTATGTATCCGAACATCGTGAGCTTCAAGAGCCTGTGCTGGTGTGTCTGGTGTGTATTGCTGCCGGACAGATCAGATTTCGAAGAGTGTGTCGGCTGCTTCGGCGATCTCGCGCGACGCAGTGAGCACGATAACGCAGTGCTTCGGGTCACCGGTGTGCGCCAGCTTGGCCAGCGCGGCGAACACGGTCACCTCGTCATCCGCGTTCAGCCCTCGTGTCGGCTCGTCGAGGATCAGCACTTCGGCCTCGGTGCTGATTGCACGGGCGATGGCCACCAAACGCTGCTGCACCAAAGGCAATGTGCCGACGGCCACGCCGCTGGTGGCCTCGGAGAAGCCGACCTTGGCCAGCAGTTCGCGGGCGATCACCGGCTTGGGCTTCAGGAAGTTGCGGTTGGACGCATCCATGGCGTACAGCACGTTTTGTTCGGCGTCGAGCTTCGGCTGCACGGCGTGCAGCTGCGGTACGATGCCCAGACGGTGGCCGCGCAGTTCCACGGGCTCGAGCTCAACAATGTTGGCGCTCTTGTTCATCACCGTGCCAGACACCGGCGTGGCCAAACCGCTCATCACGCCCATCAGCGCGCGACGTTTGGCGTCGGCGGTGATGGGCGAATCGGGGTCGTCGCTGATCAGCAGCGCGTATGCGTGTCCGGAGTAGCAGAAGAAATTCGCGCCATCGAGGATGTTGACCTTGCCCTTGGGGCCGGCGACCGTCACCTTGTTCAGGGCAAAGGTCGGGTAGGTCTTGAGCAGAATGTCATCGGAACCGCCGCCCACCAACACGCGATCGATACGCGAGGCCAGCGTCATGGTGGGTTCGGCCGCTTTGCCCTGAGGCTCCGCATGCTCGGCCAATGCGTCTTTGTGATCGGTTTTGGCCAGTCGGAGTGTTTCGTTGACGCGGGCGGCATTGCGCTCGGTCACTTCGGCGGATGCGTTGGCCGAAGCGATGGCGTCTGCTTCGGCCTCGCTGGTCTCGTCGGTTTCTCCGGTTTCGGCAGATGCCAGTGCGCTGTAAATACCATCGTCAACAGTGCCTTCGTCATCAACGTCATCGAAGGTCACGCTGAACTGCATGGAGTCAGCTGGAACGGATTCAATGGCGTCGTTCGTCTCAGTCTCAGAAGTCGCTTCGTCAGCCGTTGCGTCAGTGGTCTTCTCGAGTTCCTGATCGTTGTTCCTGTCGCTCATGCCTGTGCCTCCGCATCGTCGGTTGTGGTGGTCGTCTTGTTGGTCTCGCTCACGGTGCCCCAGTCGCCATCGGCGGCGAACAGCTTGTTCGCGCTGAAGAACGCAAGGCGCAGGGCGGCAAGAATCGCCAGGATCAGGATTGAACCCAGTCCATACCAGACCATGGTCCAAATCAGGTCCGATGTCACCGGGATGGCATGGCCGGATGCCAGAGCAGGTCCGATCGGCTTGGCGGCGAACGCGCCTCCGACCAGACCAATTACGTAGAAGGGCAGGGTGACGATGAACACTTCCAGCATGAACTGCCATCCCAAACGCCCGCGAGTGACGCCGGACACCAGTGCCATGCCGATCTCGTCGTCACGCTTGGGCGTCCACACGCCTGACAGCACGAGGATGAGCAACAGCACGCCGCCCACGGCAACCAACGCAATGGTGCCGGTCTTCGCGCGCGAGGATAGCGTATCCAGCGGCTCCAGAGAAGCGTTGTAGGATTCCAGCGAAGGGGAAGACACCTCGTATCCCTTGGCGGGCAGCTTGGACTTCTTGAGGGTGGATACCAAGGACTTGTATGTAGCGGGATCACCGGTGTCGAACACCACGTCCAGATCCGGCATCGCCCAGCCGGAGGCGGTCTTGTCGTTGGACTGTGGGTCGAGTCCGGCCTTGGCGAAGGTCTGATAGTTGGTGAAGATCGCGTTCTCGCGGTTGCGGGCGGCCGTCACCGGATTGGCGACGGCGGATTCGGATGTGTACTTGTAGATGCCGCGCACCTTGAGCTCGGCCGTGGTCTGGGCGTCCGAGGCGGCCGCCACCTTGAGCGTATCGCCCACCTTCAGGTTGTTGGCGGAGGCAAACGCTTCAGAGACCAGTGCGCCGGTGGTGTTCGGGTTGGAGGACTGGTTGTTGTAGCTCAGGTCCTTGCCGTCCACGATTTCGAAGGTGCCGAGGTCGCTGGCCTTGGCGGAATCCTTGGTCCAGAAGGCTCGCCAAATGAGCTGGCCGCCGGTCTCGTCATCGGAGGCCGAGCCCAGCGATCCGCCGTCCAGGGCCTTCAAATCACCGCTCACGCGGGCCGGCACGGTTTCGGTAACCGTGAAGTTCAACGAGTTGGTGGCCGACTGGACGAGCGTGGCGTATTCGGTGTATGAGGTCCACGTCATGTAATGCTTGGTGGAAGCCGAGTCCGTAGCGGAGACCTTCTTCCACGTAGCCGCAGTCGGGCGAATGGCCAACGTGGCCTTCTGCTGATCGTACGCGGTGGTGTGTGCGTTGGTATCTTCTTGAATGATGGCCAGTCCGGCGACTGTGCCGAAGGTGACCGCCAAGGTGATGAACGCGGTCAGGGCCGTACGTCCTTTAGAACGTGTCAGGGCCCGCCAGGCGTTGCTGAGGACGAACATGTAATTACCTCTCCCGTTCTCCTAAGCCGAACAAATCAATACGGCTCTAACTATTGTTGCGTTTAGTGACCGTTTTCTTGCGCAATACTGTTATACCCCTCAATGAAGTCTGAGAACATTCTGACAGCGATGTGGTGGTCATGCGGGGATTTGCACCCAGTATGGGATAAATCCTCGGTCTATTTCGGTGGCATCGGTACACTGGCATGAGATATGCGTGGCGTCACGTGTGCTCCGGCGTGTCTGCGATTCCGGATTTGCCCGGAGTCCGGCATCCGGAAGCGTGGCCTCGCGCCGCTGGATAAGAGTATGAGCTGAGCAGATTTTCGGGCAGGGTAAGTATGCGATTCACTTCAGGGCATTCGAGCCATAAGGCTGTGGGGCGTAGGAGAAGCCGCCATGCCGGTAACGGGAAATCCAATCGCTCCGCATCTACGAATAGCGCTGTGAATCAGCAGACGGGTCCCGTAAACCTGAAGACTCCCCAGCACGTGGGTGGTAACGGCCGTTCGCTGATCAGCCGTACGCCGATATGGGCGCGAGTGGTGGTTGTACTGCTGCTGACGTTGCTGGCCAGCGTCACCTGTGTGGGCACGCTCTACGCGGCATCCGTCTCGAGAATGGCCACGGATGCGCAGCGCGTGCTGACATCCGCCGAAAGTCTGGCCAATTCGGCACTTGGCTGCGGCAGCGATAAGAGTCTGTCGGACATCTCCCAAGAGCTGGTCAATGCCACCAATGATCTCAATGCGGAGCTGAACGGCCCACAGTGGGACTTCTTCCGCGACCATTCGCGATTCGGAAGCGACATCACCGCCGCCCGCGAAATGCTGGCTTCCGTGGATACGCTGGTCAACGGTCCGTTCACTGATCTGCTGAACCTGTCCAAACGATTGCAGGGCTTCTCCCTGAAGAATGGCTCGGTGGACGTCAGCGCCCTGATGGATATGCCGGATATCGTCAAGCAGGCGCATAAGGATATCTCGCAGCAGCTCACCAAGCTCAACAAGGTGCCGACTCCGAGCGTCGCCAAGGTGGCCACCGTGCTCGAAACCGAAAAGGCTGCGCTCAAGACCGTGGATTCGATGCTCGGCGAATACGATGGCCTCATTAACTTGCTACCGCAACTGCTTGGCGAGGACGGCAAGCGCACGTATTTGGTGATGGTGCAGAACCCGGCCGAGCTACGTTCGGCGGGCGGCATGGTAGGCACCATCGCCGCAATCACGGCAGATAAGGGCACGATTACCATCGGTGATTTCGCCACCACTTCTGGTTGGGACATTCCTGAGGAGCCAATGGATGATACGGTGCTGAAGGAGCGCCAGGTATTTGGTGGCACTTTTGACCAGTACCCGGCCACCACGACCATCGACCCCGAATTCCAGCGTGTGGCACAGATGAACAAATACATGTGGCTGTATCAGAAAGGCAACGAAGACGAGAACGTAGCGGGTGTATTGTCACTCGATCCCGTATTTCTCCAGGCATTGCTGGGAGCCACAGGCGAGGTCAAGCTTTCGGACGGCCGAGTGCTGGATAGCACCACCACGGTGCCGTTCTTCGCTTCAGACCTGTACACGGATTACCCGGACTTCGAGCAGCAGAACAACTTCGTTTCCGAAGCGGCTCAAGCAATTATGAACCATGTGCTTGGCAACGCGAATGCCTCTACCGCATCCCCGCTGTTGAAGGCAATTAGAGATACCAGCGCTAGCGGTCATTTCAAGCTATGGATGGCTGATCCGGATGAGCAGGAGGCGCTGATTGCCACCGGACTTATCGACGATAAGGCCAGTGGCGAGTTGTCTGCTGACAGTCAGGTGCCCGAAGCCGGCATCTATCTTTCGGAGCTGCAGCAAGGCAAGCAGGATTGGTATCTGAAGACCTCCACCACGGTCACAAAAACCTGCGGCGACGCCTCAGCCAGCCAGAACGCCCTGTATTCTGGCGTGCTGGATAAGCGCATCACGACAGCCGTGCGTAACACGCATCTGGGTCAGTTTACGGAAGATCAGCTCGGTGACGAATACACGGTCACCTTCACCATGAAGAACACGCTGACTAAGGCTAAGGCCGAATCGTTGCCTGATTTCGTTAATGGCGGCTCGGAGAATCCAGTGCTCGGCGGCATGTTGTACCGCGTGGTGCTTACCGCTCCGTACGGTGGCGAGATCACCGCTGTGCAGGCTGATATAGATTCATGGGGTACCAACACCGCGAGCCTGTATGACCGTCAGTACATTATGTTCAACCAGCAGTGGATCGAGCCCGGAAAAGAATTGACGATTGCTTATACCGTTCGGGTCAGCAGCGATGCCACACATCCACTGAACGTGGTAACCACGCCGGTGGTGAATGCGGATGGCGTCGAGACGGGCTCCAACGGTAATGTGACCGATGAGTGCACGGCGGATACGAACGGCGCCGATGGTGCGAACGGTGCCGATGGTGCGAACGGCGGCGCGGACGGCGGCAAGAACGACGCGCATAAGGACGCGTCCTCCGATCCCTCGGCCGGCCTGGACGCCTTGGACAAGTTGAAGAGCCAGATCAGCTGCCCGGTCGATCTGAAGTCCCTGGCGGGATCCATGTGATGACCATGCCCGATTCCGTTTCCGGCGTCGCCGGCAAGCCGCGCGACGTGAACTACGATCTGCTGCGCGTGGTGGCGATGTGTCTGGTCATCGGCGTCCACGTGATCAACAACTACATGCCCGTCAAGATGACCCTCGCCGGCAGCGCGGAAACGGTGCGATCCGTGCTGTTCGCGTTGTTCATGGTCTGCAATCCGCTGTTCATTATGGTGTCGGGCCGGTTCAACCTGACATTCGATGCCGACCGGCCGGTGAGCACCCACTCAGCGGGCCGTCTGCCGGGCTCTGGCTCTGATGCCCGGGCAGGCGGCGGTGCCGGCCAAGCCGATCCCAGCAGCCTCGCGCCGTACGTGTGCTACTACTACAAACGTTTCGTCTCGCTGATTGTGCCGTATCTGCTGTATGCGGGTGGCATGGGATTCGTTGCCTACCTGGTGATTGATCATCGTTCGGTTGGCGGCGCTGTGTCTGGAACGTTGTTCGATCTGTTCTCCGGGTATGACGATTCCGTCTATTGGTTCGTGTTCATGCTTGCCGGGTTTGTGCTGGCAACGCCGTTCCTGGCCGCGATGATGCGTACGATAGGCCGATCGGGAGCCTGGTTGCTGGTCGGGCTGGCCGCCGCCGTGGCCGCTGCCGAGCATATATGCGATCTTGTCGGATATCCGTTGACGTTCCTGCAGTCATTCCCTTGGCGTGGACTGCTGATCTACTACCTGTTGGGATTCGTGTTGGAATACTATCCGCCGTCCGCGCGTATACGGCGCGGCGTGTATGCGTTGGCACCATTCGCCCTGGCCTGGACAGTCGCCACGCCATATCTGTTCGCCGGCCAGCAGATGCAGGTTGGCCGCACGGTCACGGTTGCGTTCGCGATGGTGGTAATGGCGACGTTCCTGTTCTTCCGGTACGACGTGCACATTACGTCGGCGCGGGTGCGTAAGGCGATTATCTGGCTGGCTGGATATTCCTACACGATTTATTTGGTGCACTCGCCACTGTCCAAGGTGCTGATTGGCCCGAGGATTCCCGTGCCTACGGACGGATGGTCGTATGCGGGTATCAGCGTGCTGATGTTTGGCGCTACGTTGCTGGCGGCGCTGCTATTTGCGGTGATTGCCGATACCGTGGTGCTTAAGCCCGTGCAGCGTCTGCTGCGGAAGGTACGGCTGTAGATTCGGATACGGCGCTATGCCACGGTATCAAAGCCAGGAATCCCAGCAGCAGAAGCGGAGTGAACGTGAATTTCGACATGCCCATCAGCGCGCCCACGGTCATGAGCGCGGCCAATCGTCCGTTGCCGGCGCGCGGGTCGGCCATGCAGGAAAACAGCAGGCACGCGAACAATAGGCACAGCGCCTGTGCCATGGAATCGGCCGAGATGGCGAACTGAATCCAATCACGGCTCACGCACCCGCCCACATTGCCGCTGCCCGAATGCAGGATGCTGGTCGAGTCGACCGGCCGAGCCAGCACATCCCCGTTAACAATGCCGTCGATGCGATACGTGTGCGCCCATACGTCTGGAATATGCCCGGCAGGCGTCACCGCAATCAGCACGAAACCCTCGCGGCACTGCGGAACACGGACCCCAAGGGCCAGCTCCACCGCGCCTGGCAGCTCAGGGAACTCCTCCGCACCCTGCTCAGACACCCGCTCGAACAGGCCAGGGGCGAGTTGAAACACTGGGTGTTCTGGGCGTCCCACAGCCGCATCCCCGAGATCACGGAACTCGCCAGGAAGATTCGCAGGCGCCGGCCCGACATCCTCAGGACCATCGAGCTGGGCTACTCCAACGCCAGGCTCGAGGCGTCCGACAACAGGATCAAAGTCACCATCCGCATGGCCTACGGCTTCCACCACGTCGACAACCTCACCGCCCTGATCACGCTCCGATGCGGTGGACTCGACATCCGACTACCACAACCCACGATCTAACCCACGAAAGCAGCAGAAGCCTCTAAGAAGTCCGCTCTCTCCATTAGCACGCGAGCAAAATCCAATCTCATCGCGCCCCCAAGAACGAAGTAATATACCGATTGAGCATTGTGACACCGCTATGAGTCTGCTCAAGGAGTTGTCGGTTGCCTTCAATGCGTTTCTCTAATCCTTTAATGGTTTGTCCGGATTGATCAGCATCTGTTCCTTTGATAACAACAGCTTGCTCCTCCGACTCTTGCTTTTCTTCACGCCTAGCATTTACTTCATCGGCAACCTCGCTCAGTAAATGATTCTTAAGCTGTCGTTTAGCCTCCTGAAGCCTCATGGCAAAAGATTGAGCCACCTATGCGATGGATTTGCGAACTATCTTCAAGAATCGTCTAGGCCAAAATCCGGCACTCTCTATTATGGGCCATGGAAAGAATAGCTTTGGCTCTTCAAGTACTTGTGTAAGCAGAATATCTAATCCTGCTTACCGGTTATTAGCGTCTGACCTCGACTGGCTTGTCGGGGCGGGCGTCACCATCGCGGCCTATAACGTGGACGAACCATGTACGCCTCTCGAAATATGCAAGAAACGGAACTTGTTCAAACTTTTCTACAACGATGTCAGTCTACTGACCGAATCGCCCCTACGCAAAACGCAAACCGCGCTCGATGTGCTCGGCCTGCGCACGCCAGCACGGAGGGGGCGAATCACCTACTTGCCCATCTACATGGCCGGACCGTTCCTCAACGAATAATTTTCCCCTAGCCGGTAGACCACTACGCCAATACCCCTCAGCATCCTCCCAGTGAACGTTTAGTGAATTTGTTCTGAACTAATCGCTACAATATGCGGGTACGTTGTTGTGACGAGGGTACAGGTGAATGGCAGTGAGCAGACAGTGCAAAACGCGCGGCAATCGCACGAAGACGGGAACCTCCCAGCTCGGGGTTCCCGATTCTTCCGAGGCGGCCCATCATTCTGCATCATCGGCTAGGTCCCGTTTCAGTCCGCGAGTCGGATTGCTCACGTTTGTTGCTTCTCGGCGCCGCGTTCACCAACCCAAAACAGATTCAGCAGAGACTACTGTGCTCGCTGACGAAATCGAGGATTTGGATACCACTACACCCGATTCTGCGGATACTGGGATTGCCGAAACCAGCGCTGATTCGCTGAACTCTGCATCGGAAGTCAGCAATGACGATATCGACAATGCTCAGGCTGAATCGAACGCTAAAGATTCCGACACCGAAGACACCACCGCAAAAGACCAGAGAAGCAAAAAGACCAATAGCCGAAAGCATAAGAAACCACAGAAACCGAATAAAATCAAAGCATCGCTTGCCCGTTTGAACCAATTCATCAAAGCAAATGCTGCGCCTATTCTGACTTCCAAATTCGCACAACTCCTGATTTCAGCTGCGGTAGCGCTCCACAAACTATGGAAGAAACGCCCAAAGTGTCCGTACACGTTGTATGTCGTAGTGATGGCGCTGATTGACGCAGCAGCCGTAACCTTCATTCAGTGGGGCATGTATTCCGAGCCGAAGTATGACGACCCGAACGCGGTGGATAGCACTACCAAGATTCTCAACAGCGTAAACGGCCAACTCACCAGATTCGTGACGCAAATGTGGCTAGAAGAAGACAAGCTCAACTGGCTTCTTAATTTCCTAGCTCTCGGCATGGTCTACTTGGTGCTGGTATTTGTCATTAACCGGTTCTGGGTGGCGACCGCCGTATTCGCCATCACGATGAGCGTGTACGCCGTAGCGAACAGTATCAAGATAATACTGCGCAACGAACCAATTCTCCCCTCCGATCTCAGCTTCCTGTCCAGCGGCAACGGTGGCGAAATCACTTCGTTCATTCCCAAAAGCAGTCAGGCATTGGTAGACGGCACCATCACCATGCTCATCTGGCTGACGGTCATCTGCCTGATACTGCAATTCGTAGACGGACGCCGTTGTGTCATCCCATTCCACTGGTGGCGTCCATTCCGTAACGTGAAAACGATTATCGGCAATGTCACCCGCATTATCGCAGCGGCAATGAGCATCACGCTGCTGTGCTCGTTCACATGGACGCTCAGTGTTCCAGGAGCTTGGGGATATGAATGGGCAAAGTCTTGGGGTGATTCACCGCAACTCTGGAGTGCCGAAGGTGATGCAGCAAACAACGGTCCTGTCATCAATTTCCTGCGCCTCACGCACCCGAAAATCATGGATAAGCCCGAGGGGTACAGCCAGGAAACGATGGAAGAGCTGGCCAAGAAATACAGCTCCGAGGCAAACCAGATTAATGGAACGCGTGCTAATAACCTCACCGATAACACCGTCATCATGATTCTTTCGGAGAGCTTCTCCGACCCAACACGCGTGCCCGGCATCGCCTTGGCCGAAGACCCGATGCCCAACATCCGAGCCCTGAAAGAAACAACCACCTCCGGTCTGATGCTCTCCCCAGGCTTCGGCGGAGGCACCGCGAACATCGAGTACCAGTCGCTCACCGGATTGGATCTTGCCCTGTTTGACGATTCGATGCAATCCATGTACCAGGAGCTCGTCCCGCATCAAAAGAACCCATTCGCGTGGAATCAAATCTGGAATGCCGAATACGGCAAATCCGGTTCCGTGGCATTCCACTCGTATTACAAGAACATGTATCTGCGTGACGCGAACTACAAGAAGTTCGGGTTCAATAAGTTCTACACACTGGACAGCGAACCAGCAATTACACACCAAGACAGAACCGACAATTCTCCATATGTCAATGATGCAGCCTCATACCAGAACATCATCGACCAACTGAACAAAGAGGAACACCCTCAGTTCCTGCAGCTCGTCACCATGCAGAATCACATGACCTATGACAACTGGTACTTCAACAACCAGTTCGAACAGGCGAATGTCACCGAAAACCTGAATGATTACGAACGCGGACAAATCAATACCTATGCAAAGGGCGTGAGCATCACCGATCAGGCAACAATCGACTTCCTGAACCAGCTGAATGCCATGGACAAACCCATAACCGTGATTTTCTACGGTGACCATCTGCCCAGCTCCTATCAGACTGCCGCAGCAGATAAAAACAATACATTGGCATTGCATCAAACCGATTACTTCATCTGGTCGAACCAAGCATCCGCCTCAGCTGGCGTAAAACTCGATGCTAGCAACACTGCATACACGTCTCCGAATTACTTCATGGAGATGGCAGCCGAACACATGAACGCCAAGGTTTCGCCGTATCTCGCATTCCTTACTCAGACACGAACCGATATCCCTGCACTAGAACGTCTGGTGATTGGCGCAGGCGGCTTCGATACAGACGCATCCACAGCGTATCTGGATCAGAACGGCAACGCAATCAAGCGTAAGGCACTGTCTAAGCAGGCCAAGAACACCTTGCACGACTATAAGCTCATCCAGTACGACATGACTGCCGGAAAGGGATATCTGAACGACACCAACTTCTTCACAGTGAAGTAATGCCAAACAAGAATGGCCATCTGCCGCGCATTGTGCAGGTGGCCATTCTTGTTTGTGTCTCATTTATATACTGGCATGTATGGCACAGACTGCAGTTGATCACAAGGCTCAATGGGAAACGGTGAACAGGGTCGTTTACCCCGTTAAAGACACTGATTTGACATTGCCCTTGTATGCAGTGAACTGGCATCCTTCCCATTTTGATGCGAACGTGTTCGATGAACGCGACAGCATGATGAGCGTCAATCTGAATGCTGTAAGCCGTTCGGATTTTCAGTAATCTCGTAGCTCATGGAAATAGGCCACTGGCCGATGATCCGCACGGCTTCACTGTCGATGCACGTACCGTCATCACATTGGAACCGAACACGCATATCTCGCTATGCACCTACTTCAATGCTTTCCCAGCGGGATATTGGCGGCACTGGACGCGCGTTAAGCAACTGCGTTTTCTTGCGGAGGCTACGGGTAAGGCGGGAAAACACTGCCGAACCCGCCCGGAAAATCAGGAGACGACGGCCCGACATCATCAGAACCATCCGGCTTGGATCCTCCAACTCCAGGCTCGAGGCGTCCGACAACAGGATCAAGGTCACCATCCGCATGGCCTATGGCTTCCACCACGTCGACAACCTCATCGCCCTCGTCATGCTCCGCTGCGGCGGACTCGACATACGCCTACCCCAACCAAGAACCTAACCCACGAAAACAGCAGAAGCCTCTAACATATTTGCTTATCCAAGGTATGAGAGATTTGTGGTACCTGTGGCTGGAAAAGGATAATGAGGGACTCCGAAAGGATGCTTAATGGTACGGGAGGAAAAACGGTATATCGATTCAATCGGCTTGTCGTATGTGGACGGATACTGATTATGCGCTTGGGGTTGGTGCGCGTATTGAGTGTGTGGTCGAACCAGCTGAAGATGAGTGGGGGTGTCATTGTTGACGTTCAAGAAAGCATGGCAGATACCAGGTAAATGATTTACCTACCTTCATATTTTGCGGTTTGGGCTGACACTAAAAGATGGGGGTGCGACTCACGGTTGCGCCCCCATCTTTTAGTGCGTCGCTGTCAGTGCCTCTTGTTGTATGCGATTTTGTTGGTGTCAATGACGAAGGTTTTGCGGTCATTCTTGGCCATGACATCCAGGATAATGCCGGCGATGATGAGCAGAAGACCAGCGATGACCAGCATCACCGCGCCGATCAGCGTGGGGAAGTGGGTGACCACGCCGGTCTTGGCGAATTCGAAGGTGACGGTGCCGCAGAGCACAATGCCGACGATGCCGATGATTAGGCCCAATCCGCCGAAGAAGGGGAGGGGCTTGTATTCGCGAATCATGCGGAAGATGGTGCTCATCACCTTGATGCCGTCGCCTACGGTGTCCAGCTTGGACACTGAGCCTTCGGGGCGGTCGCGGTACTGGATTGGCATCTCGTAGAGTCGCAGGTTGTTGTTCAGCGAGTGGATGGTCATCTCCGTCTCAACCTCGAAGCCTCGCGAGAGCACGGGATAGGTCTTGACGAAGGTGAAGTTGAACGCGCGGTATCCGGTCATGATGTCGGTGACATGCGCACGGAACAGGTGGTTGATGGAGCCGCGCACGAGGCGGTTGCCGAAGTTGTGGAACGGGCGCTTGTTCTCCTGGAAGTATGTGGAGGAGAGGCGGTCGCCAATGACCATGTCGTAGCCTTCGAGCACCTTGGCCACCATGGCGGGCGCGGCGTCGGCCGGGTAGGTGTCGTCGCCGTCGGCCATCACGTACACGTCCGCGTCGATGTCCTCGAACATGGCGCGGATGACGTTGCCCTTGCCCTGGCGCGGCTCCCTGCGGACGATCGCGCCTTCGGCCTCGGCGATCTCGGCGGTGCGGTCCGTGGAGTTGTTGTCGTACACGTAGATGGTCGCATCCGGCAAGGAGTTCTTGAAGTCGCGCACCACCTTGCCGATGGTGACCTCCTCGTTAAAACAAGGAAGAAGCACCGCAACGGAAGGCTGATTATTCTCGAACATGGTGGTTACTATACTTGTTGGCCAGTACCCGTGACGACACTTAAGGAAGTATTTTGGCGACAAAGCGACTGCAAGGGACGCGTTACTCTAAGCCATCACCTCTTGCTGCCCGAGGTTTTCTTATCCGCCTGATAGCGGTATTCATATGCGCAGCAGTGGCGTCAAGCATGGTTATGTCGGCGTATCCAAGCATTCGCGAACGTCTGTTTCGGCTGGCTCCTGTTGCTTCAACGGAGTCTGTTCCGGTGCTGTGCATCCGGTTCCTGCTGATATTGATGTCTCTGCTGGTGATTGGCGTCATGATTGCTTTTGGCGTGAAGCCGGTGGGTATGTGGATGCACCGCCATCGCTTCATACTCGGAGCAAGTGTCATAGCGGCTTGCGTGCTGTTGAATATTAGCGGCTCATCCATAGGCATGTGGAATTACTGGCTGGGACATGACATGTCTACGGACGTGGTATGGGGAACCCCTCGCATAATGCGAACCGACGAATATGTGGTGGGCACTCCTCTGGCTTTTTCGCAAAGCTACTCCGGGTATAGCTACTTTAATGATTTGTTTGGCAATAAACCGGCGGACATGTTCATCGTCAAGGATGCACCTGTGCTGGCTCTTGCCGAGTTGTTTAGGCCGTTCCATTGGGGGTATATCCTCTTCGGCAGTAGCCGAGGACTTGCTTTTTATTGGTCTGCGCGCCTAGTGGTACTTTTCTTGGCCGCATATGAGTTCTTCCTCTGCATCAGCAATGATCGCCGGCAGGAGAAACACAAGGGTGTAGCGTTCGTTGGTGCAATCCTCATTGCATGTGCCCCGTTGGTGCAATGGTGGTTCGCAGTCAACGCACTGCCTGAGATGCTTATCGCAATATTCGTGTCCATCGTGTGCTTTGATCGATATCTTGGCGATACCGAGTCTGGCCATAGGGCCGCATATGCCGCAGTGATTCTGATATGCGCCGGGATGTTTGCACTGACCTTGTATCCCGCATGGCAAATCTCTCTGGGTTATCTTCTTGCGGGGCTGATTCTTTGTATTGGCATACGGCATTGGGGACATATTCGAATTTCAAGGAAAGACGCCCTGATTTTTGTGGGCGAAATTGCCTTATTCTGTGTGATTCTTGGCTCTGCAGTGGTGACTTCGTGGGGCACGATTCAATCCATGCTGCACACGGCATATCCGGGCGCAAGGCAATCCATCGGAGGAGGGCTGCCCCCTCTGTCGCTGATATCATCCGTGGGCACTCTCTTTTTCCCGTTCAAGGATTATGCCGTTGACTCTGTAACAACAAATATGGTTGAGGCATCACGTTTCGTAGATCTATTCCCGCTCGGAATAATTCTTGCCGTATTCGGCATGATAAAGCGCAAAAAAGTGGATGTGCTTAGTGCCTGGCTTATTGCAGTCATAGCGTTGTTCTCAGTATTTGCCTGCGTGGGTATGCCGCTTTGGCTTTCTAAGATAATGATGCTGACTTCTGTGACTAGCGGCCGATGCGTGGTGGTTTTGGGCGTTGCGAATATCGCAGTGTTGGTGCGTGCGGCGGCCATTATCGATGGCAGACTTTCTTGGAAGCAGTCATTACTGGTGACTTTTGTGTTTGCCGTGATATTGGCATGGGCTAATCATGCGATGTATCTCTCGTACATTGGGCGGCTGCTGGTCGTGGCGTGTTTTGCCATAGCAGGTTTGCTCAGTTTCGCTGTTCTGAATAACGGCGTAATTGCTCGCACAGTTGTGGCGCCAATTGTGTCCGTTGGGCTGTTGGTATCAGGTTTGTCTGTGAATCCTGTGCAGTATGGGAGTGCGCCCGTGACTAAGCAGCCGCTGATACAACAAGTGCAGTCGCTGCGATCTGAGAATCCAGGAATGTGGGCAATAGATGACGCATTCGGCTCTCAGCTGGCGAATCTTGCAGTGGCAAATGGAATACACACATTGAATGCTTTGGAAGTCACTCCTGATCTTGCCACATGGAAGAAGCTTGATCCCAATGGACAATGGGAAGAAATCTACAATCGGTATGCATTTGTTTCTGTGATCGTCGTGGAACAGGAGTCGGCCGATGTGTTCACATTAGTCGCGCCTGATTCGTTTACCGTGCATGTCACGCCGGAGCAATTGCGCAAGCTAGGTGTGAGCAATGTGCTTTCTCCGCAGAAACTGGATGCGATGCAGTTCAATGGGTATTCGTTCGAGCGCATTGGCGAAACGATTGATGGGCGAACCCCATATCGAATTGTTCAACACCAGTAACAATGTCTTTTCTCGCCGTCTCGGTATGCCTGACGGTATGCTGTAGGTTATGGCTGAAGAACTGTTTACTCCCCATAACATCATTGTGACCGGTGGTTGTGGTTTCATCGGTTCGAATTTCGTGCATTACGTGTATAACAATCATCCCGATGTTCATGTGACGGTGTTGGATGCGTTGACGTATGCGGGCAACTTGGAGAACATCCGTCCGATCCTGGGCGATCGTGTGGAGTTCGTGCACGGCAACATCTGCGACGCCGAGTTGCTCGACAAGATCGTTCCGGGCCATGACGCCATCGTGCACTACGCCGCGGAATCCCACAACGACAACTCGATCGCGAACCCGGAGCCGTTCCTGAAGACCAACGTGGAGGGCACGTTCCGCCTCTTGGAGGCGGCCCGCAAGTACGACGTGCGCTACCACCACGTGAGCACGGACGAGGTGTACGGCGACCTGGCTTTGGACGATCCGGCCAAGTTCACGGAGCGGACCCCGTACCATCCGTCCAGCCCGTACAGCTCGACGAAGGCCAGCTCGGACCTGCTGGTGCGCGCCTGGCACCGCACGTTCGGCATCCGCGCCACCATCTCCAACTGCTCGAACAACTACGGCCCGTACCAGCACGTGGAGAAGTTCATCCCGCGCCAGATCACGAACATCCTCGAGGGGCTGAAGCCGAAGCTGTACGGCAACGGGGAGAACGTGCGTGACTGGATCCACACGGACGACCACTCCACCGGCGTGTGGACCATCCTGACCAAGGGACGTTTGGGCGAGACGTATCTGATCGGCGCGAACGGGGAACGCAACAACATCACGGTGCTGCGCGACATCCTGGCCGTGATGGGCCAGGATTCTGACGCGTTCGACTGGGTGAAGGACCGTCCCGGCCACGACCGCCGCTATGCGATCGACTCCACCAAGCTGCGGACCGAGCTCGGCTGGAAGCCGACGCACACGGACTTCCAGAAGGGCCTGGAGCAGACCATCAAGTGGTACACGGACAACCGCGCCTGGTGGGAGCCGGCCAAGGCCGCCACCGAAGCCAAGTACAAGCAACAGGGACAGTGATCCGATCATGGCATTTGAATTCGAGAAGGAACTGAAGGTCGAGAAGACGAACATCCCGGGCCTGCTGGTGTTCGACCTGCCGGTGCATGGCGACAACCGTGGCTGGTTCAAGGAAAACTGGCAGCGCGCCAAGATGATGGGTCTGGGACTGCCGGACTTCGGCCCGGTGCAGAACAACATCAGCTACAACGCGACCAAGGGCGTCACCCGTGGCATCCACGCGGAGCCGTGGGACAAGTACATCAGCATCGCGGCCGGCGAGATCTTCGGTGCGTGGGTTGACCTGCGCCCGGGCGAGAGCTTCGGCCAGGTGTACACGACCCGTCTGGACCCGAGCCGCGCAATCTACGTGCCGCGCGGCGTGGGCAACAGCTTCCAGGCTCTGCAGGACGGCACGGTGTACACGTATCTGGTGAACGCGCACTGGTCGCTCGAGCAGAAGAAGACCTACACGTTCGTGAACCTCGCGGATCCGGAACTGAACATCCAGTGGCCGATTCCGCTGGAGGAGTCCGAGCGTTCCGAGGCCGATCTGCACCACCCGATGCTCAAGGACGCCAAGCCCATGGCTCCCAAGCGCACCCTGGTGACGGGCTGCAACGGCCAGCTGGGCCACGCGATTCGCGCCTACGCGGAAGCGCATGGTCTGGAGGGCTTCGAGTACACGGACATCGACGAGTTCGACTTCTCCGACCCGAAGGCATACGAGGCATACGATTGGAGCCTGTACGGCACGATCATCAACGCCGGTGCCTACACGGCCGTCGACAAGGCCGAGACCGCCGAAGGCCGTCCGATCGCGTGGAAGGCGAATGCCCAGGGTCCGGCTCTGCTGGCCAAGGTGGCCAAGGACCACCACATCACCCTCGTGCACGTGAGTTCGGATTATGTGTTCGACGGCACCGCCAAGGAACACACGGAGACGGAGGCGTTCGCCCCGCTCGGTGTGTACGGCCAGACCAAGGCCGCTGGCGACATCGCCGTGGCCAACGCACCCGAGCATTACATCCTGCGTTCCAGCTGGGTGATCGGCGAGGGGCACAACTTCGTGAAGACCATGATGATGCTGTCCAACAAGGTCGCCGACCCGGCCGACAAGCTGGAACAGGTCACCGTGGTGGATGACCAGTACGGTCGCCTGACCTTCACTAAGGACATGGCCGAGGCGATTTTCCACCTGCTCGACAGCCACGCCCCCTACGGCACCTACAACTTGACCGGTTCCGGCGCAGTGAAGTCCTGGGCGGACATCGCGGCCGAGGTGTTCGACTTGACGAACGGCAACGGCAGCAAAGTCAAGCCCATCAGCACCGCCGAGTACTTCGCGAACGCGACCAACCCGGTATCTCCGCGTCCGGTCAACTCCGCACTGGATCTTGCCAAGATCGGTGAAGCCGGATACGTGCCCGCTGACTGGGAAGAGACCCTCAAGACCTACGTGCAGAAGGAACTCGGCTGATAGCTGTTCATAACAGTTGACTTCAAGTGATAAAACCGCGCAGGCTCTCTGCGCGGTTTTTCATTTTGAATAAGAGTTAGCTAAGCTGAATATGTTTGTAGACGAATAATGAGTAAAACGTTGTGGAAAGCAGGTTTTTCATGAAAGGCATTATTCTCGCTGGAGGTTCGGGCACGAGACTGTACCCTCTGACCACGGTGACCTCGAAGCAGCTGCTTCCCGTATATGACAAGCCGATGATCTACTACCCGTTGAGCGTGCTGATGATGGCGGGCATCCGTGACATTCTGATCATCTCCACGCCGAAGGATCTGCCGAACTTCGAACGTTTGTTGGGAGACGGCTCCCAGTATGGCGTGAGCTTCTCTTACGAGGTGCAGCCTTCCCCGGATGGCCTGGCCCAGGCATTCATCCTCGGCGAGGAGTTCATCGATGGTGAGCCGTGCGCGCTGGTGCTTGGTGATAACATCTTCTACGGCAACGGTTTGGGCAGGACACTGCGCAAGGCCGCCACGGTGGAACATGGTGCCACAGTGTTCGGCTACTACGTCGACGATCCTGAGCGATACGGCGTGGTCGAATTCGATGAGAACAAGAAGGCCATCTCTATCGTTGAGAAGCCGGAGCACCCGGCCAGCAACTATGCGGTGACCGGCCTGTACTTCTACGACGAACGCGTCACCGAGTTCGCCAAGCAGGTCAAGCCGTCCCCCCGTGGCGAGCTGGAGATTACCGATCTGAACAAGATGTATCTGGAAGACGGCACCCTCAACGTGCAGACGCTTGGCCGCGGCTATGCCTGGCTGGATACCGGCACCATGGACTCCCTGTATGAGGCAGGCGAATTCGTGCGCACCGTGCAGCGTGCTCAGGGCCTGCCGATCGCCGTTGCCGAAGAAATCGCTTTTGAGAACGGTTGGATTACTCGTGATGAGCTGATGGAGGCCGCTGTGAAGTATGGCAAGAGCCCGTATGGCAAGCATCTGAAGGATGTGGCGGAGAACAAGATTATTGTTAAGCCGCGCGACGCTCGATGATGTTGTTGGGTCGTGGTTACTGTGCCGTTGCTGTCTTTTGTCGTTATTGCCTATAACGTGCAGCCCTACATTATTCAATGTTTGCAAAGCGTCAAGGCCCAAACTTTGGATGATTTCGAGGTCATCGTAGTAGATGACGCGAGTACTGACGGTACGCTGGAATGCATTACTCGTGAAGTAGCGGATGATCAGCGGTTCCATATAATCGCAAAATCGGAAAATGAAGGTGCACACCTTGCCCGGCGAACTGGTGCGTTGGCGACCAAAGGACAGTATGTGTACTTCGTTGATGGTGATGACAGTATCAGTGCCTTACTATGCGAACAGGTATCCATGCTGACTCGTGCCTCATCTCCTGACATTATCCGCTTTGGATTGGATGCCTTTCCCGAAATCGGTGCGGACGATGGCACGGCAATAGCTGTGGAAGCGGTCTTTAATAATGCCCAAGGCATGAGGACCTCTAGGGAAATTATAGAGACTGCATTCAGCGACATAATTTCCCCTCGTGACGTATGGAGCGTTACGGTATGCGCTTATCGAGGTGATTCCATCAGAGAGTCTTTTTCCAAGATGACATCCAAGCGTCTTGGGTATATGGAAGACACCTACGAATTTTTTGTCATCGCAAATGAGTCTCAGACATTACAGAATTACGCTGATTTTCGTGCTCTGAAGTACCGTATTGGAGCGGGCAGATCCGGGCGAAGATTGTATTCGGCAGAGGAGTTCTCGAAACGGCAACGAGAAGTGCACGAAATGTATCTTTTGCTGTGTGAGTATTGCAACTCTCAGCGAGACGATACCGATTTCTACAGTCGCACAAGCCTTTGGATGAAACGGCAATATCTTCTTATGCTTGTTACTGACTGGGTAACTCGTTTGCCAGCGGCGGATCAAGACAAAGGATATACGGCTATCGTTGAAACATGGGGTGCTGCTGACGCAGCAATCATGTTATTTGATCCCCTTATTGCACGTGGTGAGAGTTTGTTGAGCAAGAATTCGATTCCTCCCGGGAACGATGAGTTCTACCGGTGGGGGCAGATTCTCGCCAAGATAGTTCCTATGGTTGATGACGGCCGGAATTTACCTAGGTATGATCAATACCGGCAGTTGGAACAAGCTTTAGAGCATCATGTGGCGGAAATCCAATTGAAAGAGCAGCAGGCGCTGCAGGCAGAACAAGAACGGATAGAGGCGCAAGCGAGATTCAAAAAAGGTACACTCATGCGTCGCGTGATTGACAAAGTCATGCCGGCAGGCTCGCTGAACCGAGATTTGGTATCTGTGATACGCTCACATGCACAGCGTGCGAAGAGGGAAAGATAGCATTTTGCAGAATGATGTAGTGCGTGAAAGGACGGAGATGAGCGTTAATAGCGGGCATAAACAGCGACTGGGTATCTACTGTTTCTATGACAAGTATGGTCATGCCGCATCCTTTATCAAGACCTTTCTTGATGATTTGATGGATAACTTAGATGATCTAGTCGTAGTTGTAAACGGGCAACTTAGCGATCAGGCTCGTCAACTGTTCTCTGAATACACGAAGACGATCATCGTTAGAGAGAATAAAGGACTTGACGTCGCTGCGTACAAGCAGGCCATTCTCACACTCGGTTGGGAAAAACTTGAGTCATATGATGAAGTCATTTGCCTGAATGACACAGTTATGGGACCGGTGTATCCGTTCCGTGAAATGTTTGCGTGCATGGATCGCAAGGATGTGGATTTTTGGGGTATCACTGCGTATGCGGGTGAGACAGTTGATAAGGAGCAGATTCCAACGCATCTTCAGGCCTATTGGCATGCGTACAGGCGCTCTTTAGTGTCTTCCCCGGCGTTCCACGAGTACTGGGAGACCATGCCTTTGTGGAAAGACTACGCAGAGGTTACCCGCAAACACGAGATGACCTTCACCAAGCATTTCACTGATTTGGGCTTCACCTGGGCCTCGTACATCGATTGGCGAAAATATCAGGGATATTCTTCATACCCGTTGCTGTACATGCCGATGCAAATCGTGCGAGATGATCGATGCCCTATTTTCAAGCGCCGTTCTTTCTTCGTGGATTACAGTGCTTATTTCGACCAGACGGCCGGTCAGCCAGCTCTGGATTTGTACGAGTACCTTCGAGATCATACTGACTATGACGTGGATATGATCTGGGATGCTATTTTGCCGTCCTACAACATTGACGATATCCGCAAGGCCATGCATCTTGATTATGTGCTGCCCTCACAGGCCATCAATCCACAGACGCATGATCGTCCTCGTTCGGCGTTCATCTATCACGTCTACTTCATGGATTTGCTAGAAGACACTTGCCACTACATTGCATCGTTGCCGGAAGAAACAGATCTATACATCACCTCTACCGAAGATAAGATTCCCCAGATTCGGGAATACATGCAACAGCATGGGATTTCTCATCAGGCGACATTCATCCCCGTTATCAATCGTGGTCGTGATGTCTCGGCTCTGCTTGTGGCCGCTTGCCCGGTGGTGTTGAGCGGAAAATATGACGTCATTGGTTTCGCTCATGATAAGAAATCCAGTCAGAATCAGGAAAATGGACATCATGGCACCGAGAGCCAAGGATTCGCGTACAAGCTTATGGAGAATACGCTTGGCAGTGAGGCATATGTCAAGAACATTCTGACGTTATTTGCGGAGAACCCGCGTCTTGGTCAGGTGACGCCTCCGCCGCCATATCACGCTTTGTACTTTGCGCACACCATTCCTCACGATTGGGGTGCAAATTATGAGATCACGAAGGAGCTTTTGGAAGACAGGCTGGGCATTCATGTGCCGCTCTCTCCCACTAAGCCAACTGCATCCGCGATGGGGTCGTGCTATTGGTTCCGTGTTGAGGCATTAAAACCGCTGTTCGAGTATGGGTGGAAGTATGAAGACTTCTTGCCCGAAGGACAGATGGGCGAAGACGGTACTATTTCGCATGCCATCGAACGAGCCAACGGATATATATGTCAATCGCGTGGATATTATCCGGCATGGGTGCTTTCAGATCGATATGCTCGCATTGAAGTGGATTCGTTGTTCTATACCACTGCCATGATGATGGGCTCGTCTGCAGAAGCACGTAGCGGAGAATCATTGCTGACGAATTTGCGTGGTTTGAATTTGGCGACTTCTCGTTGGAGAACACTGAAAATAGCCAAGCATCGCACACATTTAGGACTTCAATGGATCACGTCACGAACTGTGCTTAAGCTTCCTAAGCCAGCACAGAGCGTCATCTACACTGCAGCATGGGCTCCAATCACCGCGGTACGATTTGTGATTGGACAAATCAGGGCGGTGCTTCGTGGTGATTTCAAGCACAAAAGTGCACCTAAAAAATAATAGTTGATGGCAAATGAGGATATGAATACGATGCTGATAAAGCTAAAAGAGCGCTACCGCTATTCGTTCATTGTGCTTAAAGAGATGGTGAGAACTGATTTTAAGCTGCGCTATCAGGGATCATTTCTAGGAATTGCGTGGTCGGTCTTGAAGCCGTTAATGCTGTTCTGTGTGATGTATGTGGTGTTCGTCAAATTCCTGAAGTTTACCGATGGCACGCCGACTTTCCCGTTGGTCTTGCTGCTGGGTATCAGCTTGTGGAATTTCTTCGCTGAGGCGACGAATATGGGATTGACGGCTATCGTAGGCAGAGGGGACATTCTGCGTAAGATTCATTTCCCCAACTACATTATTGTCGTCTCTGCAACGGTCGGCGCTTTAATCAGCTTGGCCATCAACATGTGTGTAGTGCTGGTTTTTTGTATTTTTAATCAGGTGCACTTCACCTGGAATGTGTTGTGGCTCCCGCTTAATTTCATAGAATTCTATGCTCTTGCTTTGGGAACGGCCCTGTTGCTAGCCGCATTGAATGTGTATTTCCGTGATATGCAGCATATTTGGGAAGTGCTCATGCAGGTGTTCTTCTATGCAACGCCTATTATCTATCCTCTGTCGCTGGTAACTGAAAAAACGAATAATCCTATTTTCGCGAAAATTATGTTGCTGAGCCCGCCGGCCCAGATTATTCAGGATATTAGGCATAACCTCATCGCGCCGGATACCACGCCAACAGTGTGGAAGGAGATCAGCAACTGGGGTATTCGTCTCATCCCTGTTGCCTTGACTTTCTTTATCCTATGGTTGGGTATTCATATATTCCGTAAGTACAGTCAGAAATTCGCGGAGGTGCTGTGATGAATAACGCACAAGAGGGCACGATGGACAATCGTAAGACTGTGCTGAAAGTTGAGCACGTAGCCAAATCATTTCGGTTGCCGACGGAGCAGGCGTCAGGCCTGAAACAGGCCGTTATCAACTGGACTAAAGGAATTAGCGGATACAAGATGCAGCATGTGCTGCGCGATATCAACTTTGAGGTCAAAGAAGGGGATTTCTTTGGCGTTGTCGGTCGAAACGGAAGCGGAAAATCGACACTGTTGAAGTTGATTTCGGGCATTTATATGCCGGATCAAGGTTCAATCTCTGTTGACGGGAAACTGGTCTCATTCATTGAGCTTGGCGTTGGTTTCAATCCTGAACTGACCGGTCGAGAGAATGTGTACCTTAACGGTGCCCTTTTAGGATTCAGCCAAGAAGAAATCGATGCAATGTATGACGACATTGTTGAGTTTTCAGAGCTTAGCGAATTTATGGACCAGAAGCTAAAGAACTATTCCAGTGGTATGCAGGTGCGTTTGGCATTTGCGGTCGCCATTAAGGCTAAGGGCGACATACTGGTCTTGGATGAAGTATTGGCTGTGGGCGATGAAGCGTTCCAACGTAAGTGTGATAATTTCTTCACCGAAGTGAAGCAAGATCCCACGAAGACAGTTATTTTGGTAACTCACTCCATGGATTCGGTTAAGAAATATTGCAATAAGGCTATCCTCATAAAGGATGGAGAGATTATTGCGTCCGGAAACCAGGACGATGTAGCAGATCGTTACACGCTGGAGAACTTCAAGAAGAATGCAGGTCCCCTTGGTGATGATGCCAATAATGAAACAGACGATAAAGAGTATCCTACGGGTCTTAGTGAACGAGTGCCCACCCTTAAGGTCAATATATCGAGTTCATCGGTGGCTGATGGTGTTGAGCCGCTCGAATTTGAAATCGAATATGAGTTTAATGAAGACCGGGAAGCGTACATCGGTATTGCATTGCTTGATTCTCGTCGCAGTGGACATGCTTATGATGCGGGATCGCAGACCGACAATCTTGGCATGGTCATCACGCAGCGTGGGCACCGGACTATGCGTTTTGAAATGCCGCTTGATATCTTCAACAATGGTGAGTTCAAGATTTATGCCACTCTGCGATCTGTTGAAAAACCCGGCGATGATCCGCAAATGATCGCATTCACGAACGATGAGAACAGCGGTTATTTTGCTATTCGCAATGATCGCAACGGTGAGGCTGGCATGCTGAGCAGCCGAGCGATTCAGATTAATAGACTCGATTGATCTTATCTTCGATAGAGGCATGTATTGGATATTGCTGAATATGCTGACGCATTGGTGAGCGGTGAGCCATCATTACGAAAATCCTTACTTGTTGAAGCTTCCAATAAGTACGGGGTCGCGGGAATCGTATCTGCCGTTGCTTCCAAATACTGGATTAATTCGGTAGAGGCCGTGCGAGCATTAGGGCCGATAGCGGGCCTGGCACAGCCAAAAAGGACTGTTCATACAGTTGCGCTCTATTACTCGGGGCTATCCATCGGCGGTGCTGAACGCGTGACGGCATTCCTTGCCAACCTTTGGGCCGGCATGGGATATCGGGTAGTGCTGATTACCGACGATGACACTAGTGCATATGAGTACGAAGTGAACCAGATTGTTGAGCGCCGCATTATTCCGAGTTACTGCAAAGCGAATGCGGAGAACTACGAGAACCGGGCAAAAACGTTAGCGGATATCCTCAATGCGGAGCAAGTTGACGCTCTAGTGTACGGGCAATGGCTTGGACAAACGCTTCCCTGGGATATGCTGCTCTGCAAGATGAGCGGCGTATCTTTCCTCATCTACACTCATGGCGTCATGCGTTGCATGTTCGACGCAGATTGTATGCGCGCCGAGTTGGCTTTGACGTATCGATACTCAGATGGCGTCATAACGTTATCTGATGTGAATACACGTTTCTGGCAACTATTCAATGCTCATGTATGGCAGACCATTAATCCATTAACCATCGAGCCGGATTCGTCGAAACGCGCGGCGCTTGATTCTTATAACATTGTATGGGTTGGGCGCCTGTCATTATTCGATAAGCGTCCGGATGAGGCATTGCGGGTTATGGCTGAAGTGGTCAAACAGTGTCCTGATGCACATCTGATTATGGTTGGTCCTTTTGCAGATGATGCAACGGAACAACAGCTTCGTCAGTTGCGAGATTCTCTTGATCTATCTGATGCTGTGAGTTTTGTAGGTGCTCAGGATAATGTACTTCCTTACCTACAGAAAGCCAGTGTGTATCTTCATACATCTCTATATGAGGGCTACCCTGTTGCTTTGGCCGAAGCGAAAACAGTGGGCATTCCAAGCGTTATATACGCTTTGCCGTATCTGACTTTGGTTCAAGACGAGAGCGTTATCCAGGTGGGGCAAGGAAACCGATCTGCAGCGGCATCTGCTATTTGTGGTTTGTGGCAGAACCCCGAAAAGATGAAGCAGTTGGGGGATATTGCCTTCAACAGCATGGTGGGTATGTCCAATTATGATTTCGCGCGCCTGTGGAGAGGAATATTCGATTCACTGGGTTCCTCAACTGCCTCTAGTGCCGATGATGATGTGATGGTTGACTTGATGATTGATGCGCGTATTGCATCCTCGAAGAGTTATGAGGAGCGCATAAATTCTTTGTGCTCGAATCAAGCGCTATTAGAACAGTCGTTGTCTTCCAAGAGCATGGAGATTCAGTCCGTAAAAGAGTCGACATCGTTCAAGGTTGGTTTGCTGATTACCGCTATACCGCGCAAAATCAAGGCAATTTTGAATTCACTACGCAGATAACCAATTTTGTGGTGTGGCTTGCCGGTTTACTTCACGTCGAAGAACTTTGTGCTGCTGAGATAGTTTTTCCCAGCAGTCATGTCGTATTGAATAAGACGATAATCGTTGAGTAGCTTCTTCTGCTGTGAGGACAGTTCTTTCTTGCTTACAACGTTGCCGTTCGCGTCTAAATAGACAGTTGGTGTATTGTCGGTGACGCCGCTGACACCAAGCGTGAGTCGCTCCGTGGCGGGTATCTCAGCCCGCATTGCGGAGAGGAACGCAATATAAGCAGATACTTTGGTGTTCATATGGTCGCTGGCCATGGCCATGAAATAGTTTGGAGAGGTGTAGCTAGTAGCGGCAGCTGCCGGATCGAGTTTCGTCCCGGCTGACGCTGATGCCTCATTGGACCAGATGAAATAATCTGTCTCCTGCATGGTAATGGTATTTTTCGAGCTGGCGCGTGCAGTCGTGTACACGCCGGGTAGATGGTCTCCATAGAATATGACGGTAATCGGCTGGTCAATTGCATCAAGCTGGTTGAGGAAATCGGTGGTTGCTTGATCGGTAATGCTGACGCCCTTGATGTATGTATCGACTCCTGTTTTTTCATCGGCCGGCAAATTGGTGGTGTCGGCATCCTTGAACTGATTATCAGAATACCAATCGCTGTATGGAGGATGGTTTTGCATCGTCGCTAATTGGATGAACTGCGGATGATTGCTGTTCTGCAGTTCATCAACTACATTTTGATAGGCTTCCGCGTCGCTGGCATATGGAGAGTTGTCTAATCCATCATGATGCGTGATTGGCGGATTACTGTCCAGCGTATAAAAATGGCTGAAACCGAACTTCTTATAGTCGATGTCACGCAAATACATGTTTTTGTAATACGGGTGGAAAGCGATGGATCCGCTAGCACCGTATCGGTCATTCCAGAGCTGATTGAAAGTTTCTGTGACTTTCTGGTGTGGGACGAGCTGCTGATAGGGCACCTGCATTGAATTGTCGAATAGTGCCAAATCCCAGCCGGTGAGAGCTTGGTATTCGATGTTGGCTGTGCCTCCGCCGTACCCAGGCGAAAGCATTAGGCCGGAAGTGGTGGTATTTTTGAGCGCTCGAATATCAGGCATCGGGTCTTCCGACAAGGTGATGCCGGGAACGCGCGTTGGGTCAGAGAACGATTCCGACAGAATCATGATCATGGTATTGTCCGTGAGATTATTGCTGCGGGACTGGTTGGTTTTTCGGCTATCTTGTTATATCGTTGAGCGATTTCCTGCATGGTCGCTTGACTGTAGTCGCTTGGCTTCGTCATGGTTTTTGGATTCGCCAAGCGCAAGAAATTGATTGTGGGGCCATTCAGACTGGCATCGCCGGCAGCGTCCCATAAGGTAGGGCTATCACCCAACGCCTGTGCCCAATTGTGGCTCCATGAACCTACCGTGTTGAGGTTCAAGGTGAACGAGCACAGCAGGGATGTGCTGACAATGACTGCAACAATACGTGTGCAGTTACCGATTATTGTTTTTGTGTTGCGTAATGGACGACGCCAGTGGAAGGAAATCACACAACGGCGACCATCAATAAATTGAAGCAGCAGGCATGCAATCGTAAGCCAGACGAGCATGGTGATGGTGTTGTTTACTAATGCCTGGCTGTCTTTGGGGATAAATGATGCGACTTCTCCTCCGTTGCCGCTGGAAATGAAGCTCAAATCCGAGGGGAAGGGGCTGCGGACGTTTTCTTGGAGATAGTCATGCAGCCATTCCTTGGCTTTGACGATATTGTACCGGACTCATCCAGCCCAGCGACTGTTTGATGCGCTCGTGGTTGTACCAGTGGATGTACTCGTCGATCAGGACAAGCACCTCGTCGCGGGTGCGTTTCTCCCAATGCTCGGGATAGACGGACTCCGTCTTCATGCGACCGAAGAATCCCTCCGCGGCGGCGTTGTCGGGGCTGCAGCCCTTCGCGCTCATTGAGCGCGTCAGCCCGTAGCGTTCCATGAGCTCCAGCCATCCGGGCCACCGGTAGTGGCATCCCCGGTCGGAATGGACCACGGGACGGGCGTTGTCGGGCAGCGTCTCCGCCGCCTCGGCGAGCATCCGGTTGGCGAGCTCCGCGTTGGGATGGAAGCCGGCCGTGTAGGCGACGATCTTGCCGTCATGGCAGTCGATCATCGGCGAGAGGTACACCTTCCCGTCGCTGGCCTTGATCTCGGTGATGTCCGTGAGCCACTTCTCATTGGGCCGTTCGGCGGTGAAGTCCCGGTTGACGAGATTACCGGGAGCGGGCGTGGTCTCCCCCTCGTAGGAGCTGTAACGCCGCCGTTTGGGAACATGCGCCGAGAGCCCGCCCTCGGCCATGAGCCTGCGGATCACCTTCTCCGAGACGCCCGTCCCGAGCGCGGCCTTGACGCGACGGTACCCGTACCTGCCCTTGGAGTCGGCGAACGCCCGCGCCACGCGGGCGCGCAGCCCGGCGTACTTGTCAACGCCGATCCTGGCATGGTGGTAGTGGTAGCTGCTCGGCGCTATGCGCAGCAAGCAGGCCATCGACCTCAGCGAATACCTCGGCCTCAGCCGGTCGATCAGCATCGTCTTCTCCCTGTTCGACAGGCGCCGCAGGTCGGCGCCTGGGTCTTTTTTTACGACCTCCACCACCTCCCGCATCAACGCGTTCTCCAACTCCAGCTCCTCGACCCTACGGCGCAACGCCTCCACGTCATCGCCGCCCCCGGCATCCGCCCCGCCCCGAGGACGGACGGACGCCGATTTCCCGCCCTGGGCGGCATTCTGGTTCCGGGGCTGCAACGCGGCCATGCCGCCCCTGCGGTACGCCCTGACCCAGTTGTGCACCGCACCAACGCTCACGCCAAGCTGTTTGGCGGCCTGCTTCTGCTGCATGCCGCCCAGCACCAGTTCGATCGCCTTCCGTCTTGTCTCCAGAGGAATTATGGGTTTGGCCATACGGCCAGCATACCGGGGATCCATCGCCAGCCAGCGTTCCAGGCACTGTCTGGTCGGATAGCCCAGGCACTCCACCACCTGCGCGGTGGTCATCGGCGTTGTGAGGTATAGCTCCACCGCCCTCGAACGCTCCTCAAGACTGAACATACGAGAAACCTTTCGCTCAGTCTCCAAGAAAACGTCCGCAGCCCCGAATGACCGGTTCATTGCGCAACTGGATTTTGATGTGATTCGCCACAGCGAATACACTCGTGATAATCGCAAATAAGGCTGTTGCCACCCAGAATCGGTTCAGCACAAAAATCAGCACCAGGTAGACCATGCCCAGAACACAGAAATTAAGCAGCCAGATGTATTTTTGCTCCATCCACATCTGTGCGACGAAGCGCGTGAGTTGACCGCGGATGCTGTTCAGCAGCCGTGTGGTTTCGTCCACTGTGCTCGGGGCGGTATAGGTCGGCTCCGTATAGGTTCCCCATTGAATGAACAGCACCGCGGCTGAATCGACGATTGCCATCACCATTATGTACAGGAGGTAAGGGAATCGAGGTCGTTTCTTGAATACGGAGTGCAAGACTGTCAGGGCTTTGGAAAGCGCAGTCATAGTTTGAGAGGCCATCAACGTGTTGAGCTGTGCTCGGATCTGCTGGAAGATTGGAGGCAGCGACGGTTTACTCTTTTGAGCCTCCTGAGAATTATCGTCTCGGTCTGAATGAGCAGAGGATTGGCTGCTTTCCGCCGAAGTCGTACCGTTTGTGTCGGCTTCTTCTACTGTGAACTCCTGATTATCCTGGGTATCATCCACTATGCTCACTCATTTCTTCAATAACGTACCTGAATATTGTAATAGGAAGTCTGAAATACAGTCAGACTATTCAAGATCTATTGAACGTCGAAGAATCCGTAATTGCTGAGGTAGTTTTTGCCCTTAGTCATGTCATACTGCACCAAACGGTAATCATGGAGCATCTGCTTTGCCTCTTTTGAGAGGTTCTTGCTTGTCACGTGATTGCCTTCGGCATCTAGGTAAACGGTACTACCATCACCCCATGAGGCATTAGAGCTAACCAGACGGCTAATCGCTGGAATTTGCGTTTGCGCTTGTGAGCATTGGGCCTGTCTCGTTAAGTGTGTAACTGGCGTTTTCATTGTTGTGTTCCCTCGCTTGGCCAGCGGTCGGCGAAGGTGATGGCAAAGGCGTTGAGCGCGGGCTTCCAGCGCGCGCTCCATCGTATCCGTCCCTTGCCGGTGGGGTCCAGCGAGCGGACGGTCAGGTACATGCACTTGAGCGCGGCCTGCTCGTCGGGGAAGTGGCCGCGGGCGCGGATGGAGCGCTTGAATCTCGCGTTGAGCGATTCGATGGCGTTGGTCGTGCAGATCACGCGCCGGATCTCCACGTCATAGTCCAGGAACGGTATGAACCGTTCCCACGTGTCCATCCACAGCCTGCGGATCGCGGGATATCTCGCCTCTCACTTGTCCAGCATCGCGTCGCGGGCCGCCGCCGCGGTGTAGATGGGTTTGACATCGCGTTTGATGGCGTCCCAGTCCTTCTTCGACGCGTGGCGGAACGTGTTGCGCAGCAGATGCACCACGCAGGTCTGCACGATGGCCAGAGGCCATACCGCGCCCACCGCGTCGGGCAGGCCTTTGAGCCCGTCGCAGATCAGGAAGAACACATCGTCCACGCCCCGGTTCTTCAGCTCGGTGAGCACCGACAGCCAATAGCGCGCCCTCCGCGGCGGGCGACGCCCAGATGCCCAGCACGTCGCGGTCGCCCTCCAGATCCACGCCAACGGCCACGTAGAACGCGCGGTTGGCGACCTGCCCGTCGCGCACCTTGACGACGGTCGCGTCGATGAACACGGCCGCGTACACACGATCCAGGGGACGCGAGCACCATTCGTCCTTCTCGGCCACGACCCGCTCGGTGATGCGACTGACGGTCTCCCTGGACACGTCCGCCCCGTAGATCTGTTTTTAGTCAAGTCGGTGTTTCGTGTTTCGTCACTAATTTTTTTCGGTTTTCGGCATGAGGAGTGCCGGCCGGTGGTTTGTTTTACTGGTTGTCCGTCTTGCCGAACATGAGGGCTTGGCTGACGCGTCGGCTGGGGCCGGTGAATTCGATGAGGCGTCCGTGGTGGACGATGCGGTCGATGATCGCGGCGGCGAGTTTGTCGTCGGCGAAGATCGTCCCCCATTTGCTGAACTCGATGTTCGTGGTGAAGATGATGCTGCGACGTTCGTAGCTGCCGGCGATGATCTGGTAGAGGAGACGGGCCCCGTCGAGGCGCACGGGCGCGTAGCCGAACTCGTCGAGGATGATCAGGTCGGCACGGGCGAGGTCCCTGAGCGGGCTGTCGAGGGCGCCGTCGCGTTTGGCCTTGCCGAGCTGGAGCACGAGCTCCGCGGTCTGCCGGAACCTCACGCTCCTGCCTTGCTCGATGGCGAGCATGCCCAGGGCGGTGGCCAGGTGGGTCTTTCCGCGTCCCGTCTTGCCGTAGAACACGAGGTCCTGCGCCTTGGCCGCGAAATCGAGGCCGGTCAGCTGCTCCTTGGTGTATCCGTCGGGCAGGCGCACGTTCGCGAAGTCGTAGCCGTCGAGGCTTTTGGGTGTGTCTGTTCAATAGAAAGTGGGCCGTGTGAGCGTGTGGATGTCTTCCATGTGAGCGGCAGGTTCTGGTCCACTTCAGCGTGTGGTGAGAAACGAACACCGGCCCGTCCTGCCTGGACTAGTTTCCCGAGTTGAAAGTCAAACCGTTCGGTTTTCTCGGGAAAGGAAAGGAATGACGGTACCGGTGTCCGTACAACAACGTATCAGGGTGCTTGACGCGCATGGCATGTCATGGAGGAGCATCGCGAAAGAGGTGGGCGTGGCCCGCGACACGGTCGCGAAGTACGCCGGGAGGGAGGATTGCTCTCCCGGACCGGAGTGCTCCGTATCGCGGCCGTCGAAGCTCGATCCGTTCAGGGCGACGGTGGACGGGTGGCTGCAGGCGGACCGGTTCATGCCCCGCAAGCAGCGGCACACCGCCAAGCGCGTGTACGACAGACTCGTGTCGGAGAAGGGCTACGAGGGCTCGTATTCGCCGGTGCAGCGGTACGTGAAACGGTGGCGCGAGGAGCATCGCCTCCCGTCGGACGGGTATCTGGAGCTCAAGTGGCATCCGGGCGAGGCGCAGGTCGATTTCGGCATGGCGCAGGCCGTGGTCGGCGGGGACCGGGTCGACGTGCATTGCCTGGTCGTCACGTTCCCGTATTCGAACATGCGCTACTGCGTGGCCCTGCCCGGGGAGAACGCCGAATGCGTGTGCGCGGGGCTGCGCACGGTGTTCGAGCACATAGGCGCGGTCCCCCTGACGCTGGTGCTTGACAACGCCACCGGCGCCGGCCATCGGATCGCGTGGGACAAGGTCACCGTCGTGCACGTGTTCGAACTGTTCGTGGAGCATTACCGGCTGGAGACCAGGTTCTGCAACCCGAACTCGGGCAACGAGAAGGGCAGCGTGGAGAACGCGGTCGGGTTCCTGCGCCGCAACATCATGGTGCCCATGCTCAACGCAGAGTCCCACGGCCAACTGACCCGGTACATGCTGGAGCGTTGCGACGCGATGGCCAAGGAGACGCATTACCGCAAGGGCGCGCCGATCGGCGGCCTGTTCGCCGGTGAGAAGATGGATATGCAGCCGCTTCCCGCCAAGCCGTACGACGCGATCCGTTGGGAGGTGAGGAAGGCCGACAAGGACGGGCGTGTGCAGATCGACGGCAACTACTACCTCGCCGGCCCCTCGTGGCGCGGCTGGACTCTCGACGTGGGTCTGCGCGCGTTCGACGTGACGATCCGCACCCAGGACGGACGCACCTGTGCCAGACTGCCGCGCGTGTACGGGGATTCGCCGGCCACGGTGCGCAACCCCGCCACGCTCCTGCCCGCGTTGAGCCGCAAGACCCACGCATGGACCGATTCCACCATCCGTGACGATTTCCCCGACAAACTCAGGATCGCCATCGACCGCATGGACGCCAAGACACGCAGGACCACGTTCCGCGTCATCGCCAAGGCCAGCGCCGCGTCCGGCTTCGAGGCCGCCGTCCGGGCCGGAGAGCACCTGGTCGAACAGGGGCACGCGATCGACGAGGCCAGTGTGACCACCATGGCCCGGCGCATCGCCGCCGGCGAGAAGCCGTACGAGCAGTCGGTACCCGACCTGACCGGATACGACGTGTTCATGAAACCCCGACAGCCATGGGAAAGGAAGGAGGCCTGACCATGGGAACCCACCGTCCGCCGGTCGTCATGCCCGACATGAAACGCAGGCGCGCGTCCACCGGCGAAAGAATCGCAACGATCATGACCCTGGCCAGACGGCTGCCTCTGACCCGCCAGGTCCTCGCCGACCAGCTCGCGGACGCGACCCCCAGCCAGATGGAATTCATGGAATCGTGGATGAACGCCGAGATCGAATCCAGGGAACGCTCCAAACGCTCACGCCTGCTCAAGGCCGCCGGATTCCCCGCCGACAAGGAGCTCGGCGGCTACGACTGGACCCCGATCCGCTTCCCCGTCGACTACGGGCGCGGGCAGATCACGACCCTCGACTTCATCGCCGGCCACGACGACCTCGTCCTGTTCGGCCCTCCCGGCACCGGCAAGACCCACCTCGCCATCGCGCTCGGCAGGAACGCATGCCGCAAGGGCATACCCGCACGCTACTTCACCGCCGCAGGCCTGGTCATGCGGCTCCTCAGGGCCCAATCGGACAACCGGCTCGACCGGGAACTCGCCGCGATCGGCAGGACCCCGCTGCTCGTCATCGACGAACTCGGCTACGTGCCCATCGACGAGGACGGCAGCAGGCTCCTGTTCCAGGTCGTCACCAACGCGTACGAGACCCAGAGCATCATCTACACCACCAACATCGAGTTCAGCGGATGGGGCAGGATCTTCGGCGACCCCAACATGGCCGCCGCGATCATCGACCGCACCGTCCACCACGGACGGATGATCCGCTTCGAGGGCGAATCCTGGCGCAAGACCCACGCCCTCATGCAATAACCAATGCAATAACCAACAACCAGCAGGACCGGCCAACGCCGAAACGGCCTGAAACCCGCCGCTCACATGGACTAAAAGAAACGCCGAAACGGCCTACTCCAACTTGACAAAACACAGCTTTTGGGCACCGGGAACCGGGCCTGGCGCATGAGCCTTGCCCGTTTGGAGGCCTCCCTGTTGGCCAGTTCCGTGGCGAGCATGCGGTCGATGGCATCCAGTTGGCGGGGCGTGGCCCATTCGAGCGTTTCGTCGATGGTGGCCTTGGAGATGAACAGGCTCCTCGCCCGCTCGCGCAGCGGGCCGGGGTCGGTCCGTCCGTTCTTCTGGTTCACTCGTCCTCCTTGGTGTAGGCGATGTCGTATTCGCTCAGGTCCACGGGGTCGTCGTAGGCCACGGGTCCCAGGCCCGAGGCGTGGCGTGCCGCGGCCAGACATACCCCGGCCCGGTCCGTGCCTCCGGTGGATTCGAGGATCTCGAGCATGCCGGCCACGGCCGCCCGCCAGCCGCTCTCGCCGTCGGCGTGCAGCAGGGCACGCAGGCTGTCGCGCCGCGTGGCCTCGTCCTGCGCGTCGATCCATTCGCGAAGCGGGTCGGGCATCGCGTCGCGCACCCGGCTGTTGCGCCAGGCCGCCGGCCGGTCGCACAACAGCCCGAGCTGGCTCGACGGGTCGCCGCTGTCGGTCGGCTTGTCCCCGTAGGACCTCGGATGCGTGATCACGCGTTTGCCTTCGGCATCGAGGATCTCCACCTCCAGGGCCCTCAGGCCGACGATCATCTCATGGCCGGCGTGTTCGGGTCCGGCCGCGTACCGGTGGCGGCCCTGGACGGTGATGTTGCCGTATTTGTCGGCCTTCATCCTCGTCCACGTGACCACGTCGAACGGCTTGGCGGGCAGGGGCAGCAGCGCCTTTCGGTCCTCGTCGAACAGGCCGGTCTGGCTCTCGCCCTTCCTGTAGTGGTCCTTGTCCCCCAGTTCGAGGCAGCGGCCGGGCAGGCGCAGGTTGAAGCTGTCGAGGTTCCATACGCCGGGCACCGGCACGAACAGCCTGCGGCGCACGGCCCCGACCCGGGCCTCGACGCCGCCCTTCTCGTGTCCCGAGTACGGGTTGCAGAACGTGTACTCGAACCCGTAGTGCGCCTGGAACGCCTGGAACAGGCGGGTCAGGCGGATCCCGTCGAACCATTTGCGTCCGACGCCGGCGGCGTTGTCATACACGATGCGTTCGGGCACCCCGCCCAGCCATTCGAATAGGTTCCTGAGGGCCTGGCACGTGCACTCCGCGTTCTCCCCGGGCATCAGCTGGCTCGGCCCGATGTTCGAGTACGGGAAATCCAACTGTGTTTTAGCAAGTTGGCGTCCGCTTTGTGAGCGGTGTTTTTCCGCAGTGTAGGCAGCGGGTTTTCCGCAGGGTGTGCGGTATCGGCCGCTGCCTGTCTGCGTTGTGTTGGTTATTTGGTCATGAGGGCGTGTTCGCTTCGGTAGGAGCGGCCCTCGAATCTGATGAGCCGTCCGTGGTGGACGGTGCGGTCGATGAGGGCGGCGGCCATGTTCTTGTCGCCGAGCACGCGTCCCCATCCGCTGAATTCGATGTTGGTGGTGTAGATGATGCTCCTTGTCTCGTAGGAATCGGAAATGATCTGGAAGAGGAGCCTGCTGCCCTCCTCGTCTATGGGCAGGTAGCCGAACTCGTCGATGATGAGAAGTCGGGCCTTGCCGATGCTCGCGAGTTCCCGGTCGAGCCGGTTCTCCTGCTGGGCGCGGCGCAGACGCATGAGCAGTCCGGTCGCGGTGAAGAAGCGCACCGGGACGCCCCGCTCGCAGGCGAGCCGTCCGATCGCGATGGCCAGGTGGCTCTTGCCGGTGCCGACGGGCCCGTAGAGCACGAGGTCCTCGCATCCGGCGACGAAGTCGAGGTTCTCGAGCTGCGCGCGCCCCCAGTCGGCGGGCATCTTCAGGTTGGTCCAGTCATAGCCGTCGAGGGTCTTGTCGGCGGGGAACCCGGCCTGTTTGAGCAGGCGCAGGCGTTTGGATCGCTCGCGCGAGTCGAGTTCGGCCGTGAACCAGCGTTCGATGAAGTCGAGCTGGTTGGGCGTGGCCTCGGCGAGCGTGCCGGCGAGCACGCTGCGTGTCAGGGTCAGGCTGCGGCTCATCTTCAGGATCCTCTCGCTTTTCTCGGTCGTGGACGCGCGCCTGCGTCGGGTCTCCGGGATCACCGGATCGGGTCTGACGCTCACCGTTCTTCCCCTCCGTCGTCCGTGCCGGTGATGAACCGGTCGTAGCCGCTCAGGTCGGGCTCCTCGATCCCGCCGGGGTATTCCCACTCGCCGTCGCGCATGCGCAACGCGATCGGGGTGAGCGAGTCCGCGTGCAGGCCCATGTCCCTGTTCGAGCGCAGGATCTCGCCGCACGCCTGCATCGCGGGATCGAACCCGGCCGCCCGGCACGCGTCCCCGATCGCTTTGAGGCTCTCCCTCAACGTCTTTTCGTCCATGGAATCAAGCCACGCGCGTATATCGTCGGGCACGTCCGGGCGGATCGAGCTTTCCCGCCACGCGCGGGGTTTGACCGCGAGCCGGGGCAGCACGAGCGCGGGATCCTCCACATTGCGCGACCGTCCGTACTGTCTGGGATACTCCGCGAAGAGCTCGCCGGTGGCGGGCGATGCGAGCGTGACCGTGTCCCACCGGATCGCGGCCAATACCCTGGAACGCGCCGAATCGGGGCCGGCGAGGTACCGGTTCGAGTCGATGTCGACCAGCCCGTACTTGTCGGCCGTCCGGCTTTCCCAGCGAACCGGGTCGAACGCCGTGGACGGCAACGGCATCAACGCGGCCCTCTCCTCGTCGAACACCTCGGCCACGGGCACGCCCGGCAACCTCGGGCAATACGAGTCCCTGGCGAGCCCGTCGCACCGCTCCAGCAGGAGACGGCTCAACTGCCCATACGATTCCGCGCGCATGGGCGGCACCATGAGATTGCGCCGCAAAAACCCGACCGCGTTCTCCACGCTGCCCTTCTCGTTGCCCGAATACGGGTTGCAGAACCGGACCTCGAGCCGGTAATGCGCCACGAACGCGGAGAACACCCCGGTCAACGCGACCTCGCCCTTCGCGTTGCGCCGGCCGGCACCGGTCGCGTTGTCCATCACGATCACGGGAGGAACACCCCCGATATGCTCGAACACGAGCATCAGGCCATGGCACAGACACTCCGCGTTCTCGCCCGGCAACGCCACGCACAACCGCATGTTCGAATACGGCAACGAGACCACCAGGCAATGCACGTCCGCCATCTCGCCAGCGATCCGGGCCCGGGCCACGCCGAAATCGACCTGCATGCTGCCCGCCGCCCACTCGAGCCGCACGTACCCCTCGCGATCCGGCACGCCGCGGTTCGCCTCGCGCCACCGGTGCACGTAACGCATCGTGGTCGAATACTCGCCGTCGTAATCCGTCTCCGCCAGCAGACGGTCGTGCACGCGCCTGATCGTGTGACGCTGCTTCCTGGGCAGCAGACGATCGGCCTCCAGCCACCCGTCCACCAGATGCGCGTACGGGTCGATCTTCGACCCGTACCTGCGATCCGCCTTCGGCTTGGGCGAGCAATCCTCCATATCCGCGTACTTCGCGACCGTCCCGCGATCCACGTGAAGACGCCGCGCTATCTGCGCGCGCGACATTCCCTGCCGGTCGAGTCTCCTGATATCTTGCACAATGGGCATCGGTATCGCCATGTTCCTTTCCTTCCCGAGCGCCGGCCGGCGGCAACCGGCCGAATCAAAACCGATTGGCAACTCGGGAATATACAGGCCGCGGCACCGATGCCTCTCACATCACCGGGAAACGATGACGACACCGGGGAAAACCATCAGCCCACACTACGGAAAAACACTGCCGAACCCGCCCAACAAACATTGAAGCAAAACAATCCAACACGAAATGCCGCATTCGCGTCACGACGCCCCGGTAGCGCACGTCGACCTGGCCGAAGTCCGCCTGGCATTCGCCCGGATGCCACGACAGGTCCAGGAAACCGGCCTCCCGCTCCGCCGCGGCCTCGCGCCTGAGCCGCGCCACGGTCCGGGTCACCGTCGACAACGACACCCCGGCCCCGTACTCGTCGCGCAACCGCTCATGGATGCGGGTCGCGGTATGCCGCTGCTTGCGCCAGGTCTCCCGGTCCTCGGCGAGCATGCCCTCGATCATGGGCAGCCACTCGTCGATCACCGAACCACGACGTCGCCTCACGGGCGGCCTGGCCGATAGGTCGTCGACCCTCAGATACTTGCGCACGGTCGGCTCGCTGACCCTCTCGCTGCGCGCTATCGAGGCGATGGACTCACCGTTCCTGCGACGCGAACGGATAGACTGTATTTGGGGCATGCTGATCATTGCCTTTCCGGACCTTTCCCGAATGGAACTAGAAGCACCATCAGGCTAAGGCCCACGGGTGGTCGGCATGCCTTTCCGCCTAAACCCGAAAAACCTTCGTGACTAAAACCTCAACTTCCTATTGAACAAAAACACGTAGATCTCCTGGAAGTGGGCGCTGATCTCGCCGGTGGTCAGGCCCCTGGCATACAGGGACAGCACCACCTCGCCCACCCCGGGCAGCCGCCACTGCCGTTTCCTGACGACGACCGGCTCGAACGAGCCATCGCGGTCTCGCGGCACCTCGATCCCGACCGGACCTACCGAATCGGTGACCACGGTCTTGGCGGTGGTGCCGTTGCGCGTGTTCGCGGCCCTGCCGTCCTTGGATTTCTTGTGCTTGGCGCGGCCCAGGTGCTCGGTCATCTCCTCGTCCAGGGCCGTCTCCAGCACGCTTTTGGTGAACTGTTTGAGCAGTCCGTCGGGCCCTGTCAGGTCCAGTCCTTTTTCCTTGGCCATGCGCACGAATGTGAGCGCCGCCTCCCGCTAGGCGTTGCGTTTTTCCGCGTCCGGCTTCTTCGTCGGTGTCATGTTTCCCATTGTCCCAGCAGACATCGTCCACCAGCCTTTCCGACCGGCCACACGACCGGCCAGTTAAGGCCAGTTACACACTTCGAGAGACAGTCCCTACGGTGAAGACAACTGGGGCTGTTCGTATGGCACCGTCCGCATGGGTGGGAAAGTATCGGTTCCTGATCTTGGCCCTAGTGATTGCAGCTGCTGAGATAGCAGCGTTCGTGCTCTTTGTGGGAATGACTTGGAATGACTTGGAATCGATGAGTCGATTCGGAGTGTTCCAAGGAATACAGGGACGGTATGTGCTCCCGGTGTTGCCAGTATTCCTGCTGGGACTAGTCATAGTTGACGATAGGAAGGTAAGCCAGCGCGCCCTAGCTTGCTGATGATAAGGGTTTGCTGGCTCGGCTATTGCTCTACTTCATCGAGTGAATGCGGTTGTCATACACAACGTTCTCGCAGGAGCGAATCGTGGCAAGTACCGCGCATTTCAGGCGTTCGCCGATGCTCAGCTTGCTGATCAGGGTGCGCATGGTGGCCACGTCATCGAGATGGTTCTGCCAGTCGCTGTCATGTAGTTCTTCGGAGCTGAGCGCCTTGAGGCCTTTGCCTTCATCGCGCACGCTGGCGGTCAGACCGAAGTAGTTCCGGCACGGGGTGATGCCCTGCTCCAGAGTGAATTGGAAATTCTCGGCTGCGGAGAGCACGTTATCGTGCCAGAATGCGGCGGTTCGCTTTGAGTGCGTCACCGAGTCGGGCTCCTGAAGCCAGTAGTAGAGCACGCAATCGATGTCGGCCACTTTGCCCATGCGGGCGTACAGGGGGCCTGCCATGCGGATATCCTGCGCGTAATGGCCCTCGGGGAACCGCAGGCCGTCCCACAGCTCGCGCTTGTATAGGCGGCACCAGTTCGCCTCGTTGAAGTAGCGGGCCTCGGTATTGCGGCCGAGTTTGCTGCCAAGCAGTCGCAGACTCTTGCAGAACACGGTCTGGTAGGCGGCGAGCGGGTGCTCGAACACGGTGATTTTGCCGGGCGCCTGCGCGCCTGCCTCAGCCTCTTTGGACACCTCGCCCAGCTGGGAGACGCCGAACTGGCGCCAGCGGGCCTTGCTCATATCCGCCCCGGTGCTTTGCAGTGCGTGCAGCAGGTATTCGATATTGCGGCGGTTGAGGATGTCGTCGTTGTCGGAGAACGCGATGTACTCGCCATGCGCGGCATCGAGGCCGGTGTTCTGGGCCTTGGCGATGCCGCCGTTTTCCTGATGGATCACGGTGACGCGGCTGTCCTGCGTCGCATACTCATCGCAGATGGCCGGGCTGGAATCCTTGGCCCCGTCGTCCACCAGAATCACCTCGAGGTTTGTATACGACTGCTGCAGGATCGAATCAATGCAGTAACGCAGGTAGTCTTCGGCGTTGTACACCGGCACGATCACGGAGATGAGGGGAGTGGCGTTGTTCGGCAAGGCTTATGCTTCCTCTTTGTATATGCGGACGTATCCAGTATGGCACGTTTCCTAGCCGAGCTGCGCAACGTTTAATGGGGTACTTTTGCTCGAGGATGTTTGATTATTGACGATGAAGACACCTGTGGAAGTCAATTCAGACTCAAGGCATCGAGAATGGGGTAGAGGCGATTCGCAAATTCGGGTACACCGCTTTTCCGGAGCATGTCTGCGTAGTCTTCAGGCGTTTGTGGATATCATTTATAGCTCAGCAGTGCCGTGTGACAAACTCTTGCCACTCTTCCTGGATCGAGATCCAATACATCGAGGAAGAAATCATCGGGTCTCTTTACTTCGATGCGAAGAGGCTGTGTCGAAGTTTCAGGAAAATCTTTCGTGTTGAAGGTGACCAAGGTTTGTGCGGGTAAATAATCTGCTGCTGCAAGTACGTGCCGGTCTTTCTCGTCGCATGTCATATTTTTGATGAGGCTTTCGTAACCAGTGACTAGAGCCTTTGGGAATGCGGCAGTCATCGCATTGATACGTTGCGCCGAACGCTCTTCTCCTATGCGTAATTGGAGGTCTCTCCTCAGCTCATCGAGTATCTGTTGTGACCAGTATGGGGCATAGAGGTGTTCCTCGGCGAGACGGAGGATCAAATCGTTGATGAGTTCGTTGAAGAGCCATAAATCTGTGTGGAATGAAATATGTGACAATCCAGCATTGAGTTTGAGCTCGTAATTTTGGTATGGCTCGTCTCATCGGTAGGATAATGACGAATCGAACCTTGCGCTTGAACGCTTATTACCGGAAGGATTGCCTGAGCATGGCAGATTCTGTTGAGTATCCCGATCTCGTTATCGTTGGCGCGGGCCTGTTTGGCCTGACGGTGGCGCAGCAGGCGGTGGAGCACACCGGCGCGCGCGTGCGCATCATCGATATCCGTGACCACATCGGCGGCAACGCGTACTCGTACTTTGATGAGGAGACCGGCGCGGAGATCCACAAGTATGGCGCGCACCTGTTCCACACGTCCAATAAGCGCGTCTGGGACTACGTGAACCGTTTCACGAGCTTCACGAACTACGTGCACCGCGTGTACGCCACCCATGACGGCGAGGTCTACCCGCTGCCGATCAACCTCGGCACCATTAACCAGTTCTTCCATGCGCATTACACGCCGGCCGAGGCGCAGAAGCTTATCGCCGGGCAGGCGGGCGAGCTGGCCGGCACCGATCCGCAGAACCTCAACGACAAGGGCATCCAGCTCATCGGCCGTCCCCTGTACGAGGCGTTCATCAAGAACTACACGGGCAAGCAGTGGCAGACCGATCCTGCTGAGCTGCCCGCGTCGATCGTCAAGCGTCTGCCGGTGCGCTTCAACTACGACAACCGCTATTTCAAGGACACGTGGGAGGGTCTGCCCGCGGACGGCTACACCAAGTGGATGGAACGCATGATCGACGATCCGCGCATCACGGTTTCGCTGGGCGTGGACTTCTTCGACGAGTCCCAGCCGTACAACAAGGAGGCGCTGAAGGCCGCGGGCGTGCCGGTGGTGTACACGGGTCCGGTGGATCGTTACTTCGGTTACGAGCTTGGCGACCTGAAGTGGCGCACGGTGGACTTCAAGGAGGTCCGTTACGATGAGGGCGACCATTTCGGTTGCCCGGTGATGAATTTCTCGGACGCGGACGTGCCGTACACGAGGGCTATCGAGTTCAAGAACTTCAACCCGGAGCGTCGCGAGCGGCAGAATCCGGACAAGACGGTGGTGTGGGAGGAGTACAGCCGTTTTGCCGAGCGTGGCGACGAGCCGTACTATCCGATCAACACCGATGCGGACAAGGCACTGTACGCCCAGTACGAGGCCAAGGCCAAGGCCGAGCCGAACACCGTGTTCGGCGGTCGCCTGGGCACGTACAAGTACTACGACATGCACAACGTGATCGACACCGCCCTGACCGCTTACGAGGAGCAAGTCGCACCGCTGCTGAAGAAGTAGACCGTCGTTTCGCCAGAGGATTAACGATTGAGCCTGAAACCGACTGAATATTGCTGAGGCAATAGCCGGTTTCAGGCTTTTGTGTTTTTTGGAAGCCAAATTTCCTGGGGTGCTTAAGGCTCGCCACGAGGAGTACAGTTGTCTGTAACGCACAATGTGGCGCGTAAGACGAGGGGCGCATCTCGCAAGTGGGGTGCGATGCAGTTGAAGGAGTGCATGTCATGACTGATCCGAATGTCAATCCGAACGGCCAGGTGCCGGGGCAGCAAGCTGACGCCAATCCGACTGAGCCGTTAAATGCGATGACGGGGGAAGCAGGAACCGCCGCCAACAATGCTCCAACCCAAGCACTCGCAGCGGGCGAACAGCCCACTCAAGCGTTCACTCCTGTTGAACAGCCTACGCAGGCGTTTACACCTGCCGAGCAGCCCACCCAGCCTTTTGCGCCGGTCAATCAGCCGGTACCGCCTACGCAGGCTTTGCCACCAGTGACTCCTGCCGCTGCGCCCGCGCCCGCACCGGCAGCACCCAATTCGCCCTATCCGGGGGCGGCTCCGGCAGGCGGATCGGTTCCTCCGGTCTACGGCAGCGTCAGTGCTCCGGTATATCCGGGCGGCGGGGCCGTGCCTCCGCAAACGCCCTATAACCCGTATATGCAAGGCGGCCAACCGAACGGCCAGCCGGGATGGTCTGGTTCTTACGGCAGTGTGCCGCCTGAAGCGAACCAGAAGTACAACGGCCTGGCTATTGCCGGTTTTATCTGCTCGTTCCTTGTCTCACTCCCCGGTCTGATCCTGAGCATCGTGGGCCTCAACCAGATTAAGAAACAGGGCGGCAAGGGCAAGGGCTTGGCCATCGCCGGCATCATCATCAGTGCGGCGGGCATGGTGATACAGGTAATACTGGTCATCGCGCTGATCGTCGGCGGTGTCTCGTACACCAGCAAGGCTATAGATGAGGCGAAAACCGATTCCTTCTATAGTCAGTCCTCTTCGGGCAACGGTGATAGCAGCGATAAGAGCAAAGCTCAAGATAATCTTGGCGATGCGCTGGACGACACGTTGGGCGAAACCCATGACGATCTAACCGACGGCGATTATGGGCTGTACGATTCGATTCAGGATTTCGTCGACTCTTCGGAATTCAAGGACTCCATTGAATCCGAAGCGGATACGTTTGCAGACACCGGCATCACCTTCAACTACCGTGTCGACGGTGACACCTTGGTGTACGAGTACGTGCTCGACGACAGCTATGCCTCGCTAGGCGATACCGCCGCTTCCTCACTGGATGCTATGGACAGCACCTATCAATCCACCGCGAATCTGCTGGGCTCGATGTGCAAGACCTCCAGCGGCAAGGCATCATTGCGCGTCATCATGCACACGCAAAGCGGCCAGTCGCTGTATGACAAAACCTGGACCGAAAAGTAGCAATCCCAGCGAACGTGCGTTTTGGTCGATTGAAGGCCGGTCTGCTTGCTCCTTGGACGGATGCTTCTGCGGAAGGAACCGCCAAGGAGTAGGCTTACAGGCATGAGACTCGCACGTTTTTCTTTGAATGATTCGCCGCGCTACGCCTTCGTGCAGAAGGACGAAACGGACGGCAAGGACTACCTCATCGAACTCGACGGCCATCCGCTGGCCGGCGACCAGGTCAAGCCCACCGGCACTCGTTACCCGGTCGACGGCGATGGCATCCGTCTGCTCTCCCCGGTCATCCCCTCCAAGGTTTACGGTCTGGCCAAGAACTACGAGGCCCACGCCCAGTTCATGCACGAGGCCGGCCATTCCGAAATCGCCCACGCGCCGGAGGACATGGTGATCTTCACCAAGCCGTCCACCTCGGTAATCGGCCCCGACGATCCGATTGTGTACCCGGCCTGCTCCAAGGACATGAACTTCGAGCCGGAAGTGGCCGTGGTGATGGGACGCATCGCCAAGAACGTGTCCGTCGAGAACGCGATGGATTACGTGCTCGGCTTCACCTGCGTGAACGACGTGACGTTGCGCGATCTGCAGGGCATCGACCCCACGTGGACGCGCGCCAAGGGCTTCGATACCTCCTGTCCGCTTGGCCCGTGGATCGTGATGCGTGACGACCTCGACTGGAAGGACGCCAAGATTTCCTTCACGCTGAACGGCGAGGATGTGCCGATGGCGTCTGGCACCACCGCGAACCTGATTCACGGCATCCCCGAGCAGATTGCCGCGATTTCGTCGTTCTCCACGCTGCTGCCTGGCGACGTCATCATGACCGGCACCCCGAACGCCTCCGGCCACCTCGACCCAGGCGACGAGACCATCGTGCACGTCGAAGGCATCGGTGATCTGCGCAACGTAATCGTTCGGGCGTGACTCGTTCTGGCTCCCCTCTCTGAGGGGAACCGTCCAGGCGGAGAAGCTGACTGAGGGAACCAAGAACGCGCCTTACGCTCCCGGCAGAAGTGCGTGCAGGGCGGTCATCACCACCAGGCTGATGATGGCCGTCACTGTCAGCGAGAAGCCGGCGAGTTTGGCGTTGCCGGTCAGCGAATCGGTGAACTTAGTTGAGAAAATCGTGATCGGGGCGAAGGAGCCCAGCACGATGATCTCGCGAATCCTCATGTCAAACTGCCGACCGCGCCGAGACGCCGGGACAGTTCCGTGCTGGCAAGCCGCAGCTTGGTCTTAAGCGACCGCTCCTGTTCGGGGCGCAGCGATCCGCTCACGAAAGTGAGAGCCAGCCCGGCGATGGGAAAGTCGTTGTAGTCGCGCACAGCGACGGCGTATGAATCAAAGCCGGGCGTCACGTCTCCGTGTTCCTCGGCAAAACCGGTGCGTTGGGTTTCGGCGAGCGTTGCCTCCAGCTCCTTGGGCGATTTGGGGCCGATGCCGGTGCGGTCGGTGAACGCCTGACGATTGGGATATAGCGCGCGGACCTGATTGCGGGGGAGTGCGGACAGAATGGCCCGCCCGGTGGCGGTCAGGTGACTGGGTAGGCGCACGCCCACGCCTGACACTAGCGGCGGGCGATGCGCGGCGCGCTCCTCAATCACATAAATGATTTCGTTGCCGTGCAGCACGGCCAGATGTCCGTTTTCGCCGGTCTCGTCAACGAGACGCGCCAACACCGGATGCGCGACCTGCGATACACGATGTTGGCGAGAATAGGCCGATCCCAGCTCGAAAGTCTTGAGTCCGATGCCGTACGCGCGCTGCTCGGCAAGGCGGGTGACCAGTCCGTGACGCTCCAAAATCTCCAACAATTGGTACACCGTGGAGCGCGGAATGCCGAGTTCGCGAGCGAGCGTGGCGGCTTGCGTCTGACCATTGCTCGCGATGAACTCGAGGATGTCGAGCGTACGGTCGGCCGCCGGAGCCAGCGAGACACGTGGCGCGGATGATGATGTCTGATGTTCCCGTTCTGATGGCTTCACCTGCGCCCGCTTGACGGTACGTGGCTCGGTGAAGGCGTATTGCTGCGAGGCATGGCTCATATTTCCATCACCTTACATGTCTGAGATTTCAGACACAAGATGGACGAAGTGGCTTATGGCGGGCATCCGACTGAGGTGAAATGGCCAAGGTTTGATTACTCGGGGAGCGATTGGTCGCGTTTGCGTCGCCTGCTGTTGATGGGCAGGTGCGGTGAGCGAATGCGGGCAGTCGCGGATCCCCGGCGAAGCATGTGCCGCATATGTCGTATATGCGGAATGCGGCACATATATAGAAAGGTATGAGCATGGCAGAGCAGACGGTCACCGTAGGTGTTGGAGCGCTGAGCATCGAGGACGTTATCGCCGTAGCGCGCGGCGGTGCCAAAGTGGCGATTTCGGACGAATCGAAGCATGAGATGGCGCTGAGTCGCGCGGTTATCGATCATTTGGCCGACGACACCGTGCCGCATTACGGTATCTCCACCGGATTCGGCGCGCTCGCCTCCACCTCCATCCCCAAGGAACAGCGTGCGCAGCTGCAGAAAAGTCTGATTCGCTCGCATGCCGCCGGTGCCGGACCGGAAGTGGAGCGTGAGGTGGTGCGCGGCCTGCTGGTGCTGCGCCTGAGCACCCTGTGCACCGGACGCACCGGTGTGCGCCCGGAAACCGCGCAGGTCTACGCCGATATGCTGAACGCCGGCATCACCCCGGTGGTCTACGAATACGGTTCACTCGGATGCTCCGGTGATTTGGCGCCGCTCGCAGCCTGTGCTTTGGTGGCGATGGGTGAAGGCGAGGCCCGCAACGCTGACGGCCTCAAGATCGGCGGCGGCGAAGCGCTGCGTGCGGCCGGCATCACGCCCGTCGATTTGAAAGAGAAGGAAGGACTGGCGCTGGTCAACGGCACCGACGGCATGCTCGGCATGTTGTGTATGGCCATCACCGATCTGCGCCTGCTGCTCAAGACCGCGGATGTCGCCGCCGCGATGAGCGTGGAAGGCATGCTCGGCAACGACCGCGTATTCGCCGCCGACTTGCAGGCGCTGCGCCCGCATCGCGGCCAAGGCGATTCCGCTGCGAACATCGCCCGCATGCTCAAGGACTCTGGTCTGATTGAGGCCGGCCGCCCGGGCTCCACCGTGCGTGTGCAGGACGCCTACTCGCTGCGCTGCACCCCGCAGGTGCACGGCGCCGCCCGCGACACCGTGGAATACGCGGCCTCCGTGGCGGGCGTGGAACTCGCCTCCGCCATCGATAACCCGTGCGTCACGCTGGACGGCCGTGTGGAGTCCAACGGCAACTTCCATGGCGCGCCGCTGGCCTATGTGCTCGATTTCCTGGCGATTCCGACCGCCGACGTAGCCTCTATCTCCGAGCGTCGTACCGACCGCTTCCTTGACGTGGCGCGCAACCGCGGCCTGCCGGCGTTCCTGGCTGGTGACCCGGGCGTGGACTCCGGTTTCATGATCGCCCAATACACCGCTGCCGGCATCGTCTCCGAAATGAAGCGTAACGCCGTGCCTGCCTCGGTCGATTCGATTCCAAGCTCCGCCATGCAGGAAGATCACGTGTCGATGGGTTGGGCCGCCGCCCGCAAGCTGCGCCGGTCGATTCCGGCCTTTGCGCGCGTGCTGGCCGTGGAACTGCTGTGCTCCTGCCGCTCCTTCGACTTCCGCAAGCCGTACCGTCCGGGTGCGGCGGGCGCCGCCGTATACCGCGTGGTGCGCCAGTACGCCAACGAAATCGGCCCCGACGTACGCGATACCTGGACCACCCCGCAGATTGAGGGCGTGGCCGAGGCGATTCTCTCCGGCGAAGTCCTCGCCGCCGCCGAATCCGCCGTCGGCGCACTGAAGTAGCGGCTGCCCAAGCTTCCTCATCAGAGGGGGCTACTAGTCACCCTCCCCACCAAAATCCAAAACTTGAGTCATATGCACTCAAGTTTTGGGAATAGAATGGGTTCCAGGTCGGTTGACCATATCAGACAACGACAAGCTGCGGTCTGCGGTGGCGCTTGCGGGGCTTTCGAAGCCCGCGAGCCGCTCCGCGCGGGCCGCATGATATGGAGGAATACGATATGGAACAGAAGTTCACCACTATGGCCCAAGAAGCCGTCGGCGACGCGATTCAGAGTGCGTCCGCCGCAGGAAACGCGCAGGTCGAGACCCTGCACGTCATGGATGCGCTGCTGCGCCAGGAAAACGGCGTGGCGCGCTCTCTGATCGAGGCCGCGGGCGGGGACCCGCAGGCCATCGGCGCGGCGGTGCGCAACGCTTTGGTCGCGCTGCCGAGCGCATCCGGATCCAGCACCTCGCAGCCACAGGCCAGCCGCCAGCTGACCGCCGCCATCGCCCAGGCTGAGAAGGAAATGCAGCAGATGGGCGACGAATACGTCTCCACCGAACATCTGCTTATCGGCATCGCGGCCAGCAAGCCGAACCAGTCGGCCGAAATCTTGGAGAAGAACGGCGTCACCGCAGCCTCCCTGCGCAAGGCCGTACCCGGCGTGCGTGGTGGCGCGAAGGTCACCAGCCCGGACGCGGAAGGCTCGTACAAGGCCCTAGAGAAGTACTCCACCGACCTGACGGCCGCCGCCAAGGAAGGCAAGCTGGACCCGGTCATCGGACGTGACCAGGAAATCCGCCGCGTGATTCAGATCCTCTCCCGTCGTACCAAGAACAACCCGGTGCTGATCGGCGAGCCCGGCGTCGGCAAGACCGCCGTCGTGGAAGGCCTGGCCCAGCGTATCGTGGCGGGCGACGTGCCCACCACCCTGCAAGGCAAGAAGCTCATCTCCCTTGACCTAGGCTCCATGGTGGCCGGTTCGAAGTACCGTGGCGAGTTCGAGGAGCGCCTGAAGAGCGTCCTGAACGAAATCAAGAATGCGGATGGTCAGATCATCACCTTCATCGACGAGATCCACACCATCGTCGGCGCGGGTGCGGCCGAAGGCTCGATGGACGCCGGCAATATGTTGAAGCCCATGCTGGCCCGTGGCGAGCTGCGCCTGATCGGCGCGACCACGCTGGACGAGTACCGCGAGAACATCGAAAAGGATCCGGCATTGGAACGCCGTTTCCAACAGGTGTTCGTGGGCGAGCCGAGCGTGGAAGACACCATCGCCATCCTGCGTGGCCTGAAGCAGCGTTACGAGGCGCACCATAAGGTAACGATCGGCGACGACGCGCTGGTCGCCGCCGCGACCCTCTCGAACCGGTACATCTCAGGCCGTCAGCTGCCGGACAAGGCCATCGACCTGGTCGATGAGGCGGCCGCTCACCTGCGTATGGAGCTCGACTCCTCGCCTGAGGAGATCGATGAACTGCAGCGCAAGGTGACCCGTCTTGAAATGGAGGAAATGCAGCTCAAGAAGGCCGAGGATCCTGCATCCAAGGAGCGTCTGGGCAAGCTGCAAGCCGAACTCGCGGACACCCGTGAGAAGCTCAGCGGCCTCAAGGCGCGTTGGGATGCGGAACAGGCCGGCCACAACAAGGTCGGCGACCTGCGTGCCAAGCTCGATGACCTGCGCGTGCAGGCGGATAAGTATACCCGTGAAGGCAACTTGGCGGAGGCCTCGAAGATTCTGTACGGAGAGATTCCGTCCATTCAGAAGGAACTCGCCGCCGCGGAAAGCGCGGATGCCGAATCTGCCGATGCCGGCGCGGCCAACCCGGCCGATGAGCCGATGGTCCCGGACCGTGTGGACGCCGACTCGGTGGCCGAGATCGTCTCCGACTGGACCGGCATTCCCGTCGGCCGCCTGATGCAGGGCGAAAACGAGAAGCTGCTGCACATGGAGGACTACCTCGGCAAGCGTGTGATCGGCCAGAAGGAAGCCATCGCCGCCGTGTCCGACGCGGTGCGCCGTTCGCGTGCCGGCATCTCCGACCCGAACCGTCCGACCGGATCGTTCCTGTTCCTCGGCCCCACCGGTGTGGGCAAGACCGAACTGGCCAAGGCGCTCGCCGACTTCCTGTTCGACGACGAGAAGGCCATGGTCCGCATCGACATGTCCGAATACATGGAGAAGGCTTCGGTCTCGCGCCTGATTGGCGCGGCGCCGGGCTACGTGGGCTACGAGCAGGGCGGCCAGCTGACCGAGGCCGTGCGCCGTCGCCCGTATTCCGTGGTGCTGTTCGACGAGGTCGAGAAGGCCAACCCGGAGATCTTCGACGTGCTGCTGCAGGTACTTGACGATGGTCGCCTGACCGATGGCCAGGGAAGGACCGTGGACTTCAAGAACACGATCCTGATTATGACCTCTAACCTCGGCTCGCAGTTCCTCGTGAACGAGGACATGGACGCCGACGCCAAGAAAAAGGCCGTGATGGACGCTGTCCACATGAACTTCAAGCCGGAGTTCCTGAACCGTCTGGACGACATCGTCATGTTCCACCCGCTTACGCGCGAGGAGCTTGGCGGCATCGTGGATATCCAGGTGGCTGGCGTGTCCCAGCGTCTGACCGATCGCCGCATCACGCTGGACGTCACCGACTCGGCTCGCGAATGGCTGGCCAACACCGGTTACGACCCGGCTTATGGCGCTCGTCCGCTGCGCCGCCTGGTACAGACCGAAGTGGGCGACCAGCTGGCCCGTATGCTGCTGGCCGGCAAGGTCCACGACGGTGACACCGTGCTCGTCGACCAGACCGGCGGCGAACATCTGGAGCTCTCCGCTTGGGCGAGCGACCAGATTGTCTCCGACAATCCGGACGTGAGCGTGGACAACGTCACCGAAGACAAGTGACAATCACTGGCTCCCCTCTCTGAGCAAAGCTGTCAGCGAAGCTGACTGAGGGGAGTTCGGGCTGGCGAGCTTCACTATATTGGCTCTCCTCTGAGGAGGAGAGCCTTTTCGCTACCATGGTGCTGAACTTCATACGAGGAGGGCCAGTGACTGGACGATTCGCGCCGACGCCGTCGGGGCGCATGCATATCGGCAACGTGTACGCCATGTTGGGTGCATGGCTTTCGGCCCGCTCGCGTGGCGACCGCATGCTGATGCGTATCGAGGACGTGGACAAGCCGCGTGTGGTCGCCGGTGCGGACCAGCTCATGATGGATGACCTGCATTGGCTCGGCCTCGACTGGGATGGCGAACCGATGTTCCAATCCCAGCGCACTGAACGATACGAATACGCTCTCGAATGCCTGCGCTCGCAAGGTGTGCTGTACCCCTGTTTCTGCTCGCGTGCCGACATTCGCGCTGCCTCGGCCCCCAACGAGGGCGACGGCTTCATGGTGTACCCCGGCACGTGCCGCCGCCTGCTGCACGACCATCCCGACGAGGTCCGTGCCCGTTTGGTTCGCGGCGACCAGCATTCCATCCGTATCGCCATGCCGGAATCGGCAGCGGGAGAAAAGCAACGTACAGTGCCTGACGATTCCGCTGCGCTGTCGGGAGCCGTGCCGCCGGAACAGCAGGGCGATGCCGGAATCGTTGATGGTGTCGCATGCTTTAACGACCGTGTCTATAGTCCACAGCACTACGATTTGGCCCGCGAGGTAGGCGATTCCGTGATTCGCCGAGCCGATGGACTGTTCGGCTATCAACTGGTCGTGGTCGTGGATGACCTCGATATGGGTGTTGATGATATCGTGCGCGGCCGTGATCTGCTGCGCTCCACCGCGCTGCAAATGTGGATTCGCCAGTGTCTGTTGGCTGGCGGCTTTGAGCCGGAATGCGGCAACACGGAAAAGCCTCTCGCCGAGCACCCCGAGTATGCGCACCTGCCGCTTATCGACAATGCGGCCGGCCGGCGTTTAGCCAAGCGCGAACGTTCGCTGGATATGGGAGCCTTGCGCGCCCGCAACGTAACCCCCGAGCAAATCATCGGATACTGCGCCTGGCTGCTGCGTCTGCAACCCACTCCAATTCCTTGCAAACCCGCCGATCTGCTGGCAGATTTCAGCTGGGAGCCACTGCGCGCCAACCACCTGGACCGCGCGCTGAAACCGGATGATCCAACCACTCCACAATGGCTGGCAGAAGCGTTAGGCTAGAGGCAGCCCAACAGGAAGGATTCCAATGTCGTCGAAGCTCTGGAGAAACGTGGCGCTGGCAGGCGTGGCCGCCGCCGGTGCTGCCGTGTGGGCCGTGGCCCCGCGCACGTTCAATGACAAGCGTCGTAATTTCGTGCCCTCCATTCCGGAGGTATGGTATGCCCATCGTGGCTTGCATGATGCGGGTTCTGGTTTGGTCGGCTATACCGATATCGCTGATTATGGTGGGGATAATCCGGTTAGCGCCCAAGCCGATACCACTGAGCGATCCATCGCCGAAAACGATGATTATGTGTCGCTTGCCCGTCGCATGGCTGTCAAGGCCGGCTACGGCAGTGCGGATATGACCGGTCCGATTGCTCCCGAAAACTCGCTGGCCGCGTTCGCCGCCGCCTGCGAGGCTGGCTATGGCATCGAACTCGACGTGCAGCTTACGCTCGACGGCCAAGTGGTCGTGGTCCATGACGCCGATTTGTTGCGCGTGGCCGGCGATCCGCGCCGCATCGAAGACCTGACTTACGACGAACTCGCCCGTATTCCGCTCTTCCCGAACGGCGAGTCAGGCGATTTGAAGGCCGAACCGTTGCCGGGTGCCGACGCGAACCCGCCGCTGGTGGTCACGCCGTCCGCCGCGCCGAAGGGGTACTACCAGCATGTGCCGCTGTTCTCCGATGTGCTGGACGTGGTGGCCGGCCGGGCTCCGCTGATTGTGGAATACAAGTTCAGCAACAACAGGGCTTGGGATGAGCGTAGCGAAGAGCTCATGGAAAAGGGCCACGCCTTGCTTGAGGCGTATGACGGCCCGTACGTGATCGAATCCTTCCACCCGGGCGCGGTGAATTGGTACAAGGAGCATCACCCTGAGGTGTGCCGCGGTCAGCTGAGCTGGCCGGCGAAGCTGAGCAAGAATGGTGCGGCTGAATGGGCCGCCGGCTTACTGGCGTTCGACTGGCTGTCTCGTCCTGATTTCGTGGCTTATGACTGGACCGGTGGCGCTTCGCCGCAAGTCAAGCTCGCTCGTTCGATGGGTGCGATGCCGGTTTCATGGACCGTGCGCAGCAGCGATGAACTCGCCCAGTGCGCCCCCTACTTCGACCGCCACATCTTCGAAGCGTTCGTCCCCGACGCAGTGTGAGGTTGAGGGCGTTATTGATGCGCCCATGGGGTGGTTACAGGCTCATCGGGCGGTAACTTGCCCATGGGGCGGTTTGAAGAATATGTGAAACCGCGGAATTAAGCCATTTTGGCATACCGCCCCATGAGGATTTTGCCGCCTCATGGGGCAATTACCGCCCCATGGGGGATTTCCCGCCCCATGAGGTATGGCGTTTTACTTGTGATACGGCTCGCCAGCGTTGATTTTATAAGCGCGATAGATCTGCTCCAGCAGAATCACGCGCATAAGCTGATGCGGGAACGTCATCTTCGAGAAACTCAGCAGAAAATCAGCACGACGCAGAATCGCGTCGTCAAGGCCGATTGAACCGCCGATGACCAGCTGAATATGGCTGGTGCCACGCAATCCAAGGTCGTTGATTTTGGCGGCCAATTCTTCACTGGACAGCTGCTTGCCATTGATGGCAAGGGCAATAACAAACGCGCCGTCCTTCAGATGCTTGGCGATGCGTTCGCCTTCTCTGGCCTTGATCTGTCGGTCAACGCCTTCGGAGGCATGGTCAGGCGTTTTCTCATCTGCCACTTCAATGATGTTGAGCTTGCAGTAGCGCGAAAGTCGCTTGGAATACTCGTCAATGGCGTCGCGAAGGTAACGCTCCTTCACGCGCCCCGGCGCAATAATGTCGATTTGCATAGATGTTCCGTTATGTTGGCTCCCCTCGGGGAGGGGAGCCAGGGAAATCAGTCAATTACGCCATAGAGACGGTCACCGGCGTCGCCGAGTCCCGGCACGATGTAGCACTTGTCGTTAAGACGTTCGTCGACCGCGCACACCACGACCTTGAAGTCGATGGACGGGTCGATGTGCTCCTCGACGTACTTGATGCCTTCGGGGGCCGCGATGATGTTGATCGCGGTCACGTCCTTGGCGCCGCGCTCGGCCAGGTAGTGCGTGGCGGCGACCAGCGTTCCGCCGGTGGCGAGCATCGGGTCGATGAGGAAGCACTGGCGGCCGGACAGGTCCTCGGGCAGACGGTTCGCGTACGTCACCTGCTGGGTGGGGTGCTCCTCGTCGCGCTTCATGCCCAGGAAGCCGACTTCAGCAGTCGGAATCAGGCGGGTCATGCCGTCGAGCATGCCCAAGCCAGCGCGCAGCACCGGCACGATGATCGGGCGCGGGGAGGCGAGCTTCTTGCCGGTCATCGGGGCGACCGGCGTCTCGATCGGCGCGGCCACCACGGACAGGTTGCGGGTGGCCTCGTAGGCCTCAAGCATCACGAGTTCGGAGACGAGCTCGCGGAAGGTGGAGGAGGGGGTGTTCTTGTCGCGCAGCACGGTGAGCTTGTGCTCGACCAGCGGATGATTCAAAACATGGAGTTCCATGATTCCCAGCCTAGTCCAAGTTTGCCGACCTGCCGAATTGGTAATGGCGCGGCTTGCTTATCGGATTGGATTTGTGGGTGATTCGACTTTTTGCTGCGATAGGCCAGTTGCAGCAGGACAATGCCCTGTCCGTGCCGAGATCTGCCTCTGATACCTCTGAGAGGGTAAAGCGTAAAAAACAACACGGTGTAAAACAGGGAATGAAACTGGTGTAAAACCGGGAATGAGATAGGTGTAAAATCGGGAATGAAACTGGTGTAAAATCTATATTGTTAGAACGATAGAACTGGGAAAGGCTGCAATATGAACGATTTGAGTGGTCGCGATGGTACCTTGACCAGGCCTGATTATCGTTCACGCGTGGTAGATAGCAGATTAAGTAAACTGCTCAAGGCGTTCGGTGCAGTGGAAATCGTTGGGCCGAAATGGTGCGGCAAGACATGGACCGCGCTCTCCCGGTCTCGAAGCGTTGATCGTCTGGATGATGTGGCAGTTTTCGCGGCCGCCCAAACCGATCCTGCATTGGTGCTGATGGGGGAGGAGCCCCATCTGGTGGACGAATGGCAAGATGTACCGCAAATTTGGGATGCCGCTCGTCGCCATATAGATGACAATGCGAACCGCAAGGGGCAGCTGATTCTTACAGGTTCGGCTATTCCAAAGGATCGTGACGCCATTCATCACAGCGGCACTGGTCGCATTGCTCGTCTGCGCATGTGGCCCATGAGCTTGGCTGAATCCGGAGAATCCACGGGCGCGGTCAGCCTATCCGATTTGTTCGAGGGGAAATTCGAGCCTGCCGAATGCAATACGAGTATCGAAGACATCGCCAGATGGTGTTGCCGTGGCGGATGGCCCGCGAATCTTGAGCTAGACGATGAATTCGCCTTGGAAATCCCGGGCGAATATATCGCAAGTGTGCTGGATATCAGCGTGCCGAAGATGAAGAAGAATCCTGAAACTGCACGAGCTTTGATGCGAGCTCTTGCCGTGAACATCTCGCAGGCACCAAAATATGCGACGCTGGCTGCGGATATGGCATATGGCGATGAGCGGCGTGAGCCGGATACGCAGACGGTGAAGAGCTATTTGGAAATGTTCAAGGACTTGTACCTTCTGACGGATTTGGAGGGTTGGGAACCGCCACTCCGCGCAAAGAGTCGTGTGCGAACCAAGCCCAAGCGATATTTCGTGGATCCTTCGTTGCCTGCTGCGGTTTTAGGTGCCGCGCCGAATACTCTGATGCGCGATACACAGACGCTCGGCGATCTGTTTGAAACGCTGTGCATTCGTGATTTGAATGTATATCTGTCGGCTATGCCGGGTGCCGGGAATCGCATTGCGTATTACCGCGATGACAAGGGGCTTGAAGTTGATGTCATTATCGAGTTGTCTGACGGCAGGTGGGGTGCCATCGAAATAAAACTCAGTGACCTTAAGGTGAACGATGACAATGCGGATAAGCTCAAATCCTTCCGCAACAAAATCTGCGGCAATCCCATGGCTCAGGTCCGAGACCCCGAATTCATGATGTTCCTTACCGGCCGAGGTGGGAAGGCCTATCGCCGCAATGACGGCATACTGGTCGTGCCCATCGCAACGCTCGGGGCGTGAATCTGGTAAAAGAAAAGAAGCGCCGAACCGCGAAAGCGCCTGTCGGCGCAAGGGCCGCTCGCGGCGGCAAAAAATGGAGCCCGGGGCTTAAGCACGGTCCGACGCGGATACTTAGTATAGCTTGCGATGGGTCTCGCCGCGCCGGGGAAGGGGTGGCGTTGGCCGGTAGCTGATTGTTGGGGTGCGGTCGGTGGGTTTCTCCCTCAGTCATGGGCATCGCCCGTGACAGCTCCCTCATCAGAGGGAGCTGTCACGGGGTTACTCCAACCGTCCGCGACGCCAGAGGTTGGCACCGTGCTGGAAATCCTTGGCGGTGGCCATGAGGCTGCCGGCGGTGTGCATAAGGCGGGCGGCTTTGGTGCGCACGGCCTTCTCATCGGCATCCGAGGAGAAGGCGCCGTTGGCCTCGGCCCGGGTCACCATGCGCCGCGCCTCCACGCGCAAGCCCAACGCCACCACATCGGTAAACGCCGCCGCGCGCTCAAGCGCCACGGCAAAATCGCCCACAAAAGCACCGGAGAGAATCGAATCGGCCAATCGCACGATGTCATCTTCACTGGGAGCCTGATCCACGCCGGCGATGGCGGAGGCGGTAGTGGCCACCGGCTCACCCAAGCGCCACAGATGCGCGATCGAGTCGCGATTCGATCGCATCCACGTACGCAACATATACAGTCGCCACAGCACACCAGGCAGCGAATCCGGCTCGGCATCGCTCCATAGTTCGGCGATTTCATCCACGCCGACCGTCTCCACCAACGTGAGCACCCGCTCAACAACCGCCGGGTCTTCGCTATGGCGCACACGATCCAGCAATGCGGCAGCAGACAGATGACTCATCTCGCTCAACGCCTGCGGGTCCATGCCACCGGCCAATCCATCGGCCACAGCCGGGTCGAGCTGAGCCGGGCGCGAGGGGCGTGAAGAACCCATGCGAGCAGGTCCGAATGCCGCTCCGGCCGCACGCAACGAGCCGAAGCCCGGGCCCAGACTGCCGGCGGCACCATTGTGCGCGGCATGAGCTGCAGCGGCAGCGGCCGAGGAGTTGGATGAATCAGGAAATGCGGGTCTAGTAGACAAGCGGTTGAACCTTCTGAATATCGATGATTTTGGGACCATGAGGCGTCGGAGTGACGAACAGCGCCGCCGCAGTGCCGGTCGGCATGAACGGTGTCTTGGCGATTAGGCGTTTGCTCAGAGACGGCGCAACGCACATGCTGCGCAGGTGTTCGAACATACCACCAATCACCGGCCGGTGCATGCATATCGCTATGGGCTGACGGCGCTCAAGTGCGAACTCGATTTCGCTGAGTAGACATTCCCATGCGGTGTCCGGCGCAGCGGCGTATGCATCTTCGGTGAGCGGATCGAGATGAACCATGTCTCGTCCGGTCTGCCACGCGAACATCTCCAACGTCTCCTGGCAGCGCACCCAAGGCGACGTGGCCAGTCGGTTCGGATTGAAACACGCCAGCTCACGGTTCAGCGCGTATGCCGCAGCCGCGCCGCGCGGCGTGATCGGACGGTTCTCGTCCGAGCCCTTCCACAGTTTGCGCGCTTCTGCCTTGCTGTGGCGCACGATAATCACTGGCACGGCGTCAAGCGCGCCCTCCTGCACCCGGTCAACGAATAGCGCAAGGATGTCCTTATCGGTGGAATGGCTGAGTTTCTTGCGGGCCTCAGCCGGCGTCAACCACAGGACTTCGTCGATTTCGCCGATGTCCGCCCGATGCACCGGGCCGAACGCATGGGTGCGCCGCAGATTGTCGATGGCGCTGATTGGCGTGGCCATCCAGAACTGGATGTGCTTGGTGTCCGCCGACCGATCCTTGGTATGGCGCTGTTTGCGGCCCTCTTCGGACAGCGGGTACTCGATGTCGCCCAGATAGGGGCCGAGCTCCACGGGCAGGCCCGATTCCTCGCCGATCTCGCGCACGGCGGCATGCCGGTGTGATTCGTTTGGGTCGACCTTGCCTTTCGGCCAGCTCCAGTCGTCGTATTTCGGGCGATGCACGATGCACAGTTCGATGCGGTTGAGTACGTTGTCCGCCGTGGCTGGGCTGTCGGCCTGCGCCGGGTCCGGGGTGGAAGCCGCGTCCGATGCGCCGGGTGCTGCCGTGGTCTCGCCGTCAGAATCCGTGGTGTTCGCGATGATGGTGCCATCGGTGGCAATATTGGATTTCGTTGATGGAGATGATGCCTGCGTCGGCTCGGCATCATCCTTCCACCGGTACAGAATACCGCCGGCGGCTTCCACGATTCGTCTCATACTGTTCGTACCCATCTCTTGTATTGTAGGTCACGTTGGACCGCTGCTACGTAGTTTTTGCGCGCTGAACAACGATGCCCGGCATCCTCTCGAAAGAGGAGCCGGGCATCGTAACCACCCCAGTCAGCTTGCGCTGACAGGGAGCATCGAATGAAATCAGTTGTGCGAATTGGGGCGGCGCTGGTGCTTGCGAATCAGATATTCCTGACTGTCGACCAGCGGGCGGCCCTCGTCGTCCTTGGTGTGCAGCACATACGTGCCGTCGGGCTGCATGTGCCAGCTCATGGTGGAGTCGGCCATCTGCAGGTCCACGTACTTGATGAGCCCGTCGACCTGCTCCGGGGCGGTGACACGCACCAGAGCCTCCACACGGCGGTCAAGGTTACGGTGCATGAGGTCAGCCGAACCGATGTAGACCTCCGGGCCGGAAGCCGGACCCTCGCCGATCTGCGGGCCGTCCGCGTTGCAGAAGGCGTAGATGCGGGAGTGCTCCAGGAAGCGGCCGAGAATCGAACGCACGCGGATGTTCTCGGACAGGCCGGGAACGCCGGGCTTCAGAGCGCAGATGCCGCGTTCGACGATGTCGATCTTCACGCCGGCCTGAGAGGCACGGTACAAGGCGTCGATGGTCTTCTCGTCCACGATGGAGTTGACCTTGATCTTGATCCAGGCCTCCTTGCCGGCGCGGGCGGCGTCCTCCTCGCGGCGGATGCGCTGAATCAGGCCGGTGCGCACGGTACGCGGGGCCACCAGCAGACGGTGGAAGCTGGACTTCGGCGCGTAACCAGAGAGCTGGTTGAACAGACGAGTCAGATCCTGGCCGACCACCGGGTCGCAGGTCAGCAGACCCAGATCGGTGTACAGTCGCGCGGTCTTCGGGTTGTAGTTGCCGGTGCCTACGTGGCAGTAGCGGCGCAGACCGTCCGCTTCCTGACGCACGACCTCGATGAGCTTGCAGTGGGTCTTCAAGCCCACGATGCCGTACACCACGTGCACGCCGGCGCGTTCGAGCTTGCGGGCCCACGCGATGTTGGCGTCCTCGTCGAAACGAGCCTTGATTTCCACCAAAGCCAGCACCTGCTTGCCGGCATGAGCGGCGTCGATCAGGGCGTCGATGATCGGCGAGTTGGAGCTGGTGCGGTACAGGGTCTGCTTGATGGCCAGCACCTTCGGGTCCGCGGCGGCCTGCGCAAGGAAGGCCTGCACGGAAGTGGAGAAGGAGTCATAGGGGTGATGCAGCAGGATGTCGCGCTCGCGGATGGCAGCGAAAATATCCTGTGCGCGGGAGGACTCGACCTCGGCGATCTGACGGTTCGTGGTCGGCACGAACGGACGGTTCTTCAGGTCCGGGCGGTCCACGCTGCCGAGCTCAAAGAGCACGGTCAGGTCCAGCGGGCTGGGCAGACGGTATACCTCGTCCTGGCTCACGCCGAGCTGGTCGGCGAGCAGCTGGGAGAGGAAGGGGCTCGTGGTGTCCGTGATCTCCAGGCGGATCGGCGGTCCGAAGCGGCGGCGCAGCAGCTCCTTCTCCATGGCGTTGAGCAGGTTCTCGGCGTCATCCTCTTCCACGTCGATGTCCTCGTTACGAGTCACGCGGAAGGAGCGGGCCTCCTTGATGATCATGCCCGGGAACAGGGATTCCAGATGCGCGGCGATGAGCTTTTCCATGGCGATGAAGCCGTAACGCTCGTCCTTGGACTCCTCATCGGTCATGTCGTCCACCGGCACCAGGCGCGGCAGGTTGCCCGGGATCTTGACGCGGGCGAAGTGCGACTTGCCGGAGGCCGGGTTCTCCACAATCACGGCCAGGTTGATGGAACCGCCGGAAATGTAGGGGAACGGGTGGGCCGGATCCACGGCGAGCGGCGTCAGGACCGGGAACACCTGCTGGCGGTAGTAGCGCGAGAGGCGCTCCTGCTCGGAGGATGTGAGCTTGTCCCACGTCAGCAGGACGATGCGCTCCTTCTCCAATTCCGGCAGAATGGTGTCGATCGTGTAATGTGCGTGCTCGTCTTGCAGACGGTGTGCGGTCTCGCTGATCGCGCGCAGCTGCTGACGCGGGCTCAGGCCGGCGGCAGACGGCACGGCGATGCCCGAGTCGATACGGCGCTTCAGGCCGGCGACGCGGACCATGAAGAACTCGTCAAGGTTCGAGGCGAAGATCGCGGCGAAGTTGGCGCGCTCGAGCAGGGGCATGTCTTCGTTCTCCGCACATTCGAGCACGCGCTGGTTGAACTTGAGCCAGCTGAGCTCGCGGTCGAAGAAACGGTCCTTGGGCAGCGGTGCCTCGCCTTCCTGATCGACGCGGCGGTCGTTGTTGTCGTTTTCGGCAATATGCTCTGCGATTTGGCTGCGCAGAATTGCCTTCGAGGGTGCGTCAAATATCTGTGCCATAGCTTATATCGTAAGCTTTGGCGTGGCCGGAAAACGACTGAACGCGCCAGAATTCAACGGGTGTTCATGTTAGTTCGGTGTTGGTTGGTTTTGAGTGTGCTAGCGTCGCTTGCGACACGCCGTGAGCGGCGGTGAAACGAACGAAATCGAACATCGGACGGGTTCGATGTGAACGGTTCAGCTCGTTTTCCGATAGCCAGAAAGTGCGATTGAACAGTTGTGATAAAAAACGCACAACGACTCTCTGCAGGTTGCGAGAAACGGGAGTGATGAATAGATTATGAGGTACAAGAACAACTGAACAGAGCAGAGCCCACAAATAGTGTATGGTCACGAGGACTGTTACGTTGGACGGGCATTGGAAAGACTTACCGTTACAACGATGATGTTGTGCAGAGATTCTGCTCCAGTAGTTGAACTTGTAGAAAAGGCCCGCTCCGGCGGGCCTTTTCGTTTGTGTGTACAGTGGAGGGCATGACGGAAACACAGCGTACGCCAGAGGGGATGTCGTCGAAACCTCGTATCAAGCCGGCCGATGCCGAAGACGGCCGTCCGGTCTCTATCTCTGCGCGTCTCGGACGACTGCAATTCCACTATTCCGGCAAGTTCCGCGTGCTGCAGATTGCCGACATTCAGGATGGGCCGAAAGTCTCCAAAGACACCATCACCCTGATTGAGGCCAGCCTTGATGCCACACGGCCTGATCTGGTGATTTTCTCCGGCAACCAGATCGCCGGCTACGATCCGGCGTTCGCCGATTCATTCCGTAAACGTCGCTGGTGTGACGAACCTATTGCCGAATCCGCGCTGAACCATACCCGAGCGCTGGTGCGCAAGGCCATTGGCCAGTTCACTGAGCCGTTGGCGGCGCGCGGCATTCCGTGGGCTGTGACGTATGGCAACCATGATTTCCAATGCGGGCTAAGCAATGCGGAACTGGACGGTATCTATCGTGAGTTCCCCGGTTGTGTCAATCCGCCGAGTGAGACCTTGCCGAACCAGATTGCATATACCTGTGGAGCGGGTGGCGCTGTGCAGACGCTGTCTGGTGCCACTGGTTCCGGTGAACCAGGCACCTTCGCGCTGCCGGTTATGGACGTTGACCATACGCGCAATGTGCTGGGTCTGGTCATTCTTGACTCCGGCGATTACGTGCATGGCGGCGGCTTCGGCGCACCATCGCCCGCAGCGCTCGCCTTCCTGAACGCCGTGCCCGACCGTATCGGTGCGAAATCAATGGTGTTCCAGCACATGCCGATGCCCGAGTATTACAACGTGCTGAAGCCGGTGGCGGCCAACGCGGCGTTTGCCATGCAGGGCTATCGTTCGCACGCCGATACCTACTACGTGCTGGACGAATTGCAAACCCAGCCCGGCGGATATTTGGGAGAAGGCATATCCTGCCCTGATACGTCAGGCGAATTCGAATTGCTGCGCGAGGGGTATTTCGGCGTCGTAGCTGGTCATGATCATCGCAACGGTTTCGTCGGCGAACATGAGGGTCTGTTGCTTATCGCTACGCCAACCTGCGGATTCAATACGTACGGACCGGCTCCGGCCAAACGTGCCACGCGATTGATCGAATTTGATATCCGTCACCCTTACGAGCCGCGTACGCAATTGCTGGAGTTTGGCGAACTGGTGGGCAAGCCCAGTTCCAAACGCGCCTACACCTATGCGGTGAACCAGACCACGCCTGGCGAGGGTGAGGGCGATGATTTGCTGCGCAAGCCGTCGCTATGGAGTCAACTGTCCGGTTTATTCAGGTAACTGTTCCTGATAGAGGCGGAAAGCGGCGCGAAGTATTCGAGGTTTCGGTGGCCTTCCGCTGTGTATTAGTGGCAGAAATCCCGCGTCTCGACGGATACCTCGCGGGATTTCTGCCGGTTGGGCTATCGGTTGGATTGACTGGTATGTTTCAGCGAACGGCTTTGACCAGTGCCTCGGTGAGGTACTTGCCGGCGGCCATCACCAGCGGCGCATAGCGGCGTCCGGGGGCGGCACCCATGCGGCCGGTCGGGCCGGAAATCGAGATGGCGGCGATGACCTGGCCGGAGGCGTTGCGGATCGGGGCGGAAATCGAGCACACGCCCTCTTCGCGTTCGTTCACGGACTCGGACCAGCCGCGCTTGCGTACGGCGGCCAGCTTGGTGGCGGTGAACTTGGCGTGGCGCAATCCCTGGTGCAGACGGTCGGAATCCTCCCAAGCCAGAAGAATCTGGGCGGCGGAACCGGCTTCCATCGACAGCATGGCACCCACCGGAATGGAATCACGTAGGCCGGAGGTGCGTTCCACAGCGGCGATGCACACGCGCTGATCGCCTTGGCGGCGGTAAATCTGCGCAGACTCGCCAGTGCGATCGAGCAGGGTCTGCAGGATCGGGCCGGCGGCGGTCAGCAGACGATCCTCGCCTGCTGCGGCGGCAAGTTCGGCGAAACGGGAGCCGAGTACGAATCGGCCATGCTGGTCGCGCAGTACGAAACGGTGGCGTTCCAGTGCAATAGCCAAACGATGTGCGGTCGGTCGAGCGAGACCGGTGGCGGCCACAAGCTGGCCCAGCGTAGACGGGCCGGATTCCAGTGCGTCAAGAATCTTTACAGTTTTATCAAGGACGCCAACGCCGGAATGGATTTCCCCATCGTCCTTGGCGGTGGTGTCTTCAACCGGCTCGGACTTGGTCAAGCTGTTGTTCAATGGTTCTTCCCGGGAATCAGTCATAATAAGGGCGATTATGCCATCTCACATAGTGAAATGGCAAATCGGGGAAGTGTCTCACAGGGTGGCCATGAAGTTGAAAGGGCGTTCGTGGATGCCGAAGAGACATGTCTGGAGCGGAACCGAGTCATGACTAGGTCATGTTCGAGTCGGGTCCGAGTCATATTGAGGCCATCATTTGACCGTATCTCAATATCCGGCATGCTCATGGCCGGGCCCATCGCAAGCACATAGGCTAATACCACGAACAAGGCGCGAACACAATACCTCGCGCGGAATTTTTTGGAGGAATCACTATGGGAACGACACTGGCCGAGAAGGTCTGGGCCGATCATCTGGTGCGCAAGGGCAGCGACGGAGCCCCTGATTTGCTGTACATCGATCTGATGCTCATGCATGAGGTCACCAGCCCGCAGGCGTTTGAGGGCCTGCGCTTGGCCGGCCGCAAGCCGCGTCACGTGGATCAGCTCATTGCCACCGAGGATCACAACACGCCGACCGTTGATATCGATCGCCCGAACCCGGATGAGACGAGCGCGTTGCAGTTGACGACTTTGGAGAAGAACTGCAAGGAGTTCGGCGTGCGCCTGCACCCGCTGGGCGACGCCGATCAGGGCATCGTCCACGCGTTCGCCCCGATTCTGGGCCTGACCCAGCCGGGCATGACCATCGTGTGCGGTGATTCGCATACGTCGACGCACGGCGCGTTCGGCGCGCTGGCGTTCGGCATCGGCACTTCCGAAGTCGAACACGTGATGGCCACACAGACGCTGTCTCTGAAGCCGTTCAAGACCATGGCCGTCAACGTCAACGGCAAGCTGCCCGCGGACGCGACGGCCAAGGACATCATTCTGGCGATCATCGCCAAGATCGGCACCGGCGGCGGCCAGGGTTACGTGATCGAATACCGTGGTGAGGCGATTCGCAACCTCACCATGGACGAGCGCATGACCGTGTGCAACATGTCCATCGAGGCCGGTGCGCGTGCCGGCATGATCGCGCCGGACGAGACCACGTTCGAGTACCTGAAGGGCCGTCCGCACGCGCCGGAAGGCGAGCTGTGGGATCAGGCCGTGGCGTACTGGAAGACGCTGAAGACCGATGACGATGCCGTATTCGACAAGGTGGTGGATATTGACGCCACCAAGCTTGGTCCATATGTGACGTGGGGCACCAACCCCGGCCAAGGTCTGCCGATCACCGCCTCCGTGCCGGAGCCGGACAAGATCGCCGACGCCACCAAGCGTGCCGCCGCCGAACGTGCGATTACATACATGGGTTTGAAGCCAGGCATGCCGATCAAGGACATCGCCGTGGACACCGTGTTCATTGGTTCGTGCACCAACGGTCGTATCGACGATTTGCGCCAGGCCGCCGCGATCATGAAGGGTCACCACAAGGCCGAGAACATTCACCGCGTGCTCGTGGTGCCGGCCTCCTCCCGCGTGCGTCTGCAGGCGGAGAAGGAAGGCCTCGATAAGGTGTTCAAGGACTTTGGTGCCGAATGGCGTAACGCCGGCTGCTCGATGTGCCTGGGCATGAACCCCGACAAGCTGGTACCGAACGAGCGCTCGATTTCCACTTCGAACCGTAACTTCGAGGGCCGCCAGGGCAAGGGCTCGCGCACGCATTTGGCGTCGCCGGCCGTAGCCGCCGCCACCGCCATCCGCGGCACAATCTCGTCTCCCGCCGATCTCTGAGTCAATACACGTGAGCCCCCTCTGACGAGGGGCTGTCAGTCGAAGACTGACTGGGGGAGAGATCCCCGAAAGGAAAATTGTTATGGAAAAACTCACCACACTGACCGGCGTGGGCGTGCCGCTGCGCCGCTCCAACGTCGATACCGACCAAATCATTCCCGCTGTGTTCTTGAAGCGCGTGACCAAGTCCGGCTTCGATGACGCCCTGTTCTACGCATGGCGCCGAGACCCGAACTTCGTGCTCAACAAGCCGGAATACGCCGGTAAGGGCCAGATTCTGGTCGCCGGCCCCGAATTCGGCATCGGCTCCTCCCGCGAGCACGCCGTGTGGGCGCTGCACGATTACGGTTTCCGCGTGGTCATCGCGCCGAGCTTCGCCGACATCTTCTACGGCAACACCGCCAAGAACGGCGTGCTGGCCGCGATTATGCCGCAGGAGTCCGTCGAACTCCTGTGGAAGCTACTGGAGGAAGAGCCTGGTCGTGAGATGACTGTCTCGCTGGAGACCCGCACTGTCACTTGCGGCGACGTGACCCTGCCGTTCGGGGTCAACGATTACGTGCGTTGGCGTCTGATGAACGGCTACGACGATATCGATCTGACGCTGCAGCACGAGGACGACATCGCCGCCTACGAAAAGATGCGCGCCGAAAAGTTCCCCTTCAAGCCCAAGACCATCCCCGCCAAACACTGGGCCGAAGAAAGAATCGAGTCCGCCCGCGAGCCTGAGGATGCAGACTGGACAGGGCCGTTGGCCGATCGCGGCATTATTTAGCCGCGATCGGCCTGCTGAGCTGCGACAGCAGCGAGGCCAGCATTGAGCCTCGCCGAAAGGCGAGTCCATAATTGCAGGCCCAGGGCCGTTGGCTCTGTGTCTGATTGAGATTATTGGGTCGCTCGCATCGCATCAGACAAAGGTCTCACTGGCTCTCGCCAGTGAGACCTTTTACGTATAGGGTCACTTCACGCAATCGTCTGGTTCCAATGCGGCAACTCGCTTAGCATCCCAAATACTTCCACCAACAACGCGAGAAAGTGCCATTCCCTCCTATCTCTTCTAGGGTGTGTTTGCACTATTTAAGTTTGCGCCAATATCACCGTACGAATCGTAGTATTCCAGACACGTACTTTGGCTGGGCAGCTCCGACGTTCATCATCTTTGTGGTAGCCAATGCCGCTTTCGCCATTATTTCGTTTGTCGGCGCGATGATGGGTTGAGTGTGCGTGTGCGCATGCAGGTTGGCTTATCGTTGAAGCATGAGTGATTTTGAGCCGTTTTACGATGTCAGCCGCAGTTACGAAGACAACTATGAGCAAGGGCCGTTCGGCGCGTTCGCCGAGGCGCTGAAGGATGGCAACGGTGCCGATGCCGCCGGAACCACCAGCGAGGGTGCCTCGGCCTCCTTCCTGGGCCAGCCGGTCAATCTGCCTTTCGGCATTCCCGCAGGCCCGCTGCTCAACAGCCGTTTCACCACGGCCGCTTTCCACATGGGTTTCGATCTGGCGACCTACAAAACCGTGCGTTCGCGCGCCTGGGGCTGCAACCCGTTCCCGAACGTGCTCGCCGTACACCCCAAGTCGGCGGACGGTTCACTGACGCCGGGCAGCGCCGAACTGGACGAAGGCGTGCTGGCCGACACCAACTATGAACAGCCGATTTCCATCTCCAACAGCTTCGGTGTGCCCTCGCAGAGCCCTGACGTCTGGCAGCCGGACATGCGCGCCGCCATCGAGGCCGCCGGTCCCGGTCAAGTGCTGGTCCCGAGCTTCCAAGGCTCGCGTGTGGAGGGCATGAGCGAGGAGGAATACATCGCCGACCATGCCACCACCGCCCGCCTGGTCAAAGAAACCGGTGCCAAGCTCATGGTGATGAACACCAGCTGCCCCAACGAGGGCCACAACCGCCTGCTATGCCACAATCCGCTGCTCGTGGGCCGCATCACCGAGGCCGTGAAGCAGGAGATCGGCGACATCCCGCTGATGGTCAAGCTCGCCTACATCCCCAGCGACGGCGACCTTGAACTCATGGTGCGTTCCACCGTGGGCCACGGCACTGTGCAGGGATTCAGCACCATCAATACGATTTCCGCCAAACTGGTCGATGCCAATGGCAATCAGGCCCTGCCCGGTGCAGGCCGTGATCGCTCCGGCGTGTGTGGCAATGCGATTCGTGGTGCCGGCCTCGACATGGTCGCCCGTCTGGCCGCGATCCGCGAGAAGCTCGGTCTTGATTTCAAGATCAATGGCGTGGGCGGCGTGGTTTCGCCGGCCGACTATCAGGCATACAGAAACGCCGGCGCGGATTCGGTGATGTCCGCAACCGGCGCGATGTGGGACGCCGAGCTGGCCCACAAGATCAAGGCGAGCCGGTAAATCGGCTCCAAAACAAGAAACAGCCTGTACGGGCCGTGATTCCCAGACAATTCCCAGCCAGTGCCCACGTTGCATTGAAACTGGTGTTGTTATATGTAATCACGGCCGAACAAGCTGCATAACTTAACCTCTTTCTTCTTCTTCTCTCCTTTCTCTCCCCGGCGCCCATCACGCCGGGGTTTCTTTTTGCGGTGGGTACAGCCGTCTTACTCGGCCGCCGCCTTCATGGCCACGGCGCCGACGTAGTAGACCGGCTTGTCGAAGTTCGGCTGGAACAGGAAGTCCACGTTGGCGAGCTGGTCGATGGTGAAGCCGGCCTGAATCGCCATGGAAATCACGTTTGCCGCGCCGGAGATATCGGCCTTGGAACAGAACTGGCCGCCCTTGACCTTGCGGGTTTCCGGGTCCCAGGTCAGAATCGACGTGACTGGGGTGGTGGTGAGCATGAAGTCCGGGCGATAATCCTCGGTGAGCGAGGTCTCGCGGACCGTGAGCCCGCGGCGTTCGGCACCGGCGCGGGTCAGGCCGGAGGCGGCGAGCGAGAGATCGTACAGCTGTACGGCGGACGTGGCCTGCGTGCCCATGTACTTCACGGTCGGCGTCTCGATGTTGCGGCCCACCAGCAGGCCCTGGCGCACCGCGTTGGTGGCCAGCGGAATGTAATCGTGCTGGCCGGTGGGGTTGTAGAACACGGTGGCGGAGTCGCCGGCGGCGTACACGCCCGGCGCGGACGCCTGCATGTAGTCGTCGACCACGATCGCGCCGTTCGGCAGCATGTCCACCTTGCCCTTGAGCAGGTCGGTGTTCGGCAGGAAGCCGACGGCCAGAATCGCCATTTCGGCCGTGTACTCGCCCTTTTCGGTGACCACAGTGACGGTGTCGTCGTCATTGTCGCGGAACTCGACCACCTTCTGGCCGAGCGCGAGCGTGACGCCGTGCTCCTCGAACGCGGCCGCCACCTGATCGGTGATGGTCTTATCGAAATTATTGGCCAGCGGGCGATCAAGGCCGTCGACCAGCGTGGTCTTGACGCCGGTGACGCTGAACTGCTCGGCGATTTCCGCGCCGATATAGCCCGACCCGATCACCACTGCCGACTTGGCGGTTTTCGCCTTTTCCTTGATGGCGATGGCGTGATCCCAGTTCTTGCACAGCAGCACATGCGGGCTGTCGATGCCGGGGATCGGCGGGATGACCGGGCGCGAGCCGGTGGTCACGACCAGTTTGTCGAAAGCGAGGGTCTGTTCGGCGGGGTCTCCGGCCTCGTCCAGCGCGCGGTAGGTGAGGGTTCTGGCGTCGAGGTCCACGGACGTCACGTCGGTGCGCATATGCATGGTCGCGCCGGCTTCGGCCAGAGCGGCAGGGGAGGAGTAGAACATTTTCTTCGGGTCGGATACGTGGTCGCCCACCCACAGGGCGATGCCGCAGGAGAGGAAGGACAGCGTACCGTTGCGCTCGAAAACATGGACGGTCCAATCGGGGTGCTCGGCGAGAATCGAGGTGGTGGCGAACGTGCCGGCGTGCGTGCAGCCGATGACGGCGACTGTGGTCATGAATGCTCCTTTGCTTGTGGACATGGCGTCTGATGCCATTGCCCTGAATCGTAGCGTAGAAGTATGGAGAACGCCGTGGCGGCAAATGTGAGGAAGATCACGTTATCGGTTTGATTCGACGGGGGGTATGGGATCCGTTGTGCACGGTGATCAAAGTTCGGCTGGGGTGCATTTCACGGAGTCGGCACATGGCTTATGGCAAACTGGACGGTAGCATTTTTTGAATCTTGATTGATTGAGGAGAGTGGCGTGGCTGAGAATCCGGATGACGTGTTGCATGTCGAGGGCGGCAAGCCTTTGAATGGCACGATCAAGGTGCGTGGCGCGAAGAACTTCGTGAGCAAGGCGATGGTCGCCGCGTTGCTGGCACCGGGCAAGTCGGTGCTGAAGAACGTGCCGGAGATTCGTGACGTGCATGTGGTGTCCGATTTGCTACGTCTGCACGGCGTGGACGTGGATGTGGACGGTGCGAACGGCATTGTGACCATCGACGCCTCGCGTGTGCAGCTGGCCGATGTGGCCGACGTGGATACACTGTCCGGTTCGTCGCGCATCCCGATCCTGTTTTCCGGCCCGCTCGTGCACCGTTTGGGTGAAGCGTTCATTCCCGCGTTGGGCGGCTGCGCGATTGGCGGACGTCCGATTGACTTCCATCTGGAGACGCTGCGCAAGCTGGGCGCCACGGTGGACAAGGAACACAAGGACGGCATCCACATCACCGCGCCCAACGGCCTGCACGGCGCGAAGATCCACCTGCCCTACCCGTCGGTGGGCGCCACCGAGCAGACTTTACTGGCGGCCGTGCTGGCCGAGGGCAAGACCGAACTGTCGGGCGCGGCCACTGAGCCGGAGATCATGGATCTGGTGTGCGTGCTGCAGAAGATGGGTGCAATCATTTCTGTGGACGTTGATCGCACCTTCCGCATCGAGGGTGTCAAGGAACTGCAGGGGTACACGCACACGTCGCTGACGGATCGCATCGAGGCGGCGTCCTGGGCGTCCGCCGCGCTCGCCACGCACGGTGACATTTTCGTCAAGGGTGCCACCCAGCCGGAGATGATCACGTTCCTCAACGTGTTCCGCAAGGTGGGCGGCAAATTCGAGGTGACGGACAAGGGCATTCGTTTCTGGCATCCGGGCGGGGACTTGAAGCCCGTGGCGATCGAGACGGACGTGCATCCCGGGTTCATGACCGACTGGCAGCAGCCGCTCGTGGTGGCCCTGACCCAGGCCAACGGCCTGTCGATCGTGCACGAGACCGTGTACGAGAACCGTTTCGGCTTCACCAAGCCGCTGGTCGAGATGGGTGCCACCATCCAGTTGTACCGCGAGTGCCTGGGCTCGCTGCCGTGCCGTTTCCGGCAGCGCAACTACAAGCATTCCGCCGTGATCTTCGGACCGACCCCGCTGACCGGACGCGACATCGACGTGCCGGACCTGCGTGGTGGGTTCAGCCATCTGATCGCGGCCTTGGCCGCGTCCGGCCCCTCGGACGTGCACGGCATCAGCCTGATCGACCGAGGCTACGCCGACTTCCGCGGCAAACTCGAAGCCCTCGGCGCCGACTTCGACTAATTCGGCCGTTCCGCGGCTCCCCTCTTTGAGGGGAGCCGCGATTTTGTTCTACAACAGCCCGTCCGCCTCGAGCGCGACGGCCATGCGGTCGAAGCATTCCTCCAGTAGCGGGTAGGGCATGGCGAAGTTCATACGCACGCAACCGCGCCCGACCTCGCCGCATTCACGGCCGTCCGTCAACGCCACGTTGGCCTTCTTAAAGAAATAGTTGGCCGGGTCGCCGATGCCCAGTGGCGAGAAATCCAGCCACGCGATATACGTGCCCTGCGGCTCCACATAGCGCACCTTGGCGAATCTCGTGCGCATCTGCTCGTTGACCAGCGCGATATTGCGCTCGATATATGCCATCACGCCCTCGAACCATGCCGCGCCGCCGTCATAGGCCGCAGTGGTGGCTATGGCACCGATGGTGGCCGTCTGGTGCTCGGACCATTCCGCGTTCCTCATCCATAGTTCCAGATCGTCCGGATTGGTGAGAATCACCTGCGCGCACTTGGTGCCGGGAATGTTGAACGACTTCGAGGCTGAAGTGGAGGTGAAAGCCTGCATGGCCGTCTGCCGGTTGATTGAGGCGAATGGCACATGCGTGTGGCCTTGGTAGACGAACGGCGCGTGAATCTCATCGGAGAATATACGCACGTCGTACTTGGCGGCCAGGTCGGACAATCGCAGCATTTCTTCGCGCGTCAATACCTTGCCGATCGGGTTGTGCGGGTTGCACAGCACGAAGGCATGGCAGCCGTTCGCGAACGCCTGCTCAATGGCGTCGAAATCGAACAGCCATTCATCATTGCGCCCGCTGCTCTCGCCGGCGCCCTCACACAGCATCGGAATCTCAAGGACCTCCACGCCATACAGGCGCGGCACACTTAGGAACGGCATATAGGCCGGAGTCGGCACCACGATGGAGTTGCCGGCGCGCACGATCTCGCGCAGGAACACTTCGAACGCCTCCAGCACGTCCGGCACCGGGCGGATGCACGTCGGATCCACATCCCAGCCGTATCGACGCTGCCATGCGGCGCACGAGCGGGCGACCTCCTTCTTCCACGGGTCGGGAATGTAGCCGAGCGCGCCACGTTCGGTGGCCTCTTCGATGGCTTCGGCCACGCACGGCGCCAGACCGTAATCCATCTCGGCGATGAATGCGCCGATGCAGCCGGGGTAGCGGGTCCATTTGTCCGAACCGACCTGCTTCAGATCCTCGATGGTCGTCACGTCGATGTGATTGGCATCAAAGCAAGAGGCACCGGCGGTTGCGCTGCTCACAGTCGTTGACTGGGAAACGTTGTTCATGCTCATAACATGTCATTGTTCCTGGTACAGAAGGGCTGCTCAACGGTCTGGCTCCCCGAAATCGTGATGGCGTTCGCAAGCTTGCTTATCGCTGTCCGACTACTTGGCACTCAAATATTTGAGTGACGTGCGCTCGAGCTCTTCGAGCAATGAACCGAGCGCGGGACGATGGTCGCCGGCACGAGTCACGATGCCGACCTCGCGCGCCGCAAAATCGTCGGCGATGGGACAGGCCACCAGATCGCCTTGCAGATTGATATGTGTATCGAGCGCCGGCACCAGCGAGACGCCCATGCCAACCTCGACCAGGTTCTGCGTGGCCCAGTAATCATCCGTGCAGTGGCGGATATCCGGCTTGAATCCGGCACGGGTGGCCAGTTTCACCAAATTTGCGCGGCAGGTGGGGCAGCCGGCGATCCAATGCTCGTCTTTGGCGGCGGACAGCGACACAGGTTCGCCGGTCTCCTCGAATCGTTTGGCGATGTCGCTGGAGCGGCGGACCAACAATCGCATCGGATCGTAACCCAGCGACTGGAAGGTCAGGTCGTCGCCGATGTGCAGGAAGTTCGGGATGCTGCTGTAGCGGAACACGGCGGCGGCATCGGCCTTGCCTTGGGAAATCAGGCCGATCGCCTCCGGCGGCTCCATCTGAATCAGGCTCAGCTCGATGTCCGTGAACATACTGAGCTTGACCACGGTACGGGCCGCGATAGTAGAGCAGATTGACGGTGGGGCCACCAAATGCAGGTGAGCAAACCGATGATGCCGATAATCCTCGACTTCACGGGCCGCCCGCTCCAGCCGATCGGCGATGGCCTCGCCGTGGCGGGAGAGCATCGAACCGGTGGCGGTGAGTTCCACACCATGCGAGGTGCGTTGCACCAGAGTCGAACCGCACTGTGCCTCCAGCTTTTTGATCTGCTGGCTGATGGCCGGCTGCGACCAACCCGTGGCCTTGGCCGTGGCGGAGAACGAACCATACTGTTCGATTTGCCACAACGTGACCAATGATTGGGGGTTGAGCGTGGCCATAGGTACCTCTTTCGTGCCTTTTCGTGCGGTGATTCAATTATGGCCGGGCGGCAGGATGTGGCGTGCGCGCCGATCGTCAGTCCTCGAACTGCTTGGCGAGCGGAACCATCAGCACGGTGAGCACGGCGAACAGGGCGGTGGTGATGAACAGCACGATGGCGACCGGCATTTGGTCGTAGGCCCAGCCGTACACCATCTGGCCGAGCGGCTGGGCACACATGCTCACGGCCGCGGCCATGGACATCACTTTGCCGGCCATTGCCTCGGGCGTACTGAGCTGGATGGCGGGCACGGCGATGAGATTCGTGAAGCAACTGGCGACCATCGTGCCGCAGGTGAATACGATCAGCACCACGAGTTTGGTCCATGCGTCGACCGGCAGCAGGAACACAATACCCTGTGGGACCATGGCCAGCGTAAGCGTCGCCATCAGCCCCGGCAGCCAGCGCATCGTGAGCTTGGCGGCGAACAGGCCGGCGATGAATGCGCCCGCCACGCCGGAAACACCGATCAGGCCGTCGGCGATGCCGTAGACAGTGGCGTCGAAGCCGAGCACTGTACGAATCGTGTACGGGAAGCCGACGCCGGAATAGCCGATAAGCACAAAGTTGAGCGCCGCCGCGAACAACAGCAGTCTGAACACGTTCGGCCGGTCCTTGATGAGGAATCGCACGCCTGCCTTGAGGTCTTCAAGTGGGGTGGGCAGCTCCTCGTCGCCGCGATCCGGGGCACTGAGGCGGATGAAGCATTCGAGCGCGGCTGCGCCGGCGAAGCTTGCGATGGCGATGATCATCATGAGACGGATGCCGAACATCGCATACAGCACGCCGCCGAGGAAGCTCGGCAGCAGACTGCTTAGTTGTTGGACCTGATTGATCACGGCCATGCCTTGGCGCATGGTGGCCGGGCCGTACTGCCGGAACATCTGGGGGAGTGCGGCCTGCACGGTCGGGGTTTCGAAGGCGCCGAGCACGGCGAGCAGCACCTGCATGGTGGCGATGGCTACGATATGGAAGCCCGTGGTGGCGAAGACGATGGCGCTCGCCAGCACGAGCACGGCGGAGATGGCGTCGAGCGCCACCATGATGGTGCGGCGGTTGACGCGATCGGCCAGCACGCCTCCGAACGGGGAGAGCAGGATGGTCGGCACGATGGAGATGGCCAGCACCGAGGCGAAGATGGTGGCTGAGCCGGTTTCGTCCAGCACCCACATCGACATCGCGAATCGCAGCATCACATTGCCGAACAGCGAGATGCCTTGTCCGGCGACCAGCAGCACGAAGTCGCGGGACAGCAGCGGGCGTTGGGTGGCGGTGCCGGCGATGTCATTCTCGGGTTTCACTGTGCTATTCATTCTGAGCCTTTCTCCGGCTCCCCTGCGAACGTCATCATGCCCTTCGCGGCGACCGTGATGAGCTCGTCATCGAAAATCGGCACGCCGATCGCGTCGAGCATGGTGGCCAAGCAGCGGATGCGATGCTCCATTTCGGGCAGGGTCACCGGGTAGAAATACGGCATCAGCCAATAATTCGGCAGCAACGAAAGCAGCTCTGCGGCCTCGCGCGGATACTCGGTGGGGATGGAGCCATCCTTGACGCCCGCCTCGATCAGCGGCAGGAAGCGTTCGGGCAGATGCTTGCTCCATACCTGCATATTCGCGGCGAACGAAACCGGATCGCTCAGCATCGGCATGGCGGCTCGCATGATCTGCACGTGGTCTTGCTTGGTCATCGAATGCCGCCATAGCACGCGGAACTTTTCGAGGGCGGTAAGGTCAGTGCGATTCATGACGGATTCGTTGAAGTCGTCCTGCATATTGTTGTCTCGGTTGGTGAGCTCTTCGAGGATGGCTTCCTTGGATTTGAAGTGATGGTAGATCGCGCCTTTGGAGAGGTCGCCGAGCTCGTCCACGATGTTCTGGATGGAGGTGTGCTCATAGTCCTGGGCCATGAACAGCCGTTGTGCGGCGTCGAGGATGCGGGTGCGCGTCACCTCGGGGTGAGCGTTACGTGCCATGGTGGCCTCCCTACTGTGCTTGATGTTGCAGATCACTATAGATACCGACCGACGGTATGTATAGCGGTTTCGGCGAGCCTCCAACGATTCCGGCGATTGTCGCCTACCCTTTTTCGCTTGGTATCTTTCGGCTGTGTGCTTGCCCCCGCCAGCAGGGGCAGCATATAGGCATACCAGGGCGCAAGTGTCGCCGTTCTCAGTATCCTTAGAAGAATGAGTCCTGAAGCCTTAAGTGAACTGATTTCCAGCATTGCCCACAACCTCGTCGCCGCCGGCCAGGCCGGCGCGTTGACCGACGAGCTGATTCCGCCCGTCGACAAGCTCGCCGTGATGCGCCCGAAGGACCGCGCGCATGGCGACTGGGCCTCCAACATCGCCATGCAGCTGGCCAAGAAGGCCGGCATGAAGCCGCGCGATCTGGCCGAGCCGTTCGCCGCCGCGCTCGCCGAAGCCGACGGCATCGCCAAGGTCGAGGTGGCAGGCCCCGGCTTCATCAACATCACGCTCGACTCCGCCTCGGCCGCCGCCGTGGTGGACACCGTACTCGCCGCCGGTGCCATGACCGACACCGACAAGCATCTCAACAAGGTCAACGAATACGGCCGCAACGCCCATCTGGGCGGCCAGACCCTGAATCTCGAGTTCGTCTCCGCCAACCCCACCGGTCCGATTCACATCGGCGGCACTCGTTGGGCTGCCGTCGGCGACGCCATGGCCCGCGTGCTCGAGGCCAACGGTGCCAAGGTGGTGCGCGAATATTATTTCAACGACCACGGCGAGCAGATCAACCGCTTCGCCAAGTCGCTGGTCGCCGCTTGGGCTGAGGCCAACAACCTCGGCGAGGCCGGTTACCAGACCGAAACCCCGTGCGACGGCTACAAGGGTGCCTACATCAACGAGATCGCCGCCCGTGTTCAGGCCGAAGCCGAGTCCGACGGCGTGGACCTGACCGCACTGGCCCACCAAGATCAAGGCCTCAACGACGACGGTGAACCGCTCGGCGAGGCCGACACCGAAGTGCGCGAGGAATTCCGCAAGCGCGCCGTACCGATGATGTTCGATGAGATTCAGAAGTCCATGAAGGACTTCCGCGTGAACTTCGACGTCTGGTTCCATGAGAACAGCCTGTACGCCGACGGCAAGGTCGACGCCGCCATCGAAGAGCTCAAGTCCCGCGGCGACATCTTCGACAAGGACGGCGCCACTTGGTTTGAATCCACCAAGCACGGCGACGACAAGGACCGTGTGATCATCAAGTCCAATGGTGAGTTCGCCTACTTCGCCGCCGACATCGCCTACTACTGGGACAAGCGCCATCGCGCCGAAAACCCGGCTGACGTGGCCATCTACATGCTTGGCGCCGACCACCACGGCTACATCGGCCGCATGATGGCCATGTGCGCGGCCTTCGGCGACGAGCCCGGCAAGAACATGCAGATTCTCATCGGCCAGCTGGTCAACGTGATGAAGGACGGCAAGCCCGTGCGCATGTCCAAGCGCGCCGGCAACGTCGTGACCATCGACGACCTGGTCTCCGTGGTCGGCGTGGACGCCGCCCGCTACTCGCTGGCCCGCTCCGACTACAACCAGAACTTCGACATCGACCTGGCCCTGCTCGCCTCGCACACCAACGACAACCCGGTGTACTACGTGCAGTACGCGCACGCCCGCTCCAAGAACGTGGACCGCAACGCAGCCGTTGCCGGCATCAGCTACGAGGGTGCCGACCTGGCCCTGCTCGACACCGAGGCCGACGGCGAAGTGCTCGCCGCCCTCGCCCAGTTCCCGAGCGTGCTCGCCACTGCGGCCGACGACCGCCAGCCGCACAAGGTGGCCCGTTACCTCGAAGAACTGGCCGCCACCTATCACAAGTGGTACAACGTAGAGCGCGTGGTGCCGATGGCCCTGACCGATCCGGAAACCCGTGGCGACGACGAGGCTCGCAAGGCCTTGGAGATTGCCAAGAACCCGGAGCCGGCCCGTGCCGCCGCCCGCCTGAAGCTCAATGACGCCGTCCAGCAGGTCATCGCCAACGGCCTCGACCTCCTCGGCGTCACCGCCCCCGAAAAGATGTGATTATGCCTATTTCTCCAATTTGGCCGGCCGCTACGGCTGTGAATGCCGAAGGCTCCATCGAATTTCATGGTCGTACCGCCGAATCGCTGCTTGACGAGTTCGGCTCGCCGCTCTATCTCATCGACACTGATGAAGTAGTCGCACGTGCTAGGCACTTCGTGCGCGCTGCCGCCGAAGCATTCAACACCTCCACTACGCACGTGAGCTTTGCCGGCAAGGCGTTCTTGTCCAAAGAAGTCGTGCGATTGGTCACCGAGGCCGGCATGTTTGTGGACACTTGCACGATGGGCGAGATGAAAATCGCCCTCGCCGCTGGCGTTCCCGGACGTCGTCTGGTGCTGCACGGCAACAACAAGTCCGATGAGGAAATCGCGCTGGCCATCGAACAGGGCTTCGCCAAAATCGTGATCGACGAGCCCGACGAGCCGGAGCGCGTTGCTGCCATCGCCCGCAAGCTCGGCAAACGCGCCCGTGTGATGCTGCGCGTCACCGTCGGTGTCCACGCCGGCGGCCACGAGTACATCTCCACTGCTCACGAGGACCAGAAGTTCGGCGTGCCGCTGCTGGCCGCCGGGGCCGACGCCGCCGTGCTCGACGTGCTGAACGACCTCAAAGACGTGACGCCTGCCGCTACCAACGCGCGTATCTCTGCGACGCATTCCCCGGAAAATGGCGCGGAAAAGACCGAGAAATCAGAGCGCGAGCTGCACTACGACGTCAAGTACCCGTACGACCTGAGCCACGAGGAAGTCTCCGACACAGACAAGGCGCTGGCCGCCGCGATGGAAGCCATTGCGGACGGTCCGTCCATCGCCGTGCTCAAGACCATCCTCGCCAACCAGGACGTACTCGAACTGGTCGGAGCCCACTCGCACATCGGCTCCAACATCCACGATGCGGACGCCTTCATTCACGCGGCCAAGCGCATGATGCTGCTGCGCAAGACCCTGTGGGCCACCGACGCCTACATCCTGCCCGAAATCGACCTCGGCGGCGGCTACTCCGTGGCCTACACCGATGGCGAAGATTCAATGGACATTGACGTGGAACTCACTCGCTTGGCGGATGCGGTCAACAGCACCAACCGTGCGCTCGGCATGCCCGCGCCAGCCATCAGCTTCGAGCCGGGCCGTTACATCGTGGCACCCGCCGGCGTAACCCTGTACCGCGTGGGCACCATCAAGCACGTGCACTTGTCCGATGCCAAAGACAGTGCCGGCAACCCGATTGCCGAGCGCGTGTATGTGTCTGTGGATGGCGGCATGTCCGACAACATTCGCCCGGCACTCTACGGTGCCGACTACACCGCGCGTCTGGCGAATCGCACCGGTTCCGCTGAAACGATGCTTGCCCGTGTGTGTGGCATGCACTGCGAATCCGGCGACATTGTGGTTCACGAGGTGCAGTTGCCCGCCGATTTGAAGCGCGGTGACATTCTCGCCGTGCCGGTTACCGGCGCATACGGCCGCACCATGGCCAGCAACTACAACCAGGCGCTGATTCCGGCGGTGGTTGCTGTCAGCGAGTCCGGCGCGCACGTCATGCTCCGCCGCCAGACCGTAGACGACCTACTCAACCTCGACGTCAGCGAGTAATCAGCGTGCAGAGGTGAGCGCCTGACAGTCTGTAATGTGCGGCCAAAACCGTCATAATACGAAAAGGGCCGTCAGCTTGATGAGTACTTTCGGTCTGCTGTCGGAAATAATCCGTAAAATAGGCGTGGGATATAGAAAACTTTTTGGAAGGACCCTGAATTGGCTCACAACGGCGAAACCCCGATTCGCGTAGGCCTGCTTGGTGCCGGCACCGTCGGCTCCCAGACCGCCCGCCTGATTGTCGAGCAGAAGGACGAACTGTCCGCTCGTATCGGCCGCCCGATCGAACTGACCGGCGTCGCCTGCCTCGACCCGAAGGAAACCGAGAAGTTCCCGTGGATCGACCAGTCCATCGTCACCACCGATACTTTGAGCGTGGCCACCAACTCGGACATCGTCATCGAGCTCATCGGCGGCACCACCGTGGCCCGCAAGTTCGTGCTTGCCGCCATCGAATCCGGTGCTTCCGTGGTCACCGCCAACAAGGCGCTGCTGGCCAAGTACGGCCCGGAGATCTACTCCGCCGCCGAGGCCAAGGGCGTCGACATCTACTTCGAGGCCGCTGTAGGTGGCGCGATTCCGTTCCTGCGCCCGCTGCGCGAGTCCCTGGTCGGCGACAAGGTGACCAGCATGCTCGGCATCGTCAACGGCACCACCAACTACATCCTCGACGAGATGACCACCAAGGGTCTCCAGTTTGACGACGTGCTCAAGGACGCCCAGGCCAAGGGCTACGCCGAAGCCGACCCGACCGGCGACATCGAAGGCTACGATGCTGCCAACAAGGCCGCCATCATGGCCACCCTCGGCTTCCACACCTCCGTGACCATCGACGATGTGTCCGTTGAGGGCATCACCAAGATCACCGCCGACGACATCGCCGCAGCCACCGCCGAACACAAGGTCATCAAGCTGCTCGCCGTGGTCGAGAACGGCGAGGCCGGCGTCTCCGCCCGCGTCTACCCGGCCCTGATCGACGAGAACCACCCGCTGGCCTCCGTGCACGGCTCCTTCAACGCCGTGTTCGTCAAGGCCGAGGCCGCCGACGACCTCATGTTCTACGGCCGTGGCGCCGGCGGCGCTCCGACCGCCTCCGCCGTCGTGGGCGACGTGGTGACCGAAGCCCGCCACATTGCTGCTGGCTGCACCGGCCCGTCCATCCCGCTGTACAAGAATCTGCCGAAGGCTCCGATTACCGCCTCCAAGGCTGCATTCGCCGTGCGCTTCCTGATTCACGACAAGCCGGGCGTGCTGGCCGCCATCGCCGCCGAGTTCGCCAAGAACGGTGTCTCCATCAACGGTGTGAACCAGGATCTGAAGCCCACCATGACCGACCCCGGCTACGACGGCGAGATTCAGCAGTTGCGCATCGTGACCCACCTGACCGACGAGGAAACTCTGCGCAACACCGTCAAGGCCGTGCAGGCGCTCGACTTCGTCACCGGTGACCCGTCCATCCTGCGCGTGCTGGACTGACAAGACCTAAGCTCCCTCTGATGAGGCGGTCGAACGGTGAAAGCTGAATACCCAAGCTCCCTCTGATGAGGGAGCTCCTTTTTAAGGAACAACCATGAATCCAATCTGCAATAGCGTTCACGTGCGCGTGCCCGCCACGTCCGCCAACCTCGGCTCCGGCTTCGATACCGTGGGTCTGGCGCTCGACTACCATGACGAGCTCACTTTCACGCTCAACGACGACCCGAACGACGGCATTGCCCACGTGATCATCCACGGCGAGGGTGCCGACGCCCTCCCATGCGACGAAACCCACCTCGTGGTCTCCACCTTCCGCCGTGCCTGTGCCACGTTCGGCCTCGGCCGACTCGGCTTCACGCTGGAAGCGACCAACAACATCCCTCAGGCTCGTGGCATGGGCTCTTCCGCCGAGGCCATTGTGGCCGGCATCGCCGCCGCCGCGGCCTTCGCCCAGACCGGTGACCTCAACCGTCCGGCCGTCTTCGATATGGCCGCCCAGATTGAAGGACACCCGGACAATGTGGCCCCGGCTGTGTTCGGTGGCCTGACCGTCTCTTGGGACTTCGAAACCGCAGAAGGCGTCGGCTCGGTCGCCGTTCCTGGTGGTGAACCGCTGCACGGCGGATTCCACGCCGTCAACTACCCGGTGGACCCGTCCATCACCGCCGCCGTGTTCGTGCCCGACTATGAGCTGTCCACTGAGAAGGCCCGTCAGGCGCTGCCTAGGGAACTGCCATACAAGGACGCCGTCTACAACGTGTCTCGCGTGGGTCTGCTGCCCGCTGCGATGAATCCCGTGGTGCTGGCTCAGGCCGCCCAGCAGGGCAAGTCCGGCGTCGCCGCTGCCCCGGCTCAGGATGCCGATACGTGCGCTTGCTCTGGCGGAACCCGTGAATCGGCGTTCGCCGACGAGCTTGCGGCCGCTCAGGCCCAGTCCAACGCGCTGCTGTTCACCGCCACGCAGGACAAACTGCACCAGCCGTATCGCGGTGCCCTGATGCCGCCGTCCACCGAGCTCATTGCGCTCTTCCGCTCCAAGGGCTATGCCGCCGCAGTCTCCGGTGCCGGCCCCTGCGTGCTCGTGCTGCATTACGGCAACGCCCGCGAAGCCATCGACCAGATCGCATCGGAGCAGCTTGCTTCCGGCCATTGGCGTGTGCTTCACCTGCCCATCAACACCGCCGGCGTCGAAATCGAGCGTCGCTAAGTCGAGGAGAAGGCTCCCGCTGGCGGGAGCTGGCCGCCGCAGGCGGTCTGAGGGTGGTCCGCCATACCGGCAGAGACCACCCTCAGTCTCACTTCGTTCGACAGCTCCCGCCAGCGGGAGCATAAGGACTTAAGTCATGCCCATTCCACTAATTCTTGCTTCCAAGTCCAAGCCTCGCCGTGACGTGCTGTATTCGGCGGGTATCTGCCCCACAATTCGCGTCTCGCATGTGGATGAGCCTGCTGCGCTGGAAGCGGCCGCCCGTGAAGAAGGCGTCACCGTCGACGATTTGAGCATCAAGCAGCGCGTGATGATTCTGGCCGCGGCCAAGGCCGAGGCCGTTCATCGTGCGTATCGTGATGTGGCCGATACTGCCGCCGCTGCGACCGGTGACCGCGTGATCGCCTACCCGCTCAAGGCCAAGGAAATCAAGGATTCGGAACGCGAAGCTGCCGTCGAAGACTTGCGTGAAGCCGCCGCTGGCAAGCCCATTGACTATTCCAAGGCGGAAATCGCCACCACGCGCGACTTCTCCGGCATCGATATGCCGACCGTCACCGAACCCATCGCCACCGCTATTGCCGGACAGCCGGGACTGACCGAGGCGACAGTCGGCCCGCTGATTCTCGGCTGTGATTCGATGTTCCTCTTGGGCGGCGAATGCTACGGCAAGCCGCACAGCGAAGCCGTGGCCCGCGAACGACTGAAGCGCATGAGCGGCGCGACCGGCGAACTGTGGACCGGCCACTGCCTGATCGATTTCGCGACCGGGCGTACCGTGCGCGGCGCAAGCCACGCCAAAGTCCATTTCGGCGAATTCACCGATGCCGACGTCGAACGGTACATTGCCACTGGCGAGCCGCTGGAAGTCGCCGGATCGTTCACGCTGGAAGGCTTCGGTGGTGCGTTCATCGACAGTATTGAGGGCGATCCGCACGGCATCATCGGCCTCAGCTTGCCGCTGGCCCGGCATCTGGCCGGCGAACTGGGCATCACGTGGACTGACCTGTGGAATGTCGGCCGTGGTGAACTGGAACCGGAAAGCAAGGCATCGGGCAACCAGCACGCTGGCATTCTGCCGCCGGTCGAAAACGTACACCAGCCCGGCGATGGCTGGGTGGACTGCGCCTGCGGCCGCAAGCATTGGGGCACCAACGGTGCTTCCGGTATTCTGCTGGCTCGTCGCGACCCGGTGAGTGGCAAGGTGACCCACGTGGTCATGCAACATCGCGCCGCGTGGAGCGCCGAAGGCGGCACGTGGGGTATTCCCGGCGGTGCCACCGCGGACGGCGAATCGCCCATCGAGGGCGCGCTGCGCGAAAGCTATGAGGAAGCCAACATCACTCCCGAAGACATCGAGGTAGTCGGCTCCTACCGCGAGGACCACGGCCCGTGGGCCTACACCACCGTGTTTGCCTTCGAAAAGCCCGGCCACACCGTCGAGCCCAAGGCAAACGACGACGAAAGCATGGAAATCTGCTGGGTCCCGATTGACGACGTGCCCAACCGCAAGCTCCTCACCGCTATGAAGACCGACTGGCCCCGCTTCGCCGCCCGCCTGGACGAGCTGGCCTGTGCTGGACATCGGTAGTGGTGTTGGCTGGGCCAATGTTTTGCCGATGAGTTTACTTGGGTAATGCCGTGTGAACCGCGTGTGGACCGGGACGGATTCTGCTGTCCCGGTTCGTCATTTCGTCTCTTTTGGGACAACCGGGACAGATTTCGCTGTCCCGGTTCGTCATTTTGCCTCTTTTTGGGCAACCGGGACAGAATCTCATTCACCTGACGCCCTATCGTGCGATGGTCGCCGTCGGGGAATGGCGGAATTCCGGGGTTTTGGATTTGCATATATCGGGTGTTCATGGAAGGGCCTGTCCCGGTTCGCCAAAAGAGGCCGAAATCCCGAACCGGGACAGCCGAATCTGTCCCGGTTCGTATGTCGATCGATTGACCCCGCCACCGGGACATCAACCGCGCATAGACAGGACGCTTCAATGCCTGGCGGGCATGACCATATCGGATGACACACGTTTCCTCGTGCGTTTCGCCACGACCTCCGCCCCAAGTCAGTGCGAAAATGGCATTTTTAGCGGTGTGGTCAGCTGTCGCATGCGGAAAATCCTAAATCAACCGCCGAAGAGACACATCGCCGACTCGGCGGAACTCGCTGGTCTGCGCGCAATGAGGAGTGTTGTGTCTGAATGCGATTCAGACAATGGTCGGCGTCAAATAGCGGTCTCCAGCCATTAATCATTGGTGATTGTGGACATTGAGCGGAGTAAACATTCTAGATGATTCAGGGATATGCCGAAAATCATATCGTTCAGAGAATGAAGTACCGCATCTCGGAGTAACTGACTGTCGACGTGCATGGTTTGAAATCTGATATCCACGCCCATCATGCCTAGCAAAATTACGGGAATGGGGTTCGGACTATTTCGCCTCAGCCAACCGGGAGCTTCCGAATGCTCAATGCTGTATGCACTTAGTGTGTGGAAACCAGCCAATCATTGACCAATGGCAGGCCGCAGTCGAAACCAGAAATATCCTCGCTCGCAGTCAGGTGCCGAGGCTCAGTGAAGTTGGTCACGTCCATATGGGATCACGCTCCAACAATTCATTCAGACGTAGGCCCATAGGTTCGTTTAATGCTGCGGTGAAATCATTCCACGCTTTACTGTTGAGCCGAATGATATGAGCTTCATGGATGTCCCGATCTGCGGCGGCGAGCAGATTCGATAATGCCCATTGCAACGAAGTCATGCCTTTGGACTCGGCCGCTTGGTCGATTCTGGAACGTTGCTCTTAGGTGAGTCTCATTTCAAAACGACTGTTCTTGTTATTCTCTGTAGTCATACTCCTGTTGTACGACTTTTGTACGGACACGATTGGTGTGTGCGGGATGTCGATTGCGATGGCCATGTGGGCTCCTTTGCTTGGTCTGTTCGATGTACAGGCGCGCAGCGCGCTGGTTCCCTGAACATACCGTGCGTGCGATTCGCATATCCAGCCGAACCGGCCTATGTGGTTCCAGCTCCCGAACCGGTCTTCCACTGTTCCTCGTCTTCTCGAGCAATGAACATCTGATATATGGATTGTCGCGTCGACTGCGTATCTCTAATCCTTGCGGATGAGGAGCGGGCCGGTGATCCAGAAAGGTTCATACCGCAGCCCGATGGTCGGCTGGGCGTTCGCTCCGTACGCTCGGGAGTATGAACACAGCAGCATCGCAATTGCAGCAGCCTCAGCCGGCGTCGGGACCGGCGGCTCAGCCTCAGCAGTCTCAGCAACCCCAACAGTTCCAGCAGCCGGCATCGCACACCCAGCAGTGGGCCCCGGTCATCGAGGCGCACGACCTGGTCATGGACTACACCGCCAGCATGGCCCGCGCACAGGCAGGGCACGGCGTCACCGGCGTGATGCCAGCCGGCACGGGAGCCGGTTATGCGTCGGCGAATCCCGCTGCGGCCGGACCGGGTGCCATTCAGGCCGGCCAGCCATCCCAGCCAGCCCAGCCCGGCTTCGCCATGCCGACCATGCACACGCTCGCCCTGAACCACGTGAACTTCACGCTCCGGGAGGGCGAGACGGTAGCCGTGATGGGCCCGTCCGGCTCCGGCAAATCCACTTTGCTGCACGCGCTCGCCGGCATCATTAAGCCGACCGCCGGCACCGTCATCTTCCGTGGTGCCGACCTGAGCCGCATGAGCGACGCCGAGCGCACCAAACTGCGCCGCAACGACTTCGGCTTCGTCTTCCAGTCCGGCCAGCTGCTGCCCGAACTGCCGGCGGTCGAAAACATCGCCCTGCCGATGATGCTTGACGGCATGCCCTACCGCACCGCCACCGACACGGCGATCCTGTGGCTGGAACGCATGGGATTGCGCGCGCTCGCCACGCACCGGCCGGGGGAGATGAGCGGCGGACAGATGCAGCGCATCGCCATCGCCCGTGCACTCGCCGTCAAACCTGCCGTGGTCTTCGCCGACGAGCCGACCGGCGCGCTCGACCAAGCCACCGGCCGCGAGGTCATGGGCATTCTCATGGCCGCCGCGCGGGACAACGGTTCCGCCGTGGTCGTCGTCACCCACGACCCCAACGTCGCTTCGTTCTGCGGCCGTACCGTAATGATGCAGGACGGCCGTCTGCACCAGACAGACGCCAACCCCAACTCCGCTCCCGCCGGCGGGAGCTGTCAGCCGCAGGCTGACTGGGGATGGCCCGAGGGCGCTGAACCACCCTCAGCCTCGCTACGCTCGGCAGCTCCAGCCGGCGGGAGCGAAACCACCGCAGGAGGCGCGCGATGAGCACGTTCGCCCTCTGGCGGCTGTTTCACCGCCCCGGCTTGCGCGGCAGCGCCGGCCACACCTCGATGCTGGCAATCATCGCCTTCACCGCAGCCACCACCATCTTCCTCACCGTGCTCGGCGGCGTACACGGTTTCATCTGGCGGGCTTCGGCCGATCATACCGTCGCCTGCGCGTTCGACTTCGGTGCCTGCCGGCCCGATACGGTGGCCGCGTGGAAACGGCAGATCAGCGACCCGACGAGCCTGGCCCAATTCTCCACCGCCTATGTGGCGTTGGCGGTATTCGCCTGCATGCTGCTCGTCGTGCCGTTCGTGGCGCTCGCCGGTTCCGCCGCACGACTGGCCGCATCCCGCCGCGACGCCCGTCTCGCCGCCCTGCGTCTGGCCGGCGCGACCACCGGTCAGGTGGTGCGTCTCACCGCGCTTGACGCCGCCGGACAGGCGCTGATCGGCGCGCTTATCGGCATTGCCGGCTATTGCGCCCTGATGCCGGCAGTCATGCTGATTCCCTTCCAGGAGCAGCGGTTCACCTTCGAACAGCTATGGGTCGGCCCGCTGGCGCTGGTAATCACCTTGGCGGGCGTGGCCATCTTGGCGCTGATATCGTCGCTGGTCACCTTGCGCCGCGTGGCAATCACCCCATTGGGCGTCACCTCGCGCACCGCCACCGCATTGCCCTCAGGCACCCGTATGGTGCTGTTCGTGGTAGTCGTGGTGGTGGCCATGATCGTCTTCAAGAACCCGGCCATGCTGGCTCAGGCCGGCCAGGCGGTGATGTACGGCGTGATCATCGGTTTCATGCTGCTGTGCTTCGCGCTGGTGAATCTTATCGGCACGTGGGTGATCACCGCTCGCGCCAAGGCCAAGGCCAAGCGCCCCAAGGATGCGGCCACGATGATTGCCATGCGCCGTATTCTCGACAACCCTAAGCGCGCCTGGCGCAATGTGTCCGGCATTGCGTTGGCCGTGTTTATCGCCGGCATCACGTCGATCTGCGGATTCTTCGGATCGGCCGCCGTGGTCGATGACGCCAACGACCCGTTCACCGTGTTCATTCGCGACATCGGCACCGGCGGCATTCTGACGCTCGTGTTCGCCGCTGTGCTTGCCGCGGTCAGCTCCGGTGTGATGCAGGCCGGCAGCGTGTACGATCAGGCCGGCGAATATCGCATGCTGGTGTTGGAGGGCACTGATGTCAAGACCTTGAACCGTGCGCGATTCATCGAGGTACTCACCCCGCTCAACATCGTGGTGATCGTGGCCGGCGGCTGTTCCATGCTGCTTATGGCCCCTCTGTTCGCTGCTTCGATGACCGAACCGGCCACGCTGGCCAGCTTCTTCGGCGGGCTTGTGCTGTGCTATGCGCTGGTTTCCATCGGCGCGTTCGCGTCCAATCATGTGGCGGCCAGCTTGAATCTGGCCGATTATCGGGCTGATGACTGAGCCGAGCTGCGCAGCGAATCGTTCTCAATAACAACTGTGCGTACTTTCGTATACGCAAATCGAACGTAGAAACGCTGAAATCACCGCAAATATGCGGATGAGCAAATGTTCGTTTGTGCGATATCTGTGCATTTGCGCGCACGGATACTATTGAGAACGCTTCTCTGCGCACCCATCACGACAGCAGCGCCGCGATGATCGCGATAAACACCGGGCTGGTCATGGTGCTCATCAGAATGCCGTCGCGCGCGAAGGTGAGACCCACGTTGTAGCGGGCCGCGTAGTTGTATACGTTCTGGCCGGTGGGCAGAGCGGCGAGTACCACGCAGGCGTACAGCTCGGAGCCGCGGAAGCCCATCACGAAGTAGGCGAGCAGGAACGCGATAATTGGCATGATGATGTTCTTGAGGACCGCGACCGTGAAGATGGCCGGGCGATCGCCCTTCTGCTGTAGCGGCTTGGTGCCGTGCAGGGACATGCCGAACGCCATCAGGATCATTGGCACAGCCGAATCGCCGATCATGTCGATCGGGTCGAAAATGAATTTCGGCACTGGGAACCAGCCGCTTTTAGCGGAAATCGCAGAGACCACAATGCCCAGCAGCGAGCCGATAAGCAGCGGCTGATGCAGTGGCTGCTTGGCGATTTCCTTGATGGAGACCTTGCCCTTGGTGGTCACGTCCAGCACTGTCAGGCCCACCGGTGTGAAGATGGCCTGCTGCATGACCAGAATCGGTGCCACAAGAGCCGGATTGCCCAGAATGTAGGTGGCGATTGGCAGGCCGATGTTATTGGAATTGAGGTACAGCGAATTCAGGGCACCGATGGTGGCGTCCGGGGCATTCAGGTGGAAGAACATGCGGTTGAGCACCAGGAACACCACGCCTACCAGCACGGCGGAGAAGAACGCCACGATAATCGAGGGGTGGAAGATGTCGAAAATCGGCTCCTTGGAGAGAATCGCGAACATCAGGCACGGGCTCGATACGAAGAAGGAGAACCGGTTGAGCACCATCTGAGCGGACGGCCCGCCGATTCGCATTCGTGCGGCAACATATCCCACCGCGATTACGATGCCGATAACGCAGAAGCCTTGCATGGCGCTGATTAGACCTGGCATAATCCTCCCTTTCGCCACCCCAGTGTGGCACATAAAAATGTATTCGGCCGCAAAATCTCATGTAGTGAGTGTGCTGGGCCCGCCGCCCACGCGGTACGCTGTTCACATGACGCTTGAATTGAACCGCACCGCATCCACTGCCGAGCAGCTGAACAGCCTGCTCACCCAGATCATGGAGAACTTCTCCGTGTCCGACCACGAGGGCCCCCTCACCGACGAGGTCGAGGCCTTCCTTAACGAGCAAGAGCACCTGACCGTCCGCCGTCACGGCGACACAGTGGTGGCCAGCACCGACTTCGGCAAGCCGAGCCGTGTGATCTTGGCCGGGCACCTCGATACTGTGCCGGTCATCGACAATTTCCCACCAAAGTGGCTGGAGCCCGGCGATTCGCTGATTCGCGAAGAAATCGCCCACGCTCATCCCGAAGACCGCGTGCTGTGGGGCCGCGGTGCCACCGATATGAAGGCCTCCGACGCGGTGATGCTCTACCTCGCCGCCACGCTCGACGGCCGCACGCCGGAAACCACCCCGAAAGTCGACCTCACCTACGTCTTCTACGACCATGAGGAAGTCGTCGCCGAAAAGAATGGCCTACGCAAAGTCGTCGAGGCCCATCCCGATTGGATCACCGGCGATTTCGCCATCATCGGCGAGCCCACCAACAGCGGCATCGAGGGCGGTTGCAACGGTACGATTCGCTTCGACGTCGTAACCCACGGCGTGGCCGCGCACTCCGCCCGTGCATGGATGGGGGAGAACGCCATCCACAAGGCGGCCGACATTCTGAACCGACTCAACGCCTACGAGCCGGCCACCGTGAACGTGGACGGGCTCGATTATCGCGAGGGCCTCAACGCCACGCTGATCTCCGGCGGCAAAGGCACGAACGTCATTCCGGATGAATGCCGCGTACACGTCAACTACCGCTTCGCCCCGGACAAGTCGTTGGCCGAGGCCAAGGCTCTGATGATGGGCGCGGACGCCGGTGCCGAACTCGGCAATGGCGAGCATGTGGCTACCGGCGGCGTGTTCGAGGGCTACGGCATCGAAATGAAGGACGAAAGCCCCTCCGCGCGCCCGGGCCTGAACGCCCCGCTCGCCCAGGATCTGGTCCGACTGGTTAAGGAGCGCACTGGCCGCGACCCGCTGGCCAAGCTCGGCTGGACCGACGTGGCACGCTTCTCTCAGCTCGGTATCCCGGCCGTCAACCTCGGTGCCGGCGATCCGCTGCTGGCTCACAAGCACGACGAGCAGGTGCCTGAATCCGACCTGACCGCCATGGCCGCAATCCTTACCGACTGGCTGGTCTGACACCTCTCTAGCTCCCCTCCCTGAGGGGAGCTGTCACCGCGGGGGAGGGGAGCCGAGAGAACGTCAGCCTCGCCGGGCCACGCCCGCACAAAATATGTGGCATACTAAAGGATGGTGGTTCTGCATAACCATCAGCGTGCGAGATGGCGTCGATCCCCTTGCGGCTCTTGAGAATGAGACAACGCAAGCGCCGGTGTCCGCCACCCGCAGGACAGACTTGAGACGAAGTTGCCTTTACGCGGCGCGTTTTCGTGCGGCCACGGTGAGAGCGTGGTGTGAGACAAGCGTATAGGCCTGGAAATAGGCGTCGTGATGCAGCGCGCCGCGAGGAGCATTGTGCCCACTGACAACCGTGAAGGTTTCGTCAACGACGGAACCGATAATTCAACCGTATCCAATGCCGATTCGGCTGCAGCCGTGAACGCTGCGCCTGCCGCCGCCTCCCAGCCCGCCGAACCTGTTCGCCGTCGTCGTGGCGGCCGCCGCGTGGTCCGCGGCACCGGTGCTGCCGGCGCTTCTCTGGAACTGCAAGTGCAGGAACGCGCCCCGCTGTTCGAAGCCCCCGCGCTTCCCGATGCCGGCACTGCGGCCGATTCCAAGTCAGCCGATTCCAGCGATTCCGATGAATCCAGCGATTCCCAGGATTCCGCCGAACGTCCAACCCGCCGCCGTACGCGCCGTGTTTCCACGGCCGACGATGCCGCCGAAACGCCGCGTCGCACCCGTCGTACGTCCGCCGCATCTTCCAGCGATACCGATGATGACGACGAGACTCCGCGCCGTCCGCGCCGCGCCGCTTCCGCAGTGGCCGACTTGGATAGCGAGGATGATCGTCCGCGCCGTTCGCGCCGCACGGTCAGTGCCGATGATTTCGATGACGATGACGCCCCGCGTTCCCGCCGCCGTTCAGTCGTGGACGATGACGATTACGACGAGGACCGTTCGGTTCGCCGCCGCTCTCGCTCCCGCCAGTCCGACGATGATGACTACGAGGATCGCCCGGTTCGCTCCCGCCTCCGCCGTGCGCCCATGGATATGGATGATGATGACGAAGACCGTACGGTTCGCCGTCGTTCTCGCCGTGCAGTTGCGGATACGCACGAGGACACCCCGGATGAGCGCCTGTTCGACGCGGTCGAATCCCTGCCCTCTGGCCACGAGACCGTGCGCCGTGGCAAGCCGATGACGTCCCTGCTGTTCCAGGAACCGGTGCTGCCCGCCGCCGTGGATGCGCACGATACCGCTGACACTCGTGATGACGATGTTGACGCCGACGAACGCCCGTCTCGTCGCTCCCGCCGCTCGCGCAGCCACGACGATGACGATGCCCAGCCGCGCAGCCGTCGCCGCGACGATCGCGGCCGCGCCTCCGCCGACCGTGACGCTTCCCGTGACGCCGCGTCCGGCGATACCAACGCCGATCACGACGATTTCGACGCCGACGACACCTCCGACTCTCGCCGTTCCCGTCGCTCCCGCCGCCTGAACGCCCAGGAGCGCCGTGCAGCCGCCGAAGTCGAGCAGATTGAGGAAGACCTCGAGCTGGACGATATCGCCTACTCGCCGATTGCCGAAGAGGAGGGCGACGAAGAATCCGACGCCACCCGCACCCGTTCGCGCCGTCGCCGCCGTCGCGGCTCACGCGGCGAAACCGGTGCCAACGGCGAGCACGATACCGCCGAGAACGATGCCGAAGATACGCGTTCCCGCCGTCGTGACGATCGCGATGATCATGACCGTGATCGCGATGAGGACGATGAGGAGCAGACCGTTACTCGCCGTCGCCGTCGCCGTCGTGGCGGCAAGAACGGCGAGGGCACCGACGACCAGAGTCAGAACAGCGAACAGCCGCTGGTCCGACGCTCCCGCAAGCAGCAGTACATCGACGAGATCACTGATGTGGAGGGCTCCACTCGTCTCGAGGCCAAGAAGCAGCGCCGCCGTGACAACCGCCGTGAGCGCAGCCGCCAGAGCCAGCTCATGGAACAGGACTTCCTCGCACGCCGCGAGAACGTGGACCGCCTGATGGTGGTGCGTGAGAAGGAACATCACACCCAGATTTCCGTGGTGGAAGACAATGTTCTGGTCGAGCATTACGTCTCCGACATTCAGGAAGTACAGACCGTCGGCAACATCTACCTTGGCCGCGTGCAGAACGTGCTGCCCAGCATGGAGGCCGCATTTGTGGACATCGGCCAGGCCCGCAACGGCGTGCTCTACGCCGGCGAGGTCAACTGGGATGCCGCTCGTCTCGAAGGCCAGCCGCGCCGCATCGAGCTGGCGTTCAAGTCCGGCGACCCGGTGCTCGTGCAGGTCACTAAGGACCCGATCGGCCACAAGGGTGCCCGCCTGACCTCTCAGGTCACGCTCGCCGGCCGCTTCCTGGTGCTCGTGCCATCCGGCGGCATGACCGGCGTGAGCCGCAAGCTTTCGGAGCGCGAACGCAGCCGTCTGAAGAACATCGTCTCCAAGATCGCCCCGAAAGACATGGGCGTGATCATCCGTACCGCAGCCGAGGGCGCATCCGAAGACGCCATCGTCAAGGATCTCGAATCACTGGTCCGCCAGTGGGAGCGCATCAACGCCAAGCGCGAGGAATTCTGGCACGGCAAGCGCCCGAAGCTCCTGCAGGGCGAGCCCGACGTGGCCATCCGCGTGGTGCGCGACATCTTCAACGACGACTTCAGCAAGCTCATCGTGGAAGGTGACAAGGTCTACGACCGTATCGAGGAATACCTTGACACCATGGCCCCCGACTTGAAGGACAAGCTGGAGAAGTGGGACCCGGCCGAGCATGAAGGCAAGGACGTGTTCGACAAGTGGTCCATCGACTCCCAGCTGCGTAAGGGCATGGAGCGTCAGGTCTACCTGCCGTCCGGCGGCTCGATTGTCATCGATCGCACCGAAGCCATGACCACCATTGACGTGAACACCGGCCGCTTTATCGGCAAGGGCAAGTCCTTGGAAGAAACGGTGACGCGTTGCAACCTGGAGGCGTCTGAAGAGATCGCCCGCCAGCTGCGCCTGCGCGATATCGGTGGCATGGTGATGATCGACTATGTGGATATGGTCATGCCCGCCAACCGCGATCTGGTGCTGCGCCGCTTGGTCGAATGCTTGGCACGCGACCGCACCAAGCATCAGGTGGCCGAAGTCACCTCGCTCGGTTTGGTGCAGATGACCCGCAAGCGCATCGGCCAGGGTCTGGTCGAGGCGTTCTCCGAGGAATGCCCGACCTGCAAGGGCCGTGGTTTCATCCTGCATGATCAGCCGACCGTTTCGGCCGACTACGACGATCCCTACGCGCTTCGCGGTGGCGACCCGTTCGTCAAAACCAACAAGCACGGTCGCGGCACCGCTCCCGCTCCCGAACCGGCTGGTTCCAGCGCCGACGTCAAAGCCAAACTGGCTCAGATTGCCGCCGCTGCCGTCGCTGCCAACAACACGGCGGAAGAGTGAGCGGAAGAGTAACAGGTGTGTCGTGCTTGACACGCGGGCAAAAATCATTTGATTTAGTCCGCATGGTGGTGTAGATTCGAAACTCGGTGTCTGACCGCAAGCTCGGTGCGTGTTAGGCAAGGTAGCTTTCCAAAACATAAAAGGAACGATAATGTACGCGATTGTGAAGGCCGGTGGCCATCAGGAAAAGGTCGAGGTTGGCGACGTCATCCTCGTGAACCGTCTCGACGCTAAGAAGGGCGATACCGTGGAATTCCCGGTCTCCCTCGTTGTCGATGGTGACAAGGTCACCCTTGCCGCCGCCGATCTGGCCAAGGTGTCCGTCAAGGCTGAGGTTGTGAACGACGAAGCCAAGGGCCCGAAGATTAGCATCCAGAAGTACAAGAACAAGACTGGTGTTGCTCGCCGTAAGGGTCATCGCCAGAAGCTGACTATCGTCAAGATCACGGCGATTGCCTGAGTTATAGAAAGGACCATGAATCATGGCACATAAGAAGGGTGCGTCCAGCTCTCGCAACGGTCGCGATTCTAACCCGCAATACCTCGGCGTGAAGAAGTTCGGCGGCGAAGCCGTCGTGGCCGGCAACATCATCGTTCGCCAGCGTGGCACCAACTTCCACCCGGGCCACAACGTCGGCATGGGCAAGGATCACACGCTGTTCGCCCTCACCGATGGCTCCGTGAAGTTCGGTGTGCGTCGCGACCGCAAGGTTGTCGACGTCATCGCCTGAGCGATATAGCGTCAAGCTTTTTTCAAGCCGCGCCCGTAAGGACGCGGCTTTTTTGTAAGGTAATCAATATGAGTGATTTTGTGGATCGAGTAACCGTCCATGTCAAGGGCGGCGATGGGGGCAACGGTTCGGCCGGCATCCGTCGTGAGAAATACAAGCCGTTGGCCGGCCCGAACGGTGGCAATGGCGGCGACGGTGGTTCCGTGGTGTTCGTGGCCGACCGTAACGCCACCAGCCTGCTCGACTATCGTTTCATGCCGCATCGTGTCGCCGGCAGCGGCACCATGGGTTTGGGCGACAATAAGGACGGCTCCAAGGGCGAGGACCTGATTCTGCCCGTGCCCTGCGGCACCGTCGTCTTTGAGGCGCGCGGCGAACAGGGCAAAGCCAAGCATCCCGGCGCGCAGCTCGCCGACCTGCGCCACGAGGGCGACCGCTGCGTCGTCGCCCAAGGCGGTGCCGGCGGCCTCGGCAACATCGCCCTGGCTAACAAGACCCGCCGCGCCCCCGGCTTCGCCCTGCTCGGCGAACTCGGTGAAGAGCGCGACGTGATTTTGGAATTGAAGTCCATCGCCGACGTGGCGTTGGTCGGTTTCCCCTCGGCCGGAAAGTCGTCCCTGATTGCGGCGATGAGTTCCGCCAAGCCGAAGATCGCCGACTACCCGTTCACCACGCTGGTGCCGAATCTCGGCGTCGTTATCGCCGGCGACTCTCGATACACCATCGCCGACGTGCCGGGCCTGATTCCGGGCGCCTCCGAAGGCAAGGGCCTGGGACTGGAGTTCCTGCGCCACATCGAACGTACCGAAATCATCGCCCATGTGATCGATTGCGCCACGCTTGAACCGGACCGCGACCCGATGTCCGACTACCACGCGCTGGAAAACGAGTTGGCGCTCTACGCCGACAAGCTCGAGCTGCCGTTGGGTGCCATCCCGATTCCCGAACGCCCGCGCATCGTGATTCTGAACAAGATCGATGTGCCCGAGGCCAAGGAATTGGCTGAGTTCGTGCGTCCGGAGTTCGAGAAACTCGGGCTGAAGGTCTTTGAGATCTCCACTGCCTCGCACGAGGGTCTAAAGGAGCTCAACTTCGCGTTGTCTGCGCTGGTGCACGAGATGCGTGAGGAAGTGGCCAACCGCGAGCAGGCCGAAGAGGAGGCTCGCGTGGTCATCAAGCCATTGGAGACCAAGGGCCGCCGTCCGCGTCGTGCTGACGAGGGCGGCAGTGCGCTTGAGTTCACGGTCGAGCGCCGCGAACTCGGCAATGGCGAAGTGTTCTTCGAGGTGCGTGGCGTCAAGCCGGAGCGCTGGGTCATGCAGACCAACTTCGACAACGACGAGGCCGTGGGCTACCTGGCTGACCGCTTGGCCAAGCTGGGCGTGGAGGACGAGCTGCGCCGCAAGGGTGCTCACCCCGGCGACGAAGTGCGCATCGGTCGTGGTGCCCGTATGGTCGAATTCGATTGGGATCCGACCATCTCCGCTGGTGCCGAAATGCTCGACGGCTCCAACCTCGGTGCCCGAGGCAAGGATCTGCGTCTCGAAGAGCTGGACCAGCGCACGCACCGCCGCTCCAACGCCGAACGTCGTGCCCAATACCACGAGATGATGGACGCCCGTGCCGCCGTGCGCGACGCGATGATGGCCGAACGCAAGGCCGGCCACTGGGCCGACCCGACCGTTGACGACGATCGCCATGACGAAACCAGCCTGTTCGGCCACGGTGAGTCCAGCGAAGATGGTGAAACCGAGGAATAAATGAGCACTCCGAGTCAGGCCGAGGTGCGGCGCATGATCGCCGCAGCCGGAACCATTGTCGTGAAAGTCGGCTCCAGCTCGCTGACCCAGCCGAGCGGTCACCTCGACCCGGACAAGCTCGACGCGTTGGCCGCGGCCTTGGCTCAGGTCCGATTGATGGGCGGACGTGTGGTGCTGGTCTCGTCCGGTGCTATCGCCGCCGGTTTCGGGCCTCTGGGCTTTGACTCGCGGCCGGTGGACGTGGCCACTCAGCAGGCCACCGCAGCCGTCGGCCAAGGGCTACTGATGGCCCGCTACGAGACTGCGTTCGGTCGATTCGGTATTCGCGTCGGCCAGATTCTGATCACTGCCGAAGATACGATTCGTGCCACCCAGTACCGCAATGTGGAACGCACGCTGGACCGTCTGCTTGACCTCGGCGTGGTGCCGATCATCAACGAAAACGATTCGTTGGCCTCGAACGAGATTCGCTTCGGCGACAACGATCGACTCTCCGCGTTGGTGGCCAACCTGGTGCGGGCCGAAGCCTTGGTGCTACTGACCGACGTGGACGCGCTGTACACTGCGCCGCCCTCGCAGCCCGGCTCCCGCCGTGTGGAATATGTGCCCAACGTGATTGATGCGCTGGGCGACATCCAAGTCTCCGGCTCCGGCTCCAAGGTCGGCACCGGCGGCATGGTCACCAAACTCGAGGCCGCGCGCGTGGCGGCCGTCTCGGGCATCCCCACGGTACTCACCTGCGCCTCGAACGCGGGCCCTGCGATGATGGGCGATCCGGTGGGCACCGTGTTCGCACCGGTTAAGGCCCGCGGCTCCTCACGCCGTCTGTGGATCGGCTTCGCCGCCGACCCGCGCGGCACGATTGTGGTCGATGCGGGTGCCGGCCAGGCGATTCGCGGCGGGCGTGCCTCGCTGCTGGCGGCCGGCGCGCTCGAAGTACATGGCGATTTTTCCGCCGGCGATCCGGTCTGGATCGATGCCGAAAGCGGTGAACACCTGGCCCGAGGCCTCGCCGGCTTCGATTCCGAAGAAATTCCGCAGATGCTCGGGCGTAACACCGCCCAACTCAAGCGTTTCCTCGGCCCCCAGTACGCCCACCCACTGGTTCATCGCGACAATCTCGTGCTCGTGTGACTGATGGAATCTGTCACACGACAGATTCCATCACCATAGTGCGGCTCTGGCGATTTTTCGTGCTGTAGGTTTAGCATGGGAGCCATGACTATGGCGCAATGGCAGACTCTTTCCGACCGTATCAACACTGTGGCACCGAGCGCTACGCTCGCCGTCGATTCCAAGGCCAAGGCCATGAAGGCCGCCGGACTTGACGTTGTCGGCTTCGGCGCAGGTGAACCGAATTTCCCGACCCCCGCAAACGTGGTCAAGGCTGCGGCAGATGCCTGCCTTGACCCGAAGAATTACAAGTACACGCCTACGCCGGGCCTGCCCGAGCTGCGCGAAGCGATTGCGGCTAAGATGCTGCGCGATTCCGGCTATGAGGTCAATGCCGATCAGGTCGTGGTGACCAACGGCGGCAAGCAGGCCGTGTATGAATCCTTCCAGATCTTGCTCAACGATGGCGATGAGGTCATCATTCCCGCTCCGTACTGGACCAGCTACCCCGAGGCTGTGAAGCTTGCCGGTGGTGTGCCGGTCGAAGTATTCGCCGGTGCCGACGTGAACTTCGAGCCCTCGCTTGAGGCGCTGGAAGCGGCCCGTACCGAGCATACGAAGGCAATCATCGTCAACTCCCCGAACAACCCGACCGGAGCCGTCTGGAAGCCGGAAACCGTGGAAGCGATCGGTCGTTGGGCCGTCGAGCACCACATTTGGGTTATCTCCGACGAGATCTACGAGCACCTGAACTATGACGATGCGCACACCACCTACATCGGTGCCGCCGTGCCGGAATGCCGCGGGCAGTTGCTGGTGCTGAACGGCGTGGCCAAGACCTATGCGATGCCGGGCTGGCGTGTCGGCTGGATGGTCGCTCCGCTTGAGGTGGCCAAGGCCGCCGCCAAGCTGCAGGGTCATATGACCTCCAATGTGGCCAACATCTCCCAGCGTGCTGCTTTGGCTGCTGTGGCCGGCCCGCTGGATGAGGTGCACGAGATGCGTAAGGCCTTCGACGCGCGCCGCCGTGCGATTGTGACCGCCTTGAACGATATCGAGGGCGTCAACTGCCCGACTCCGACCGGCGCGTTCTACGCTTTTGCGGACATCACCGCTTTGCTTGGCAAGCCGCTGGGTCCCAAGGGCACAGTGTCCGATACGTCCGCTGACTTTGCCGCCGCACTGTTGGATGAGGCCCACGTGGCCGCCGTCCCCGGCGAGGCCTTTGGTGCTCCCGGTTACCTGCGTTTCTCCTACGCACTGGCTGACGAAGACCTAGCCGAAGGCATGCGTCGATTCAAGGAATGGGCTAACTGAGAAGAGTCGCGTGCCACGCGCGCGACACGCGATTTGCGATAATCCACCGGAGCCGTTACTATAACGACTTGGCGGTTTCGCCGTGGCGAAGCGTTCTCTACGGAACGCATGCCGAGGTGGATTTTCACCTAGGGAAGTGGCGCAATTGGTAGCGCAACGGTCTCCAAAACCGTAGGTTGTGGGTTCGAGTCCCGCCTTCCCTGCCAAGTTTCTAATAATCAAGCAGCTGACGCGAGGTACGGAATGGCTAAGACGAGCAAGAGTGAAAAGGCAGTCAAGCCGAATGTCTTCATGCGTATCGGTCTGTTCATCAAGCAGATCATCGACGAGCTTCGCAAGGTCGTGACCCCTACCGCCAAGGAACTGTTCTTCTGGTCTCTGGCCGTATTCATCTTCGTGCTGCTGCTGATGGCCCTCGTGACTGGCATGGACTTCGGTCTAGGCAAGGCCACGCTGTGGGTGTTCGGCTGATCCGCACAACCTAAGGTGAATAACAACGCATGAGTGATGAACTGAATCTCGAGAACCTCGACGCCGTCCCGGCTGAGGAGCCTGTTGTCGAGGCTTCCGAAGCTGCTGCCGATGAGGCAGCTGCCCCGGTCGAACCGGTCGCTGACCTTTCCGCAGAATCTGACGCATCCGTCGACAATGCAGATGTTGAGTCCGACGCTCCGGCGGCGACTGAATCCGCTCCCGTTGCTTCCACTCAGACCGAGACCGTTTCTCTGGATGAGGACGAGGAAGAAGTCAACGAATCCGAGCAGGCCGAGGAGACCGATGCCGGTCAGCAGGCCGTTGACGAATTCTCCAAGTCCCTGCGTTCCCTTGATGGCAAGTGGTACGTGCTGCACACCTACTCCGGCTACGAGAAGCGCGTGAAGACCAACATCGAGTCCCGCGTCGCCTCCTTCGGCATGGAAGACCAGATCTTCCAGGTCGAGGTGCCGATGGAAGAAGTCGAGAAGCACACCGAGAAGGGCAAGAAGGTCATCACCCGCGTGCGTGTTCCTGGCTACGTGCTGATTCGTATGTGGCCGGATGAGAACGCCCGCCGTATCGTTCGTGAGACCGAAGGCGTGACCGGCTTCGTTGGCCCGACCAAGGATCCGGCGCCGCTCTCCCGCAAGGAAGTCGTGGCGATGATGGCTCCGATGATTGCTTCCGAGGCACTCAAGGCCGCCGGCGACAAGCCCGCCGCCGCCAAGAAGCGCAGGGTCGAGGTCTCCTACGCCGTTGGCGATCAGGTCACCGTCACCGATGGGCCTTTCGCCACCATGGCCGCCGTTGTTTCCGACGTGGAGCCCACCACTCAGAAGCTCACCGTGCTCGTGTCCATCTTCGGCCGTGATACGCCGGTGGAGCTTGGCTTCCACCAGGTTCAGAAGCTAGATTAACTCCCAAACTTTGCAGAGCCCGACCATCGTGGTCGGGCTTTTTGTGTTGTCCGGGTGGATTTGCATAATAGGAAAGCTTGTGTCTGGAGAGGAGACTCGCTAGCACAGCACAGCAATATAAGTTGCGGGAGGAGACCGACCACAGGCCGATTGCCTACAGCATGCACGGATAAATAATGAGTCAAGACCGAGCATGATGGCAGACAGCCGAACCTGAGGACGGCGACCATTCGAACCGCGTTATAGAAAGAAGAACCATAATATGGCTCCCAAGAAGAAAGTCTCGGCGCTGATTAAGCTCCAGATCCAGGCTGGCAAGGCCAACCCGGCCCCGCCGCTGGGCCCGGCTCTGGGTTCGCATGGCGTGAACATCATGGACTTCTGCAAGGCATACAATGCCCAGACGCAGGACAAGATGGGTCAGGTCATCCCTGTCGAGATCACCGTTTACGAAGATCGTTCCTTCACCTTCGTGCTCAAGACCCCGCCGGCTGCAGCTCTGCTGAAGAAGGCCGCTGGCGTTGAGAAGGGCACCGAGAACCCGCTGACCCACAAGGTCGGCTCTGTCACCAAGGCGCAGGTTCGCGAAATCGCCGAGATCAAGATGGAAGATCTGTCTGCTCGCGATATCGAGGCCGGCATGAAGATCATCGAGGGCACCGCTCGCTCGATGGGCATCACGGTTACGGACTGATAAGGAGAAGGACAGATGGTAAAGCGTTCCAAGAAGTACCGCGAAGCCGCTGAGCGCGTCGATCGCAACAACCTCTACACCGCCAACGAGGCCATCGCTCTGCTCAAGAGCATGCCCTCCTACAACTTCGACCAGACCGTCGAGGCTGTGTTCCGTCTGAGCGTTGACCCGCGTAAGGCCGACCAGCTCGTGCGTGGTACCGTCAACCTGCCTCACGGCACTGGTAAGACCGCCAAGGTCCTCGTGTTCGCCCGTGGCCCGAAGGCTACCGAGGCTACCGAGGCTGGCGCCGACATCGTCGGTGATGACGACCTGATTGCAAAGGTTCAGGGCGGCTTCCTCGACTTCGACGCCGTGGTTGCTACTCCGGACATGATGGGCAAGGTCGGCCGTCTGGGCCGTGTGCTCGGTCCGCGTGGCCTGATGCCGAACCCCAAGACCGGCACCGTGACCATGGATGTCACCAAGGCTGTCAAGGACATCAAGGGCGGCAAGATCGAGTTCCGTGTCGACAAGAACGGCAACCTGAGCTTCCTCATCGGCAAGATGAGCTTCGATGAGTCCGCTCTGGACGAGAACTTCAAGGCTGTGGCCGACGAAGTCAAGCGTCTGAAGCCGTCCACCGTGAAGGGCCGTTACCTGACCAAGGCAACCATCACCTCCACGATGAACCCGGGCGTTCCGGTTGACCCGAACACCCTGGCCTGAAGCTAGCGAGCTTCAATAGCTACTGAAAGGGACTTCCCGTAAAGGGAAGTCCCTTTTTGCATATGCGATGACCGGTTGCGAGAAGGTGAACCTGGATGGTCACGCAATCGAATTCTTGCGACACGCCGTTGAACACATGAATTTGTTACGCATCGGCAATGCAAAACGGATTATTCTGATATCAGAACAGCGCAAATAGGCTGTTTGCGACACGCCGAGGGAACCGTGTGATTGCAACGATTCCTTGGGTTTTTGTGCGCCTTGATTTGCGTGAATCCGGACATGCGTGTAAGTTATTCACCTGTTGCCGCTCAGCGCGGCGGGTTCCTTCCTCTGGTTGGTTTCCCGTCTGGCTGGTGTGGTGGTGGTTTGAGAACTCAAGAGCGTGTTTGTACTACTTCTTTATAGTCAATGATTGCCAGTTCATTCCTCGCCTGATTGCCTGTCGTGGTGGTTGGGTACCCGGGAGGGTTTGATGAGGGGTGAGGTTTTTTGAGGGCGTCCTTCCTTAAGGACGTGCTCGTCAATTTTTGTTTTGAGAGTCATCTATTCGGATGCTTTTCATGAAGTTTTTTTGTGGAGGGTTCGATTCTGGCTCAGGATGAACGCTGGCGGCGTGCTTAACACATGCAAGTCGAACGGGATCCATCAGGCTTTGCTTGGTGGTGAGAGTGGCGAACGGGTGAGTAATGCGTGACCGACCTGCCCCATACACCGGAATAGCTCCTGGAAACGGGTGGTAATGCCGGATGCTCCAGTTGATCGCATGGTCTTCTGGGAAAGCTTTCGCGGTATGGGATGGGGTCGCGTCCTATCAGCTTGACGGCGGGGTAACGGCCCACCGTGGCTTCGACGGGTAGCCGGCCTGAGAGGGCGACCGGCCACATTGGGACTGAGATACGGCCCAGACTCCTACGGGAGGCAGCAGTGGGGAATATTGCACAATGGGCGCAAGCCTGATGCAGCGACGCCGCGTGAGGGATGGAGGCCTTCGGGTTGTAAACCTCTTTTATCGGGGAGCAAGCGAGAGTGAGTTTACCCGTTGAATAAGCACCGGCTAACTACGTGCCAGCAGCCGCGGTAATACGTAGGGTGCAAGCGTTATCCGGAATTATTGGGCGTAAAGGGCTCGTAGGCGGTTCGTCGCGTCCGGTGTGAAAGTCCATCGCTTAACGGTGGATCCGCGCCGGGTACGGGCGGGCTTGAGTGCGGTAGGGGAGACTGGAATTCCCGGTGTAACGGTGGAATGTGTAGATATCGGGAAGAACACCAATGGCGAAGGCAGGTCTCTGGGCCGTTACTGACGCTGAGGAGCGAAAGCGTGGGGAGCGAACAGGATTAGATACCCTGGTAGTCCACGCCGTAAACGGTGGATGCTGGATGTGGGGCCCGTTCCACGGGTTCCGTGTCGGAGCTAACGCGTTAAGCATCCCGCCTGGGGAGTACGGCCGCAAGGCTAAAACTCAAAGAAATTGACGGGGGCCCGCACAAGCGGCGGAGCATGCGGATTAATTCGATGCAACGCGAAGAACCTTACCTGGGCTTGACATGTTCCCGACGGTCGTAGAGATACGGCTTCCCTTCGGGGCGGGTTCACAGGTGGTGCATGGTCGTCGTCAGCTCGTGTCGTGAGATGTTGGGTTAAGTCCCGCAACGAGCGCAACCCTCGCCCCGTGTTGCCAGCGGATTATGCCGGGAACTCACGGGGGACCGCCGGGGTTAACTCGGAGGAAGGTGGGGATGACGTCAGATCATCATGCCCCTTACGTCCAGGGCTTCACGCATGCTACAATGGCCGGTACAACGGGATGCGACGCGGCGACGCGGAGCGGATCCCTGAAAACCGGTCTCAGTTCGGATCGCAGTCTGCAACTCGACTGCGTGAAGGCGGAGTCGCTAGTAATCGCGAATCAGCAACGTCGCGGTGAATGCGTTCCCGGGCCTTGTACACACCGCCCGTCAAGTCATGAAAGTGGGCAGCACCCGAAGCCGGTGGCCTAACCCCTTGTGGGATGGAGCCGTCTAAGGTGAGGCTCGTGATTGGGACTAAGTCGTAACAAGGTAGCCGTACCGGAAGGTGCGGCTGGATCACCTCCTTTCTACGGAGAATTCAGTCGGATGTTCGTCCGACGGTGTGCGCCCCGCGCGTCGCATGGTGCGATGGCGGCGGGGTTGCTGGTGTGGAAGACGTCGTTGGCTTTGCCCTGCCGGTCGTGCGGTGGGTGCCGGGGTGGTATGGATGCGCTTTTGGGCTCCCGGATCGCCACCCCAGGCTTTTTGCCTGGCGCGATTCGATGCCCGTCGTGCCTGGGGGCCGGCCGTGTGCCGGCGCGATGGCGTGGCGGTGCGTGGTGGCTTGAGAACTGGATAGTGGACGCGAGCAAAACAAGAGTTTTTGAATCTTTGTTTTGCTGTTGATTTCGAATCGAACTCTATTGTTCGTTTCGATCGTTTTGTGATCATTTTTAGTGTGATGATTTGTCGTCTGGGAATTTGCTAGAGGAATCTTGCGGCCATGCACTTTCGTGGTGTGTGTTGCTTGCAAGGGCGTATGGTGGATGCCTTGGCAGACAGGACCGATGAAGGACGTTTGAGGCTGCGATATGCCTCGGGGAGCCGCCAACAGGGCTTTGATCCGAGGATTTCCGAATGGGGGAACCCACCGACCGTCATGGGTCGGTACCGGCTTCGGCCGGGGGGTACGCAGGGAAGTGAAACATCTCAGTACCTGCAGGAAAGGATATTCCGTGAGTAGTGGCGAGCGAAAGCGGATGATGGCCAAACCTTGCGCGTGTGATACCCGTCGGGGGTTGCGCGCGGGGTGTTGCGGGATCGCGTGCGCCGGCTCCGACGGGCCGGCCGGCAGTTGCAGAAAACCATGTGTCAGGGGAACCGGGTTGAATACCGGGCCGCAGAGGGTGAGGGCCCCGTACCTGAACGCGCATGGTCTGCCGATCGCGTCTCCCAAGTAGCACGGGTCCCGTGGAACCCCGTGCGAATCCGCCCAGACCGTTGGGTAAGCCTGAATATTCCTGTCTGACCGATAGCGAACGAGTACCGTGAGGGAAAGGTGAAAAGTACCCCGGGAGGGGAGTGAAACAGTCTCTGAAACCGTGCGCCTACAATCCGTCGGAGCCCTTTTGTGGGGTGACGGCGTGCCTATCGAAAAATGAGTCTGCGAGTCAGTGGCATGTGGCGAGCATAACCCGTGTGGGGTATGCGTAGCGAAGGCGAGTCTTAAAAGGCGTTTGAGTCGCGTGTCCTGGACCCGAAGCGGGATGATCTAGCCCTGAGCAGGTTGAAGCGCGGGTAAGACCGCGTGGAGGACCGAACCCACCTGGGTTGAAAACCGGGGGGATGACTTGGGGCTAGGGGTGAAAGGCCAATCAAATTCCGTGATAGCTGGTTCTCTCCGAAATGCATTTGGGTGCAGCGTCGGGTCATTACGTCCCGGGGGTAGAGCTACTGGATGCTTGCGGGCCCGTATCGGGTACCAACAGCAACCAAACTCCGAATACCGGTGACGCGTATCCCGGCAGTGAGTCGGCGGGGGATAAGCTTCGTCGTCGAAAGGGAAACAGCCCAGACCGTCGTCTAAGGTCCCGAAGCGTGTGCTAAGTGGGAAAGGATGTGGAGTCGCATAGACAGCCAGGAGGTTGGCTCAGAAGCAGCCACCCTTGAAAGAGTGCGTAACAGCTCACTGGTCTAGTGGTTCCGCGCCGACAATGTAGCGGGGCTCAAGCACACCACCGAAGACGCGGCAGTATTTTGTACTGGGTAGGAGAGCGTCCCATGAGGGGCGAAGCGGCCGTGTGAACGCGCCGTGGACTTCATGGGAGTGAGAATGCAGACATGAGTAGCGAGAGACGGGTGAAGATCCCGTCCGCTGGATGACCAAGGGTTCCAGGGCCACGTTCATCGTCCCTGGGTGAGTCGGGTCCTAAGGCGAGGCCGACAGGCGTAGTCGAATGGATGAACGGGTCGATATTCCCGTACCGGCTTTCAGCCGCCAAAACCGAGGCTTGGAGTACTAACCTCCGGGTCCGGGCTTACTGCTCCTTCGGGGGCGGGATGCCCTGGCCTGTTGGGACCGATCCTTGTAGTAGGTCAGCGCAGGAGTGACGCAGAAGGGTAGCCGGCCGCGGAGGTGGTCTTCCGTGGTCAAGCACGCAGGGCGTGGGACAGGCAAATCCGTCCCGCATGGGTCCGAGGTGCGATGATGGGGGCCTTATGGCCCGATATCCGGTGATCCCGGCTGCCGAGAAAAGCTTCGGCGTCAGGCTCGAAGCCGCCCGTACCCCAAACCGACACTGGTGGTCAGGTAGAGAATACCAAAGCGATCGAGCGAATCCTGGTCAAGGAACTCGGCAAATCACTCCCGTTCCTTCGGTTTAAGGGAGACCCCCGATGGTGAACCGCCTCGCGCGGGGAGCTTTTGGGGGTGGCACAGACCAGGGGGTAGCGACTGTTTACCAAAAACACAGGTGCATGCGAAGGCGCAAGCCGCTGTATATGCACTGACGCCTGCCCGGTGCCGGAAGGTTAAGAGGATCCGTCAGGCTTCGGCCGAAGCGGTGAATTCAAGCCCCGGTAAACGGCGGTGGTAACTATAACCATCCTAAGGTAGCGAAATTCCTTGTCGGGTAAGTTCCGACCTGCACGAATGGCGTAACGACTTCCCCACTGTCTCGACCAGGAGCTCGGCGAAATTGCAGTACGAGTAAAGATGCTCGTTAAGCGCAGAAGGACGAAAAGACCCCGGGACCTTTACTATACCTTGGTATTGGCATTCGGTGTGGATTGTGTAGCATAGGCGGGAGGCCGAGAGGCGCGGTCGCCAGATCGCGCGGAGCCGTAAGGTGAAATACCGCTCTGTTCGCATTGGATGTCTAACCTCGAACAGTCATCCTGTTCAGGGACAGTGCCTGGCGGGTAGTTTAACTGGGGCGGTTGCCTCCCAAAGAGTAACGGAGGCGCCCAAAGGTCCGCTCAGCCCGGTTGGCAATCGGGTGGCGAGTGCAAGTGCACAAGCGGGCTTGACTGCGAGGACGACGGTCCGAGCAGGGACGAAAGTCGGGACTAGTGATCCGGTGCCGGTGTACGGACGCGGCATCGCTCAACGGATAAAAGGTACCCCGGGGATAACAGGCTGATCATTCCCAAGAGTCCATATCGACGGGATGGTTTGGCACCTCGATGTCGGCTCGTCGCATCCTGGGGCTGGAGCAGGTCCCAAGGGTTCGGCTGTTCGCCGATTAAAGCGGCACGCGAGCTGGGTTCAGAACGTCGTGAGACAGTTTGGTCTCTATCCTCTGCGCTCGTTGGAATGCTGAGGAGGCCTGCCCATAGTACGAGAGGACCTGGGTGGACGAACCTCTGGTATGCCGGTTGTCACGCCAGTGGCACGGCCGGTTGGCTACGTTCGGAAGGGATAACCGCTGAAAGCATCTAAGCGGGAAGCCTGCTCCAAGATAAGCATTCCGTGGAACCTTCGAGTTCCTGTAGTCCCCATGCAGAACACGTGGTCGATAGGCCGGACGTGGAAGCCCCGCGAGGGGTGGAGCCGACCGGTACTAACGGACGAAAGGCAACACCAACATTCCAACCCCTGGCGGTTGGACCGCATCTTCCTCCTGCAAACGACACCAGACGGCAATGAGCATTGTCTGGCCACAAGACGAAACATCGACATATCCGCGTCCGCTGTCCGGTTCCCAGGCCGCCACAGGCCGGCAGACCCCAGCGTCTGACCGTATAAGAGAAGATTTGCGGCGGCCATGGCCCAGGTGAGACGCCCGGTCCCATTCCGAACCCGGAAGCTAAGGCCTGGCACGGCGATGGTACTGCACCCGACAGGGTGTGGGAGAGTAGCACGCCGCCGCACCACACGTACAGGAAGCCCCTCGGAGCACACGCCCCAAGGGGCTTTCCCCATATCAGGACACCCGCGCGTCGGGGTGTTTCTCGCGTCCTTGGGCCTTAGCGTCTCGGATCTCCCCCGGTCCGCCGCGCGGACGGCTCCCCCTCAAAGAGGGGAGCCAGAAACCTCTTGGGCCCCGACGGGATACTCCTGCCGGGGCCCAGTGCGTTTTGGGCGGCAACCCGCTGAATACCCGGTAAGATGGCTGAGGTATCAACATACAGGCCAGGAGGTGACGCGCATGGTGGCGCCAAGCCGTGATGACCGTAGCGTAGATGCATTGGTGAAATCCAAGGCAGTACTTGATGTATTGGCGGAACTGGGACCAAGCACTGCAAAAACCATAAGCGAACGTACTGGTGAACCCGTAAGCTCAACGTATCGTTTGCTGGATAATCTCGCCGCAGTCGGTTGGGTGGAACGCGGCATCAATCGTGGCGAGTATCGGCTTGGCATCGATTGCGTACGTATCGGCGGCCAAATCGAAAGCAGACTGGACATTCAGCAGATCGCTCGCCGTACCTTCCGCGCCCATCGCGGCCAGTTCGGCATCTGGGGTCTGTTCGTTCGGAGGCGATTGCGCACGGTGTGCATCGAGACACGCACCCGTGAGGCATTGCAAAGCTATGCACAGCTGGTGGGCAATAGCTTGCCTCTGAGCATGAGCGCTCCCTCTCATGTACTGACGGCCTGGCTTCCCCCGGCTCGCTACGAGCAGCTGTTGGAACACTATGCCTATAACAACGAGCTCGGCGGCACATTCTCCACGATGCGTGCCACAGCAATGGGACAGGCTCGTCATATACGCGAATGCGGCTTCACCTATGACGTCGGCCAGACCATGGCCGGCTCCGTGACTATCAGCGTACCGGTATTCAATCACGCCGGAGAGATTCAAGCGGCAATCGCCCTGAGTAGCCTTTCCCGCTCCTTGGAACCTGAGCTGGCCTGTCTGGTAGATGGGAAACCGGCAACGGCATCGGCTCAAGACATGGTGCAATTGGTGCAGACTGCCGGCCGCGAGGTGTCGCGAGGCCTTGGATACAGTGGTGATTATCTTGGCCTGAACAGTTGAATACGATGAGTCAGGGATAAGTCAGGGGGGGAAGGAACGTCGGCGATGGCGGAAGACAAACGTGAACCGACCCGCGCTTTAGACAAGGCGAGTCGTGTGATGGACGCATTGGCGGCGGAGAATGGCCTGTCTCCGGCAGATATCGCCGACGCCTGTGATATCCCGCGATCCTCCGTATACCGCGTGCTGGATGGACTGGTCGATGTGGGGTGGGCCGTAACGGATACGGATGGCAACTACTCATTATCACTGGACTGGCTGCGATTGGCTGATGCCGCTCGCACGTCTCGTACCGAATGGCAGCCTGCGATTGCGGTCATGCATGCCATCACCGCGCAAACCGGCATGACCTCATTCCTCAGTGTGGTCTCCGGCACTGAATTGGTATGCGTGGAATGCGCGCAAGGTCATGCCATCGATTCGCTGATCCTGCGCCCGGGCCGCGTGCTGCCTCTGCATGCTGGCGCGGCCGGCCGCGTGGCCTTGGCGTATTTCGAGGATGCCGATGCCGAACGCTATCTTGCAGGAGCGCCGTTCCCGGCATATAACGAGAACACGCTGGTCAGTGTGGAACAGTTGCGCGAGGATATTCGCTTGACTCGCGAACGTGGATATGCACTGTCGGATGAGGATGTGACGTTGGGTGTCGGTGCCGTTGGTGTACCGATTGTGGACAACGAGTCCGGTCGCGTGATCGCCAGCCTGTCCGCCGGTGGATTCGTGGACGAAGTGTTAGCCACTCAAGAATCCTTGGCCGCGTTACTGCACGATGGCGTACACGAGATTCAGGCAGCCTGATTCGGCCCGCTAGGCTGTCGGGCTGGACGGTTATGCCCGGTCAGCTATGGCCTTTGCCGGCTACGGTTCTGCTGGTTATGCTTCTGCCCGACTACGCTGCGGTCCGCTGCGCTTCGGCCACACGACCCAGCGCGATGGCGGTGATCAGCACGTACGCCTCGCGCGGGTCGGTGGCATCCCAGCCGGTGGATTCGGCGGCGCGCTTCAAACGGTAGCGGATCGTATTGGGATGTACGTTGAGCTCCTTGGCCGTGGTCTCGAGCGAACCGCCGAACTTCAGGAATGTGGAGACGGTGAGCAGCGTCGGATCATCCGGGCCTGCTGCTGCCAGGCTTCCGTAGACCACGCGGACCAGTTCGTCACGGGCGTCCGCGTCGCCGATCAACGCACGTTCGGGCAGGGCGTCGTCGGTGCGTAACGGGCGCGGCGATGGCTGCACGGTGGCGGCCAGAGCCGGCGCGGCCTGAAGACAGTAAAGCGTGGCCTGAATCGAACGCATCGCGCCATCGGCACCGGTACGCTGCGGACCCAAGGCGATTGGCCGATCGGCGGCGAACGACGGGTCGATGGTATTGCAGATGATTTCCGGCGTGGCCGCACCGACCGGACGAATCAACGCCACTACGGCGGTGCTGTTGCCGATCGGGCGCTTGGCGGTCAGACACACACCGCCGAAATCGGCTACGATTTTCTCGATTTCCTTGGCCGTACGTGCGGCGGACCGGGCAGGGTATCCGGCGATGGCGTAACAATCGAAGTCATGCTCGAAGCCGAGGATGGTGAACAGGGACTCCACTCGTTCGTCGGCCAGATGATTGAACAGGCACTCGAACAGCACGGTGCGTACGCGGTTGGTCGCGGCGATGCCGGGTGCGGACGAATCGGCAACGTCGGCAGCAAGAAGTTCGAGAAAATCTGACATAGTCACTAGTGTAGCGTCGCTGATTGGCGTTGCCTTTCAGCCAAAGACTCTCGCCAATACGTCAGCACCACGAATCCGAATACAAACGCAACCGGCAACATGTGCCGCTCGAAATTATTGGCCGGCGCGGTGATCATCACGCCCATCAGCAGTAGCAGCGGAATATGGGTCATGAGGGTGAGCCAACGTCGGCGAATCACCTCGGCCGCGCCGATCAGCAATGTCATCACCACGTAGAAATTGCCGTGCGCAGGCCAGCCGAGTACGGGAATACCGCCCCATACGCGAGTGAAGCCGGCGATGTGCTCACGCCAGTCATGGTTGTAATCCTTGATCCATGTGGAGTTTTTCTGCACGTAATCGCTGGTCACGTAATAATCCATCGATACGTACGGCTGATCGTTCACATTGAAGTATCCGAAGCATTTGGCCAGCAACGCATCCAGCGCGATGATTGGATTGTCCTTGACGATTTCGAACCATGCCTTGTTGAAATTGGTCATATCCTCGGGCGTCACCGTGCGCCACTTGTAGCTGACCTTCTTGGCCTGAATGCCGGAGGATTTCACCGGGTCGGCGTCCTGCTGGGAGTAAGCGTCGGCCATCTGATCGAGATTGAAGACGGGCGCGAGGTTCTTTTTGGCTTCGTCTGAAATGCCGTCCGGATTGCGCTGGGCCACGCGGGCGATCATTTGCAGCTGTACGCCGCGGCTTTCGATTGGGTCGCCGCCGATGATCGCGCCAGAGGAGATGGCGAAGGAGATGCCGCCGTGAATCAGTACGGTGGGGATGAGCAGCGCCACGACGTAAGTCGCCCAGCGCTTGCGGTCGGCGATCAGAGCCAGCACGATTTGTAGGGCGATGATGTACCACGCATATTTCGCGGAAATCAGCATCACCGACGTGGCCAGGATGAAGGCGATGAAGCTGTGGCACGGCAAGTGGACGGGCGTGGCGATGGCAGGGGTCTGAGGATGTTTGCGGGTGCCGGCGGGGTGCCAGGTCTGGACGAGTTCATACCAGACGCTGAACCACCAGACGAACGAGAACGCGAACAGCGGCGATTTGGTGATGGAGATAGTGGAAAACACGGCCAGCGGGCAGACCATGAAGAACAGCAGAATCAGGAATCTGGCCAATCCTCCGGCCTGTGGGGGAACGGCGGAATCCGTTGCCGTTTTTCCTATCCAAGGCCGGTTCAGGAATCGATTGGCGGCGGCAGCGCAGCAGAACACGGCGAACAGCGTCTGCAGGGCAGCCAACGTCACGATACCGGCATCGTTTGAGCCGGTCAGATGCCTCGCAAACGTGACCATCGCGCCATAGAACACAGTGAGTACCACATTGTGCTGGTCGGTCAGATACGTGGGATCGGACGGCCACATGTAGTGCGCAGTGGGGTAGATGTCCATCGGCACGAAGGAGAAGAAGCCGATATAGGGCTGTTTCAGGCCGGTCCACTGGTTCCAGGCCCAGCTGAATTCACGGATCTGTGAGCGGAGGTCCGCACCGAATGCGGCCAGCAGAGTGGTCGGCACCCAGAGCCAGCCGACAAAAAACACCAGCATAAGCTTCCAGAACCGGTTCGTGCCGCGTGTGATCCAGCGGTCCAGAACAGTGACGGTGGACGTGACGATAGCGCGAACGGTACGACGGGTCTTGGCTGGTTGGCTGGCCTGCTGATCGGCGGCGGGCCGTGATGTTTCGCTATTCCGCTGATGTTGACGTAGTCGCTCGCCGATAGCCCTCGGCAGTATGCGCTGGCCTGCTGCGAATCGCACCATCAGCGTGATGATTCCGAGATATATCAGGAATGACACGACGAATATTGCGGTATTGGCCCAGTTCCAATGGGCGAGGGTGCCGTTCTCCTCGTCCCAGTACAGCGGGCCGACCGCCGTGCACAGTGCAAGCCACAGGCCGGCCAGCACGGCCAGTGTCCAGCGCGCGGCAGCGCCCGCGCGCGCAAGATGCGGGTGGGACTGGCGGCTGGATACGGCGGCAAGCTTCGCGGTGGCTGGTGACGTCATGACAATATATGGTAGCCGCACAGGTCAACGGTTGATATTCGATGTCTGCCGGGCATCGCCGTTGTTCGCAAGCCAATATGACGGCCGGGTGCATGCGTGGGGTCGGCGAATGCGGAATTTCCGAAGTTGTGAACGTTAACATGGGCTATGTGGGTGAAAATAGTTGATTTTGCGCGCTTTTCCATGGAATAACGCGGGCATATCGCGCCAAAATCGAGGTAACGTAGTGCCCATGATGATTGCGTTGAAAGCTGCAACGCCGCAGCTACCCAGAACTACAGCCGTCGCAGATCATGTGGTCGCCGTGGACGAAACCGATTCGACCAACGCGCTGGCCGTACAGATGATTGGCGACGGGTCGTTGACGTTGCCCGACCACCAGGATGGCGAACTGGCGGTGGCCGTGGTGGCCGCCGACCGGCAGACCGCCGGCCGTGGGCGCAATGGTCACAAGTGGGTCAGTCAGCCCGGCCGTTGCTCGACGATGTCCTATGCCGTGCGCATTCCGCGCGCGATCGCCACCGACGAATCCGTCAATGGCTGGCTGCAGATGATCGCCGGACTGGTCACGCTGGACGCCCTGAACGGCATGATCGAGGAATACGGTGCCGCGCCGAACCAGCCGGACTGCTCGCTGGAACTCAAATGGCCGAACGACGTGTTCTGCCACGGGCTCAAGCTGGGCGGGCTGCTCTCGGAACTGGTGATTCCGCCGTCGTCCGGTACCGGTACTGATGCTGATGCCGATGACGACGTCGTCATCGTGTTCGGCGTCGGCCTGAACCTGGCCTTGGGCGCCTGTCGGCTGCCCACGCCGCAATCGACCTCGCTGCAGCTGCATGTCTCCGGGCTGCCGTCGTTCGGCGAGATGCGCGATGCGGTGGCCGAACGTCAGGTCGAGGGCTTCCGCGAGCGGTTGGTGAAGTTCATCGCCGACCCGAAGGGCCAGGCCGAGTCGTTGCGCGAGGAGGTGAAGGCGGTGTGCTGGGCGCGCGGCCGTCAGGTCGAGGCGCACTTCACGGACGGCACCACGCTGACCGGCGAAGCCATCGGCCTCAACGAAGACGCCTCACTGATCCTGAGAACACAAGACGGCACGGACCATACGGTCCGCACCGCCGATGTGGGAGTGCTGTAATAGCCGGCCAGTAGCTAGCTAGTAGCTCAGGTCAGCGACCGAGCTTGGACAGGCCGGCGGCGGCCAGAGAGGCCACCACGGCCTTGATGGCGTCGCCAACCACGAAGCCCATGGAGGCCAGGGCCACGGCGGCGAGCGGCGCACCGGTCAGCGCGGACTGGATGACGAAGCCGAAGGCGTACACCACCACGACGCCGCCGACCAGCGCGGCCAGCAGGTAGCGGCCCGCGGTGCGCGCGGCGGCCGCGAAGGACGAAGTGTCGGACTTGCCGCGCAGCAGGGCGATGGCCACCACACCCGGCAGGAAGCCGAAGAGGAAGCCGGCGCTCGGGCCGACCAGGGCCAGCGTGGAGGTGCCGCCGGCGAACACCGGCAGGCCGACCGCACCGGCCGCCAGATAGGTGGCGACGGCGGCGCCGGCCTGACGCCACGGCAGCATAAGACCGGCGAGCATCACCACGAACGTCTGCAGCGTGATCGGCACCGGCGTGCCCGGAATCGGAATCTCGCCGGCGGCCGCGGACAGCCACATCAGCACGGCGAACAGCACCGGCTTCCAGGATGCGGCGACGATACGACGGGCGAGCGATGTGGTGGCCGCAGCGGATGCGGTGGTGTGTGAAGTCTGCATATCAATGACCCCTATGTTGCGTGATATCGCCGTGAACGGCGGGCGGTATGCGATGGATGAGGGGAGGTTCCGGCGGGTCGTGCGGTATCCCCGACAGTCCGAACCGTCCATATGGTGGACGGTCCCAAATGAATCCGACCCTGTGCGGGCGAATCGTGCGGCGATGGACCGATGCCGGTCCGGTCACCTTCCGTTCGCCCGCAGATGAGCCTTCCCCCGAACTTACGGTTGCCATCGTAGAGGTGTTCGATTTCGTGCGGTTTCGTACCAATTTACAAAATTGTCGATTTCGATTTGTCATAAGTTGACGAACACAACCGTAACGTCAACTTCTTGAGCCGGCGCGCAAGGATGTGCAATCGGCGGATTTGCAACGTTTTTGATAGCAGGCGCCAACGGTTACGTTGCCGGAACCTACGCGCGCGTTTGTTCGTAGCCTACAAAAGGGCGTGAAAGCTTTTGTGTGAACGCAGCTTGCCCTCTCCTCTATATAGAGAGCACAATTTGACACTATGGCTTCTATCGTCAAAAAACTGCTGATTGCGAACCGAGGCGAGATTGCGCTTCGCGTGGTGCGCACGGCCAAGGAGATGGGTATCTCCACCGTGGCCGTCTACTCCGAACAGGACCGCAATAGCCGCTATGTGGACATGGCCGACGAGGCATACCTGCTCTCCGGCGACACCTACAAGGACACGTACCTCAACGAGGATCTGCTGATTGACATCCTGCACAAGACCGGTGCGAATGCCGTGCACCCCGGCTACGGATTCCTTTCCGAAGTGCCGAGCTTCGCGCAGAAGGTCGAGGATGCCGGTGCCATCTGGGTGGGCCCGCACCACACCGCGCTGGTGGATTTGGGCGACAAGATTACCGCCCGCCGCGTGGCCCTACGCGCCAAAGTGCCGCCAGTGCCCGGCCTGTCCGAACCGGTGACCGACGTGCGCACGCTGCTCGACTTCGCACACACCCACGGCTACCCGATCATGATGAAGCGCACTGATGGCGGTGGCGGCCACGGCATCACCGTGGTGCATGACGACGAGGAGCTGCGCCGCTTCTACATGAACCACGACGCGCTGCAAGGCGGCGATCTGAAGGAATACTTCATCGAGAAGTTCGTGGACAAGGCACGCCACGTCGAGACCCAGTCCGGGCGCGACTCGCACGGCAACTTCACCGTGTACTCCACCCGTGACTGCTCGCTGCAGCGCCGCAACCAGAAACTCGTGGAAGAGGCACCCGCGCCCTTCCTGTCCGAGGAAATCATCAGCACGCTCGAGGAATACTCCCGCCGCCTGTTCACCACGGTCGGCTACGTGGGCCTGGGCACCTGCGAATTCATGGTGACCCCGAACGGCAAGGTGTACTTCCTGGAAGTCAACCCGCGCTTGCAGGTGGAGCACACCGTCTCCGAAGAGGTCAGCGGCCTCGACCTGGTGCGCGAACAGCTCAATATCGCCGCCGGTGGCGAGCTCACCCGCGCCCCCGAACTGCGCGGCCACAGCTTCGAACTGCGCATCACCAGCGAAGACCCGGCCACCAACCTGACCCCCGGCTCCGGCACCTTGGAGAAGATCCAGTGGCCGGCCGGCCCCGGCGTGCGCATCGATACCGGTGTGGAACAGGGCGACACCATCTCCCCGAAGTTCGATTCGATGATGGGCAAGGTCATCGTCACCGCCCAGAACCGTCTCGACGCCGTGGCCCGTGTGCGCCGCGTGCTCGATGAGCTTGTGATCGAAGGCGTGCCCACGCCGATTCCGCTGTTCAAGGAAATCTTCCGCAACGACGACTTCACCGCCGAGCATGGCCACCCGTTCGCTGTGTCCACCAAGTGGCTGGAGCGCACGTACCTGAACCGCACACCGGCTTCCGCCGCCTCCGGCCAGCCGGCCTCCTTGGCCGCCGCCCCGGGTGCCGCTGCCCCGGCCGCGCCCGACAAGTCCAAGTCGGAGACGTTCGTCATCGAGATGAACAACCGCCGCGTCAAGCTCACCGTGCCACTCGACATCGTGGAGAACATCACCGGCTCGGCCCGCGCCCGCGGTGCCAAGCGACCCACCCAGCCGTTGCGCGGTGCGGGACTGCACAACGTGGCCTCCAGTGCCGCTGCGGCCAACGACGGCGCCAAATCCGGCGTCATCGCCTCCCCGATGCAGGCCGTGGTCACGCGCATCAACGTGTCCGAAGGCCAGCAAGTGGCCAAGGGCGACCTTCTGGTGGTGCTCGAATCCATGAAGATGGAGAACTACGTGTACGCGCCGGCCGCCGGCGAAGTGAAGAAGATTTTCGTTGGCCCGGCCGACGGCGTGGAGGCCGGCGACACGCTGGTCACGCTGGACGTGAACGCCGGCAAGGCCAAGGCTGCTGCGGCTGCGCCGGGATCTCTCCCTCAGGCGGCTGCGTCGACAGCTCCCTCGTCAGAAGGAGCCGATAAGGCCACCGACGCCAAGAAGGAGGGTGGCAATGACTGACATCATGGATTCGCAGGCCGTGAAGGCCGCGGCTGCGGCCTCGGCCGCCAACGCCGCACAGCCTTCGGCCCACCAGCCGCTGCGCACCGCTGTGGTCAAGGCCGCCGAACTGGCCCGCGCCGCCGAAGAGCGCGCCCGCGACAAGCAGCACGCCAAAGGCAAGAAAACCGCGCGCGAACGCCTCGACCTGCTCTTCGACACCGGCACGTTCGAGGAGATCGGCCGCTTCCAGGGCGGCAATATCGCCGGCGGCAACGCCGGTGCGGCCGTCATCACCGGCTTCGGCCAGGTCTACGGCCGCAAAGTGGCCGTCTACGCCCAGGACTTCTCCGTCAAGGGCGGCACCCTCGGCACCGCCGAAGGCGAGAAGATCTGCCGACTGATGGACATGGCCATCGACCTCAAAGTGCCGATCGTGGCCATCGTGGACTCCGGCGGCGCCCGCATCCAGGAGGGCGTGGCCGCCCTGACCCAGTACGGTCGCATCTTCCGCAAGACTTGCGAGGCCAGCGGCTTCGTGCCCCAACTGAGCCTGATTCTCGGCCCCTGCGCCGGCGGTGCCGTCTACTGCCCGGCCCTGACGGACCTCATCATCATGACCCGTGAGAACTCGAACATGTTCGTCACCGGACCGGACGTGGTCAAGGCCTCGACCGGCGAGACCATCTCCATGGCCGACCTCGGCGGCGGCGAAGTGCACAACCGGGTGTCCGGCGTGGCCCACTACCTCGGCGAGGACGAATCCGACGCCATCGACTATGCGCGCACCGTGCTCGCCTACCTGCCGTCCAACAGCGAAAGCAAGCCGCCGGTCTACGCCTACGCCGTCACCCGCGCCGAACGCGAGACCGCCAAGCGACTTGCCACCATCGTGCCCACCAACGAACGTCAGCCCTACGACATGCTCGAAGTGATTCGTTGCATCGTCGATTACGGCGAATTCGTGCAGGTGCAGGAACTGTTCGGCGCCTCCGCGCTCGTCGGCTTCGCCTGCATCGACGGCAAGCCGGTTGGCATCGTGGCGAACCAGCCGAACGTGCTCGCCGGCATCCTGGACGTCGACTCGTCCGAGAAAGTCGCCCGATTCGTACGCCTGTGCGACGCGTTCAACCTGCCCGTGGTCACCCTCGTGGATGTGCCCGGCTACAAGCCCGGCTCCGACCAGGAACACGCCGGCATCATCCGCCGCGGCGCCAAGGTGATCTACGCCTACGCCAACGCACAGGTACCGATGGTGACCGTGGTGTTGCGCAAGGCGTTCGGCGGCGCGTACATCGTGATGGGATCCAAGGCCATCGGCGCGGACCTGAACTTCGCGTGGCCCTCCTCCCAGATCGCGGTGCTCGGCGCGGCCGGCGCGGTGAACATCATCCACCGCCACGACCTGGCCAAGGCCAAGGCCTCCGGACAGGACGTCGATGCGCTGCGGGCCAAGTACATCAAGGAGTACGAGACCAGCACCGTCAACGCGAACCTGTCACTGGAAATCGGGCAGATCGACGGCATGATCGACCCCGAACAGACCCGTGAGGTGATTGTCGAATCGCTGGCCACACTCGCCACCAAGCGGCGCGTCAAGCGCACCACCAAACACCACGGCAACCAGCCCCTCTGATTTTTGAAGACGTCAACCAAACACAAGTAAGGAAAGCAATGACCACCTTCTTCCTCAATCGCCTAGCCACCGAGCCCCATGCGCTCGCCTTCGCCGGCCAGTCCACCCCGTGGCCGGTAGCCCTGGCAGACCAGACCACCGATCCCAGCCTTGACGAGGCCCTGCGCGGCCACGTCGCCGCAGCCGGCCGACTGCTCACCCCGGTCGCCGCCGACCTGCTGGCCACCACCGGCCGTCCGGTCGACCTGTTCGGCTTCGCCCCGAACCCGGCACGCCTCGGCGCCGCAGCCGACGCCACCGCGTCCGTGGAAGGCGTGGCGCTGACCCAGCTCGGCGCCCTGCTCGACCTCGAACACCTCGGCTACAGCGTGGCCCAGGCCAAGCCGCTCGCCGTGCTCGGCCACTCCCAGGGCGTGCTCGCCGTGCACATGACCCGCGCCATCGAGGCCGCCGGCTCCATCGAGGCCGCCGGCACCACGCTTGACGAGATTCTGGCCGTGGCCGCCCTGATCGGCGCCGCCGGAACCCGCCGCGTGCGCGAACTGGGCCTGAACCCCAAGTACGGCGAAGCCAGCCCGATGCTCTCCGTCAAGGGCGCCACCCGCGCCCAGGTCGAGGCGCTGGTGGCCCGCGTCAACAACGCTCGCGGCCCGATCTCCATCGCCGTCACCAACTCCGACAACCACCACGTGCTGTCCGGCTACCCGGAAGACCTGGCCGCTTTCGCCCTCGAAGCCGAGCGCGAACACCAGCATCAGGCCAAGCTGCGCGAGCAGAAGCTCCACGGCGGCACCGTGTTCAACCCGACCCTCGAATACCTTGAGGTCACCCTGCCCTTCCACTCGCCGCTCATGGCCGAAGCTGTTGAGCAGACCGTGTCTTGGGCTGGCGCCTGCGGCTTTGACCAGGATCGCACCCGCGCACTCGCTGCGGAAGTGCTGCTCAACCATGTGGACTGGAATGCCCGCGTCAAGGCGCTGTTCAACGCCGCCGACCCGGCCAAGCTGTGGATTGTGGACCTCGGCCCCGGCAACACGCTCGGCAAGCTGATCGGCAACGTGGTGCAGGGCACCGGCATCGGCGTGGTCGAAGCCACCACGCTGTCCGAACGCTCCACGCTCTCCACGCTGGAAAGCGAGCCTGAGCGCACCCAGAACTGGAAGGCATTCGCCCCGCGCGTCATCAACACCCCGGCCGGCGCCAAGCTGGTCACCAAGTTCTCCAAGCTCACCGGCAAGCCGCCGGTACTGCTGCCCGGCATGACCCCCACCACCGTGGAACCGGAAATCGTGGCCGCCGCGGCCAACGCCGGTTACTGGGCCGAGCTCGCCGGCGGCGGCCAGGTGACCGCCGAAGTGTTCGACCGCCACATCGCCGCCCTCGAAGACGAGCTGGAGGAAGGCCGCACGGTCGAATTCAACGCGATGTTCATGGACCGTTACCTGTGGAACCTGCAGTTCGGCTCCTCCCGCATCGTGCCCAAGAAGCGTGCTTCCGGCGCGCCGATCGACGGCGTGGTCGTCTCCGCCGGCATCCCCGAGCTGGACGAAGCCGTGGCCCTGATCGAGTCGCTGCAGGCGGACGGTCTGCCGTACGTGAGTTTCAAGCCCGGCACCGTGGACCAGATTCGCCAGGTCGTGCGCATCGCCAAGGCCGTGTCCCCCACCACCATCATGGTTCAGGTCGAGGGCGGTGAAGCCGGCGGCCACCACAGCTGGGAAGCGCTGGACGACCTGCTTGCCGCCACCTACGCCGAAGTGCGCGCCTGCGACAACCTCGTGCTGGTCGCCGGCGGCGGCATCGGCACCCCCGAACGCGCGGCCGACTACATTTCCGGCCAGTGGGCCCACGCCTACGGCCTGCCCGACATGCCGGTCGACGGCGTGCTTATCGGTACCGCCGCGATGACCGCCAAGGAGGCTCACACCAGCCCCGAAGTCAAGCAGCTGCTCGTCAAGACGCCCGGTATTCCGGCCGACGCCAAGTCCGACGACGTGTTCGCCCCGCAGGCCGCCCACTGGGTGCCGTCCGGCAAGTCCGTCGGTGGCATGTCCTCCGGCCTGAGCCACCTGCACGCCGACATTTACGAGCTCGAGAACGACTCCGCCGAATGCGGCCGTCTGCTCGTGCGCGTCATGAAGCACCCCGAAGAGCTCGACTCCCGCCGCAAGGAAATCATCGAAGCCCTGAACAAGACCGCCAAGCCTTACTTCGGCGACCTGGCCTCCATGACCTACCTTGAGTGGGCGCGGCGCTTCGCCGAACTCGCCTTCCCGTGGGTCGACCCGACTTACGCCGACCGCTTCCAGCACCTGCTGCAGCGCATCGAAGCCCGTGTGAACGACACGGACTCCGGCGAATTCACCTCCAAGTTGTTCGCCGCTGATGGCGTTTCTGCTGAAGAGGCAGCTGCCGCTGACCTGCTGACCCACGACGACATTCTCGCCGATCCGGCCCCCGCACTCGAAAAGCTCGCACTGGCCTACCCGCAGACCGCCGAACTCAAGGTGGTTCCGGCCGACGTGGCTTGGTTCCCGGTGCTCGTGCGCGAATACCCCAAGCCCATGCCGTTCGTGCCCGTCATCGACAACGACCTGCTGCGTTGGTGGGGTCAGGACCAGCTCTGGCAGTCCGAAGACCAGCGCTACTCCGCCGATTCCGTGCGTGCCATCCCCGGCCCGATCTCCGTGGCCGGCATCACCACCATCGACGAGCCGATCGCCGACATCCTCGGCCGCTTCGAAACCGCCGCCATCAAGCGCGTGCAGGACGAACAGCAGGCCGCCGATGCCGCTGAGAACGACGATTTCGCCGCACTCGGCGAGGCCACCAGCGCCGAGGACTTCATCCGCAAGTCCCCGAACATCTCCTGGGTCGGCCACATCACCGACAACCCCGCCTACGGCACCGCCCTGGGCGACCAGTACTACGAGATCCGCGCGTTTGACGCCGCGGCCGGCAAGTACGATCTGGACATCCACCTCGACACCTGCTGGGACAACGACCCGGACGGCGGCACCTCCAAGCACGCCGTGCGCGATATCGTCATCCCGCTCACCGTGGAAGGCACCGAGCCCGGCCGTGTGCCGGTCGTGGACCGCGAACGCCTGATTCCGGACGTCTACGCGATGCTCGCCGCCACCGCAGGCATCGGCAACACCGCCATCACCGGCGACAAGCTCACCGAGATGCCGCAGCTTGACGGCAAGACCTCTGACGAGCGTCCGTTTGCTACCGCCACCGCCGCCTACACCCTCTCCGCCAACCTCGGCTTCGACCACGAAGCGGCCACCGGCGCCGCTCTGCCGACGACCCTGCAGCCCAGCCGCATCGCTCCCGATGCGCTGGTCGGCCCGGCCTGGCCGGCGATTTACACGGCGCTCGGCTCCGTGTACGTCAAGGGCTACCCGGTGATTGAAGGCCTGCTCAACGCCGTCCACCTCGACCACCTCATCGAACTTGAGGTGAACGAGGAGGACCTGCTTAAGCACACCGGTGAAACCATCACCCTGAAGTCTTGGGCTGAGGATTACTTCGAGTCCGCCTCCGGCCGCGTGGTCACCATCCACGTGACCCACACCGCTGCCGACGGCACGCTGCTTGCCCGCGAAACCGAGCGTTTCGCGATCCGCGGCCGCGTCTACTCCGATGCTTTGCCGGCAGACGCCCCCGAGTTCGGCGACGCCGAGCACGAGGAGATCGCGCCCACGCCGCGCCGTCTGCTGCGCCGCGTGAAGGTCGTCGCCCCACACGACATGACCGCCTTCGCCCGCACTTCCGGCGACTTCAACCCGATCCACACCTCCACTCGTGGCGCTCGCATCTCCGGTTTGGCCGCTCCGCTTGTGCACGGCATGTGGCTGTCCGCCACCGCCCAGCACGCCGTGCAGGCGCTGGACGAGAAGGATGCCCACTACGAGATTGCCGGCTGGACCTACAACATGTACGGCATGGTTCAGCTTGACGACACCGTCGAAATCTCCGTCGAGCGCGTCGGCAAGGTGCGCCACGGCGGCATGACCCTCGAAGTCACCTGCCGTATCGACGGCCAGCTCGTCTCCCGCGGCACCGCACTGGTCCGCGCGCCGCGCGCCGCCTTCGTCTACCCCGGCCAGGGCATCCAGAAGCAGGGCATGGTTCTGGACGAGCGTGCCAAGTCCGCCGCCGCCCGCGACGTGTGGGAGCGCGCCGACAAGCTCACCCGCTCCAAGCTCGGCTTCTCGATCCTGGGCCTCGTGCGCGATAACCCGAAGGAGCTCACCGCCAACGGCGTGACCTACCGTCACCCCGAAGGCCTGCTCAACCTGACGCAGTTCACGCAGGTGGCGCTCGCGACGGTTGCTTTTGCCCAGACCGCCCGTCTGCGCGAAGCCGGCGCCGATATCTGGCCTGCATACTTCGCTGGCCACTCGCTCGGCGAATACAACGCGTTGTCCGCGTTCGCCGACGTGATTCCGCTGGAAACCGTGCTGGAGCTCGTGTTCCACCGTGGTTCCACCATGCACCACCTCATCGAGCGTGACGCACAGGGTCGCTCCAACTACCGCATGGGTGCCCTGCGCCCGAACCAGTTCGGTGTGGACGACGCGCACGTCAAGGAATACGTGGAATCCGTGGCCAAGGCGTCCGGCGAATTCCTGGAGATCGTGAACTACAACCTCGCCGGCCAGCAGTACGCCATCGCCGGTACGATCGCCGGACTCAAGGCCCTGAAGGCCGATTCCGCCCGCCGCGTGGCCGCATTCGGTGGCAAGCCCGCGTTCATGCTGGTGCCCGGCATCGATGTGCCGTTCCACTCCACACTGCTGCGCAAGGGCGTGCCGGAATTCCGCGACAAGCTCGACGCGCTGCTTCCCGCTTACATCGACTACCGTGGCCGTCTGGTGGACCGCTACATCCCGAACCTGGTGGCCACCCCGTTCGAGATGACCAAGGAATTCGCCGCCAAGATCCTCGAAGTCGTGCCGTCCGAGCGTATCAAGGCCGCGCTCGACGACCCGGCCGTGTGGGATTCCTACGCCGATGACGACCAGAAGCTCGGCCGTCTGCTCTTGACCGAACTGCTCTCCTGGCAGTTCGCCTCCCCGGTGCGTTGGATTGAAACCCAGGCGCTGCTCTTCGGTCAGCGCGAACAGGGCGGCCTCGGCGTGGAAGAATACGTCGAAGTCGGCCTCGGCAACGCCCCGACCCTGGCCAACCTCGGTGCCAAGACCCTGCATCTGCCCGAGTTCGCCGGCAACGATACGGTCGTCTACAACGTCGGCCGCGATGAAGGCCGCGTCTACATGACCGACACCGATTCGCTGGTTCCCGACGATGAGCCGGAAGAGGCTGCGGCCTCGGCCCCGGTCGAAACCGCTCCTGCCGGTGGTTCCGCCGTTGCCAAGCTCGGTTCCGGTGCCGCTCCGGCAAATGCCGTGACTGAGGCTGCTCAGACAACGGATGGCTCCGTCGCCGGACAGTCCACTGGACTGTCCGACTCCTCGCGCGGCCTGCAATCAGGGCAGGCCGCGGCTGGCGCACCGTCCGGTGCCGCCGTCGCCGACCTGCCCTTCAAGGCTTCCGATGCCATCGGCGTGCTCATGGCCTACTCCGCCAAGGTGCGTCTCGACCAGATCGGCAGCAACGACACCACCGACACCCTGACCAACGGTGTCTCTTCTCGCCGCAACCAGCTGCTCATGGACATCAGCTCCGAGCTGGGAGTCGCCAGCGTGGACGGTGCTGCTGAAGCGACGCTCGACAAGCTCGCCCAAATCGTCAACAAGGCCGCCCCGAACTACAAGCCGTTCGGTGCCGTGCTCTCCGAGGCGCTGCGCGACCGCCTGCGCTCGCTGTTCGGTGCCGCCGGCGTCAAGCAGCAGTACATCCGCGACCGCGTGACCAACGTATGGCAGCTCGGTGAAGGTTGGGTGGCCAGCGTGCTCGCCACACTGCTGCTCGACACTCGCGAGGGTGCCAGCTCCCGTGGCGGCGACCTGGCTAAGCTGCCCACCGCCGCCGTGCAGAACAAGCCGGAAGCCGACAAGCTGATTGATGCGGCCGTTGAGGTCGTCGCCCAGCTCAAGGGTGTTGCCGTGGCCCTGCCGTCCGCCGGTGGTGCCGCTGGTGGCGCTGTGGTCGATTCCGCTGCGCTCGACGCCTTCGCCGAGAAGGTCACCGGTTCCAACGGCGTGCTCGCCGCCACCGCCCGCTTCGTGCTGAACGAGCTCGGCGTGGCCGCTCCGGCTCCGGAAGAATCCGAGGACGAGAACGCCGCCGTCGTGGCCGCGGTTGAAGCCGAACTTGGCTCCGACTGGCCTAAGCAGGTCGCTCCGCGCTTCGACGCCAACAAGGCCATCCTCTTCGATGATCGGTGGGCTTCCGCCCGCGAAGACCTCGCCCGCGCCTACTACGACAACGATCCCGCCGCCCTGAACGGCAGCTTCATCGGCCTTGGCAAGACCATCGCCGCCGAAGCCCAGTGGTTCGCCAACGAGTCGGAGAGCGAAGAACTCAAGGCCGTCTTCCAGAAGGCCGGCTCCGAGGCCCTCGAACAGGTTGCGTCCAACAAGAACGCCTCCCGTTACGCGAATGATATCGCCATCGTCACCGGCGTGAGCCCGAACTCGATTGCCGCTCAGGTGGTCGAAGGCCTGCTCGCAGGCGGTGCCACTGTGGTGGCCACCTCGCACAGCTTCAAGCCGTCCATTAAGGCTTGGGCTAAGCAGGCCTACCGCGAGCACGCTACCGGCAACGCCAAGCTGTGGCTGGTTCCGGCCAACCTCTCCAGCTACCGCGACGTCGACGCACTGGTCGACTGGGTGGGCCACGAGCAGAAGAAGACCTCCGGTGCTACCACCACGATTCTGAAGCCCGCGTGGGAGCCGACCCTGTTCTTCCCGTTCGCCGCTCCGCCGGTCCATGGCACGCTCGCCGACTCCGGCGACCTGTTCGAATCGCAGGCCCGACTGATGCTGTGGGGCGTGGAACGCGCCATCGCCGGCTTCAGCCACATCGGTGCCGACACCAACGTGCAGCACAAGCTCCACGTGGTGCTGCCCGGTTCCCCGAACCGCGGCGTATTCGGCGGCGACGGTGCCTACGGCGAAGTCAAGAGCGCCTTTGACGCCATCGTCAACCGTGCCCGCGCTGAAAAGGTGTGGTCGAGCCGCGTCACCTTCGCTCACCCGAAGATCGGCTGGGTGCGTGGCACCGGCCTGATGGGCGGTAACGACCCGCTGGTCGCCGTCGTTGAACGTCACGGCATCCGCACCTACTCCACCGCACAGATTGCGGCCAAGCTGCTCGACCTGTGCACTGCCGAATCGCGCGAGCAGGCCCTCAAGGCCCCGCTCGATGTGGACCTGACCGGTGGCCTCGGCTCCGAGCCCATCGACATCAAGGCCCTGCGTGCGGAGGCCATGGCCGACGCCGAGAAGGAAGCTGCTGCGGCCTCGTCTCAGGAAACGGATGGCTCCGTCGCCGGACGGTCCACTGGACTGTCCGACTCCTCGCGTGGGCAGCAAATCAAGGCGCTGCCCACACCGATCGTCACCAAGCAGGCTTCGGTCGACCTCAACGACTGGACCAACGTCACCGCCAAGCCGGAAGACGAAATCGTCATCGTTTCCGTCGGTGAGCTGGGCCCGTGGGGCTCCGGTCGTACGCGCGCCCAGGCCGAACTCGGCATCCACTCGGACGGCACCGTCGACCTGAGCGCCGGCGCAGTGCTCGAACTTGCGTGGAACATGGGCCTGCTGACTTGGGCCGACAGCCCGAAGCCCGGCTGGTACGACACCGACGGCAACCTCGTGCCCGAAGAGGACATCGCCGAGCGCTACCACGACGAGGTCGTGGCCCGCTCCGGCATCCGCCCGTTCGAGGAAGGCATGGGCAACGACTACAAGGACGGTGCTGACGAAGAAGAAGCCGAGGTCTTCCTCGACCACGACGTCACCTTCTCTGTGCCCACCCGCGAAGTCGCCGCCGAATACGTCAAGTTGGACGAGGCTCACACCACCATCGCCCCGGATGAGGAATCCGGCGAATGGAACGTGACCCGCCACGCCGGCTCGATGATCCGCGTGCCGCGCCGCGCCACCATGACCCGCACAGTCGGCGGCCAGTTCCCGAAGGGCTTCGACCCGACCCGATGGGGCATTCCCGCCTCGATGGTCGGCGACGTCGACAAGATCGCCCTGTGGAACATCGTCACCACTGTGGACGCCTATCTGGGCGCCGGCTTCACCCCGGCCGAAATCCTCGAGTCCATCCACCCCTCGCTGGTGGCTTCGACCCAGGGCACCGGTTTTGGCGGCATGATGTCGATGCGCAAGCTGTACCTCGACCGCTTCCTCAACCACGAGATCCCGACCGACATCCTGCAGGAAGCCCTGCCGAACGTGGTCGCGGCTCACGTGATGCAGTCCTACATCGGCGGTTACGGCAACATGATCCAGCCCGTCTCCGCCTGCGCCACCGCGGCCGTCTCCCTTGAAGAGGGCGTCGACAAGATCGCCCTCGGCAAGGCCGACTTCGTGGTCACCGGCGCGATCGACGACATCGGCGTGGAATCCGTGATCGGCTTCGGCAACATGAACGCCACCGCCAATTCGGAGGAAATGTACGGCAAGGGCATCGACGCGCGCTTCTTCAGCCGCGCGAACGATCGTCGCCGTGGCGGCTTCCTGGAATCCCAGGGCGGCGGCACGATCCTCGTGACCCGCGGTGACATCGCCGAAAAGCTCGGCCTGCCGGTCGCGGCCGTGGTCGGCTTCATCCACTCCTACGCGGATGGTGCCCACACCTCGATCCCGGCTCCGGGCCTCGGTGCCCTGGCTGCCGGCCTCGGTGGCAAGGACTCCAAGCTCGTGCACGACCTGGCTAAGCTCGGCGTCTCAGCCGACGACATCGCCGTGGTCTCCAAGCACGACACGTCCACCAACGCCAACGACCCGAACGAATCCGAGCTGCACAACACGCTGGCCCACGCCATCGGCCGCACCGACGGCAACCCGCTGTTCGTGATCTCGCAGAAGACGCTTACCGGCCATGCCAAGGGTGGTGCCTGCATCTTCCAGGTCAACGGTCTGACGCAGCTGTTCAAGTCCGGCGTGATTCCGGCGAACGCGGCGCTCGACTGCGTGGATCCGAAGCTCCAGCGCGACGACCACATGGTCTGGGTTAGGAAGCCCCTGCGCATCGGCGGTGGCGAGGACGAGTTCGGTCGCGAGACCGCTGGTCGCCCGGTCAAGGCCGGTCTGGCCACCTCGCTCGGCTTCGGACATGTTTCCGGCTTCGTGGCTCTGGTCCATCCGGGTGCCTTCGAGGCGGCCGTGGCCAAGGCCGATGGTGAGGCCGCACTGGAAGCTTGGCGTGAGCGTGCCAACGCCCGCCTGGCCGCCGGCCAGCGTCACCTTGAGGAAGGCATGATGGGTCGCGCCGCGCTCTACGAGCCGATCGACAACCGTCGCTTCCGCGAGGATCACCGTGGCTACGACCACCACGAGGTCGAAAAGGCTATGCTCCTCAACCCGGACGCCCGCCTCGGTGCCGACGGCTACTACGAGGCCTGATATTCTCTGGCTCCCCTCGGTTGATGGGAGCCAGTAGCGCACCGGATCTCGGCTCCCCTCTTTGAGGGGAGCTCCCGCGAAGCGGGTGAGGGGAGTTTCCCCTGGATCTTTCTCGCTGGCACAAACTCAGTGAGAGAAATATGCAGAACATACGAAAGCCCCTCCCTCGGAGTGGGCTTTCTGCGTTTCAAGGGGCTGATTTGGCATTCGCCGGAGGTCTACTTCCGTTTCAAGGGGCTGTTACCCAAGTAGACAAGGCGTAAAAACGGCGGAATGGCGTTGGCGTTATGCTGCGGATACTCGTGGTATGGAGGATGACCAGCCCCTTGAAACGGAAGTAGACCTCCGGAACGGTCAAAATCCGCCCCTCGAAACGGAGATAGACCTTCGGGGCGGGGCGCGGATGTTTTTTTGGACGGCTAGGCAGCCAGCCCAAGATGTTTGCGGTATTGCGCGAGGTCATCCAGCATAGTGAATCTTTTCCCCCTGAAATGGAAATCAGGCCCCAATTCTGATGAGGTGTAGAGATTACGCGCGAAGCGGTACACAATAGGAAGCATGAATACTTGTGGTTTGGGGCATGACGTGGTGGATGTGGCCGCATTCGCCGAACAGTTGGCGGAGCCGGGGTCTCGCATGCGTGCGCTGTTCTCCGTGCGTGAGGTGCGGCAGGCATCCGACCGCGCGCGCCAGAAGAATGACGGGGAGGCCGTCCATCTGGCCGCCAAATGGGCGGGCAAGGAGGCGTTCCTCAAAGCCTGGTGCGATTATCTTGGCGATGCCCCCTATCCGTTCACGCTTGATAATTTCCCGTGGCCTGAAATCGAGATCTTGGACGATTCCCGTGGTGTGCCGCATGTGTCTCTGGGTAAGGGGGCGGCGTCAGTCTTCCAAACTGATTACGCGAATTCGGCTGCAGGCGCTCGCTATTCCTCTGCTTATTCCCCTGCTTCCGATAACGGGCCTTATGCAGTGATGCAGGAGCGGCGGAATGCGCGTTCGGCGCAGCGCTCGGCTTTCGGTGCGGGGTCGATGCCGCATATCCATATTTCCCTGAGCCACGATGGTCCGATTGCCTCCGCGGTGGTGACGATTTCTGTGGAATAGCGCCGGTGGCTCGGCGAGTCTTGGGTTGCGATTGTCGAACCGGTTTGATCTTTTGTAATACAAAGCGTCAAACGATTGACGCGGGCAACGGATAGAGACAAAGGAGTTTCCGGTGGCTCAAAGCAACCAGTCGGCACAGGCAGTGGAATCGGTCGAGAAGACCGAGGTGGCGAAGAAGGCTGCCAAGGCAGCATCAACCCGAGCGGCCAAAACCGCTACGACTTCCACGGCAACCAAGACAACCGCAACCAAGCGCACGACGTCTCGTACGGCCAGAACCACAGCGACTAAGGCGACGACTGCCGTCCGTTCGGCCCGTACCTCCAAGGCAGCGGCGACCAAGTCCGCAACCGCCAAGCGTCCCGCTTCGAGCGCCGTGTTCAACGCTCGCCTTGCTGCTCATCAAGACGAACTCGAACAGCTCTTCATGAGCCTATATAACGATCACGACGCCTTCGACGCACTCGTCGCAAGCATGGCCGCAGCCTACGCTGACCGTCCCGCCGATTTGAAGCGTCTCGACAAAACCCGCGAGCAGGACCCGGGCTGGTACAAGCGCGGCGATATGTTCGGCATGACCATGTACACCGACCTGTTCGCCGGCGACCTCAAGAAACTTGCCGACAAGATTCCGTACTTGAAGGAGCAGAAGCTCACCTACCTGCACTTGATGCCGCTGCTTGACATGCCGCACCCGAACAACGACGGTGGCTATGCGGTCCAGGACTTCGACACCGTGGACCCGAAGCTCGGCACCAACGAAGACCTCGCCGCGCTGGCCAAGAAGCTGCGCCGCGCCGGCATCAGTCTGTGCATCGACTTCGTGATGAACCACACCGCCTCCACCCACCGCTGGGCCAAGGCAGCCGAAGCCGGCGATCCCGAGTATCAGGACTATTACTTCTGCTACCCGGACCGCACCATCCCCGACCGCTACGACCGGGATGTGCCGCAGGTCTTCCCGAACACCGCGCCCGGCAACTTCACTTGGAATGAGAAGATGAACAAGTGGGTGATGACCCAGTTCTACCCGTTCCAGTGGGACCTCAACTACCGCAACCCGAAGGTGCTCGTAGCCATGATGGGCAGCGTGATGCGCCTGGCCAACCTCGGTGTCGAGGTATTCCGCATCGACGCCGTGCCGTACATCTGGAAGCAGCTTGGCACCAATTGCCGCAACCTGCCGCAGGTCCACACCATCGTGCGCATGCTGCGCATCATTTTGGAATGCGTCTGCCCGGCCGTGGTGCTTAAGGGCGAGGTGGTCATGGCCCCCAAGGAGCTCGCCGCCTACTTCGGTACGCCCGAGGCCCCCGAGTGCCACATGCTGTACAACGTCTCCATCATGGTCAACCTGTGGAGCGCGCTCGCCAGCCGCGACGTGCGTCTGCTCAAGAACCAGATCGACAAGCTCAACTCGCTGCCCGAAAACTGCTGGTTCGTGAATTATTTGCGCTGCCATGACGACATCGGCTGGGGCTTGGACGAAGACGTGGAGCGTTACCTCGACATCGACCCGCTCAAGCACAAGGAATTCCTGTACCACTTCTACGAGGGCGCAACCCCCGGCAGCTGGTCGATGGGCGAACTCTACAACTACGACGAAGCCACGCGCGACGCCCGCAGTTGCGGCACCACCGCCAGCCTGTGCGGCATCGAAAAGGCCATCATCACGCACGACAAGCCACTGCTAGAGACCTCGGTGGATCGCGACCTCATGATGCACCACGCCATGAGCTTCCTGCGCGGTTTCCCGATGCTCAACTGCGGCGACGAAATCGCCCAGCTCAACGGCTGGGATTACAAGGAAGACCCGGATCGCGTGGAAGACAGCCGCAATCTGCACCGTAGTAAGTTCGACTGGACCAAGGCCGCTCTGCGCAAGAAGTCCGGTACGTTGCAGAACCAGCTGTGGAAGGGCATGGAGGATTTGCGCGCGATGCGCAACGATCCCTGCTTCGCGCCTGACGCTTGGGTGTCCACGTGGGATACGTTCAATGATTCGGTGCTCGCTGTGATTCGTCAGCACGAAGGCAAGACGCTGGTCGGCCTGTTCAACTTCTCGCCCGACCCGCAGCACGCCCACCTCAACGCCTGCAACGGCATTCTGAACGCGATGGACGTCGACCTCCAACCATACGAGTCCCAGCTCATCCATTTGTGATTTCGACGGTTTCTAGCTCCCCTCTTTGAGGGGAGCTGTCGCCGTAGGCGACTGAGGGGAGTCCTCGGCAAAGCCGCAATCCATCAACTAGATTTGCTGGTCCTGCTGCAGCCACACGCGTTTGCCATCCCCGAAGAAATATGTATAATAACTCAAGTCGCCAAAAGCGACGTTTAACGCGGATGTAGCTCAATGGTAGAGCCTCAGTCTTCCAAACTGATTACGCGGGTTCGATTCCCGTCATCCGCTCCACTATATAGGTTTGTGGCTAGGGTACTACCCACAACATTGCCCGTAACACCACCGCCCGCAACAGAACACGGCCTTGGTGAGTCGTATGTTTGCGTTCACAGAAATTGCATGTAGTATGTCTCCGTGTATGCGTAGCGGTATGTGATACTGCACACATGCGGAGCAGTGGCATACTGACGGTCGTCAGTAACTCCGGCCCCCGCGCAGCGGCGGCAAATCCGCCTCAGTTCCCAGATGGTGGGACCGGCACGCCCCGTCGAGAAGAAAAGTGCGTTATCGCAGGGTGGATGACGAGGGTGCCACTTTTCAAAAATTCCAAGGTTCTTTTCAGTGTCGGGTAAAAAATTCCCTCTACCCGGGTGTACGCATTCGTGCTTTTTGCTTAATACCGTAACGCCTTATAAGCGTAACGCCGGGTTTTGGCGTACGTGATCGTAAGAGGGGGCTGCGGACGTTTTCTTGGAGATAGTCATGCAGCCATTCCTTGGCTTTGACGATATTGTACCGGACTCATCCAGCCCAGCGACTGTTTGATGCGCTCGTGGTTGTACCAGTGGATGTACTCGTCGATCAGGACAAGCACCTCGTCGCGGGTGCGTTTCTCCCAATGCTCGGGATAGACGGACTCCGTCTTCATGCGACCGAAGAATCCCTCCGCGGCGGCGTTGTCGGGGCTGCAGCCCTTCGCGCTCATTGAGCGCGTCAGCCCGTAGCGTTCCATGAGCTCCAGCCATCCGGGCCACCGGTAGTGGCATCCCCGGTCGGAATGGACCACGGGACGGGCGTTGTCGGGCAGCGTCTCCGCCGCCTCGGCGAGCATCCGGTTGGCGAGCTCCGCGTTGGGATGGAAGCCGGCCGTGTAGGCGACGATCTTGCCGTCATGGCAGTCGATCATCGGCGAGAGGTACACCTTCCCGTCGCTGGCCTTGATCTCGGTGATGTCCGTGAGCCACTTCTCATTGGGCCGTTCGGCGGTGAAGTCCCGGTAGACGAGATTACCGGGAGCGGGCGTGGTCTCCCCCTCGTAGGAGCTGTAACGCCGCCGTTTGGGAACATGCGCCGAGAGCCCGCCCTCGGCCATGAGCCTGCGGATCACCTTCTCCGAGACGCCCGTCCCGAGCGCGGCCTTGACGCGACGGTACCCGTACCTGCCCTTGGAGTCGGCGAACGCCCGCGCCACGCGGGCGCGCAGCCCGGCGTACTTGTCAACGCCGATCCTGGCATGGTGGTAGTGGTAGCTGCTCGGCGCTATGCGCAGCAAGCAGGCCATCGACCTCAGCGAATACCTCGGCCTCAGCCGGTCGATCAGCATCGTCTTCTCCCTGTTCGACAGGCGCCGCAGGTCGGCGCCTGGGTCTTTTTTTACGACCTCCACCACCTCCCGCATCAACGCGTTCTCCAACTCCAGCTCCTCGACCCTACGGCGCAACGCCTCCACGTCATCGCCGCCCCCGGCATCCGCCCCGCCCCGAGGACGGACGGACGCCGATTTCCCGCCCTGGGCGGCATTCTGGTTCCGGGGCTGCAACGCGGCCATGCCGCCCCTGCGGTACGCCCTGACCCAGTTGTGCACCGCACCAACGCTCACGCCAAGCTGTTTGGCGGCCTGCTTCTGCTGCATGCCGCCCAGCACCAGTTCGATCGCCTTCCGTCTTGTCTCCAGAGGAATTATGGGTTTGGCCATACGGCCAGCATACCGGGGATCCATCGCCAGCCAGCGTTCCAGGCACTGTCTGGTCGGATAGCCCAGGCACTCCACCACCTGCGCGGTGGTCATCGGCGTTGTGAGGTATAGCTCCACCGCCCTCGAACGCTCCTCAAGACTGAACATACGAGAAACCTTTCGCTCAGTCTCCAAGAAAACGTCCGCAGCCCCGAGACAGGCAAGGTTATGAAGAGAATTGCAGAATGGTTCGCAGCGGTAGGGGCCGCGGCGGGCAGGAAAGGCAAACGGTTAGTGGCGATCGTTGCCGCCGTGGCGATGCTCGGTGGCGTCGCCGGTGTGAGCGCGACCGCCATGGCGGACGATGGGAATGCCTCCACGACACAATCGCAGACCACCGATGAGAAGGCGGCCGCCAGCGCGCCTGCTCCTCTTTCCACCGAGGGAACAAACGGCGTGCCGGATGATCCGACGTTGTCTGCTCCGGCCCGCGAGAAGACCGTTACCGCCAATGAAGACGGCACGTACACGGTGGCGTTGAACGTCACCGGTGCGAAGAGCGCGGGTACGGGCGAGATCGTGACGAACCAGCCACTCGACATCGTGCTGGTGTTGGATGTGTCCGGTTCGATGGCCGAAAAGATCGCTAGCGGTTGGAACCAGCCTACGAAGATTGACTCGCTCAAGACCGCGGTCAATAAATTCATCAATGCGACGGCTGCAGAGAACGCGAAGATTACCGACCAGAGCCAGCGGAACCGCATCGCCCTGGTGAAGTTCGCCGGCACCGAGAAGACCAGCGTCGGCAATGACTTTTACCGCGAAGGCTGGTCCTCCTACAACTACACGCAGATCGTCAGCAACCTGACGTACGACGTCTCCGGACTGACGAGCACGGTTAACGGCCTGAGCGCGTCCGGCGCGACCTCCGCCGACTACGCCTTCAACCGCGCCCAGGCGGCGCTAACGTATCAGCCTCGCGCCAACGCGAAGAAGGTCGTCATCTTCTTCACCGACGGCGAGCCGAACCACGGCAGCGGGTTTGACCCCACCGTCGCCGCCACCGCGGTGAACAAGGCGAAGAGCCTGAAGGACGCCGGGACGACCATCTACTCGATCGGCGTCGTCAGCGGTGCCAACCCCGGCGACACCTCGAGCAACCTGAACAAGTACATGCACGGCATCTCCAGCAACTACCCGGATGCCACTGCAACGAGCAGTGAGCATTTGTGGGGAAAGTCTTGGAACGCCAACCTCGGTGACCGCGCCGAGACCAGCAGCTACTACAAGGCCGCCACGGATGCCGGCCAGCTGAACAACATCTTCGAGTCCATTTATCAGGAGATCACCAAGACGGCTGAGTATGCCGACGTGACGATTCACGACAGGCTGTCCAGCTGGGTCGTGAGCTCCGACAGCGCCTCCGAGAATGGAGAGCCCGCGGGCTTCACGTACACGAAGACCCGGAAAGGCCAGACCACGGCGTGGGCTGACGCCCCGGAGGCGACGGTTGCGGCTGATGGCACCGTGTCTTGGCCGGTCACGTCCAACGACGACACGCTTGAGGACGGCGTCACCTACACGGTGAGCTTCAATGTCAAGCCGACGCAGGCTGCGTTCGACGAGGCTGTTAAGAACCACAAGGACGATGCCAATGCCTCCGGCGACAACAACTTCTACACGAACGACAACTCCAGCGCCACTGTCGACTACAAGACCGTGGTGACCTCCTCGCAGGGCGGCACGACGACGAGCGATCCGCAGACCGCCGCCTACCCGCAGAAGCCGACCATCACCCTTCCGGTCTCCAAGATTACGGTGACGAAGACTTGGTCCGACGACAACGAGAATCACGCGAATGATTCCGTGCAGGTCCAGCTCAAGCAGGACGGCGAGGATTATGCCAACGGTTCAGCAACTCTGAATGCCGCCGGCAACTGGACTCACGAGTTCACGGTGCCTGCCGGCCCTGAGGGGCACACATACTCGGTTTCCGAGGTCAAGGTTGAAGGCTATGACTCCAAGGTTGATAAGACTGACCTCAAGCTACAAGGTTTGACCGCACAATCCGGTGCCTTCACGGTAACCAACACGCCTTCTTACGTGACCTTGCCCGCTTCGGATGTCAAGGTGACGAAGGTTGTGCAGGGACATGCTGCTAATTCGGACTTCGGCTTCAACCTGAAGTGCGTGGATAGCACGGATGCGAATGCTGGTAAGTGCGCTGACGTTACCGGCTTGGCCAACAATGGACTGACTACGACTGTGTCCAAGGACGAATTGACTGCTAGCGGCGCGAGCGCGACGGTTGGCTTCGGCAATGGGGACCTGAAGTTCAGGGTTCCGACCGGTGCTGACAATTTGGTCTACACGTTCGAGGCTTCGGAGGACACCGAAAAGCCTGCTGCCGGTTGGAAGTATGACAACGATAAGGTGACCGTCAAGGTCACGGTCTCCAGGACGGGTGCCGTTGTCTCTTACGAGTACGGCGAGAACGATTCCGACCGAACGAATACGGAGTCGGCACAGTTCACGAACAAGTATGTGGCTATCTCCAGTCTGCCGCTGACCGGTGGCACGACTGGTCGTGACTGGATGGTGTTCGGCGGTGGCGTGGGCCTGATGGCCCTGTTGGCTGCTGCGGGCTACACGGTGTGGCGTAAGCGTCAGCTGGTCTGATTTCAAGAAACTTGAGGTGGTTTTGGCTCCTCTCGCTGAGGGGAGCTGGCCGCCGAAGGCGGACTGAGGGGAGTCGATGAAGGCTTCCCTCCCCGAAAAAACAATAAGGATTTGCGGATCACGGAGGCCCTGCTGTGGGTCTGCAGCCTCCGCGATTGCAAGAAAATCAATCACAATAAGGAAGAGAGGGTTTCTCATGAAGTTGAGGAAGCTTTTCGCGGGTGTCGCTGCTGCGGCCACCCTGCTCGGTGGCATGGCCTTCGGCGCCACCACCGCCAACGCGGCTGAGGCCAACATCTCCAGCACGACTATCACAGTCAACGCCACGGATGCAAACCAGTTCTACACCAAGCCGGTTGACACCGCTGACCTGCAGGCTAACCTGCGCATGTTCAAGTACGTTGAGCTCGCCAAGTATGTGTCTGATGGCAACACTGGCGTTGAGCTGGAGGGTTTGGTCTCCGGTGAGGCAGTGGATGCTGCTTTCGCTGCTGCTGGTTACAACGACCAGACCAAGGGTGATTCCCTGAACGAGTGGGCCTGGCTGGGCAACACTACCCTGACCGCCGCGCAGACCACCGCTTTTGTGAACGCGCTTAAGGATCTGGCTGTCACGGACATTACCCCGACGGCTTCTAACGGTGGCAAGACCCAGACCTTCACCTTCGCTGAGGGTGGTCTGTACTTGATTGTCGACCAGAGTGGAAAGCTGGTCGTCGAAGATAATGACACTCACAAGCTCGTGTGGAATGGCAATGCTCCGATTCTCGCTGGCACTGCTATCACGGGCGCCGCGCCGTCCGTGAACAACGCCACTGGCGTTCTCGCCGCTGCCGGCGTTGTCGACCTGAAGAGCAGCAAGGAAGAAACCACCAAGGCTGGTGCCGTGACTTGGCAGAAAGTCGACAAGAACGCTGCTGCTCTGACTGGTGCTGAGTTCCAAGTGTACGAAGGCGATGTTAGCGGTCTTTCCGCTGACGAGCTCAAAGCGAAGACTCCGCTTAAGTTCAATGGCTCTAACGGTGCGTATTCTCTGCCGACCGCCAATGCTGATGGCACTTACCCTGAAGGCGCCACGGACACACTGCAATCCAACGCTGAGGGTAAGTACACTCTGAACGGTCTTAAGCTCAACACCACCTACACCGTGATTGAGACGAAGGTCCCGACTGGCTACAACGGCACCTTCGTTGGCAAGTTCACGATCACTACCGGTGCAACCGCAGATGCTGCTGCCACCTTCGCTGGTAAGGATGCCTGGAACCTGTCCAAGGACAACAAGGGCACCTTCCAGGTCACCAACGTCAAGAACATCACCCAGCTGCCGCTCACCGGTGCCGCCGGAACCATGCTGTTCTCCGTGATCGGTCTGCTGATCGCGGGTGCCGCGGTGACCGTGTTCGTCAAGTCCCGTTCCACCAAGCGCGCTCTCAACGCGTGAGCTTGACTGCTGCTTATAACTGAGCAGCTATAACAATGGCCGATCTGATTATTCAGATCGGCCATTTGTCATATTGGCGGCATCTCAGACGGATGACTTGTGGACCATCTCCGAATCTTATGGGCAATGTATGGCATTTTGATTTGAATGTAATGGGGCCGGGCATCGAAAATAACTTGTGTTTCACCACAACAAACGTTTCACGCAGGCTCGGTAACAATCGCCAAGCGAACACAATCGTAGGGGAGGTGAAGGATGGGCCTGTATACCCCATTCGTGGGCCGATTATCGTTCAGTTGCCGTCCAGCCACTACTCAGGCTCCACTTAAACGGGGATAAAAACGACCCTACTAGGGGTTAGGCATGTCCGAATTATAAGTATTACTATCCCGAACTATGGCATTCACCCCATAATCAAGGGGGGTGTGCAATGAGCCTTCCAACGAGTGTAAGGGATGAGGATGACCAGTGGTGGAGGGACTTTTAGCCCCGAGGAGATCAAGTATCTGAAGTCGTTGTCGGCAGTGGCGGAAGCCACGGCGAAGCGCATCACCTATACCGATGATTTCAAGCGTTACTGTGTAGTCCACTACAACGAAGGTGCCTCACCCGTGCGCATGTTCCGTGAAGCCGGATTGGATCCGGCTCTAATCGGGTACAAGCGCATCGAACGTTGCCTTGCCCGCTGGCGTGAATCGCAAGACGAAATCCTGAACTCCGGCAATGCCAAAGCCGGGGCAGATTCGGAGCTTTTCCGCTCGGGAGCCGCGGGCGCACCAAACATTCCGGAGAGTGCGCGAGCAGCGAGAGCTTGGCGCGACTCGGCGGAATCGTCACTTCCGGCTGGTACCGGCAGCGAATCCGATTTCCACGTATCGCCCGAACGTCGCGCCATCATCTTCCCCGTCTCCCGCAAAGAGCAGAACAATGACCTACGCGACTTGCTGATTTCGCAGCAGGTACGTCGTATCGACGAACTGGAGCGTCAGGTCGACATGCTCGAGGCCCTGCTGCACGGCAGGCGGCGTAAGGAACAGGCTGCCAATACGTTGCCTGAGGAACAGACGGATACAGCGGCGGACAAGTCGCCGGATGCAGACGGGCAACAGCAGTAGCCTGTCTGTATCCAATCAGCGCGCGAAACCGCAGGGAGCATCAGGTACTTGCCCAACACGCACGCTAAGATAGGCATCGCAATAATCGGCATGGCAATACATGGCAATGAGCAGGTAATCGGCGAGGCGGTGCATGGAGCAGGAACCCAACGAGCAAGAACCTAACGAGGCGACGGAAATCGTAGGCGGCAAAGTAGAGACCGTCGAGGTTTCCAGGCACCCCGAGGCTTCCATACCCGAGACCGATTTGTCTTTGGCTGATATCGAGCGCCGTCGCTCCCATCCGTTGCGTTGGGCGTTGATTATTCTTGCCGTACTGTGCGCCATCATCGCGCCATACTGGTTCGGTCGCTCGCTGGCGGTGAATAATACTGACTCCATTGTGGCCGTGCTCGGGGGAGTGTCTCCGCAAGGTATCGCACTGGTCGGTTGGGTGGCCGTGGTGATCACGTACGTCGGATTGGCGATGGCGGTGGTCGTCTCGCCGTCCTGGCCATGGCTGATCGTGTTCGTGCTCGGGCTGGCCTGTGAGCAGTTCATCGCGGGACTCAGCATGCTCAATCTCAACTTCTGGTATTCCACGTACGTGGTCTACGGCAAGCAGGCCGGTCTGGCGAATGCCGCGAACCTCGGCATTATGGGGGCGGCGATCGGCATCGCCGTATATGCCCTGGTGTTTGTTGGTCTGCTGGTGATTATCCGGAAGACCTCGCCGCTGAACGTACTGACCAAAAGCTGGGCGAGTTTCATTCTGTACTTCGTGATTGAAACCATCGCCCTGCTCGTGGTGTTGTTTGGCGGATTACTCACCACTGTGTGAGCGCACGTGAGTCGCCGTACGTCGCTCAATACTCACCGCTCACTGCTCACCACCGCGCAAACCGTGTGCCCGATGTCTATTTAGAGGTGCAACACCCCCTGTTGGTCCTGCAATTATAGCAGTTCGTCGGCGAATGCCTCGGCGGGCCGGATTCAATTTGTAAGCGCAACGCTTGTGTTCGGGCTGGCTGCCTTCGATTGTAGCTTGGCGATCTCCTCGTCCCATACCTCGTTGGGCGTTTTGTAGCCGAGGAGCTTCATCGGGGTGTCGTTGATCTCACCGACGATCGCGTCGAGGTCCTCCTGGGCCAAGTCCCCGAACCCGGTTCCTTTGGGCAGATAGCGGCGGATCCTGCCGTTCCTGTTCTCGTTGCTGCCACGCTGCCAGGAACTGTACGGGTCGGCGAAGTACGTGAGCATGCCCAGCGCCTCGTCCACCAGCATGTGCAGGCTCGCCTCCGTGCCGTTGTCCCACGTGCGGTCGACGCGCGCGGCCGGCGGGATGTCCTTGAAGATCTCGTATTCGGCCCTGGCCGTGGCGGACGCGCTCTTGTCGTCGACGAGCCGGGCGAACAGCCTGCGGCTCCTGCGCTCCACCTGCGTGTTCATGCAGCGCCTCGACGGCGCGGCGCGACCACCGTGTCCGACTCGAAATGGCCGAACCCCTTCCTGGATCCGACCGCCTCGGGCCGGTCCGCGATGGGCACGCGCATCGGGATGCGCGGCCCTTTCGCCTTCCTGCCCTTTTTCCTCGTCCGGCGTTTCCTGCCGCGCGCCAGGTACTGGCGCAGGTCCAGCGCCCGCTGCGGCTTGGCGTAGATCCACTGGCAGAGGCACTCGTGGCTGATCCGCATCGACGGGTCGCCGGCGTACCGGGCCTTCAACCGTCCCTCGATCAGTTCCGGGCTCCACCCCCTGCGCAGCGAGTCCAGCACCCAGGCGCGAAGCCGGTCCGAGTCCATGCGACGCGGCTTGCGGGATCCGCGCCGGCGCAGGTCCGCCTTCCTCTGCGCGGCCAGCGCCTGTGTTTTGTCAAGTTGGAGTAGGCCGTTTCGGCGTTTCTTTTAGTCCATGTGAGCGGCGGGTTTCAGGCCGTTTCGGCGTTGGCCGGTCCTGCTGGTTGTTGGTTATTGCATTGGTTATTGCATGAGGGCGTGGCTCTTGCGCCAGGATTCGCCCTCGAAGCGGATCATCCGTCCGTGGTGGACGGTGCGGTCGATGATCGCGGCGGCCATGTTGGGGTCGCCGAAGATCCTGCCCCATCCGCTGAACTCGATGTTGGTGGTGTAGATGATGCTCTGGGTCTCGTACGCGTTGGTGACGACCTGGAACAGGAGCCTGCTGCCGTCCTCGTCGATGGGCACGTAGCCGAGTTCGTCGATGACGAGCAGCGGGGTCCTGCCGATCGCGGCGAGTTCCCGGTCGAGCCGGTTGTCCGATTGGGCCCTGAGGAGCCGCATGACCAGGCCTGCGGCGGTGAAGTAGCGTGCGGGTATGCCCTTGCGGCATGCGTTCCTGCCGAGCGCGATGGCGAGGTGGGTCTTGCCGGTGCCGGGAGGGCCGAACAGGACGAGGTCGTCGTGGCCGGCGATGAAGTCGAGGGTCGTGATCTGCCCGCGCCCGTAGTCGACGGGGAAGCGGATCGGGGTCCAGTCGTAGCCGCCGAGCTCCTTGTCGGCGGGGAATCCGGCGGCCTTGAGCAGGCGTGAGCGTTTGGAGCGTTCCCTGGATTCGATCTCGGCGTTCATCCACGATTCCATGAATTCCATCTGGCTGGGGGTCGCGTCCGCGAGCTGGTCGGCGAGGACCTGGCGGGTCAGAGGCAGCCGTCTGGCCAGGGTCATGATCGTTGCGATTCTTTCGCCGGTGGACGCGCGCCTGCGTTTCATGTCGGGCATGACGACCGGCGGACGGTGGGTTCCCATGGTCAGGCCTCCTTCCTTTCCCATGGCTGTCGGGGTTTCATGAACACGTCGTATCCGGTCAGGTCGGGTACCGACTGCTCGTACGGCTTCTCGCCGGCGGCGATGCGCCGGGCCATGGTGGTCACACTGGCCTCGTCGATCGCGTGCCCCTGTTCGACCAGGTGCTCTCCGGCCCGGACGGCGGCCTCGAAGCCGGACGCGGCGCTGGCCTTGGCGATGACGCGGAACGTGGTCCTGCGTGTCTTGGCGTCCATGCGGTCGATGGCGATCCTGAGTTTGTCGGGGAAATCGTCACGGATGGTGGAATCGGTCCATGCGTGGGTCTTGCGGCTCAACGCGGGCAGGAGCGTGGCGGGGTTGCGCATCGTGGCCGGCGAATCCCCGTACACGCGCGGCAGTCTGGCACAGGTGCGTCCGTCCTGGGTGCGGATCGTCACGTCGAACGCGCGCAGACCCACGTCGAGAGTCCAGCCGCGCCACGAGGGGCCGGCGAGGTAGTAGTTGCCGTCGATCTGCACACGCCCGTCCTTGTCGGCCTTCCTCACCTCCCAACGGATCGCGTCGTACGGCTTGGCGGGAAGCGGCTGCATATCCATCTTCTCACCGGCGAACAGGCCGCCGATCGGCGCGCCCTTGCGGTAATGCGTCTCCTTGGCCATCGCGTCGCAACGCTCCAGCATGTACCGGGTCAGTTGGCCGTGGGACTCTGCGTTGAGCATGGGCACCATGATGTTGCGGCGCAGGAACCCGACCGCGTTCTCCACGCTGCCCTTCTCGTTGCCCGAGTTCGGGTTGCAGAACCTGGTCTCCAGCCGGTAATGCTCCACGAACAGTTCGAACACGTGCACGACGGTGACCTTGTCCCACGCGATCCGATGGCCGGCGCCGGTGGCGTTGTCAAGCACCAGCGTCAGGGGGACCGCGCCTATGTGCTCGAACACCGTGCGCAGCCCCGCGCACACGCATTCGGCGTTCTCCCCGGGCAGGGCCACGCAGTAGCGCATGTTCGAATACGGGAACGTGACGACCAGGCAATGCACGTCGACCCGGTCCCCGCCGACCACGGCCTGCGCCATGCCGAAATCGACCTGCGCCTCGCCCGGATGCCACTTGAGCTCCAGATACCCGTCCGACGGGAGGCGATGCTCCTCGCGCCACCGTTTCACGTACCGCTGCACCGGCGAATACGAGCCCTCGTAGCCCTTCTCCGACACGAGTCTGTCGTACACGCGCTTGGCGGTGTGCCGCTGCTTGCGGGGCATGAACCGGTCCGCCTGCAGCCACCCGTCCACCGTCGCCCTGAACGGATCGAGCTTCGACGGCCGCGATACGGAGCGCTCCGGTCCGGGAGAGCAATCCTCCCTCCCGGCGTACTTCGCGACCGTGTCGCGGGCCACGCCCACCTCTTTCGCGATGCTCCTCCATGACATGCCATGCGCGTCAAGCACCCTGATACGTTGTTGTACGGACACCGGTACCGTCATTCCTTTCCTTTCCCGAGAAAACCGAACGGTTTGACTTTCAACTCGGGAAACTAGTCCAGGCAGGACGGGCCGGTGTTCGTTTCTCACCACACGCTGAAGTGGACCAGAACCTGCCGCTCACATGGAAGACATCCACACGCTCACACGGCCCACTTTCTATTGAACAGACACAAGCGCCGAATAGAACGGACCCGAGGTCCACGGCCCGGTCTTCAGCCGTTTCGGCCGGTAGGGACGGTACGACCCGTTCTCGTTGGACGCGAACCACAGGCCGCGCCTCAGCTCGCGTGACACCGTGGACTTGTCCCGGCCGATCCTCTCCGCGGTTCGCCGAATGCTCAGATGCTGTTCGCAATGCAGCTTCTCGATCAGGATCCTCTCCTCGGACGACAGGTGCGAATACTGTTGACCCATGAGTGCAACACCTTCTTAAGTTAGAAACTTCGAACACTTCCAACCTTAGACAAGGTGTTGCACTTCTATTTAGAACCCGGGGCGTAAACACGATTGCCTTCAAAGAAGATGGTCGTGACTGTGCTGGAATCAATGTTCGGTGCTATGAAGCGAAGCGTTGGTTGTGTGTCTAAGCTGGCCGCATTGTTGAATGAGGCTCAACTTCGGGGTGTCGTTTTATCGGCTGTGATGTTATTGTGGCGCGACACGCCAGCTTTATAGGCGATGAGTGGTGGCATCAGATGAGTTCGCTTGTACGTCTCCATTCTTTGTTGAAATATGTTATGCAAAGTGTGTAATTGGCATATGAAACTGTCATATTTGATGTGTTGCGTTGCGTTTATGTGAACTTATTTTCATTGTGCATATCGTTATCAATTTGTTATCAAGGACGATCGCGAGTGAAATGCGCTCATTTATATAATGGCTGCTGCATGGCTGCCCTTGAGGGACGTTCCTCTGGCATGGCTTTGCAATGAGCCGCGATGTGGTCGTAACCAACGTGGGATTCGATTGTGCGGCGAAGAAAAAATGATGGGGGGGGAGTCGCCCTCCATCATTCAGGAAAGGGAACTGAATGGTTTATAACATTCACATATTGCAAACAAGGAAAACCGGTCGTGTGGTTGCTGCTGCGGCTGCATCCGTGCTGTGTTGCATGGGGGCTGTATTTCCAGCGACTATCGGAGTGACTGCGGCGTCGGCCGATGAACCCGTCGAATTGGTCGTCAACGGCGGATTCGAAGACGATCTTAATGGTTGGAAGTCTGGAACGGTGTGGAATAGCTCCGCATCGTCCATTGCCGTCACTGCGGATGATGTGCATGGTGGCAGTGGCGCCTTGAGCGTTACTGATCGTACATCCTCTGATGCTGGTGCAATCCAGTCTCTTGATGGCAAGGTGGAAAAAGGACAGACATATACCGGAAGTATGTGGGTCAAGGCCACGGAAGACGGTGAATTCAATATCACTGTTTGTTCGGGTAATGGTTCCGGATGTGACCAGATTGCGACCGGAACGGCGAAAGCGGGTGAGTGGACACAAATTTCAGGTACTGGAACGTTAGGTGGTAGTGGTGATTTCACCAGTCCCTCGCTGGTGATTGAAAACAAGTATGGCACGAGCAATGCCGACTTCATTGTCGACGACATTTCCGTAACCGGTTCGGATTCTGGTTCCTCATTCGTGCCGCCGACTACGGGTACGGCAACGGCAGCCAAGGCTTTCGGCGACTATTCAAACCCGATTATCGATTATTGGTATGGCGCCGATCCGTGGGCTATGGAATACAACGGACGCGTATATATCTACACTACGGGTGATGGCACTTCTGTGAATGCTGATGGCTCGTTGAATTATGACTATGAATATGACAGTACTGGGCAGATCAAGGACAATTCGTTCGCTCAAGTAAAGACCATCAATGTTCTGTCCAGTGATGACATGGTCAATTGGCGTAATGAGGGTTACATTCGTGTGGCTGGAGAACAGGGGGTGGCCACCTGGGCCAGCAATTCCTGGGCTCCTGCCGTCGCTCATAAAACCATCAACGGTAAAGAGAAGTTCTTCCTGTATTTCGCCAATGGCGGCAGCGGTATCGGTGTGCTGACCTCGGATTCTCCTGTTGGTCCGTGGAAGGACGAAACCGGTGAGCTGTTGATTAAGGGCGGTACTCCTGAATCCGCTGGTGTGGTCTGGCTGTTTGATCCCGCGGTGTTCGTGGATGATGACGGGCAGGGCTACCTGTATTACGGAGGTGGTGTTCCGACAGGCGAGGAAGAACATCCGAACACGGCTCGCGTTATTAAACTGTCCGATGACATGCTGCATACCGAAGGTGAGGCTCAGGCCATAGACGCACCTGCCATGTTTGAGGACTCCGGGATTGCCAAGATAGGTGGTACTTATTACTACTCGTATTGCACTAATTTCAGCCATGACAACGTAATTGATGGTAACACGGTCGGTTACGGCAATATCGCGTATATGACTTCAGACAACCCGATGGGGCCGTTCACTTATCAGGGTGAGATTCTGAAGAATCCGAGCACGTATTTCGGTGTTGGCGGCAACAATCATCACGCGATGGTTCAACTTGGCGACCAGTGGTATATGACCTACCATGCGCAAACGGTGGCAAAGGAATTGATGAACGGCGGTAATCTTGACGCGGCGCATGGCTACCGAAATACTCATCTCGATCCGATTACGGTTAACGAGGATGGTTCCATTGCCGATATTGCAATGACATATGAGGGTCTCTCTTCGGTGAAGAATCTGGACGCGTATCAAGATGGAGGCATTCCAGCTTCCACCATTGCATGGGATTCCGGCATTCAGAACGCATATGACCTGACTTCTGGTGTGCGCGTGGTCGATATGACTACAGACAATTCCGAAGGTCAGAAGCTCAGCAATATTAATAATGGTGAGTGGATGTCTTTGGCGAATGTCGATTTCGGGAATAACGGCGCCTCTTCGCTGACTGTGACTGCAGCTGGCAAAGCCGGAGGCATCCTTGAGATTCGTCTTGATGATCCGGATTCCGAACCTGTGGCTTCTATTTCGATTCCTGCCGGTGATGGATCCGAGTACGCCGATTACACGACCACCCTTGAGGGTGTGACAGGGGTGCATCATGTGGTGTTCTCCTTCAAATCCGATGGTGGTGCGAATGCTCAGGATGAGCTGTACGACATCACTACGTACACTTTCACGGAGTCGCAGGATGAAACTCCTTCGACTCCGGTGGACAAGTCTGATTTGCAGAGCGCAGTGAATGAGAATTCCGGCCTGAACGCTTCCGATTACACGGAAGAGAGCTGGAAGGTGTTTGCTGACGCATTGCAGAAGGCTCAGGCGGTATTGCAGGATGAATCCGCTACTGAACAGCAGGTTCAAGATGCGCTTGCTGCATTGAATAGTGCACGTGCCGGTCTGAAGCTGGCTGATGATTCCACTGATGGCAATGCTTCCGATGCCGTTGATGACACGGATGGCGTGGATTTGGCACAAACCGGTTCCTCTGTCTTGCCTGGTGCTGTGATTGTCGCTTGCTTGGCTCTCACTGGTGTGATCGTAGCGCGAGTGCGTCGCGAGATGCGCTAGTTACCTCTTGGTAATGCGGTCATCCCGTAGCGGCAGCCTCGGGATGACCGCACATGAAACCTAGAACTGGTACTTGTTCAAGCGTAAGTTTTGGCAGTGGTAATGTCCATCACTTATCCATATGCGGGAATGTCTTATCGTCATTCATTGCTGATTTGTGCGGGCATGCTATTGGAATACGCACTCGATGTTGAGTGCTTATCATGAAAGGTTAAAAGACTTATGAATTATTTACGACAAAAAATTTCGGCTAGTGCTATCGCGGTGTTGTCGACTTGTGGGTTGATTTTGGCGCCAATGCCGGTCTTTGCGGATGATTCAACGCCATCTTCAACGCCATCGGATGGCAGTTACACCACGACTGATAGCGGTGATGGCACGTATTCCATTCCCATGTTGAACACGGATGTTCCGGATATCAGTGTTATTCGTGTGTCGAAGGACGATCCGAATAACAAAGACGGTCGTGATGTGTATTACATGGTGAGTACCACTATGGAGCTCAGTCCCGGATCTCCAATTATGAAATCCTATGATCTGGTCAATTGGTGGATAGTCACGTACGTGTATGATCGCATTTCTATGAGCGATGCTTCATCCTTGCGCAATGGAGCTAGCTCGTATGGCGAAGGCGAGTGGGCTCCGTCGCTGCGCTATCACAATGGCCGCTTCTACGTGTTATTCAATACGAACAACCTTAATGGCGCTTATATCTACTACACCGATGATATTGAGAATGGTCCTTGGACGAAGATTGCCCTTAATCGGGGATTCCATGATCCGTCATTGTATTTTGATGAGCAAGGGAGTCCTTGGATTATCTCCGGCGTCAACCAATATAGGCTGTCCGATGATTTAACCACGGTGGTGGAGAGCCATGAGAATATCATCTCTGCCGAACAGTTCACTGATGATCTTGGTGAGACTCCTACCGGATTTGAAGGATCTCAGACTTTCAAAATCGGTGATTATTTCTATACTCCAACGATTTACTGGGGCAAAGACGGTCGTACGGTGATGCTGCTGCGCACCACTGATTTGCTTGATGGCTCCAAATACGAAGCCAAAAAGTATTATCTAGGTGCTTTCGCACAAGGTAGCCTTGTTGAAGTCGACAACGGTGATGGCACGACGTCTTGGCATGGATTCTTCTTCCGAGACACATATCCGACCGGACGTATTCCCGGTTTGATTCCTGCAACGTGGGGTGATGACGGATGGCCTGTGTTTGGGGACAATAATCAGGTAAGCGCGTCGGACACCTACGACAAACTGATTGATTTGCCTGCTGATTTGGAGAATCTGGTTCGCCAGCGTTCCCTGGTCAATTCGGACGATTTTGATAATGACGCGCCTCATCAGTCTTATCAGGATCAGGATTGGTGGACTCTGGAGGAGCCTCCTCAGGTTGACGATTCTCTGATTGGAATCGAGCTGGTGGACAATGGCGATTTCGAAAACGGGACTGAATCGTGGACCCCTCAGTGGAATGGTACGCTTACCGCGATTACGGATGGTTCTCTTTCTGGAACCACGAGTCTTGCTGTGACGAATCGTGGCGAATACAATGGCGCTGGCCCGGGTCAATCTATGGATGGAAAATTGCAGCAGGGCGTGACATATCGTGCCAGTGCAACGATTCGATACGACCATGAGATGGACGGCGTCGATTCATCGGCTGTGACTTCCCACCTGTTTTATGTGGCGATTCAATATGCAGACGGCACAATTAATCGTGTGGCCACAGGAACAGTGAAACGTGGGGAGACGACTACTATCACAGGTGAGTTCTCCATCCCATCCGACGCTAATGTGGAAGGTTCCAAACTCATTGTCGAAACCGCGTGGGGTGCGGAAGGCACGTGCATGGATTACGTCATCGACGATATTTCCCTGATCGGTCTTGCTGATGAGAAGGAATATCCGGTCGCCGAAGAATACCAACCCAATGGTTCGAATCTTGATTTGGTATGGGAATGGGGACATAATCCAGATAACCGATATTGGTCTCTCACTGATCGTGAAGGCTGGTTGCGTTTGACCAATGGGCACAAGGTTTCCGCCACGGCCAAATATATGAAAGGCACTTATGGCGACCTGACATATTTTGAAACCGCCCGTAACGTTTTGTCGCAGCGTACCTTTGGCGGATCCATGTCTGTGGAAACCCACATGGATGTCAGTCATATGAAGGATGGAGACACCGCAGGCCTCGCTACATATACCCGTAGTTTTGCCTATGCCGCTGTGCGTCAAGAAAATGGACAGCGAACGTTGGGTGTGGTCAAGCGTGTCTACGACAATGGCGTGAAGGACGCGGACGGTAATATCGTTGACGATACGATTGATCGTGACGCTGAAGAGGCCTTTGTATCGGGCGGCACAGTGACATTGCCAGATGATGCGACCAATGTGTGGATCAAGTCGGACAACACACTGGATAATGCGAGTGGTAAGTTGACGATTCAGTATTGGTACAGTCTGGACGGTAAGCAATGGTCCAAGCTTGGCGACGAGCAGGGGCCGCTGACTTACGATTGGAGCTTGTCGCACTTTAAGGGGTATCGAATCGGCTTGTTCAATTACGCCAAGGAGAATACGGGTGGTTATGTCGATTTTGATTACTATGACTTGAGCGACGTGTTGACTTCTGACGGCAAAGCTGTGGATACGTCTAAGCTGCGTTCGGCCATTGATCAGGCTGACTCTCTGCAGTCTGCGGAATATCCTATGGATGAGTGGGATAAGATGCTCACGCTACTTGATAAGGCAAAGCAGGCGTTGGCATCCGATCCTTCCACGCAAAATGAGGTGGATGCCCCGCAGCGTGCACTGAGTTTGCAGCTCGCGCAATTGGCGGTTGACCGTCAGTCTGGTGATGGCGGAAATCCTGGTGGTGGTGATCAGACCGGTGACGGTAACCAGTCGGGTAACGGCGATCAGACCGGTGATGGCGGCCAGCAACAGTCTTCTACTGCTGATGATAATTCATCTGAACTGTCATCAACTGGTTCGTCCGTAACACCGATGGTGCTGTCTGCAATTGCCCTGATGCTGGCTGGCATCAGTGTCATTCGGATACGCCGCTCTTCGCGCTGAAATATCGCCGCAGCCTGTTGGTTGCAGCGATTGAATGTGCGGAATCAGTGATGTGTCGCAATGGTGGGTTGTGCGAATGCTCGGCAACGTGGATTCGTACAACCCATCCTGTTATGTTGAGACCGCGGCGTGAGACATGGTGGAGCATGACATCGGCGTAGAATGTGCGATTTTGGAAACAAAGGAGCTGGTGTGTGGGCGGCTGGCAGTTTTCATTTCGAATCGACGGCGTTCTCCTGATATCAAGTATGGCTGTGTATCTATGTTGCCGTTATGTGGTGATGTTAGCGGAGTGAGTAATTCGGATATGGTTCGCCCTTATGAACATATGTATGGCTTATGTCGTCCGCCGAAGCATGGTTGCGATTAGCGAAAATCAGGTATTGCGGCGTTATGTCCGGCGCCATGTCATTATCGTATGGCGCACTCACGATACAATACCGTCCTAGCATGGGCGTCGCGGCATGAGACGACGCATTGTGCAGACAGGTGTGGCGTCGAACAACGAACGCGAGGTAAACGTAGATGGCGGTGAATTCCAGCGTGGAGAAACAGCCGGTCGACCAGCAGGCGAGCGGTGAGGTGCAGGCTGAAATCGATACGCGGTCCGATGGTGTTTCGCCCATGCCCAACGATGTTTCCAAACATAACGATGTTTCCAAGCATCCGGTGGCGTCCATTCCCGAATCGACGCTGTCGCTGGCCGATATTGAGCGTAAGCGCTCGCATCCTGCATTGTGGCTGGCTTATGCGCTGCTGGTGATTGCGGCCATTGTGGTGCCGTATTGGTGGGGGCGTGCGATTGCGGTGAACGATACGCAGTGGCTGCTTGATAATTTGAGCGCGCTTGAGCCGCGCGGCGCCGCGTTTGTTGCCTGGACGGTGACGCTGATTGCCGTTTCCGGCCTTGGTCTGCTGGTTGTTGACGCCCATCGGCGCTTGTGGGGCGCGGTTTTTGTGATTGGCTTGGCGGCGGAGCAACTCATTGCCGGCCTGCGCATTCTGAAAAATGATTTTTGGTATGCGACATATGTGGTGTACGGAGAGTCGTCGGCATTGGCGAATGCGGCGAATCTTGGCATTATTTCAGTTGGTATTGGCGTTGCCGTTTTCGCGGTGCTGTGGGTGGGATTGTTGGTGACGATTAAAAAAGAGTCGCCGTTGAATGTGCTGACGCGCAGTTGGGCGTCGTTTATCTTTTTTTGTGATTGAGACGATTGCTTTGCTTGTTGTGATGTTTGGCGGCCTGCTGACGTTGGTCTGATTCGTGGTGTCTGGTGCTCCTGTATAATTGACCCTTGGCGTATTTCGCCCGCGGATAGAGAGCGCGCCGGCATCGGGCCGGTAGCACCGCGCAGCAATATAAGGAGGATGCCGTGGCACTGACGGCTGAAGAAAAGCAGGAAATCATCGCTAAGTACGCGACCCATGAAGGTGACACCGGCTCTCCGGAGGTCCAGGTTGCTCTGCTGAGCAAGCGTATCGCTGATCTGACCGAGCACCTCAAGGAGCACAAGCACGACCACCACTCCCGTCGTGGTATGCAGCTGATGATCGGTGACCGTCGTCGCCTGCTTGACTACCTCAAGCGCGTTGACATCAACCGTTACCGTTCCCTCATCGAGCGTCTGGGTCTGCGTCGATAATTGAAGACTTCCGCCCGAGTACCTAGGATGGTGCTCGGGCGTTTTACATATCGCCAGCCAACGGCAACAACGGCAAGAGGGTTAGAGGATAGGCCAGCAGGTAAGGCCGACAGGAGAACCCGAATGAAGGGGTTGACACGAGGAACGACGGCCAAGGGGTCAGTCGAAACAAGGTATGTGACGTCCGCTGAAGAGGACAGTTGCGGTTCAAGCGAGTCGCCGAACCGCAGCACAGTATGTAGGAATAATTAGAAAATTAAAGAAGGAGGAACCCTATGGAGGGTCCCGAAATCAAGGCCGTTGAGGCCGTAATCGACAATGGATCGTTTGGCAAGCGCACGCTGCGCTTCGAGACCGGCCGCCTCGCCCAGCAGGCCGATGGCGCTGTGGCCGCCTACCTCGACGACGATTCCATGATTCTGTCCACCACCACCGCCGGTTCCAGCCCGAAGGAGAACTACGACTTCTTCCCGCTGACCGTCGATGTTGAAGAGAAGATGTACGCTGCCGGCAAGATCCCGGGCTCGTTCTTCCGTCGTGAAGGCCGCCCGAGCTCCGAGGCCATCCTCGCCTGCCGTATCATCGACCGCCCGCTGCGTCCGCTGTTCCCGCACACCCTGCGCAACGAAGTGCAGGTCGTCGAGACCGTGCTCGCCGTGAACCCTGATGACGCTTACGATGTCATCGCCCTGAACGCCGCTTCCGCTTCCACCATGATTTCCGGTCTGCCGTTCGAAGGCCCGGTCTCCGGTGTGCGTCTGGCGCTGATTGATGGCCAGTGGGTTGCCTTCCCGCGTTGGAGCGAGCGTGAGCGCGCCGTGTTCGAGATTGTGGTCGCTGGCCGCGTGATCGAGAACGGTGATGTTGCCATCGCCATGATCGAGGCCGGTGCCGGCAAGAACGCCTGGCACCTCATCTACGACGAGGGTCAGACCAAGCCCGATGAGGAAGTCGTTGCCGGTGGTCTTGAGGCCGCCAAGCCGTTCATCAAGGTGATTTGCGAGGCTCAGGACGAGCTCAAGAAGATCGCCGCCAAGGAGACCAAGGAATTCCAGCTCTTCCCGGAGTACACCGACGAGCTGTACGCCCGCATCGACGAGATCGCTCACAAGGATCTGGACGAGGCCCTCTCCATCGCCGAGAAGCTGCCGCGCCAGGACCGCATCCACGAGATCAAGGAGCACGTGCGCGAGGTGCTCGCGGACGAGTTCACCGATATGGACGATGCCGAGAAGGACAAGGAACTCGGTAACGCCTTCAAGGAACTGCAGCGCCAGATTGTGCGTCGCCGCATCCTGACCGAGGACTACCGCATCGACGGCCGTGGCCTGCGCGACATCCGCACCCTGTCCGCCGAGGTGGACATTGTGCCTCGCGTGCACGGTTCCGCCCTGTTCCAGCGTGGCGAGACCCAGATTCTGGGCGTCACCACGCTGAACATGCTCAAGATGGAGCAGCAGATCGACGCGCTGTCCGGTCCGCAGTCCAAGCGTTACATGCACAACTACGAGATGCCGCCGTACTCCACTGGTGAGACCGGCCGCGTCGGTTCCCCGAAGCGCCGCGAAATCGGCCACGGCGCCCTCGCCGAGAAGGCTCTCGTGCCGGTGCTGCCGAGCCGCGAAGAGTTCCCCTACGCCATCCGACAGGTCTCCGAGGCCATCGGTTCCAACGGTTCCACTTCGATGGGTTCCGTGTGCGCCTCCACGCTGAGCCTTTTGGCTGCCGGCGTGCCGCTGAAGGCTCCGGTTGCCGGCATCGCCATGGGCCTCGTGTCCGGCGACGTTGATGGCAAGCACATCTTCAAGACCCTCACCGATATTCTGGGTGCCGAGGATGCCTTCGGCGACATGGACTTCAAGGTGGCCGGTACTTCCGAGTTCATCACTGCCCTGCAGCTCGACACCAAGCTCGACGGCATCCCCGCCGACATCCTGGCCGCCGCTTTGCAGCAGGCCAAGGAAGCCCGCGCCACGATTCTCGAGGTCATTAACGAGTGCATCGACGGCCCGGCTGAGATGAGCGAGTTCGCTCCGCGCATCATCACCACCACCGTTCCGGTCGAGAAGATCGGCGAGGTCATCGGCCCGAAGGGCAAGATGATCAACCAGATTCAGGAAGACACCGGCGCTGAAATTGCCATCGAGGATGACGGTACCGTCTTCATCTCCTCCGAGGGTGGCGAGGCTGCTGAGAAGGCCAAGGCCATCATCGACCAGATTGCCAACCCGCACGTGCCCGAGGCCGGCGAAACCTACAACGGCAAGGTCGTCAAGACCACGTCGTTCGGCGCTTTCGTGAACCTCACCCCCGGCACCGACGGCCTGCTGCACATCTCCCAGATCCGCAACCTGGCCAACGGCGAGCGTATTGACGCTGTCGAAGACGTGCTCAAGGAAGGCGACACCGTTGAGGTGATCGTTCAGGGTGTCGATGATCGCGGCAAGATCTCCCTGGCCATCCCTGGTTTCGAGGATCAGGAGAACAACGCCCGCCCGAGCCGTGGCGATCGCGATGACCGCCGTGGCGGCCGTGGCCGTGGTGACCGTGACGATCGCCGTGGCAGCCGTGGCCGTCGCTCCGATCGCGATGACCGTGACTTCGACGATCGTGACGACCGTCCGCGTCGCCGTCGCTCCGATGACTTCGAGGATGATTACGACGACCGTCCGCGTCGCCGTCGCTCCGATGACCGTGACTTCGATCGCGATGATCGCGATGATGATCGTCCGCGTCGCCGTCGTTCTGCCGACCGTGACTTCGACGATCGCGATGACCGTGATGCTCGCGACTCCCGAGATGATGATCGTCCGCGTCGCCGTCGCTCTTCCGATCGCGATGACCGTGGCGATCGTGATGACCGCCGTGGCGGTTTCCGTGGCGGCCGTGGCCGTGGCTCGGACCGCAACCCGCGCTACGCCACCGACGACAACTACGACGACTACCGCGCCGACCGCGAAGAGCGCACTGAGCGCCCGCGTCGCCGCGTCCGTCGCGACTTTGATCCGTTCGAGGACTGATCGTTCTCTAGCTTCTCTCGGGTGAGAAGAGCTTAATCGCAAACCAAAAGGCTTCTATACCGTTTCATTCGGTATAGAAGCCTTTTGGTTTTTCGGCTTCTTCGCGCTACATATTTCGATGTTGAATAGGGCACTCGTGCTGCTGCCATGTACATTCAGTTGTCAGTTGACAACTATTCTCATGCATCAAGAATGGCGGAAAACAGCCATTAAGATGATCGGAGCCACGCTAAAAAGCGTTGACAACTGACAACAGTTTGTACACGGCACCGCATGGCACCTATCCTGTTGCTCACGACCGGATCTATTCTCTCGTCTGTTGTTATGCCCAACAGCAAAATCCGCTTGCCGTGCCGCGCCATGTCCGAGTCATGGCCAGCCGTTGATTGAATGGCGGATGATCATCGAAGGTACTCATGGGCGTTGATCACTGTGGCAACAACAAAGGCCGGGCCCTTGTGAGAGCCCGGCCTTTATGCCGTATGGCGGCGGATTAATCCTTAAAGGCTAATCCGTTGTCAATCAGCGTTACAGAATCGCCATGCACACGAAGTCCAGAATGAACAGCGCGGCCACAATCCAGATGATCGGGTGAACCTCCTTGGCCTTGCCCTTGCAGGTCTTCACGATGCAGTACATGATGAAGCCGCCGGCGATGCCGTAGGAGATGGAGTAGGAGAAGGCCATGAACACGGCTGCGAAGAACGCCGGGATGGCTTCGGCGATGTCGTCCCACTTGACTTCCTTCAGGGAAGCGGCCATCATGCAGCCGACGATCACCAGCACGCCGGCGGTTGCGGCGGACGGCACGGCGGAGACGACCGGGGCCAGGAACGCGGACAGGGCGAAGCAGATCGCCACAACCACGGAGGTCAGGCCGGTGCGGCCGCCTGCGGCGATGCCGGCGGAAGACTCGACGTAGGTGGTGGTGTTCGAGGTGCCGCAGATAGCGCCAATGGAGGTGGCGATGGAGTCGGCGAACAGGGCCTTGTCCATCTTGGAGGAGAAGCCGTGGCCGTTCTCCAGAGCCTTCTCATCCTCGGCGGAGAAGATGCCGGTGCGGCGGCCGGTGCCGATGAAAGTGCCCAGGGTGTCGAACGTATCGGACATGGAGAAGGCGAAGATGGTCACGATGACCAGAGGCAGCTTGGAGACGTCGGAGAACAGCGCCGGGAAGCCCTCAGCGGAGAAGATCGCGCCGAAGGTCTGCGGCAGCTGGGAGAAGGTTTCGCTGATGGACTGCGAGTTGGACCAGGTGGTAACGCCGAACGGGATGCCGATCACGGTGGTGATGGCGATGGCCAGCAGCATGCCGCCCTTAACCTTCATCACGGTGAACACAATGGCCAGTACGAGGCCGATCAGGAAGACCCACAGCACCTTGTCGTTGAAGTCGGCCAGACCCGGGGTCGCCGCCACGGCGCCTCCCTTGGCCGCGGCTTTCGGGTCGCCGGGGGTGAACTTGATCAGTCCGACGTTCAGCATGCCCACATAGGCCACGAACAGGCCGATGCCGCCGCCGATGGCGTGTTGCAGGGACTCCGGGATGGCCATGATGATCATCTTGCGGATCTTGGTGACGGTGATGAGGATGTTGATCAGGCCGCACAGGAACACCATGCACATGGTCTGCTGCCAGCTGAAGCCGAGGCCGAAGCACACGGTGTAGGTGAAGAACGCGTTGAGGCCCATGCCGGCGGCCTGGGCGTACGGCACATTGGCGAACAGGCCCATGACCAGGGTGCCGATGATGGCCGCGATGATGGTGGCCAGGAACACGCCGCCCCACGGCATACCCGTCTGCGACAGGATCTGCGGGTTGACGACGATGATGTAGGCCATCGCGAAGAACGTGGTCAGGCCGGCCAGAATCTCAGTCGAGACGGTCGTGCCGTTTTCCTTCAAATGGAAGAACTTCTCCATTTACTCTCTACTTCCTTGGTTTTATGCGGGGCTGCGCACCGCGCGCATAATGCTGCGGCTGGCCCCGGCGAGAATTGCGACTCGCCCTGATCGGCCTGCCCAACGCGCGTCAGGCGCTGCGCATCCAATCAGAACCGTGGCCGATTATAGCTTGTGGAGGTAACGTGAACGGGTCCGGGAGTAGACTGACTGCCAGAATAATTCGGAACAACTCAGGGGACACGCAGGGCACACCCGTGGAAGGAAGGCGCGCGATGAAACCGGCCGTCGAAGTCAGCATCACCTCTTGGAAGAAGAACGTCGTCAAACCTGGCCAGGAGTACGGCCGCGTACTGCTGATGCCTGGCACCGGCTACAACTGCGACCGTCCGCTGCTCTACTGGTCGGCCCAGGCTCTGGTCGAGGCCGGCTGGCGAATCGACCGCATGAACGTACGCAACGCTTCCGACGACCTGTCCACGGTGATTCCGGTCCTCAATCAGGCGATTGACGGCTGGGTGGCCGCCGCGCGCGAGTCCGGCGCGGGTAAAGCCGGTGATTCCGGGGATGGCGTTGCCGCCGATGATTCTGCTACCGTGCTGGCCGATGGCGCAGCTGGCTCGCCGAACCGTGATTCCGACACCCCGTCCGGCCCTCGCCTGTTGCTGATCGGCAAGTCGCTGACGACGATGACCTACCCACATGTGGCCTCACACTACGGTCTGCCGTTCGTGCTGCTGACCCCGGTGCTGCATCACGCCGACTTCGATCCATCCGCCCGGGTGATTCCGGTGCCGGCTGTCGGCGATGATATCGTCGCCGAATCCGAGGCCCCGAGCGTGGCCGAAGCAAGGGCGATCATCCGCGCGGAACAGGCCGGCCAGTCGCACGCCGCCAGCTCCCGATACTCCGGCCCGGCACCGCTGATCTGCGCCGGCACCGCCGACCCGTTCTACGATCAAGCCCGCGCCAACGCGCTCACCCCGCACGTGCACGAATACCCGGATGCCAACCATTCGATCGAGGTGCCCGGCCACTGGCGTCGCTCGCTCGACTATCTGAAGGAAGTCACCGCGTCCGTAGCCCAGTACGCCGCCACGCTGTAATGCCCCGCGACACGCCCGAATTCTGCAATGTCGCTGACCATCCGTAATCTAATCATCCGTAAACCACAGACCGTTGGTTGAAGTGCGCGCGAGTGCATTTCCGAAGTTTGGTTCGCCAAGCCAGCGCAGGTTGAGAGATATAAGCCCGTCAAGGGCCGGCGAAGGTCGCTTCGCGAGATTATATTGCTCTGCCTGTGCGCAGGGCTTTTTTGTTGCCCGGCCGAAAGTTCCGAACTCCAAGTCAACGGCCGACTTAGGAAGGAACGCCATGAAGAGGCCCGAAAAGGAAGCGGTAGTCGCTCAGCTTACGGAAGAATTCCGTAACGCTGACGCCGTCTACCTGACCGAGTACCGCGGGCTTACCGTTCCGCAGATTTCCGATCTGCGTGAAAAGCTAGGCCGCGATACTTCCTACACCGTGGCAAAGAACACGCTGGCACGCATCGCCGCCAAGGAAGCGGGCATTGAGGGTCTCGACGAGATTCTCTCCGGCCCGACCGCCATCACCTTCGTGAAGGGCGACTTCATCGAGGCTGCGAAGGTCATCCGTGACTTCGCCAAGGACAACAAGGCTCTTGTCATCAAGGGTGCCGCCGCTGACGGCACTGTCTACGATGCCGAGGGCGCCAAGAAGCTGGCAGACCTCAAGTCCCGCCCGCAGCTGCTTGCCGAATTCGCCGGCGACATCAAGGCATCGATGGCCAAGGCCGCGTACCTGTTCAACGCTCTGCCTACCAAGGCTGTGCGCACGATCGACGCCCTGCGCGAAAAGCAGGAGAAGGCTGCCTGATTTACGCCCTCACGGCATGAATCAGTCGCTTCGATAATTTAAACAATAAGGTTTATTAGGCAGCGGATCTACCACTTCGTCCGCCGCCAAGATTGAAAGGAAGCCATAATGGCTAAGTACACCAACGATGAGCTGCTGGAAGCCTTCGGCGAGATGACCCTGGTCGAGCTCTCCGAGTTCGTGAAGGCCTTCGAGGAGAAGTTCGACGTCGAGGCTGCCGCTCCGGTTGCCGCTGTTGCCGCTGTTGCTGGCGCTGCTGCTCCGGCTGAGGAAGAGAAGGATGAGTTCGACGTCATCCTCTCCGCCGTCGGCGACAAGAAGATCCAGGTCATCAAGGCTGTCCGCGCCATCACCAACCTCGGCCTGGCCGAGGCCAAGGCTCTTGTCGACGGCGCTCCGAAGGCCGTCCTCGAGAAGGCCAAGAAGGAAGATGCCGAGAAGGCCAAGGCTCAGCTGGAAGAGGCTGGCGCCAGCGTCGAGCTCAAGTGATTTGTGCGGCATAAGCCGCAATCACAGCTTTTCGAGGAACCCCGCACCTGTGTTTCAGGCTGCGGGGTTTCCGCATACTGAGTAGACTAGTTGACGAGGACGAGGCGGAGAACGCGATCCGGCGTGGAAACACAAAGCTGGCAATGAGCGAAAGTTGTCAATTCTGTGCCCAGTAATCCGCCAAAAGCCGGTAAAAGATGACACAATGGCACGTAGTGTGGTCAAATAGTGTGTCCAGGAAGGCGGTCACGGTGAGCGAGTGGACGGTGAAGATCAACGGTGTCGACCGGATCAGCGTCAAGCCGGGGGAGTGCGTGGAAATCGGCCGTAAGCCGTTACGCCCCCTTGCCGATGATGGCAACACCCGCCTTGACGTCGCCGATCAAACCAAATCGATGTCCAAACGGCACGCCATGTTCACGGTAAAAAGCAATGGCACGGCCTCGGTCCGTGATCTTGGATCGACCAATGGATCGTATGTGGTGCGGGAAAATGGCGATTTGTTGCGCTTGCCGGCCAATGCCGAGTTCCTGTTGCCGACGTCTCCCATGCGCATGCAGTTCGGCGATGTGCCTGCGGACTTCATTCGTGTCGACGATCCAGTGGCAAAGCCGCTCGACCTCAAGGTGCCTGATTTGTTTGGCTATGCGGTTCACGAAGCACCGCAGGAGCCGGATGCGGCGGATATGTCCGTCGACGATATTCTTGATTTGCGGGCCGGCGAGCCGACCGCCATCTTCAGCGCGGATAATGTTCGACGCAAGGTCGACGAGCTTGAACTTGGCTCGCTGAATATCACGCAGCCAGTGACGAAAAACGATGAGCCGGCCATACCCCGTGATCTGTTCGCGGATGCGTTGGCCCAGCATGCCGAGCAGGAGACCGAACGCAAAAACCAGCAGGCCATGAACTCCGTGGCACTGCCGAAGCAGCAGACCGAACCTGAGTCGACGATTGTAACGCCTGCATCCAAGCACAGCAGGATCTCCGGTATTGTTCCAGTAGATGCCATCGCCCATGCCGTTGTTAAGCACGCTCCCAGCACAAGCGAGCCGGCAGTGGCGTCGGCGGCGGTTGTTGAATCCGATGCAGCGGCTGGCGCAAGCAAGTCAGCCGAAAACGTTCAGTCCGCTCCGAATACCAGGAATGCCGGCGATTCTCAGCCGGCGGACACTGTCGAACAGCATGCTGAAGTTGCCCAGCCTGAAGCCGCCCGGGAAGCCGAAGCCGCTCAATCTGAAAACACCCAGCCTGAGACCGCTCAGCCGGCAACCGCCCAGTCTGAAACCGACCAGCCGGCAGCTGACGTACCGGACGATCAGCAGCGGACCGCAGCCGAAGCATATCAAGAAGCCACCGCAGCAGGCGTAGCAGACCAGCAGCCGGCTGCCGAAACCGCCCAGCAGTCGGTATCCGAAGCATATGATATCGACTCCACGGGCGTACACACTCCGGTCTTCGAGCCCGGCTCGGTGTTCGAGCGTGTGGCCAAGGGCGAGCTGAAAGCACAGGAGCCGGCAGTCGAAGTCGATGGCCTGACCTCTGACGAGGCAAAAACCACGCAAGATTTCAATGTTCAATTCGAAGTCGCCCGTCATCCCGAATTGCTGGCGTTCCTCGCCATGAATCCGTACCTGTACGACGACATGTATTCTTGGCTCGCCGCCCGTGGCGAGGCCGATATTGACGAAGCCCTGTCTCACAACAAGGGCTATCAGGAATACCGCGAAGCGGTTGGAAAGTGAGTCGAGAGATGACCCAGAGCCAGACTCAGAACCAGAATCTCACGGAAGGTCTGAATCGCATCCGTCGCTGGCGTGACCAATACCGCAGCATGCAGCCGCCATCGCCGCTCGAGGATGTGAATCAACTGGCCGCGAAGCTGGAGATGACCCATGCCCATCCCTCCGGCATCGCCCAGCTGTTCGCTTCCGGCCATGTCCGGTTGGATTCGTTGTTCCGCGACACGGGTGTGCTTAAGGCCGCCGAACGCCATATTGGGCGCGTGCTGGATGACCAGGCCGCCAAACGCAGGATTTCCGGCGTGGCGGAGTTGTCGCTCGTGGTCGGCGTGGCCACATGGAAGGGCAACGCGCTGCCGGTGCTGTTGTACCCGGTGAGCGTCACGATCGAGGGTGATGGCTTGTCGACCACCATTCGATTCACCGGTCGCGTGGCCCTGAACGTCGCGTTCGTCAATACATTGCGTGAGCAGGGGGTGTTCCTGGATGAGGATTCCCTGTTTGACGGTGCCAGCTATGACAGTGGCACTCCCGAAACTTCCGCGATGTTCGCCCGTATTTCGTCCGAAGCGTCGGAGCGTATCTCCGACTTCGCCATCGAGCGCCAGATTGTGCTCGGATGCTTCATGGACCCCTCGTCGCAGATGATCAGCGAAAGCCGACAGTTCATCGACCAGCTGGAGAACGGCCCCACCGGCAATGTGCTGTTGGACGCGCTTGCCGGCGACGAATCCGCCCGCACCGCGCTCAAAGATGCCAATATTCCGCAATACAGTCCTTTCGACGTAGACCCGCATGCCGAGTACGAAGTCGGCGATGTGGACAATACGGTGCGATATGCCGCGTCACTTGCTGCCAATGGCCATAGCATCGTGGTCGACGGCACCTTCCCGAAGGGCACCGCGGAGCAGGCTGTGGCCATCGCATCGCGCTGCCTGATGAATGGTCGTTCCGTGCTGTACGTGCCCGGCGTGGCCGAGCAGAAGCGTCTGTTCATCCAGACGGCTTCCGCCAATGAGATGAAGGCGCAGGTACTGGATGTATCCGATGAACACGCCAACGCCGCGCTTGATAAGCAGCTGATTGCCGCAGTCGGATTCCAGCCCGGAGTCGCCACCCAGCGATTCGACCAGCTGGCCGACGAACTCGTGGGCGTGCGCTCGCGCTTGACCCGCTACTTGGGCGACCTGCACGGGGGCAATGATAAGTGGAATGTGTCCGCATACGAGACCATTCAGAATCTGGCCCGTATCTCCGTGCTCCCGACGCACCCTGCCACCCACGTTCGACTTGACGAGTCAAGTGCCCTGAGCATCGCCAACGATATTGACACATGGATCGGCAAGATGGAACGCGCCGGCGAGCTCGGCGAATACACCATCGGCCCGGAAGACACCGCATGGTACAAGGCGTCCATCACCACTGAAGAACAGGCAGTAACCGCCTACCAGCGCGTGGACGATTTGCTGCGTCGCTTCCTGCCCGCCACCCGTGAGCAGGTGGCACGCACCGTGCAGACCTGCGGATTCCCGGTTCCTCCCACCACCCGCGAGTGGGAGCGTCAGGTTACGGTTTTGAAGAATCTGCGACGAGTGCTTGACGTGTTCCAGCCGGAGATTTTCGAGCGAGACATCAGCTCCATGATCGAGGCCACCAAGCCGAAGAGCCAGCGCAAGGCCGAGGGCACGTCGATGGGATTCTGGGAGCGCCGCCGCCACATCAAGGAAGCCAAGGATCTGCTGCGCGTCGGCGCGCAGGTCGAGGACTTGCACGAAGCGTTGAAGGTAGTCGCCAAGCAAGGGGAGCAGTGGCATCAGTTCGTGCCTCACGGCGGTTGGCCGGTGCTGCCCAGCAAGCTCGACGAGATCATCTCCACCCAAGAGGCGCTGGTCAGCAATATGACCGCGCTGGATACCGTGCTTTCCACCACACCCGCTGGTGGCAATCTGGAAACCGCCGATTTCGAGAAGGTGGAAGCACGCCTGAAAGCACTGCTGGATGATCGCAAGGCACTGGACACCTTGCCGGAGCGTTGCCTGCTGGAGCAGGAATTCGCCTCTGCCGGACTGAACGAACTGGTCGCCGATCTCAACGCTCGCCGAGTGAGCGTGGAGCAGGTGCGCGGCGAAGTACAGCTGGCCTGGTGGACCACCGTGTTTGAGGACATTGTGCGTTCGTCCGCCATCATCTCCAACCAGGATGGTGCCGCGCTGCAGGCCGCATCCGACCGCTTTGCGCAGGTCGATGTGGAGCACGTGCGCTCCATCGGACCGATGGTGTCGCAGGAATCCATGCGCCGCCTGTGCGACATGCTGTTCTCCCGCACTCAGGAAGCCAACCAGATGCACACCGTGCTGGCAGGGCGCGCCAGTGTGTCGCTGAGCAGGATTCGCCGTGATCATCCGGAGATTCTGGCCGCGGCCAAGCCGATTCTGGTGGCCGCGCCGGGTACGCTCGCCGCACTCACCGAGCCGGGTGTGCTGGCTGATGTGGCGATTCTCGATGCGTGCGCGCACATTCCCGCTATCGAGTTGCTGTCCATCATCGGCCGCGTGCAGCAGGTGGTGGTGATCGCCCACTGCGCGACGGTAACCAGCGAAAGCGTCAAGCAGCTGATCGACACGTTGCCTCATATCGAGGTGGATGCTGCCCCATCTCGCCGTGCGCCGCGCCTGTCCGCATTCCTTGAATCCGAGGGATATGGTCCTGTTCGCTATGATGTGGCCACCGAGCCGGCTGCCGGTGAGGTGCGATTCCACCGTGTGGAAGCGAGCGGTGTGCCGGTTATGTCTTCTGGTCTGGTGGAATCCAGCCAGCCGGAGATTGATGAAGTGGTGCGTCTGATTACGCAACGTGCCGCCGGTTTTGCCGTGGTTCCTTCCAGCTATCGACTTGTGGTCGTGATGTTGACCGACGCATTCCGCACACGCTTGGGTGCCGAATTGAAGTCGTTGGCAGGCAAATCCAAGGCGATGGGCCGATTCCTGCGCCATGTGCGGTTGGTTTCCTTGCGTGACGTGGCCGGAGGTCGTGCCACTGACGTGATTCTGTCGATGTGCTATGCGAAAACCACGCACGGACGTCTGCTTCAGCAGTTCGGCCCGCTCGAAAGCACAGGCGGTCGCGGACTGTTGCTGGATGCCCTGGCATTGGCGGACCACAGCTTGGATATTGTGTCGGCCTTTGGTTCCGAAGATTTGGATGAAGAACGACTGCACCAGTCCGGTCCTCGGTTCCTGAAGACCATGTTGACGTGGGCCGAACAGCTTGACGACCGTCCGGTGCTTCCGTTGCGTGATGCGGCAGGCGGCAACGTGCTGTTCGACGATATCGCCGACAGGTTGCGCGCGCGAGGACTGAACGCTGCTGTTGATTATGGATTCGACAAGGGCGTGAAGATTCCGCTCGTGGTGGGATTGAAGGACAAGCCGTTTGCCTTGGCCGTGCAGACCGATGACGCGAACTTTATGTCCGTGCAATCCACGCGTAGGCGTCATCGTTTGTCGGCACAGGATCTCATTTCCTTGGGCTGGAATGTGATGACCGTCTGGAGTGTCGCCGCCTTCGTGAACCCCGATAAGGAAGTCGACCGTATCGTCAGCCGTATCGGTGAGATCTATCGCGAGGTTGAATAACCATGGCGGAATACTCGGCTACACGGCGCACACCGCGCAAGCACAAGCGCGTGGTGATGAAGGGCACTGAGCAGTTTGACGCTGACGGTGTCAAACTCGAGCCCGGAGACATGCAGACCGACCAACAACGGCAATCCGACGACGACAAACGCATCCTCGGCGAACTGCCGCCGCATTGGGCCGTTTTTAACGAGCGCGAGTAGGAGTTGGGGCGCACTCTGTGCGCCCCAACACTGTGTTTTCCGCAGCCGACAGGCTGCGGAAAACACAGTATCGGCCGAAGGCCGATTCCGCTTCCTACCGCACAACGGCCATAATCGCTCCGGCCTGTTGCAGCTCCATAACCTTGGCCGCGGCCTCCGGCGGCATTGCGAACGACACCAGTCGGTCGTTGCCTCCCAATGCGCCAGTCGCATCCGGTTTGCCGACATTCATCACCGTGGCGTTCTCGGCCAGCGTGCAATCAGCACCTTCGCAACCGACGGCGGAAACCAGTCTCACCTGATCGCCGGCCAATACATCGTCGACGCTACTGGCCAAGCGGACTTCAATCACCGTAGTGCCGGTCGGTGCTACGGGCGCATCTCTGGCCATATGCGTGGAAATGGGATCGGCTGCTTCGATATCGATTTGCGCTACCTTGCCCACCACATCCTCAATATTGCCTGTCCAAGACGGGCCTGCCGCAGATACCGGCATATCAGCCAACTGAACGTCGGCGGCCAGAATAATGTCACCCCGTCGAATCGAGCGGGCGGCCACCACCATCGGCTCGGTCTCCACCACGGCCAATACGGCTTCAATCCCAAACAGCACTGCGAGTCCCACGCACAACGCAGCAGTGAGTCGGCGCAAGGCATCCGCCATGCGCCGTCGCCGCAATGAGCCGCGCGCAGGCGGCTTAATAAACGAAAAGGTCACCATGCAACCATGGTGACCTGAAGTTTTTCGTAAGCGCAAGCCAAATCGACCTATGTGGTTCTAGCTTGCCAAGTTATCCACAACGCTTCAAACCCGTGCAACAGACAGTGCCCGTAGTGCCAATATCCGCGGCATACCGCCGTCGACACCGTCGTTTACAGAGGAAAAGCGGGTGTACAGACCTTACTTGCCGGATTTGTCGGTGCGGTAGAAGCCGTGACCCTTGAACTCAATCGGCACGGCGGAATACACCTTGCGCACCTGCTCCTGCGAGCACTTGGGGCACACGGTAATCGGGTCGTCATTGAACGACTGCTGTTCGGTGAAGTCATAGCCGCAGTTCTTGCAACGGTAATGATAGGTAGGCAACGGATTCCTCCAACAAAGTCATATTTCTCGCGGATGGCCCAAACGCCATGCCACGCAACCGTTCATATCCTAGTCGCCGCCCTGACACATTGGCGTTACGGTCTTACTAGCCAGCTTGCTGTTGCCACTCTGGTTCCATCGGCCAGTGTGCGTGGCTGGTTGGTCAGTCTGGCTTGCGCCGAGTATCTTGGCCGGCCGGCCAGCTCAACAGGCCCGATGAGCTAAGCCGCCGGTATCCCTCCGGCGTCAGCACTCCGTCGGCCGGCACATCATGTGGTTCGGCCGGCAAATCAATGTCCAACACCTCCCACGGCCAGCACACCGCAATCAGGGGACATGCGGGCTTGCGGCGAGCCAAGGCCCGGTCATACCAGCCGGCTCCACGCCCCAGACGATTGCCCTGCGGGTCCACTGCCAAAGCCGGAGCGATGACCAGATCGGCCTTCTCCAACGCTTCGGGCGGTAGAACTGCGCCAGTTGGCTCATCGGGTCTGTGATGGACGGTGCTGGGAGAGCTGCAGCTACCGGCATTGTTCGCGCCACCCACTGCATCCATCGAGCGCAATGATTCCAATGAATCCAGCACACTCCAGCCAATTTCCAACCCAGACCCCAACCTTGGCACCAACACGTGGCAGCCATGAGCCCGCAGCCATCGCAACAGTGGCCGGGTTTCGATTTCCGAACCCATCGACACATATGCCGCCACTGTGGGACCATCCTGAATCATGTGTGCTGGGAACCGTCGCACCAGCAATTCACCGGCCGCTCCGCGTTCTTCCGCTGGAACGCGCTTGCGCCGAGACAGTATATGGTGGCGCAGCGTCGCTTTATCCGTCTTCTCTGTTTTCTCTGTGCCGCTGTAGTCGCTGCCGATATTCATGCCACTGCCCACTTCGCTCATACCGCACAATCTAGTGTTTCCATCGTAAAACGAAAGTGGCCACGGTAGCGGCGCAAGACCTTCATATGGCTACAATAAAGGCCGTGTCAGTTTTCCAGTCGATTAAAGAGGCGTTCAAGCTGGACCACCAGATCCGCCCGCCACGTCTCACCCATCCCGGTTTTCCGATAGTCCTGCGCCCCCTGACCATGGATGATGAGGACGGCTGGAACGAAGTGCGCTGGCGCAACAACGACTGGCTGGCACCTTGGGAATCCGGTGACCCGATGCATGGCGGCTCCATCACATTCAATCAATGGGTGCAGCGGCAGCGCCGTAACGAGCAGCATGGCGTCGGCGTGATCTTCGCCATCGAATACCAGATGCGTATCGTCGGCCAGATTTCGTTGGGAGCCATCGTGTATGGTGCCATGCGTACCGGCGTGGTTGGTTATTGGGTCGATCAACGGTGCGCCGGCCGCGGATTCGCGCCAATGGCACTGGCCATGCTTGCCGATTGGGCGCTCGGAGACCCATTCGGGCCCGCGTTGCATCGGCTGGAAATCGCCATTCTGCCGGATAATGCGCGTTCTTTGGCTGTGGTGCGTAAGGTCGGAGCCCATCATGAGGGACTGCGCGAGCGGTATATGTATGTCAATGGCCAGTGGCGTGACCACGTAACGTTTGCGCTGTTGGCTGAAGATATGGGGCAAGGGTTCGCCGCTAGACTCGCCGCCGCCGGTTCCAGATAAGCGTCGACCGGAAGAATTCCGCTCCGACACGCCCGGACGGAAAGCCCCAGTTCGTCGGCACGTCTCCTATCCTTGACTCTATGGGTTATGAGTCACTGAGCACTGTCGTCGTGCTGGTGATTGTGGCGATTATTATCGTTGTATGGCTGCCCGTACGTACGGCCAACGGCATGAAACGTGTGGACGAGCACCGGCAGGATCGTTATTCGCCTTCCCTGCATATCGTTGATGCAGAGAACGGCAGACGATTCGGAGACATCAAGCCGCATAAGGCGAAAGGGGCAGCAATGCCAGCATCAACACCGTCAGCGAGGCTGACATCTGAGCACATCGCCCATGTGCGGGAGCTGCGCCGCGCGGCCATCCGCCGCCGGCAGATTCTCGCCGTATGCCTGCTTGCCATAACCGTGTTGGTGTTTGCCGTATCGTTCCCCCTGCATTTCAGTCCGCTGCTTGCTCTTATTCCGTTCGTGCTGTTGCTGCTGGTGCTGGTGCTGGGAGCCAATGCCTCACGCCAGGCCCGGCAATGGGAGCGCAAGGTGGTCCGCTACGAGCGGGCTCATAGCGGTACGGGCTGGTCCAAGAAACCGTCTGCCGAGTCCAAGGACAGCAAGCGTGTGAACAAGGCCGAACCGGTTGCGGCCGTAACTGCGCCTGCCGAGAAGCCTGCCGAGCAGATTGAGGATGCTGCCACCGAGGTCATGGAACAGCGGCAGATTCGCCGCGCGTTACGCGATGCCGAGATTGAGCAGGCCAAGGCCAAGGCGTTGCGTCAGTCCGCCGCCGCATATCAGGCCGCGGAAGAGCACGCCAAACAGTCTGAGAAGTCTGATATTGCACAGTCCGCCGCCGATAAGCCTGCCGCCGAGCCGTCTGCTATGGTCGATGAATCCGCCGACCGTAAGTCCGCTGCCGAAACCAGCGAATCTTCCGCCACACCTGATGCCTCCGTTCGCACAGACAAGTCGATTGAGTCGGACAAGTCCGTCGCCCCTCGAGTTGAACCATCGCTTACGGTGCGTGACGAGCGCGATGAGCGCGACGATGCCGCTGCCGCTGCCGATGCCACGTCGGAACTGGTCAGCGTACGCCCTGCCCGAGCACTGGACGTCTTCGATATGTCCACCTCGCAGGATCTCATCTCCTTCACTTTGGGTGGGGAACATAACGCCGACAACGCTCCGGAAAGCTTGGAGATCAAGTCGACCCGTCAGGTGTCCAAGGCGGAACCTGTCGAACCCGCAGTGGCGGAAAAGTTGATTGACGAGGCCCGAGCCGTCAAGGCCGCGGACGATGCCAAGGCCGTCGATGCAGGCAAGGCTGTCAGCGCCGGAAACGCTGTAGACACTGAGCCGGAGCAGCGCGATGATGCCGATACGGACGCCGATGACGAGGCTGCAAACGCCGCCCAGCGAGCCGCATTCCACGAATCCGAGGAGCGTGCCGACGTCGAAGCGCCAGCGGCGACCACCGATTCGTTGGGCGCAGGCCTGGACTCCATTCTTGCCCGCCGCGGCAACTGAGCGTTGCGATTCGCCGATTTTCTCTCACAGCGTTAGCACTCGAGTTGGCAGAGTGCTAATAATCGCGCTACGATGTGTCCTAGCGCAAAGGGACAACGCAAGTGATCGTCAGCCTCTTGAGACGTTCTGGCGCGGCATTATCGAACTACAAGTAGATACGAGGTGACCCACAGTGTCGATTAAGCTCACACCGTTGGAAGACAAGATCATCGTCAAGCAGGCCGAGGCCCAGACCCAGACCGCTTCCGGTCTGTATATTCCGGACAACGCCAAGGAGAAGCCTCAGCAGGGTGAAGTCCTGGCCGTTGGCCCGGGCCGTCGTGACGACAAGGGCGAGCGCATCCCGATGGATGTCAAGGTCGGCGACAAGGTGCTGTACTCCAAGTACGGCGGCACCGAAGTCCACTACGAGGGTGAGGACTACCTCATCGTCGGCGCCCGCGACATTCTCGCCATCCTCGGCTGATTAGTCGCCTAGCGAACTTCAACAACCCCGACTGTTCCCATGGACAGTCGGGGTTTTCTCTTGCCAGGCGGAAAGGGGCTCCCCTCAGAGAGAGGAGCCGAAAACCGCTCCCACCAAACGCCCAGCCATGCCTGCTATGCATAAAGGTGCATGCGCGCAACGTAGTTGAGTTCGGCGCTGCACCGCATCTACACTGGGTAACGGATTGGGGTCCCTATGGAAGAGACTCAGTCGGCGACTTGGCCGAGCGGCTTAAGACATTTTGCGCAAGACGGCAATAGATCGACGGTATGTTGTTTTTTTCCGTGTCGCAGGTTCGTAGCGTCGTCGCGCTGTGCCAATGGTTGTCTCTCTACCGACGCTGAGTGCCGTGGCATGAGGCCAGCGTCGGCAGTGGGCCACGAAATGGCGATGTGCCGATGCTGAGCCGCGTTGGTGTCGTTATAGGGCCAGTTTTTGGACCATTGCCGACGGCAAATCGGCGTTTTGTGTCGGCGACGGTCCAAAAACTGGCGGTCTGCCGACGATAAGTGCCGTCATCGTCGGCAGACCGCCAGGTATTGTCCCCGTGCCGACGTAAAAAGCCCTGCCATCGTCGTCACCGAGCCATCTTGTGACTCACTGACGGCGGCAGCAGGGCGGAAGAGGCCGAAATCATGCGCGCGGTGCGGTCTCACACCTCGAATCCGGCCTCCACCAGCGCGTGATCGATGTCGCGAATCAAATCGTCCGTATCCTCCAGACCCACGGCCAGACGGAAGAAGCCGCGGTGGAACTCAGGCGGGTACAGGTACTGGCGCTCGTCATCCTCGCCGAGGAACACGATCAGCGATTCGTCATGGCCGAGCGAGACGGCCGACGTAATCACATTGAGCTTGGAAACGAACCGGTTGTGCCCGTCATGATTGGTGTCGAGGCCGAACGACAGCACGCCGCCGAACCCGGAGTCCGGGCGGGCCAGCTGGCTGACCGCCACCTCGTGGTGCGGGTGCGATTCCAGACCGGGGTACGCCACGAAACGCACCACATCCAGCGATTCGAGATGCTTGGCAATCGCCAAGGCCGAGGGGTCGTAGGGCAGCGCGTAGGCGTTCGCCAGCGTGATGGGGCGACGGATCGCGCCGGTTTCGGCGTCGACACCGTTACCGAGGTGAATGGCCAGCGTGCCGAATCCGAGCGGCTGGTCGTCGAATGATTGTCCGTGATGTACAAGATCAGAAGCCATGCGCCCAGCATGCCAGCATGCGCCGTGCCGCGCAAACAGGCGACATCGCTCGAAAACCGCGCCATTGCAAGGTTCTAGAGCACCATATAAGAAAAAAATGATTGGGTGAAGTGCGGGGTGCAGCCTTGGTCGGGGCTGTTTGCAGGGCCGAAGCGGGCCCTGAAAACACGCTGTGAGACACGCCGATAAAACCGCAGAATTCCGCGGTAAAACAAGGTTCGCGTAGGGGCCGATTTGCATACCTGGAAAATCTGTGGTTATATAGCCAAGTTGCCTGTTGAGGTCAAACACCGCGGCGGGAAACAGACTGGCGGATTTCCCAAGCGGTCAAAGGGAGCTGACTGTAAATCAGCCGCTTCGTGCTTCAGTGGTTCGAATCCACTATCCGCCACGCCCCGATAGCTCAGTGGTAGAGCACTTCCTTGGTAAGGAAGAGGTCGTGAGTCCAATTCTCACTCGGGGCTCTCTGGCGGGGTAGCTCAGCTGGCTAGAGCGTACGACTCATAATCGTAAGGTCAAGAGTTCGAGCCTCTTCCTCGCTACAAATCGCGCCCGCTAACCGGTGGGCGCGCACTATACCTAAGAACACAGAGGTGAATGACAATGGCTAAGAGCGCCGACATCCGTCCGGGCATCACGCTGGCCTGCACCGAGTGCAAGGAGCGTAACTACATTACGACTAAGAACCGTCGTAACACGCCCGACCGTCTTGAGCTCAAGAAGTTCTGCCCGCGCTGCGGCAAGCAGACCGTGCACCGCGAGACTCGTTGATCGCAAGTATCACAGCTTTACAAAACCCGGCCCATTCGGCCGGGTTTTTGCGTATTGCCTCCGGAGGCGAGTGGCAGGGTGCGGAATCAGTATCCGCATCGCGTGAGAAACGGCAGAAATCCCGCGTCTGAACGAACCCCTCGCGGGCGTTCTGTCGTTTCGGGCCGCCAAAACGGCAGAAATCCCGCGCCACCTTCGTTCAGACGCGGGCGTTCTGCCGTTTCAGCCGATGATTGCCTCGATATCGCACCTGCGCCACTAAGATAGTAAGCCATGACAAGCTTTGCAGACATCACCACCATGGGCGTGGGCGGCCCCATCGCCCATTTCATCGAGCCGACCACGCGCGTGGGACTCATCGAAGCCGTGGAGGAAGCCGATTCCAAAGGCCTGCCCTTGGTCGTCGTCGGTGGCGGCTCCAACCTGCTTGTTTCCGATAAGCCTTTTGACGGCGTGGTGGTTCGAGACGCCCGACGCCTCATCACTGTGCCGGACGAGGCTGCACCGGTAGAGGGCGAGGATCGCACCGTGCATGTCAATGCCGAGGCCGGTGCCAATTGGGATGATTTCGTGGCCTTCACCGTAGAGCTCGGGCTCGAGGGCGTCGAGGGACTGTCCGGCATTCCCGGCACAGTCGGCGCTTCCGTGGTGCAGAACATCGGTGCCTACGGGCAGGAAGTCGCCACTTCGGTCGAATCGGTGGAAGTCTGGGATCGAGACACCAAAACAACGCGCGACCTCACACCCGCCGATCTTCGATTCGGCTATCGATACTCCGCACTGAAGACCAGCATGTACGCCGGCCCCGGCCGGCCGGCCGGCCGATTCTTCCCGACGCCACGTTACGTGGTGCTTTCCGTCACCTTTGCCCTGACCCACTCGGCCGAAGGCACGGTAGGTTACGGACAGCTTGCCAAAGCGCTTGGCGTCGAAGTGGGCGACCGTATGGCCACCGCCGACATCCGCAAAGCCGTGCTCGCAGTACGTGCCGCCAAGGGCATGCTCGAGGACCCTACTCGCTACGCCTTGCCTGACATGGCCACCGCCAAGCGCGAGGCCAATATCCTGACCGATCTGGAGCGTCTGGCCTCCCTCAATGAGGCCGCCGGCATTCCCGTTGGCGATGACGGTCTGCCTGCTCCCGACTACAATCGCCACAGCTGCGGCTCGTTCTTTATGAATCCGATTCTGACCGCCGACCAAGCGGCGGCCCTGCCCGAAGATGCGCCGAAGTTCGACGCGACTCTGCCTGACGGCACTCCCGGCACCAAGACGTCCGCCGCCTGGCTCATCGACCATGCCGGCTGCCATAAGGGATATAAGGTCGATGCGGACGCGCCGGCCAGTCTATCCACGCAGCACACGCTGGCCTTGACCAATCGTGGGGGAGCGAGCGCGGCCGATATCGCAGCTTTGGCGCGTGCGGTTCAGCAGGCAGTCAAGAGCGCGTTCGGAGTGGACTTGGTGCCCGAGCCGGTCTGCGTCGGTGTGCTGTAATCGCGCTATTGATTGATGGAGTGGGTTATTAATCCCATATATTGCGGACTCTGAGTCTTATTAATAGACAAGACACGCGGGCTCTTCTATACTCGATTGTCGGTATTGTGCGCATTCGGTGCGCAAACAACAGAGAAAAAAGAAGAGCACTATGCAACTGTTCCGTACAAAATCCGTCGAACAGACCATTGCCGAAACCGGTGAAGAGGGCCGCAAGCTCAAGCGCAACCTGACTTGGTGGGATCTGTCAATCATGGGTGTGGCCGTAGCCGTGGGCGCCGGCATCTTCTCGGTGGGCGCGCAGGCCGCCGCCTTCCACGCCGGCCCGGCCGTGATCATCAGCTTCCTGATCGCCGGCATCGTGTGCGGCGCAGCCGTGATGTGCTACGCCGAATTCGCTTCGATGATTCCGGTGGCCGGCTCCGCCTACACCTTCACCTACACCACGGTCGGCGAGATCATGGCCTGGATCATCGGCTGGGATCTGATCCTGGAAATGCTGATGGCCGGCTCCGTGATTTCCAAATATTGGGGCGTATACCTCAACGATTTCATGCGCCTGATGGGCTGGAACGCCAACACCAACCTGACGTTCGGCTCCTTCCACATCGATATCGCCCCGATTATCATCGTGGCGTTCTTTACCACGCTGCTCGTATTCGGCACCAAGATCGGCGCCCGCGTGGACGGTGCTATGACCGTGCTCAAGATCGCCATCGTGTTCTTTGTGGTGATCGTCGGCTTCTTCTACGTCAAGGCCTCCAACTTCACCCCGTTCATTCCGCCGAGCCAGCCGGCCTCCACCGTGGAAGGCTCCTCCGCCGTCACCGGCGTGATGACCCAGCCGTTGTGGCAGTTCGCCACCGGCATGACCCCATCCGTGTACGGCGTTCCTGGCATCCTCTCGGGCGCGGCGCTCGTGTTCTTCGCGTTCATCGGATTCGACGTGGTGGCCACCGCCTCTGAGGAGACCAAGAACCCGCACAAGAACGTGCCGCTCGGCATCGGCGTGGGCATGCTGCTCATCATTGTCATGTACATGCTCGTGGCCGTGGTGACCACCGGCATGGTCTCCTATGCCGATCTCGCCAAGCAAGACAGCCCCTCGCTGGCCACCGCCTTCGAACTGGTGGGCGCCGACTGGGCCGCCAAGATCATCAGCTTCGGCATCGTGCTGGGCCTGGCCACCGTGGTTATGGTGCTGTTGCTCGGCCTGACCCGTATCGTCTTCGCCATGAGCCGCGATGGTCTGCTGCCGCGCGGCCTGTCCAAGACCGGCAAGCATGGCACCCCGGCCGCTCTGCAGATCGTCGTCGGCGCGGTGGTGGCGCTCGTGGCCGCCTTCTTCGACATCGGCGTGCTCTCCGACATGGTCAACATCGGCACCCTGTCCGCCTTCACGCTGGTGGCCATCTCCATCCCGATTATGCGCAAGAAGCGCCCCGACCTGCCGCGCGCCTTCAAGATGCCCGGCAGCCCGTGGATTCCGATCCTCATCGCCGTGGCCAACTTCTGGTTGATGCTCAACCTGTCCGTGCTCACCTGGATTCGTTTCGTGGTGTGGCTCGTGGTCGGCTTCGCCATCTACTTCGGCTACGGCTACTGGCATGCGCGCCTCGGCAAGGGCGACCTGACCGAAACGCTGTCCGCCGAAACCGATAAGGCCGTTAACGGCTGAGAGCGAGGAGCGTCCCAACAGGCGCGTACCCTTGTATCAGTATTTGTTAAGGAGGATTCCATGCCATATGTAATCGCTCAGCCTTGCGTGGATGTCAAGGACAAGGCTTGCGTGGACGAGTGCCCCGTCGACTGCATTTACGAGGGTTCCCGCTCGCTGTACATCAACCCCAACGAGTGCGTCGACTGCGGTGCATGCGAACCGGTGTGCCCCACCGAGGCCATCTTCTATGAGGATGATCTGCCGGACGAGTGGGCTTGGTACAAGGATGCCGCTGTCAACTTCTTCGCTGAAGTCGGCGATTTGGGCGGCGCTTCCGCCAATGGTCCAATCGGCAAAGACCCGGAACAGGTCGCCGCGCTGCCGCCGCAGAACCAGTAAGCTGATTTGCGGATAAGCGCTGCACACAGCGCATAGTTCGGATTGAACCCTCGGTCTATCACGGCCGAGGGTTCGTCGTATCTTAGGAACATACCGTCCAAGAAAGGGGTTCTCATGGGCTTCCACGCATATTCGTCGCCATACGACTGGTCTCGTATCGCCGGCTTCAAAGCCACCGCCAAAACCGTGCCGGGTGGCATGATCGACCTGTCCGTAGGCTCGCCTGTGGACCCGGTGCCGAGCAGTGTCCAGCAGGCGCTGGTTGCCGGCGCAGACGCCCCCAACGCCCATGGATACCCGGTCACCGCCGGCACCGCCGACCTTAAGGCCGCTATCGATACATGGTTCCGCGAACTGCGCGGGGTGGATCTGAAATCCATCAACGCTGCCGCCGTACCCACCGTGGGTTCCAAGGAGGCCGTGGCGCTGATGGCCAGCCTGCTGCACCTTGGCGAAGGCGATGTGGTCGTCCAACCGGCTGTCTCCTACCCGACTTACGAAATCGGTACCCAACTTGCCGGCGCCACCGTGGTCAAAGTCGATGATGTGACCGACGTCGATTCCTGGGTGAATATTCCGAACGTCAAGGCCATCTGGATCAACTCGCCGTGTAATCCCTCCGGCGAGGTCATCTCCGCTGACTGGCTGACCGACATCGTGGCTGCTGCCCGTCGCATCGGTGCCGTGGTGCTCTCCGACGAATGCTATGCGTTAATGGACTGGCGTTCGGTGCGCCGCAATACAGCCGCGTCCTCTGCGCCTGCCGCGTCTGCATCTGCTGCGTCTGTGCCTGCCGCACCGGTGGCCGAATCCAACGAGCCCGCCTCCGATACCGCATTCAGTCTCTCCGCCACGCCATGTGCCCTGAATCCACATGTGTGTGAAGGTTCGGCAGCTGGCATCCTGGTGCTCTACTCGCTGTCCAAGCAGTCCAACATGGCCGGCTACCGTACGGCTCTAATTGCCGGCGATTACCGGCTGGTCAAGGAAATGGCCGAATACCGCAAGCAGATCGGCCAGATTATCCCTGGCCCAGTGCAGGCCGCCATGGCCGCAGGCCTGAAGGACACAGCCGCTGTGCACGAGCAATGGAGGCGTTACCGTCGCCGCCTATCCGCGCTGGTTGACGCACTGAAGGCATATGGCTATTCGGCACAAATGCCCTCCGGCGCGCTGTACGTATGGGTCAAGGCCAAGTCCGGCGACTGCTGGGCCGATATGGCCGAGCTCGCCAAGATCGGCATCATCCCCAGCCCCGGCGAATTCTACGGCGCTCCCGCCTACCTGCGTTTCTCCGCCACCGCCACCGACGAGGCCATCCGTTCCGCCTGCGAACGTCTCACGGCGTAATGAGATCGTAAGTGGCGTTGAGCCGTTCACGCCCCAAACTGGGCGGCCTTGTTGCCGAATTTGCGGCGCACAGCGTCCAGTGCGGCCTCGGCATCATGCAAACGCGCCTGTGAGGTCTGGCCGCGGGCATTGTCGGCCTCTTCGAGCATGTCATCCAGTGAAGGCTGCACGGCCGTAGCCGCCGCCTTACTGAGCGAAGACGTGCTCATACCGGCCAAGCGAATAGTTTTGGGCAGGGGAGTGGCAGACTCCGCCGAGGCCGGTAGCCCCAGCATGACTTTCAGCTGCCGCACGCATTCCGGGTACAGCACGCCGGCCGTATCGGTCGGCCGCTCCATCGTAAAAGACCGGGTCTGATAGCTCAGGTCGGCGAACCGCAACTTCACCGTCAGCGTGCGCGCCACCAGCCCCTTGCGCCGCAGCGTGCTGGTTACTTCGTCGCAGGCCGAACGCAGTAGCCCACACACCACGCGCATATCGCGTGTATCCTCGGCCAAGGTTTCCTCGGACCCAATGGATTTCTCCTCGCGTACCGTGGTAATTTCGCGGGAATCCAACCCGTGCGAGGCCGCCCATAATCCACGTGCCGCAGCCGGGGAGCCAGTGGCACGAGTCAATGCAGCCTCATCCAGCTGAGCCAATTCAGCCACCGAATGCACGCCCCAAGCATTAAGCCGCTTCTCCAAAGACGGCCCGATTCCCGGAATACCACGCAATGGCATCATCTGCACGAATTCGGCCGAGCGGGCCGCGGGAATCAGCAGCATGCCGTCCGGCTTGGCATTGGTCGAGGCCATTTTGGACACCAGTTTGTTACAGGCGATACCCACTGAACACGTCACGTGGAAGCGCTCGGCCACCTGAGCGCGAATCCACGCGCCGATCGCGCTCGGCCGCCCCCACTCCAGCAGTGCGGCGGACACATCCATATAGCCCTCGTCCACCGAAACCTGCTCGAACCGGTCGGTGACGGTCAAAAACACCTCATGCATGATTCGGTGCGACATCATGCGGTAATACGCCATATCCACTGGCAGAAAAATGCCGTTCGGGCACAACCGATGGGCGCGCGCGGCCGGCATCGCCGAATTGATGCCGTATTTCCGGGCTTCGTAGCTCGCGGCGGACACCACCGCGCGCGGCCCGGTGCCGATGATTACCGGCTTGCCTTTGAGCCCGGGGTTGCGCGCCACCTCCAATGAGGCATAGAAGGCATCCATGTCGATATGCAGCACGGTGCATCCGGTCTCGTCGTGGCCCCAATCGCGTTTGGCGGCCTCAAGTCTCGGTGCGGTGCTCATGCCACCATTGTAGGAATGCCGAACGAGGTCATGCTCACTATGTGGCGCGCATGACGCGGCGCTCATTGTCATAATGCCGAATATCGCCGGAATTCCAAGGGTTTGCGCACTGTGCGGCTGTTTCGCATGGTGGGTGCGATTCCACGGAATCGTCCACATTGCGTCACTGTCCGTAACGCCTTCCAAGTCAATGCGCGCTGTCCCGGCTCTCCGAGTAGCGTAAACCTCATGAAGAAGGCAGTGGTCGGTATCCTCAACCGTGTTCCCGTGGTTCTTATCGTGATTGGTGAGGCACTGGTGATTTATTTGGCTACGGCCGTCGCCAAACTTGCGTTCACCCAGCTCGATCCGCTGTACTCGGTGTGGTATCGCGTGGGATTCATGGCGGTGCTGTTGCTGCTGTGGCGCAGGCCCTGGAACAAGGCGAAGCGAGCGCAACTGTTTCACCGCGACGCCCGCAGCTGGGGGCTGGTCGTACTGCTCGGCTGCTCGCTGGTGCTGATGAATACCCTGTTTTATGTGGCCATCAGCAATATGGATATGGGCATTGCCGTGTCTATCGAATTTTTGGGACCGCTTTCGGTGGCGGTGATTACCGGCAAAAGCTGGCGCGAGCGGGTCGGTATCGGTATCGCGGCGGTCGGTGTGGTGCTGTTAGCTGGCATATCATTGGCCAATCCGTCCGGCAATGGCACGTTTTTGTATGGTCTGATTGCGATTTTGATCGGCGGGTCGATGTGGGGCATGTATATCATCACCGGCCGGCGCGTGGCGGCTGGCGGCAATTCGCTGGATAATCTGTGCATCGCCGTGACCATCGGCTGGCTGGTCCAGTCCCTGTTCCTTGGCGTGCCGGCTGTGGCTCATGTGGTTCACCCCAAGGCCGATGCCACGTGGGCGCTTGAGCCCGGCGGCTCGCTGAAGCTGCTGGCTCTGCTGTTTGTGATTTCCCTGATGGCCTCGTTCATTCCCTATGTGGTGGAGCAGATCACGCTGCGACGCACCACATCCGGCGCATTTTCGGTAATGCAATCCATCAATCCCGCCATGGCGGTGGCCGTGGGACTGGCGTTCGGCGAGATTCCCAGCGTTGGTGAAATCGTCGGTGTGGCGTTGGTGATTTGCGCGGTTATCGTTACGTTCTCCGGCGACGCCGCACCCGCGGACGTTCAATAATGTGTCGTTCGGCACGCCGTATCCGCAGGACGTGGTACAGTAATTTGCTGTTGCGCATTATTGCGTAACGTGGAGTCATGCCTGAGTGGCCGATAGGGGCACCCTGCTAAGGTGTTAGTCGTGTAAACGGCTCGAGGGTTCGAATCCCTCTGACTCCGCCGATTAAGGTTCCGGGTGAAAGCTCGGAACTTTTTTGTTTTCCGGAAACTCCGGGTTAAGTAACTCCTGAAATAACCGAGGACGGGCGGTCTCCGCTTGTGGTAAGCGGAGTCGGAGGTACGCCATTGTCCGTCCGCCTCCAAACCGCCATTTTAGTGGGCGAACGAGTGCGGCACGTCGGGAAAAGTCCGAGCGACGAAAGAAAAATGTCCACTAAGTGAGACTTTTGCGTGGTGTTCGTGAATGGTGATTGAAGATTAACCGGTTTATATATTGCTTGTCCAATCGCTTGCTCATCGCCTCCCTCCCCGCAGTACTTGACCGAGATGGGCGGTACCCTAGAGAGAGAAGAAGAGTTCCGAAGGGCGGGCAAAGATGAGCCATATCGCTGGGCAGGGGCAACATCGCTCCAACTCGACACGAACCAACCGTGCGGCGCTGATTATCGTGTTCGTGATCGTGCTCGCCGTTGCGCTGGGCATCGGCGCATGGTTCGCAACCCATCGCACGGACGGCAATGGCCCCGCACACGCCGGAGTGTCGGACGTCGCGTTGAATAAAGCGAAGAACACGCCCAAACCGGTGACCGAACATCACGGCAATTCACCGGATTGCCCGGATACGGACTGCATCGCCATGCTGGTCAACGGCGATTTGTTGTTCCATGAGGGATTGTGGAGCCATTTCCAAGGCCCGAACCCCAACGCCACGGATGGCACCGCCTTCAACTTCGACCCGCTGTTCGCGCCGATGAAGCAGTACATTCAGGCTTCGGACATCGCCGTGTGCGAATTCGAAACCCCGATCGCCCAGCGCGGCGGCCCATATGCCGCGTACCCGATCTTCAACATTCCGCCGGAAGTGGCGGATGCCGCCCGCAACGTGGGATACAACGCCTGCACACACGCCACCAACCATTCCTGGGATCAGGGGGCGGATGGCATCGCCCGTCTGTGGGACACGCTTGAGGCCAATGGCATCGCCCAGACCGGCTCGTACAAAACCGAAGCCGACTCCACCAAACCGTTGGTCATCGATTCCCCGACCGGCGGCGGCAAGCTGGGTCTGGTCACCGGCACGGTCTCCCTCAACGGCATGACCGCCGACGAGGACTGGCAGGTGGATCGTCTGCGCGAAGACGGCGACCCGAATCACGACAGCGACATCCAGCGCGCGGTAGACAAGGCCAACAAGGCCCGCGAGCAAGGTGCCGATGTGGTGGCCATCGCCATGCACTCGGTGCAGGAATACCTTGATTACGCCGATTCCTGGCAGATTTCGGAAGCCCATGAGCTTGCCGACACTGGTGCCTTCGACGTTATTTACGGTGCCGGTTGCCATTGTGCGCAGCCCATCGAGAACTATAACGGCACGTGGATTATCTACGGTCTGGGCAACGCCGTCACCGAGTCGGCGAACACGCCGGAAACCTTGGTCAACAATCAGGGTGTGACCGCACGCATCCAGTTCGCCGGCAAGAAGGGCGTCAAGGGGTCGTGGCGCGTCAACCGCATCGATTGGGTGCCCACCGCCAACGTGCATCAAGGCAACTACCAATGGTGCCCGATATCCAGCGACCATCCCATAGGCACATGTTGGGACGAAGCCTACGACGCTCAGATACGCCAACGCATCTGGGATGTCATCTATTCGATGGGCGCGGACCAGAACGTCGTCAAGGAATGGAACATCACGCAGGAGCAGGCGGCAAAGCAATAGTTGCTCGGCTTGGTCTCAAGGAGGGGAAGCCGCAAGGTGACGCTTTTCCCGCCGGCCTCCTAATGTGGAGCCCATGACCGAGATTTACGAAACCCAAAGCGAACGCACCGATCTGCCCCTCGTCGTGATGCCGTCCGTGCTTGACTCGATGATCGAGCCCATCAAGGCCCAGTTCCCCGCGCTCCACGACGTTGCCCGCGTGCGTATGTTCGAGGAATTCACGTCCGACGAGGCGACCATAGCCGAGCGTCTGAAGGATGCCGACGCCCTGCTGGTGGGCGGCTACCACATTTCGGACGATCTGCTGCGCACCATCAGCGGGCAGGGGCACGTCAAGTGCATCGTGTTCTGCGGTACCGGCGTCGCCAGCTACCTCAATCTCGATAAGGCGCGCGAGCTGAAGATCCGCGTCTGCAACGCCGAACATTATGGCGATCACGCCGTGGCCGAGCACACCTTCGCCCTTCTGTTCGAGCTCATCCGCCGCGTTGGCCAACTCGATAAGGACGTCAAGGCCGGCAACTGGGCGTGGGCCAGCGGCGATGGACTGCAACTCGCCGGCCGTCGCATGGGCATCATCGGACTGGGCGGCATCGGCTCCACCGTGGCCGGCATCGCCCGCGCCCTCGGCATGGAGGTCGCCGCATGGAATTCGCATGTGCCGCCCGAGCATTTCGAACGCTCCGGTGCCACTCCGGTCGACGATCTCAACAAGCTCATCGAAACCAGCGACGTCATCTCCGTCCATCTGCCGCTGAACAACGCCACGCGCGGCATCGTCACCGCCGAGAACCTTGCGCATGTGAAGCCCGGCACCCTGTTCATCAACACCGCCCGCTCCGAAGTCATCGAATCCGGTGCGCTGCTTGCCCGACTGCAAAAGGGCGATGTTCCCGCCGCACTCGACGTGTTCGACCATGAGCCGCTGACCGCCGACGACGCCATCTGCCATGTGCCCGGCATCGTCCTGACCCCGCACGTCGGCTGGCGTGCCGACGGCGCGTTCAAGGAGCTCACCCGCCAGATGATCGCCTGCCTGACCGCCTACTTCGCCGGCGAAGACTATAACGTCGTCGTCTCCGAACGCTGATAGCCCTGCCTAGCCTCGCGCTCAATCGAACACCCAGCCAGTCGACCACCGGAACACGCTCATGCAGACGATTCTCAACACGCCCGACGATCCTGCCCACGATTCGCTCGTCGAAAAAAAGTCCGAATTTATCGGCGACGCCGCCCATGTCGATACGCTCGACGAGGCGCTCGCGTTCGTGGCTGCGATCCGTGAGCAGCATCCGAAAGCCCGACACGTGGCGTATGCCGCCGTGTGCGGAGGCGCGGATGGGCGACTGTCCGAACGCATGAGCGATGACGGCGAGCCGTCCGGTACCGCCGGCAAGCCGATTCTCGACGTACTCAAGCAGTCGGGCACCACCGATTGCGTGGTTGCCGTCACCAGATATTTCGGTGGTATTCTGCTGGGCTCCGGTGGGCTGGTCCGCGCGTACTCATCCGCCGCATCATTGGCGATGAAAGCCGCCCGCGCCGCCCGCATCATGACCGCCAAGCGATACCGGGTTCGCCTCGAATACCCGCAGTTGGCCCGATTCCAGCAGATCCTGGCGCAGCTTGGTGGCAGTCAGGAGGATGAATCGTATGCGGTGAACGTCGAGTTGACCGCGGTGGTGCCGCAGGATGATTGCGCGCGATTCGAGGAGCGTGTGCGGGAAGCGTTCAATGCCGCTGTGGTGCCGGCTCCGATTGACATGGTCAACATTCCGGTTCCGCTCGCATGACGCCTGTATGACTAAGCTGGGCATCATGACCGACGAGAACACCACCAGCCAGCAGACCCAGTCCACCGAGGCCGCAACCGAGGCCGCGGCCGAGAATGCAACCGGCACGGACGCCCAGCAGCAGGACCAAGGCGCGCAGTCCGCAGCCGAGTCCGCCGCTCCGGTGGATTTCGAACCGCTGACCGCTACATACGAGCGTCTGCGTCATTCCACCGACCCGGCCGAACTGTCCGAATTCGCCCGTCGGCCGTTGCCTGACCGTGCCGATCAGGCGGCGTTCTCCCGCGCCACCGCACTTTTGGAGGCTGTGGCCGGCAACCCGCACACCCCGGTGGCCGATCGTGTGTTCCTCGCCGACACCATGCCGTTCCCGAACGTATTGGTCAAACTCTCCGAAGACCCCGAACCGTCCGTGCGTCAAGCCGTGGCCGCCAACGGGGACGACAAGAATTGGCTGGTCGGCCGCCTGACCAAGGACCCGGTGCCTGCGGTCCGGGATACGGCGTTGAAAAACAAGCGCACCAGCTGGAAGATGCGGCTTGAGGGTGCGCAGGACCCCACTGCGGATGCGGAGACATTGGATTTCTTGGGCGTACTTGGCACCGAATCCGAAGAGGGAGCACCGGCGGTGCTTTCTTCGATGGTCCGCCGTGCCGTGGCACTGAACCCCAATACGTCCGAAGCGATGCTTGCCAAATTGGCCAACGACCCCTCGGCCGAGGTGCGGCACGCCGTGGAAAGCCGCCGCTAAGCACACTATTGCTGTGTTTTGCCGCGCAAATTTGGCCGGCAATCACCCCCTGTCCACCATTGTGAGCGCTCACATCTCACTATGTGAGGGTAAAAAGTACATAATTTGGCGGAATCATGGCATTTTTCTTACGGTGTGGCGCAATCAAACGGCGTTAGACTGGGGCTATGAGTGAGATTACCGAGAGTGAAGAGCGTCTGGCCCGTCCGTTGATTCGACTGGCCAAGTTGGTCGGTGTCGGCACGAGTTATTTGGGCATGAGCCATGACTACCACGAGATAGACGATGACGTCCTGATCGAGGTGCTGGCAGCGCTGGGCATCGACGCCTCCAGCGAGAGCGCCCAACTCATCGCCATCCGACGCATTCTGAACGAGCGTTACGCCCGATTGGTGGCACCCACCGTGCTGCATATCGCCGGTAGCGAGGACCGGGTGCTGGTGAACACCGGTATTCTGGACGTGCCTTCGGCGAGCATCACGCTGGAGAATGGCGAGCCATATCAAGGCACCATTGAAGTTGGTCCTGGAGATGGATCCCAGGCCTACGACTTGGATGGTACGTTCATTTCGAATGCGGCTGTGGTCATTCCCGCCGATCTGCCGATTGGTTACCATACGCTGCACGTCAAGGTCGCCGACCGTGTGCAAGACGCCACTTTGATCAGTGCACCTGATCGCGTCGATCTGCTTGACCCGATGAAGGGCGGCAGTCTGTGGGGCTGGATGGCCCAGCTGTACTCGATTCGCTCCTCCAACTCCTGGGGCGTGGGCGATTACGAGGATCTGAAGACCATGCTGGTGGACGCCAAGCAGAAGACCGGTGCCGACTTCGTGCTCATCAATCCGGTGCATGCCGCCGAGCCGGTGTCCCCGCTCACCCCGTCGCCGTATCTGCCGGTAAGCCGTCGCCTGATCAACTTCACGTACATCCGTCCTGAGGCGATCGCCGAATATGCCACGCTCAGCGAGGGCGACAAGAATGCCGTCGACGGACTGCATGCCGACACCGAACCGCTGAACGGTGATTCCCAGCTCATCGACCGTGACGCCATGTGGCGCAGCAAGATGCACGCCCTGTGGATTATCTTCAAGGCCGGCCGTACCGCCGAACGCCAAAGCGTATTCGACCAATTCAAGGCGGACTGTGGTTCCGACTTGGAGGCGTATGCCACGTGGTGCCTGTGCTACGACAAGTGGGGGGCGCCCAACGGCGAGGAGGGCAACTGGGAGCGCAAGTTCAATCGCAACTCCCCGGAAATCGCCAATCTGCGCAAGCAGTACCCGGACACTTTGGACTTCTACCGCTGGCTGGAATGGATTGCCGCCGAGCAGCTGTCCTCCGCCCAACAGGCAGCCAAGGACGCCGGCATGCATATCGGCATCATGTCCGATATGGCCGTCGGCGTGCACCCCTCCGGCGCTGACGTGTGGTGGAATCCCGAGCGCTTCGCCAAGGGAGCCACGGTCGGCGCACCGCCGGACATGTTCAACCAGCAAGGCCAGAACTGGAGCCAGCCGCCGCTGAGCCCGATCAATCTGGAGACCACCGGCTACGAGGCCTACCGCAATATGGTGCATGGCATGTTCGCCCGTGCCGGTGCGGTGCGCATCGACCACATCCTTGGCCTGTTCCGCCTGTGGTGGATTCCCGAGAACCGTTCGGCTATGGATGGCGCTTACGTGTACTACGACTCAGACATCATGCTGGGCGTTCTGGCCATCGAGGCCTCTCGTGCCGGCGGCGTGGTCGTAGGTGAGGACCTCGGCGTGGTGCCGGACCATGTGGCCGATTCCCTGTCGAGCCACGGTATTCTCGGTTGCGCCGTTGAATGGTTCGAGCAGTGCGATGGCGTGTTCCGTGCCCCCTCCCAGTGGCGTCCGTACGCATTGGCCTCCGTGAATACGCATGATTTGCCGCCGGCCGCCGGTTACCTGGAATACGAGCACGTCAAGATTCGTGAGCGTCTGGGCTTGCTGACCGGCCCGGCCGAGGAATTCGAAGCCTCCGCCAAGGCCGAGCAGGATGCGATGCTGGCCATGCTGGTCGAGCAGGGTTATCTTGATGCCGACTTTGCCGAACATCGTGAGGATCACGAGGCGGATATCGTCGACGCGCTGTACCGCGCATTGAAGGGTTCGCCGTGCAAGCTGCTCGCCGCCTCGATCGCCGACGCGGTGGGGGAGAAGCGTGCGCAGAACCAGCCGGGCACCAACAACGAATACCCGAACTGGCGCATCCCACTGGCCGACGCCAAGGGCAACGTGGTACCGCTCGAAACCCTCTTCGACACCCCCGGTGCCCAACGCTTCGCCCAAATCTTCAATTCCTGACCCGCTTTACCTCCCTCTGACGAGCCGAGCCGTTAAGCGGACAGTCCAGTGGACTGTCCGTAGACGAGGCCTGAAAGAAGCGATAGCTGAGAGAAGGCAGGGAATTGCCTCACCGTAGGTGAGTCGGTTAGCCGAAGTGGGTGGGAGAGAAACCATAAATAGGGGAAGAGAAGCCATAAACCCAATGGAGTGTCCCCAGTTGCCCTATGTCAAGCCCGGCGATATACTAGTGGATTGTTGTGTTTCCCTAAGGGGTCCTTCAAAGCGCTATCCCACTCGCCATCGAGGACTTTCAGGGAGCCCACGGATAATGAGGTTCGACGCCTCTTGGATGCGGCCCTGACCAAGCCACACCGAGCAGCTGAGACCCGGAACACAATATAGAAAAGGTAATCCAGTGAAAACTTTCACTCCGAAGCCAGCTGATCTGACTCATGACTGGTACGTCATCGACGCCACCGACGTGGTGCTCGGCCGTCTCGCCACCCAGGCTGCAATCCTGCTGCGTGGCAAGAACAAGCCGACCTACGCTCCGCACGCCGATTCCGGCAACCACGTGATCATCATCAATGCCGACAAGATTGCTCTGACTGGCAACAAGATGGGCAAGGAACTCTACTCGCACTCCGGCCGTCCCGGTGGTCTGCGTCGTGACTCCTACGCCGAGCTGCTCGAGAAGAACCCCGAGCGCATCATCAAGAACGCTGTCAAGGGCATGCTGCCGAAGAACCGTCTGGCCAAGGTGCAGCTCGACCGCCTGCGTATCTTCCGTGGCGCCGAGCACCCGCACACCCCGCAGAAGCCCCAGGTCTTCGAGATCGCCCAGGTCTCGCAGCAGGCCAAGTGAAACCTGAGAGGAGATAAGAATCATGGCTGAAAACACCAACGACTCCCAGGTTGTCGAGACCGAAGAGGAGCTCACCAACTACACCACCGAGACCAACGCTGGCGCTGGCACCGGCACCTCCGCGATTGAGCCGGGCTACGGCACCGGTCGCCGCAAGGAGGCTGTCGCCCGTGTCCGTCTGGTTCCGGGTGACGGCAAGTGGACCATCAACGGCCGCACTCTGGAGGAGTACTTCCCCTCCAAGCTGCTGCAGCGTGAGGTCAACTCCCCGATCGTTCTGCTCAAGCTCGAAGGCAAGTTCGACGCTATCGTCCTCGTTGACGGCGGCGGCACCACCGGCCAGGCCGGCGCCATCCGCCTCGGCGTTGCCCGCGCTCTGAACGCCATCGATCGTGATGCCAACCGCGCCGCCCTGAAGAAGGCTGGCTTCCTGACCCGCGACGCTCGCGTCGTGGAGCGCAAGAAGGCTGGTCTGCACAAGGCACGTCGCGCCCCGCAGTTCTCCAAGCGTTAATTTCGCTTGTCCTGTACCGAGCATACAAAGGCTCTCCGCGGAATTCCGCGGAGAGCCTTTGTGTTTGTGTCGCGCTGTCTTGAGTGTGACTCACACCTGCTTCATCAGCGTGATGCTCAGCGCCGGCATGGTCCAGACATTGTCGTCGACGGGAGTGTCCGGTGTATCATCCACAGGGGCATCGGGCATATCAGCTGATACCTCATCCCGAGGCGCGGACGAGGTGCCGTCTGCGGCGTGATCTGTTACTGGCATCGCGAATTTGATGGTATCCGCTTCATTCTCAGTCGAGGATTCCGTACGCTGCATGGCCACTTCTTCGACCATCTTGAGTACTGTCTCGCTGGCGTCCGGTACATGCTGCGTCCAGACGGTGGTGTCACCGTTCAAATCGCATTCCTCGACCTGAGTGCCATGCCCGGCTCGACGGCCGTTGATTTCGGCCGAGCACCATTTAGGCGTCCAGTGAGTGTCTGGCGGCAGGCGGAATGTGCGGTCGTCAGCGGTGCCGTTGACCACAATGCACACGTCCACCTCACTGTTGGACAGCAATCGCATGGTGAAGCTACGTACGCCCAGATCGAACCAGTCACGCTCCATCGGCGTGGTACCGTCGGGCAGGAACCACTGCACGCGGCTTGAGGGCTTGAGTAGGCCGATCTGGGTCAGTCGGGTGAAGAAATCCTCGTGGTGATACAGGTCCAGTGATTTACGCAGCGCCACCAGTCGAGACACGGTTTCCAAGCGGCGCATTTCGCGCGTCTTGTTGGTGGAATACATCCAATCCCACTTCAGCCACGTGATGTCGTTGTCTTGGCAGTAGGCGTTGTTGTTGCCGTCCTGCGTGTTGCGGAATTCGTCGCCGGCGAGCATCATCGGCGTACCCAGCGAGAGCAGCAGCATGCCGATCATGTTCATGGCCGCCTGTTCGCGTGCCGCAATGACGTCTGGATCATCGGTGACGCCTTCGACGCCGAAATTGGCGGAATGGTTCACCGACGAGCCATCATTATTGTTTTCGCCGTTGGCTTCATTGTGCTTGGAGCGGTATCTGGTGAGGTCCGTCAGCGTGAAACCGTCGTGGCAGGACACGAAATTGATGGAGGCCGGAGCGCCACGCCCTGGTTCGGTGGCGAACAGATCGGCCGAGCCGCAGAGTCGCGTGGACATCTCCTGCAAACTGATACGCCCGAAATCGGAGCCGCCGTCCACATCCTCAAGCCAGAAGGTGCGGGCCGTGTCGCGGAAGCGGTCATTCCATTCGGCGAACGGCACGGAGAATTGGCCGGTGCGCCAGCCGAGGTTGCCCAGATCCCACGGCTCCATAATGAGCTTCAGGTTACCCAGCAGCAGATCGGAACGCAGGGCGTAGAGGAACGGGTGATGATGGGTGAATTCGCCTTCCAGGCGGGCCAGCGTGACGCCAAGGTCGAAGCGGAAACCGTCTATGCCGATACGCTTGGCCCAGTATCGTAATGAGTCGATGGCAAAGGTGACCACATGCGTGTTGGTGAAGTCCAGCGTATTGCCGCAGCCGGTGGTGTCTTCGAGTCGACCGGTATTGGATTTTTGATGGCGATAGTAGGCCAGGTCGTCGAGGCCGCGCCAGCAGACCGTCGGGCCTTCGACGCCGCCTTCGCATGTGTGGTTGTAGACCACGTCCATGATGACTTCGAAGCCGGCCTCGTGCAGTGCGCGCACCATGTCTATGACTTCTTGGCGCACGGCGGCCGCGCCCTTCTCCTGGGCGGCTTTAGTGGCGTAGGAGGGTTCGGGGGCGAAGTAGCTGAGGGTGGAGTAGCCCCAGTAGTTCTTGCGGCCGTGTTCTTGCAGGAAGAGCTCGTCCTGCTTGGCCATAATCGGCAGCAGTTCGATGGATGTGATGCCTAGACCCTGCAGATAGGCGAGCGTGGTGGGGTGTGCGAGTCCGGCGTACGTGCCGCGCAATGATTCGGGCAGCCACGGTGCGTTGGCGGTGAAGCCTTTGACGTGCATCTCATAGATGACGGTTTTGCGCCACGGCACATGCGGGTGCTGCGGGTCGCCCTCATGCTTATGGGTATCGCGATCGTCGATGGCCACGGACACCGGCATATGGCCGAGCGAGTCTACGGTGCTCATGGCACCGTATGCCGAGCCGATTACCTTGCGGTCCACGACATCGCATTCATAGGAGAAGGCGGCGGGGGTGAGCTCCATGGAGCCGTCGATGCCCTTGCCATACGGGTCAAGCAGGAATTTGTATGGATTGAAGCGCACGCCATGTTTCGGGTCCCATGCGCCGTCCACGCGGTAGCCATAGCGCATGCCGTCCCATGCTTTGGGCAGGTGCACGTACCACAGGCCGTAGTTCGGCCCGGTCATGCGAAACAGGGTCTCGCGCAGATACAAATGTTCGATGATGCGCGTGCACACCGGGAACTCATGAATCTGCTGGATAAAGGAGATATTCGGGTCCTCGAACAGACGGATGGCGTCTTGGAAGAAAGCGCTGGGCTCATCAATGGGCTCCAGCACGCACAACCAAACCTGATCGGCGGTTTCGGAACGAACAACGACGTCAGCACCACCGTCGTCAGTGAAGTACAGCCCTGGGCGAGTGGCGTAACGATGCAACGGTGGATTTCTCATAACTCCATTGTAGACGTGTTGTTACTTTTGGTGGAAGCCCTTGATTTCCAAGGCAACACGCCGAATGAAAGTAGTTTTATAAAAATAATTTGCAAAACTGAGATAAAGAAGTTATGCTGTTCATCAACACCTCGCAAAGACAGCGAGATGAACGAAACCAATACGCGACCAATCGCCATGCAGATAGGCCTGCCGGCCGGTCACCTGGTTACCCAGCCACCCGGTCACCCGGCCCAACCTTGCTCATCGCAGTGGCGCGCTTTCACCGTAGAAAGGACCCATCATGAAGGCTCTTGTGCTCACCGGCGTCAAGGAATTCGAAATCCAGGACCTGCCCACTCCTGAAATCCAGCCCAACGAAGTACTGATCAACACCGCCTACGCCGGCGTGTGTGGCACCGATCACGACCTGTACGCCGGCCGCCCCGGTTCGGCCGCCGCCGTGCCGCCGATCGTGCTCGGTCATGAGAACTCCGGCGTCGTGGCCGCCATCGGTTCCGAGGTCACTGGTGTCAAGGTGGGCGACCGCGTGGCCGTCGATCCGAACATCTACTGCGGTCAGTGCGAGTACTGCCTGACCCAGCGCCCCGAACTGTGCGACCATCTTTCCGCCGTGGGCGTCACGCGTGACGGCGGTCTGGCCGAACAGTTCACCGCACCGGCCACCGTAGTCTACAAACTGCCGGACAACGTCTCGCTGAAGGACGCCGCCGCCATCGAACCTATCTCCTGCGCCGTGCACGGCGTGGACCTGCTGAAGCTGCGCCCCTACCAGAAAGCGCTGGTCATCGGAGACGGCTTCATGGGCCAGCTCTTCGCCCAGATCGTGCAGGCCTACGGCGTGCATCAGGTGGACCTGGCCGGCATCTTCGATGAGAAGCTCAAGCGCAACCAGGAGCTGTTCGGCGTCACGAACGTCTACAACACCACGCGCGAGGCCATTCCTGCCGAATCCTATGACGTGATCATCGAGGCCGTGGGTTTGCCGGCCACCCAGGCGCAGGCCGTGGCCGCCGCCAAGAAGGGCGCGCAGGTGCTCATGTTCGGCGTGGGCCCGCAGGAGGCGCACTTCGAGATGAACACCTACGATATCTATAAGAAGCAGCTGACCATTCAGGGCTCCTTCATCAACCCGCTCACCTTCAAAGACGCCATCAGCCTGCTCGAATCCGGCAAGATGAACGTCGCACCGCTCATCAGCCACGAACTGGGACTCGAAGAAGTCCAGGACTTCCTCGACGGCAAGATCCAGGGCGTCTCCAAGGCCGTCGTCAAGGTCGGCGAGTAGTTTCGGCACTTTGCCGGCTCCTCTCCCTGAGGGGAGCTGGCGGCGGAGCCGACTGAGGGGAGGCATCCGGCGGCGTGTATTACCACCCTCCGGTGCTGCGCACCACCTCCCGCCAGCGGAAGGAAGAGGTTTCGTCTCACGGTTTTCGCCGCCAATATAGCTTGGCCGCCGGCTTTCCCTTTTTCTTCCGGCGGCCGCATTTTTCCCTGCACCACCTCTACTGACAACGATGTTAATGGAGTCAACCCATGATTCGCTTTTTTGAAAAATTCGGTATTCCCCGTGTGTTGCTGCTTGGCTTCCTCGCCGTTGCCATCTTCATGACGGGCGATGGATTCGAGCTCACCTTCCTCTCCAAATTCATGGTCGACCAAGGCTTCTCGTCCTCGCAGGCCTCCCTGCTGGTCACTGTGTACGGCCTGTTCGCGGCCCTCGGCGGCTGGTGCGCCGGCGTGCTCGCCGAAATGTTCGGTGCCCGCCGCATCATGATGTTCGGTGCCTGCTGGTGGATCGGCATCCACCTGCTGTTTCTCGGGGTCGCCATCCCGAGTGGTCTGTATTCGCTGATTCTGGGCCTGTACGCCTTGCGCGGCATCGGCTACCCGCTGTTCATCTACAGCTTCGTGGTCCTGATGGCGCAATACATCAGCCCCGCCCGCCTGGCCTCCGCCACCGGCTTCTTCTGGACCTGCTTCTCTCTGGGCATTGGCGTGTTTGGCGCTTACCTGCCGAGCTTCATCATGCCGGTGTTCGGCGAATACAAGACCTTCTGGTTCGCACTGCCGTTCTCCATCGTCGGCACCGTCATGTGCTTCTTCTTCGTACCAAAGAACAAAATCGTCAAATCGCAAGGACTGAGCCGCAAGGAACAGCTCGCCGAGCTGGCCGAGGGTGCCACCATCCTGGTCACCAATCGCAAGGTGCTCATCTGCGCGATCATCCGCATCATCAATAACCTGCTGCTCTACGGGTTCCCGGTCATCATGCCGTTGTACCTGTGCACCACCCACAATGGCGGCATCAACATCTTCAAAACCGAGGAATGGATGCGTATCTGGGGCTTCGTGTTCGTGATCACGCTGATTTTCAACACGTTCTGGGGCTGGTTCATGGACCGCTTCGGCTGGGTATGGCCGATGCGCTGGTTCGGCTGCGCGGTGCTCGCGGTCGGCTCGGTGGCGTTCTACTACATTCCGCAGTGGTTCGGCGCGAATGCCATTATGATGATCGTCGCTTCGGTCATCGTCGGCATCGGCACCTGCGCGTTCTCGTCGCTGCCCACCATCATGACCCTGTACGCGGGCGGCAAGCAGGGCGCGGCGCTGTCCGCATACAACCTCGCCGCCGGTCTGACCACGTTCGCCGGCCCTGGCATCGCCACCATTTTGCTGCCAATTGTGGGCTATGAAGGTGTGTGCTGGACATACGCCGGCCTATACGTGCTCGCCTTCGTGCTTACCTTGTTCATCCGCCCGCAGCAGCCCGGCTTCGACGCCAAAGGCCACCGCATCAAAGGCGCAAAGGTTGCATCCGCAGAGTCCTCCGAGTCCTCGGAACCTACCGACAGCGCATCCGTGCACATTTAGCTGCCCGAAGTAACCGTGGCCGCCGAAATGGTTGCCACTGCGAACTGATCGCAACATCATGTTGCGTCAGCAAGAAAGTATCGAGAATTGACTAGGAGTGCGGCATGGTTCTGCCGCGCCGCATACCTTGTCCGACTATCCTTAACCTTTATCCAACCACCACATTCAAAGGAGAATCACATGGCTAAGCCAATGACCGCGTTCACTACCGACCTCCAGCATTCCGGCATGATTGCCAAAGACCTGGATGAGACCATCAAGTTCTACCGCGAGGTTATGGGCTTTGAGCTCGCCGGACTGTTCATGAATGGCGAGAACCGTTGCGCCTTCCTGCGCTACGGCCACCTGACCATTGAAACCTGGGAAGGCGACCCCGCCCCGATGACCACCGGCGCCATCAACCACTGGGCTTTCGATACCCCGGACATCGAAGCCGCCTTCGAGAACGCCAAGGCGCTCGGCGTGGACTTCAAGGACACCGAGATCCAGTCCATCCCGAGTTTCTGGAAGCATGGCATCCGCTACTTCAACATCTACGGCCCCAACGGCGAGACCATCGAATTCTGCCAGATTGTGGAGGAGTAGCGGCTCCGATGCGCCCGATTCGCGCGCAATATGCGTGTCGATAGTGGCCGCAATATAATACTCAGCCTTTATTACGGGCTGGCCTGATAACTAACATTCAACGACCGGTGCACATGCGCCGGTCGTTTTTTTAGTGCCTGATGATTGTGCTGGGTTACAACAATGAGCGGCACGCTGGGCATAACAACATCCATGCAAGAAAGTATCAATTCTTGACTGTTTTCGCGCCAAAACACTGCTATTTTCGCAGCGAAACTTGTATTAACGCTCCAAAGTTGGGCGGATGAAAACAACGAAGTTTGCGTAGTAAAAGGAGACGGTCATGGCACAAGGACTGGCGCGAAAACTACTGCCGGGATTCTTGGCGATCGCAGTGTTCATGACAGGCGATGGGTTTGAACTGACCTTTTTGTCCAAGTATGTCGTCGATCAGGGATTCAGCTCGTCGCAGGCATCACTGCTGTTTACGATGTACGGATTGGTCGCGGCGCTCGCCGGCTGGTCCTCGGGCGTGCTGGCCGAACTGTTCGGAGCCAAGCGCATCATGCTTATTGGCGCGGGTTCTTGGATCGTGCTGCATCTGGTATTCATCGGTGTGGCATTGCCTAGCCACAGTTATCCGCTGATGCTGGCGTCGTATATGTTGCGAGGCATGGGCTATCCGCTATTTATCTACAGCTTCGTAGTGTTGCTTGCGCAAACTGTGGATCCCGGCAAACTGGCATCGGCCATGGGCTGGTTCTGGACTTCCTATTCCTTTGGCATCGGTGTGTTTGGCGCCTATCTGCCGGCGTTCATCACGCCGGTGATTGGTGAATACTATTCGCTGTGGGTGTCACTGCCGTTCTCGATTGTCGGCATGATTATCTGTCTGTGTTTTGTGCCGAAAACCCGTAACGCCAATCTTGACACGATGAGCTCTTCGGATAAGCTTCGTGAACTCTCTCGCGGCGTGACCATTCTCAAAGACAACCACCAGATTGCGCTTGCTGCCGTATTGCGTGTGATTTGCAATCTCACTTTGTACGGTTTTCCGGTCATTATGCCGCTGTATCTCGCCACGCATACAAACGGCGGCGGAGCTTGGTACCAGGTCACCGAATGGTCCACCATCTGGGGTCTGCTGTTCGTCGTCACCGTATTCGGCAATGTGTTCTGGGGCCGTATGGGCGATTGCTTCGGCTGGATGAGCCAGATGCGCTGGTGGGGCTGCTGGCTCTCCGCGCTCGGTACTCTCGCCATGTACTATGTGCCGCAGCTGTTTGGGCACAACCTGCCATTTATGTATGTGTGCGCCGTGGTGCTCGGCATGGGTATTTCCGCTTTCGTACCGATGGGCGCAGTATTCCCTGCTCTGGAACCTGAGCACAAGGGCGCTGCGGTTTCCGCACATAACCTCGCTTCAGGCCTGACCACATTCTGTGGTCCGTTCATCGCCACGGTACTGCTCAATACCGTAGGTTTTGCCGGAGTGTGCTGGGCATATGCCATTTGCTACATCTCTGGCTCGGTCATCTCATTCTGGATTCGTCCCGAGCAGCCGGGCATCACCCGCAAAGTGGCGGCGAACTGAGCGGTGCTCGCTGACTGTTCTCGTCAAAAACCAACAATACAAGACCCTCAAAAAAATAAATTCAACCAATATAAGGAGAAATACCATGAAAGCAGTTGTTCTCGAAGAGCAGGGCGTCATCAATGTGCGTGAGGTCCCGGACGTCAAGGATCCCGGCCCCGGTGAGCTGCGTATCGCACCCCACACCGTGGGCGTATGCGGTTCTGATTTGCATTACTACACGCACGGTCGTGTTGGCAAGTATGTTGTTGAGCAGCCAATGATTCTCGGCCATGAGGCAGCGGGCACCGTGTTGGAGGTCGGCCCCGGCGTCACTGATTTCAAGCCCGGTGACCGAGTCGCCCTCGAGCCAGGCATTCCGGATATGACTTCGCGGGCCAGCCGACTGGGCATGTACAACGTCGATCCGGCTGTGCGTTTCTTCGCTACTCCGCCGATTGACGGTTGCCTGTGTGAGGAGGTCATTCACCCGGCCGCATTCACCTACCATCTGCCTGATTCCATGAGCTTTGGCGAAGGTGCGTTGCTTGAGCCGACCGCCGTGGGCATGTGGGCTGCCACCAAGGCACGCATCAAGCCCGGCGATGTGTGCGTGGTGACCGGCTCGGGCACAGTGGGTATGCTCACTGCCTCTGCTGCGCTCGCCGGTGGCGCTTCCAAGGTGCTTGTTTCGGATGTGTCTTCCATCAAGCTGGGTATTATCGGCCAGATTCCGGGCGTTATCCCCGTGGATTTGACGACGGAGGACTTGGTTGAACGTGTACGCGAAGAGACCGCTGGGTGGGGTGCTGATGTGGCATTCGAGTGTTCCGGCGCGCCGAAAGCTTATGAGACGTTCTGGAAGCTGATTGCCCCGGGCGGTTGCGCGGTGCTCGTCGGTATTCCGGTCAACCCGGTACCGATTGACGTGACCGAGCTGCAGGCCACCGAAGTGCGTATTGAGAACATCTTCCGTTACGCCAATGTGTACCAGAAAGCCATCGATTTGGTCGATAGCGGCCGACTTAACCTGAAGCCGTTCATCACTGACACGTTTGCCATGAAGGACGCCAAGGCTGCCTTCGACCGTATGGATGAGGGTCGTCCGGGCGATATCAAGTTGCAGATTACGGTCAATCGAGACTAATCCGTGACGTGTTGATGACGAGATGATTGCCCGATGAAATCCTGCGGCATATGTTGGCGTTTCCCTTTTTCCGCCCGCACTTATGTGCCATATCCGTAGGATTCCGGCGGGCAATCATCTCGCCGTAGTTGTTCCACCGGTAAAGTACGAAATATGGCGAGCTGTACTGCGCAACGTTGACAAGGAGGTCTGCGATGGATGCGCGAAACTTGACTGCGATTCCTCATTCGGATGCGGGCTCGCTGGAAGTGATTGTGCCCGATGGGGATGCGGCCATACGTTGGTCAAGCCACGGGTATCCGAGCTCTCTGGCCAAATGGCATTATCATCCACAAATCGAAATTCATCTTATCCGTGAGGGAAGTGGACAACTCATGGCGGGGGATGGACTCATGCCATTCGTGCCGGGGCATGTGGCGATGATCGGATCCAATCTGCCTCATAATTGGTTGTCGGATATCATTCCTGGAGAACGGCTCTCTCATCGTGATGTGTTATGCCATATACGTCCGCAGACTATGCGACTATTGACCGCCGCTTTTCCCGAGACTTCCGGTTTCGAAACGGTATTGCGCCGTTCGCAGCATGCACTTGTACTGTTCGGTGATTCGGCACGTGAGGCCGGCGAGCTATTAGTGGCCATGGGAGAACATAGTCCAGTTAGACGGGTTGCCGACCTTATTGCTATTCTGACGGTATTCGAGCAGGCATCAGCGCAGGAAAGCCAGACCGTGGTAACGCCGGAATACAATCCAGAGATTGCGGTTGGCGCGGAGGATGGGATCAACGCCGCCATCACCTATATTTCCACACATCTGGATGAGGTCAGCTTGCAAGGTGCCGCTGATGCGGCGGCGATGAGCGTATCCACCTTTTCTCGCTTCTTCAAGCGAGTTGCCGGCATCGGTTTTGCTGATTTTGTTCGACGGCTTCGAGTGGGGCGTGCTTGTCGTTTGCTGACTTGCACAAACATGCCCATTGCCAAGATTCAACAGTTGAGCGGATATACGAATGCCTCGAATTTCAATCGTCGGTTTCTGGAAGAAACCGGTATGACTCCATCTCAATATCGCCGAGAACATTGATTGCCGCCCCGGTCTGGGCGGTGTCACGGATCCGTGCAAGAAAGTACCATAAGTGGGTTTCTTGGTATCAGATAGGGCCAATGCTGCCGTTTAGGCTTGAAAATACAACGAAGTGGTTAGATGCGCATAAAGTGCATCGGCTCCAAGGAGGCAGCAATGAATGATAATTCGGTATGGCCGGTAGTGATTGCGGTAATGGTCGTGCTTGCGGTGGCCGTATGCCTGGCCATGGCTGGTGACATCCGGTTTGCCGTGATTGGTGTTCTATGACTGTCTCCATGAGTCCCGAAACCGCTGCCGCCTAGGCGGAAATCAGCCGCGTACCGCAGCACCACAGATATCGTCGAGATAATTCTCGGCGAATCGCAATGCGGCACCGATGATGTTCTGGTCTTCGGCGCAGTAGCTCTTGCGCAGATTGAAATGGTCGGTGCCGAACGGGCTGCGTGCGATGACGCGCGTCTTCAGATCCTCGATGTCGCTGTCTTCAAGATGCTGGGCTGCTTCACCGCCGACAATCACGTCGCCCGCGATGATGGATCGCGCGTTGACGATGGCCTGCGCCACGTAATCCAGCCACTCATCCATGCGCTCGCGATGATGCCGTTCGCCCTGCTCAAGCACGCTGAAGAAGCCGGGAATGCTTTCGTAATCCTCGGGCAAGGTCTCCGGCGAGCAGTAGGTGTCCATGCAACCGCGCTGGCCGCAGTAGCATTCGCGGCCGCCCGGCACCAGCGTCATGTGTTCGATGGCGCCGTTGCACTGGTTCGGGCCTTGATACAGTTTGCCCCCCGCGATCACCGCGCCGCCCGGGCGTCGCTCCAGATAGACGCACACCGCATCGGTGAGCGTGGAGTCGAACCAGAGTTCGGCCATGGCTGAGGCATCGGAATCGTGGATCATCATGCACGGGTAATGGACCGATTGGCTGATGGTTTCGAGCGTGAGCCCAGTGTTGCCCATAATGGTGCCGAAGATGATGGTGGTGGCGTCGGGGGAGAGGATGCCTTGGATGGCGAACGAGACGCCGAGCACCTTGCCGTGCTTCTTTTCGACGTCGGCGGCGAAGTTGTTGATGATGCCGCCGATACGCTGGTAGTAAACGTTGGTGTTGCGGTAAGGCAGGGCATCGTTGCGTTTTTCGATGACGTTGCCGTACAGGTTAATCGCGCACAGGCGCAGTTCGTTGGACCGCATCACTACCCCGATGGCAGTGCGATGATCGGGATTGAACTCATAATTTTGCGCCTTGCGCCCGCCGGTGGAATCCTGCAGTTCGCCTTTGCGGATGAGTCCGTCATCTTCTAGTGCGTGCAGATTTTGGGTGATGGTGGGCAGGCTGAGGCCGAGTTCGCGTTCCAGTTCCTGCTTGGTGACATGGCTATGGCCATACAGATACTGGGCCATGGCACTGCGGTTGTGCGCTTTCACTGCGGTCGATGGCATTGCCCTCATGTTTACCCCTTTGTGCGATGAGATATATGCAAGTATACTTTATGAAAGTGGCTTTCATGTGCCTCGACGCGGAGATTGTGAGACAAAAATCGTATATTTGTAGGCGATTTGGGTACTTTTTTAAACCAATTTTCTAGAAATGTGGAGAAAATGAGTACTTTTGGAAACTTGATTTAAAAAAGTTGTCGGATTGCGTTGTTTGCAGGCATGTGATTTTCGGTAAAAAGTGAACAAAAAGTACCAAATCGCCGAATAAAGTGAGAATTTGTTCGATATTTCGCACAACTCGTAACAAAAACTGTTCAATATCGCACGTGAAACGCCGTCGATTTTGTGCGTGTGCATCGTGCCGAACCGTTCGGTATATTGTGGCTCAGGTCACATGTGCAATGTGACAACGCATCACCGGTCATTTTCGGTTACTGAGGCGGTATCCCGCTGGTGCAACTGAGGTGACGAGGCGATGGCCCAGAACTTTGCCATATACCCCAAGAAGATCGAGGAGGACCCCAAGTGGCAGAAGCAAAGAAGAAGGTCGAAGCTACCAAGCCGACCCCAGAAGAGAAGCAGGCCGCAGCTGAGGCCGAGGTTGACGCGCTGGTTGCCCGCGCCAAGAAGGCTCTCGACGAATTCGAGAACCTCGACCAGAAGCAAGTTGATCGTATCGTCGCCAAGGCATCCATCGCCGCTCTGAACAAGCACCTCGTTCTCGCCAAGATGGCCGTCGACGAGACCGGCCGTGGTCTCGTGGAAGACAAGGCCACCAAGAACATCTTCGCCTGCGAGCACGTCACCAACTATCTGGCCGGCCAGAAGACCGTGGGCATCATCCGCGAAGACGATGTGATGGGCATCGATGAGGTCGCCGAGCCCGTCGGCGTGGTCGCCGGCGTCACCCCGGTCACCAACCCGACCTCCACCGCCATCTTCAAGTCCCTCATCGCCCTGAAGACCCGTTGCCCGATCGTCTTCGGCTTCCACCCCGGTGCGCAGAAGTGCTCCGTTGAAGCCGCTAAGATCGTGCGCGACGCCGCCATCGAAGCCGGTGCTCCTGAGAACTGTATCCAGTGGATTGAGCATCCGTCCATCGAGGCCACAGGCGCCCTGATGAAGCATCCGGGCGTGGCCACGATCCTCGCCACTGGTGGTCCGGGCATGGTCAAGGCCGCTTACTCCTCCGGCAAGCCCGCCCTCGGCGTGGGTGCCGGCAACGCCCCGGCCTACGTTGACACCGATGTTGACATCGTGCGCGCCGCCAACGATCTGGTGCTCTCCAAGCACTTCGATTACGGCATGATCTGCGCCACCGAGCAGGCCATCATCGCCCACAAGGACGTCTACGACCAGCTCGTCAAGGAGCTCAAGGTCCGTAAGGCCTACTTCGTCAACGCCGAAGAGAAGGCCAAGCTGGAACAGTACATGTTCGGCTGCACTGCCGGTTCCGGCGTCAAGCCCGTGCTGAACTCCGCGGTGCCGGGCAAGTCCCCTCAGTTCATCGCCAAGGCTGCTGGCTTCGAGATTCCGGCCGACGCCACCATTCTGGCCGCCGAGTGCAAGGAAGTCTCCGACGACGAGCCGCTGACCCACGAGAAGCTCGCTCCGGTGCAGGCCGTGCTCAAGGCCGACAACAAGGAGCAGGCCTTCGAGATGTGCGAGAAGATGCTCAAGCTGGGTGCCGGCCACACCGCCGCCATCCACACCAACAACCAGGAGCTCGTGCGTGAGTACGGCGTCCGTATGCACGCCTGCCGCATCATCTGGAACCAGCCTTCCTCCCTTGGCGGCATCGGCGACATCTACAACTCCATCGCCCCGTCGCTGACCCTGGGCTGCGGCTCCTACGGCGGCAACTCGGTGTCCGGCAACGTGCAGGCCGTGAATCTCGTTAATATCAAGCGCATTGCTCGGAGGAACAACAACATGCAGTGGTTCAAGATCCCGGCCAAGACCTACTTCGAGCCGAACGCCATCAAGTACCTGCGCGACATGTACGGCATCGAGAAGGCCGTCATCGTGTGCGATAAGGTCATGGAGCAGCTCGGCATTGTCGACAAGATCATCGACCAGCTGCGCGCCCGCTCCAACCGTGTGACCTTCCGCATCATCGACTACGTCGAGCCGGAGCCCTCCGTCGAGACCGTCGAAAAGGGCGCTGAGATGATGCGCGAGGAGTTCGAGCCGGACACGATCATCGCGGTTGGCGGCGGCTCCCCGATGGATGCCTCCAAGATCATGTGGCTGCTCTACGAGCACCCGGAAATCGCCTTCTCCGACGTGCGCGAGAAGTTCTTCGATATCCGTAAGCGCGCCTTCAAGATCCCGCCGCTGGGCAAGAAGGCCAAGCTGGTGTGCATCCCGACCTCCTCCGGCACCGGTTCCGAGGTCACCCCGTTCGCCGTGATCACCGATCACAAGACCGGCTACAAGTACCCGATCACCGACTACGCGCTGACTCCGTCCGTGGCCATCGTGGACCCGGTGCTGGCTCGCACCCAGCCGCGCAAGCTGGCCTCCGACGCCGGCTTCGACGCCCTGACCCACTCGATGGAAGCCTACGTGTCCGTGTACGCGAACGACTTCACCGACGGCATGGCCCTGCACGCGGCCAAGCTCATCTGGGACAACCTGGCTGAGTCCGTCAATGGCGAGCCCGGCCTGGCCAAGACCAACGCTCAGGAGAAGATGCACAACGCCGCCACCATGGCCGGCATGGCATTCGGCTCCGCGTTCCTCGGCATGTGCCACGGCATGGCCCACACCATCGGTGCCCTGTGCCACATCGCCCACGGCCGTACCAACTCCATCCTGCTGCCGTACGTGATTCGCTACAACGGCCAGATTCCTGAGGAGCCCACTTCTTGGCCGAAGTACAACAAGTACATCGCCCCGGAACGCTACCAGGATATCGCCCGCAACCTCGGCATCGACACCGGCAAGACCCCGGCCGAAGCCGTGGAGAACCTGGCGAAGGCCGTCGAGGACTACCGTGACAACAAGCTCGGCATGAACAAGAGCTTCCAGGATTGCGGTGTGGACGAGGACTACTTCTGGTCCGTGCTCGATCAGATCGGCATGCGCGCCTACGAAGACCAGTGCACCCCGGCCAACCCGCGCATCCCGCTGATCAACGACATGAAGGACATCGCCGTCGGTGCTTACTACGGTGTCTCCCAGGCGGAAGGCCACAAGCTGCGCATCGAGCGCGAGGGTGAGGCCGCCACTGAGGAAGCCTCCGAGCGTTGATTGCAGGCGGTTTGTGGTTGGTGGCACCATCAGTAGCCACCAACCGCGGTGTTGCAGCTTAGTGGCTGCATAGCGCGACACAAGGAGCCCGATCCCATTACAGGGGCCGGGCTCCTTTGCATATGTGGTGCTCCCTCAGCCAGCAGGTACACCTCCATGGGGTGGTAACCCACTCATGGGGCGGTAACTTGCCCATGGGGCGGTGAAAACCCCATGGGGCGGTGTACAAAAACGGCTCTATTCTGCGGAAGGTAAAATTTTACCGTCCGCCCCATGGGTCAATTACCGCCCCATGAGTGGGTTACCACCCCCATGGAATCGCTGAAGCGTCGCTAAATCGCCGCAATGATGCAGCCAAAAGCAATAAAGCTGGCAAACGCCTCGGTAATGCCGGTCACCACGGGCTTCAAGGTTGTGCGCCGTGTAACCACCGGCAACGCAACGGCGCGGGCCAACAGCAGCACAGTCATCGCAATCAGATACGGACTGCGTCCAGACGGCACGGCGGCTAGCAGCAATAGCGCCACATGCCATACCCACGAAGCCGCCACGTATGAACACTTCCCGCGTTCCCGGATCATGGTTTTGACCACCAAAACCGACCCATACTGCGTCAGCGCAAACAGCACGGTGGCAATCAGCCCGCTCACGGGCAATGAACCCGCGGGCCACCAGGCGTGAAGGTCGAATATCTGGCTCAAATCTGGCATATTCCGAATCGCGGTGCGTGCGGCGGTGACATCAGCGGCTGCGCACGAGGCATGTGCTACGTTGATGGGCATAACACATGCCGTCTCAACAGTGCTGCCAAACGACGCGATCACCGTGGCCATGGCCGACGCGGCAATCACCGACACGGCATTGCCCCACAGCGAGCGCTCCTTCCTCAGCCACGAGGACAGCATCGACAGCGCAACCAGCACTATATATAAGGGAGCCCAACGCAGTATGCCGGTATGCGTAATCAGGAATGGCAAGCCGATGACGATGAGCGCTACGGCATAAGTGAGCATCGGCGGCAGATAACGGCGTGAAAAGTGTGCTTTGAACCAGTGCGCGGCGCTGAACTGCACGCAATAGCACACGGCCCACGTCGCCAATAGCCAAAGCGTATCAAGATTAGGCCCGCCGATAAAGAAGCCAGCCACAGCGGGCAGCATAACCATTACCCATGCGCCAGGTTGGTTGTCGAACCAATCGCGTTTAAGAGTCTTGCGGCGGGAAGTCATATCTGTCATGATATCGCAGCGAATGGTTCTCAATAAGAAAGATGTGAGACCTGCATTGCGACAATCGAACAGACGCCGAGCGGCTATGCCGCGAGGTAATACGAACGGCATGAGCGCGACACGCGCGAACTCCACTGTCCCGCCTCAATGCTTGAATAAACAAGTTGCCTGATTTGGGCTCGCAAATTGGAATTAAAAAAGCGAGCGCGGGCCGGGAGCCACTTCAAGTGAAGTGACAGCCGGAAACCGCGCACTGATGTCGGATGACCGCCAGAGGACGTATGTCCAAGGGAGGCCATGCGCGCCGGTGCCCTAGAAGCAGGTTGGTAAACAGTACAACGAACATCGCTAGAAAGGGCGGACGGCAATGGCGGGACAGAAAATCCGCATCAGGCTTAAGTCCTATGACCACGAGGTCATCGACCAATCGGCGAAGAAGATCGTCGAAACGGTGACGAACGCGGGCGCAACTGTTGTTGGCCCCGTTCCGCTGCCGACCGAGAAGAACGTCTTCTGTGTTATCCGTTCTCCTCACAAGTACAAGGATTCTCGCGAGCACTTCGAGATGCGCACTCACAAGCGCCTCATCGACATCGTGGACCCGACCCCCAAGGCCGTGGACTCCCTGATGCACATCGATCTGCCTGCGGACGTCAACATCGAAATCAAGCTGTAAGGGAGGAGGAAGCATTATGTCTAATCGCAAGGCTCTGCTGGGCAAGAAGCTCGGCATGTCCCAGGTGTGGGACGAGAACGGCTTCTTCGTGCCCGTCACTCTTGTCGACGTGTCCACCAACGTGGTGACCGCCGTGAAGACCGAGGAATCTGACGGCTACAAGGCTGTCCAGCTCGGCTACGGCGCCATCGATCCCACCAAGGTGACCAAGCCGCTGGCTGGCCACTTTGCCAAGGCCGGTGTCACCCCGCGTCGCCACCTCGTCGAGGTGCGCACCGACGACGTCGATCAGTTCGAGGCTGGCCAGGAACTGGCCGCTGATCTGTTCGAAGAGGGTGCTGAGGTCGACGTGACCGGCACCACCAAGGGTAAGGGCTTCGCCGGTACCATCAAGCGTTGGGGCTTCAAGTCCTACCGCCGTACTCACGGTTCTCACAAGAACGAGCGCCGTCCCGGTTCTGTGGGCGCATGCGCCACTCCGAGCCGTATTCTCAAGGGCAAGCGTATGGCCGGCCGCATGGGTCATGTGACCGCCACTACCCAGAACCTGACCGTCGTCTCCGCTGATGTCGAGAACGGCATCCTCGCCATCAAGGGCGCCATTCCTGGCCCCAAGGGCGGCATCGTTCTCGTCCGCTCGGCTGTGAAGGGAGCCTGATAAACCATGGCAAACGTTACTCTGAACGTCACCGACGCCAAGGGCCAGGCCACCGGCACCGTTGAAGCTCCTGAGGCTCTCTTCGGCGTTTCCGCCGAGGATGTCCAGGCTCACATCCCGCTGATCCACCAGGTTGTCACCGCTCAGCTCGCTGCTGCTCGTCAGGGCACCCACGCCACCAAGACTCGTGGCATGGTTTCCGGCGGCGGCAAGAAGCCGTGGAAGCAGAAGGGCACCGGTCGTGCTCGTCAGGGCTCCATCCGTGCACCGCAGTGGTACCACGGCGGCACCGTGTTCGGCCCGCAGCCGCGTGACTACTCTCAGCGCACCCCCAAGAAGATGAAGGCCGCAGCTCTGCGCTACGCCCTGTCCGATCGCGCCAACGCCGGTCGCGTTGCCGTGGTGGAGTTCGGTATCACCGAGCCGTCCACCAAGGCCGCTGTCGCCGCTCTGGCCCCGATCACCGCGGACAAGTTCACCACGGTCGTCTTCACTCGCGACAACATCAACGAGTGGCTCTCCGTGCGCAACATCCCGACCGTTCACCCGATTTTCGTCGATCAGCTCAACACGTACGACGTGATTACCTCGCAGTACGTGGTCTTCACCAAGGAAGCCTTCGAGGCTTTCGTGGCTGCCAAGACCGAGCCGAAGGAGGCCTGATTTAGATGGTCGCTATTCACAAGCCCGCTCACGACGTGATTCTTAAGCCCGTCGTCTCCGAGAAGAGCTACGCCGCTTCCGACCGTGGCCAGTACACCTTCGTGGTGGCTCCGGATGCGAACAAGGTGCAGATCAAGCAGGCAATCGAAGAGATCTTCAAGGTCAAGGTGACGAACGTCAACACCCTCAACCGCGCTGGCAAGAAGCAGCGCACTCGCACCGGTTTCGGCCAGCGCGCTTCCCAGAAGCGTGCGATCGTGACCGTCGCCGAGGGCCAGACGATCGACATCTTTGGTAACTGAAGGTTAGCCGAGAAAAGTTAAAGGAAGAACTACATTATGGCTATCCGCGTTTATAAGCCGACGACCGCAGGCCGCCGCAACGCGTCCGTCTCGGATTTCTCCGAGCTGACTCGTTCTACGCCTGAGAAGTCGCTGGTTCGCAAGAAGTCCAAGACCGGCGGTCGTAACTCTTACGGCCGTATCACCTCCCGTCATCGCGGCGGCGGCCACAAGCGTCAGTACCGTCTCATCGATTTCAAGCGTTGGGACAAGGACGGCGTGCCCGCCAAGGTTGCCGAGATCGAGTACGATCCGAACCGCTCCGCCCGTATCGCCCTCCTGCACTTCGCAGATGGCGAGAAGCGCTACATCATCGCGCCGAAGGGCATCAAGCAGGGCGACGTCATCGAGACCGGTGCTCAGGCTGATATCAAGCCGGGCAACAACCTGCCGCTGAAGAACATCCCGACCGGTACCGTGGTTCATGCCATCGAGCTCCGCCCGCTGGGCGGCGCTAAGATCGCTCGTTCCGCTGGTGCTGCCGTTCAGCTCGTCGCCAAGGATGGCGCCTACGCTCAGCTGCGTATGCCGTCCGGCGAAATCCGCAACGTCGACGCGCGCTGCCGCGCTACCGTCGGCGAGGTCGGCAACGAGGACCACGCCAACATTCAGCTCGGCAAGGCTGGCCGCGCCCGCTGGATCGGCCGCCGTCCGATCACCCGTGGTGAGTCCATGAACCCGGTCGACCACCCGCACGGCGGTCGTACCCGCGGTGGTAAGCCGCCGGTCTCCCCGTGGGGCAAGGGCGAGGTTCGTACTCGTCGTCCGAAGAAGGCTTCGAACAAGATGATTGTTCGTCGCCGTCCGTCCGGCAAGAACCGCAAGTAAGGGAGTATCGAGAAGATGACTCGTAGCATCAAGAAGGGCCCCTTCGTCGACGCCCACTTGCAGAAGAAAGTCGACGAGCAGAACGAGAAGGGCACCAAGAACGTCATCAAGACGTGGTCCCGTCGTTCGATGATCACCCCTGATTTCATCGGACACACCTTCGCCGTTCATGATGGTCGCAAGCATGTCCCGGTGTTCGTCACCGAGGCCATGGTTGGTCACAAGCTGGGTGAGTTCGCCCCCACGAAGACCTTCAAGGGTCACGTGAAGGACGACAAGAAGGCCCGTCGCTAAGGATAAGGAATAGAACATGGAAGCTAAAGCAATCGCTCGTCACGTCCGCGTGACGCCGCGCAAGGCTCGCCGCATGGTCGACCTCATCCGCGGCAAGAAGGCGACCGAAGCCGTCACCATTTTGAAGTTCGCCCCTCAGGCTGCGGCCCTGCCGGTCCGCAAGACCCTGGAGAGCGCCATCGCCAACGCTCGTGTGAAGGCCGACAAGGCCGGCGAGCCGTTCCGCGAGAACGACCTGTACATCAAGGAGACCTACGTTGACGAAGGTGTGACCCTCAAGCGCTTCCGCGCTCGTGCCCAGGGCCGCGCTGCTCGCATCAACAAGCGCACCTCCCACATCACGGTCGTCGTGGCTAACAAGGAAGGAGCCCGCTAAAGATGGGTCAGAAGATCAATCCGTTTGGCTACCGTCTGGGCATCACTGAGAACCACCGCTCCAAGTGGTTCTCCGACTCCAACAAGGCCGGCGAACGCTACCGCGACTTCGTGCTTGAGGATGATCAGATCCGCAAGGAGATGAGCAAGGACCTCGAGCGCGCTGGCGTGTCCCGCATCGTCATCGAGCGCACCCGCGACCGCGTTCGCGTCGACATTCACACCGCCCGTCCGGGCATCGTGATCGGTCGTCGTGGCGCCGAGGCTGAGCGCGTCCGCGCCAAGCTCGAGAAGCTGACCGGCAAGCAGGTCCAGCTCAACATCTTCGAAGTCAAGAACGCCGCGCTGGACGCCCAGCTCGTCGCTCAGGGCATCGCTGAGCAGCTGACCAACCGCGTCACCTTCCGTCGTGCCATGCGTAAGGCCCAGCAGGACGCCATGCGCGCCGGTGCCAAGGGTATCCGCATCAAGCTCTCCGGCCGCCTCGGCGGTGCGGAAATGAGCCGTTCCGAGTTCTACCGTGAGGGCCGCGTTCCGCTGCAGACCCTCCGCGCCCTCATCGATTACGGCTTCTTCGAGGCCAAGACCACGTACGGCCGTATCGGCGTCAAGGTCTGGATCTACAAGGGCGACATGACCGAATCCGAGTTCGAAGAGCAGCAGGCTCAGCAGAACAACCGTCCGGGCCGTCGTGGTGGCGATCGCCGCCCGCGCCGTGGCAACCGTTCCGCCGCCCCGCAGGCCGCCGAAGCCCCCAAGGCTGAGGCTCCCGCCGAGGCCGCTCCGGCTGCAGAAACGAAGGAGTGAGCAAGAATGCTTATCCCCAAGAGGACTAAGTACCGCAAGCAGCACCGCCCTGTGCGTTCTGGCATGTCCAAGGGCGGCAACGAGATCAACTTCGGTGATTTCGCCATCCAGTCCCTCGCCCCGGCCTACGTGACCAACCGTCAGATCGAAGCCGCGCGTATCGCCATGACCCGCTACATCAAGCGTGGTGGCCGCGTGTGGATCACGATCTTCCCGGATCGTCCGCTGACCAAGCACCCGCTCGGTGCCCGAATGGGTTCCGGTAAGGGTGCCCCGGAGTTCTGGATTGCGAACGTGCGCCCTGGTCGCGTGATGTTCGAAATCGGTGGTGTGTCCGAGGACATCGCTAAGGAAGCCCTCCGCCGCGCTATCGACAAGCTCCCGATGAAGTGCCGCATTATCGCACGTGAAGGTGGTGATATCTGATGGCAGTCGGTACCGCTGATTACTCCATCAAGAATCTCAACGAGAAGACCAACGCGGAAATCGAAGGCTTCTTGAAGAAGTCCAAGGAAGAGCTGTTCAACCTGCGCTTCCAGCACGCCACCGGTCAGCTCGAGAACACCGCCCGTCTCAAGGCTGTCAAGAGCGACATCGCCCGCATGTACACCGTGCTTCGCGAGCGTGAGCTTGGCATCAGCCAGGAGCCGGCCGCTACCGAATCCAAGGAGAAGTGATTATGGCTGAAGAGCGTAACTTCCGTAAGGTTCGCCGCGGCTACGTCGTGTCCGACAAGATGGACAAGACGATTACCGTCGAGCTCGAGCAGCGTTCGACCCACCCGCTGTACGGCAAGGTCGTTCGTTCCACCAGCAAGGTCAAGGCCCATGATGAACACAACGACGCCCACATTGGCGACCTCGTGAGTATTATGGAAACTCGGCCTCTGAGCAAGACCAAGCGCTGGCGTCTCGAATCCATTATCGAGCGCGCCAAGTAAGTAAAGTTCGGCAAGGCTCGCCATTTACCGGGGCATTATGGGCAACCACGATGCCCCGGTAAATGGGGAGAACCAGCTCGGCTAAGGAGAATCAATGATTCAGCAGGAAACGCGGCTTCATGTCGCCGACAACACGGGTGCGAAGGAACTCCTCGCCATCCGCGTGCTCGGCGGATCGAAGCGACGCTATGCCGGCATCGGCGACGTGATCGTCGCCTCCGTCAAGGACGCCATTCCTGGCGGGTCGGTCAAGAAGGGCGACGTGGTTAAGGCCGTTGTCGTCCGTACCGTCAAGGAATCCCGCCGTGCGGATGGTTCCTACATCAAGTTCGACGAGAACGCCGCCGTCATTCTCGGCTCCGGCCGTGAACCGAAGGGCACTCGTATCTTCGGACCGGTCGGTCGTGAACTGCGCGAGCACAAGTTCATGAAGATCGTGTCCCTCGCCCCGGAGGTGATCTGACATGGCAGCCAAGATCAAGAGCGGCGACCTGGTCAAGGTCATCCGCGGCAAGGACCGCGGCAAGGAAGGCACCGTCAAGCAGGTGCTCTCCAACGATCGACTAATCGTCGAAGGCGTGCAGATCGTCAAGAAGCACGTGCGTGCAACGCAGCAGGGCCAGCAGGCTGGCATCGTCTCCACTGAGGCTCCGATCCATCGCTCCAACGTGATGGTCATCGATCCGGAGACCAAGCAGCCGACCCGCGTTGGCATCACCGTTAAGGAAGAGGCGCGTGACGGCAAGGTGAAGACCGTGCGCGTGCGCGTCGCCAAGAAGTCCGGAAAGGAGCTGGCATGACCGATACTACTGTCGAAGCGCCGGCCACCCCGCGCTTGAAGGTCAAGTACAACGAGCAGATCATTCCTGAGCTCGAGAAGGAGTTCAAGTACTCCAACCCGATGCAGGTTGCCCGTGTCCAGAAGGTCGTCGTCTCCATGGGTGTTGGTGCCGCTGCCCGCGACTCCAAGCTCATCGAAGGTGCCGTCAAGGACCTCACCCTGATCACCGGCCAGAAGCCGAAGATCACCAAGGCCAAGAAGTCCGTCGCGCAGTTCCACCTGCGTGAAGGCCAGGCCATCGGTGCGTACGTCACCCTGCGTGGCGACCGCATGTGGGAGTTCCTGGACCGTCTGCTGACCCTCGCGCTGCCCCGTATCCGCGACTTCCGCGGCATCAACGGCCACCAGTTCGATGGCCAGGGCAACTACAACTTTGGTCTCACCGAGCAGTCCATGTTCCACGAGATCGATCCTGATTCGATCGATCACGTGCGCGGTATGGACATCACTGTGGTGACCTCCACCAAGGACGACAAGGAAGCTTACGCGCTGCTGAAGCACCTCGGCTTCCCCTTCAAGGAGAACTGATATGGCAAAAACCGCTCTTAAGAACAAGGCGGCCGGCAAGCCGAAGTTCAAGGTCCGCGCTTACACGCGCTGCCAGGTCTGCGGTCGTCCCCACTCCGTCTACCGCAAGTTCGGCCTGTGCCGCATCTGCCTTCGTGAGAAGGCTCACCGCGGTGAACTGCCCGGCGTTACGAAGTCCAGTTGGTAAACATCGACGCTGAAGGTCCGCGGCCCGAACGCTTCTAGAAGAAGCGTGAGGGCGGCGGAAACCATAGCGAGAAAGGGCAACAAGCCCAAATGACAATGACAGATCCGATCGCAGACATGCTTACGCGTCTGCGTAATGCGAGCGCGGCCAAGCACGAAACCGTGGATATGCCGTACTCCAAGTTCAAGGCGAACATCGCCGAGATCCTGAAGCGTGAAGGCTACATCAAGGACTTCACCGCTAAGGAAGCCAAGGTCGGCCAGACTCTTGAGGTCACCCTCAAGTACGGTCCGAACGGTGAGCGTTCCATTCAGGGTATCAAGCGCATCTCCAAGCCGGGCCTTCGTCGTTACGCGAAGTCCGACTCCCTGCCGATGCCGCTCGGTGGCCTGGGTATCGCCATCATCTCGACTTCTTCGGGACTGCTGACTCAGAAGGAATGCCTCGACCGAGGCATTGGCGGCGAAATTGTCGCCTTCGTGTGGTGAGAAAGGAGAGCTGAAACATGGCATCGCATATTGGTAAGCTCCCCATCGCCATCCCTGCTGGCGTTGAAGTCAAGATTGAAGGCCAGAACTTCTCCGCCAAGGGCGCTAAGGGTTCTGACTCCTACGTGGTTCCGGAAGGCATCACCGCTGCCGTTGAAGGCAACGAGATTGTCCTGACCGCTGCTGATGACCTGCGTCCGACCCGTGCCAAGCACGGTCTGGCTCGTTCCATCATGGCCGGCATGGTCAAGGGTGTTCACGATGGCTACTCCAAGACTCTTGAGATCGTCGGCACCGGTTACCGCGCCGTCGCCAAGGGCCAGGGCATCGAGTTCTTCCTCGGCTACTCCCACACCATCACCGTCAACCCGCCCGAAGGCATCACCCTGAAGGTGACCGACGCCAACCACGTGGTTGTCGAAGGCACCGACAAGCAGGTCGTGGGCCAGGTTGCCGCCAACATCCGCAAGCTGCGCGCTCCGGAACCCTACAAGGGCAAGGGCATCAAGTACTCCGATGAACGCATCCTGCGCAAGGCTGGAAAGGCTGGTAAGTGATATGAGCGTTGCTATTCTCGGAAAAGGCAAGAAGGTAGCTCTCAAGCGCCGTCACGCGCGTATCCGCAAGCGCATCTCCGGTACCCCCGAGCGTCCGCGCCTGGTGGTCACCCGCTCCAACCGTCACATGGTTGCTCAGGTGGTCGACGATACCAAGGGCATTACCCTGGTGTCCGCCTCCACTCTTCAGGCCGACTTCGCCGGCTTCGAAGGCACCAAGACTGAGGCCGCCAAGAAGGTCGGCGAGCTGATCGCCGAGAAGGCCAAGGCTGCCGGCATCACCGCAGTCGTGTTCGACCGCGGTGGCAACAAGTACACCGGTCGCGTCGCAGCCGTTGCTGATGGCGCCCGCGAGGGAGGTCTTGCACTGTGAGCGACAACGAAACGAAGGAAACCCAAGTGGCTGAAGAAACTCAGAACACTGTGGCGACCGAATCCAACAACGAGGACCGCAAGGGTCGTCGTGGCCAGCGCGGTGAAGGCCGTCGTGGCGAGCGTCGTAACCGTCGTGAAGAAAACCACGGCGACGAGCTGCTCGATCGCGTGGTGACCATCAACCGTGTGTCCAAGACCCACAAGGGTGGCCGTACCTTCAGCTTCGCCGCACTGGTTGTGGTCGGCGACGGCAACGGCACCGTGGGTGTCGGCTACGGCAAGTCCCGTGAAGTCCCGGCCGCCATCGCCAAGGGCCAGCTGGACGCCAAGAAGCACATGTTCTCTGTGCCTCGCGTCCGCGGCACCATCACCCACCCGGTTCAGGGTCACGACGCTGCTGGCACCGTCCTGCTGCGTCCGGCCGCCCCGGGTACCGGTGTAATCGCCGGTGGCTCCGTGCGCGCCGTCATGGAATGCGCAGGCATCACCGACGTCCTGACCAAGTCGATGGGCTCCGCCACCGCCGTTAACGTGGTGCGCGCTACCGTCGACGCCCTCAAGCAGCTCGAAGAGCCCGAGGAGATCGCCGCCCGTCGTGGCCTGGCGCTCGACGAGGTCGCTCCCGATGCTCTGCTGCGCGCCCGCGCCGCCGGCATTGCCGAGGCTCGCAAGGCTCGCGAAGAGGCTGCTGCCGCTAAGGCCGCCGAAGAGAAGGATGGTGAGTGATACTCATGGCTAAGAACCTGAAGATTACCCTGCACCACGGCATCGTGAACCGTACCCCGGCTCAGCGCGCCACCGTCAAGACCCTCGGCCTCAACAAGATCGGTAAGACCGTTGTCCGCGAGGACACCCCGGCCAACCGTGGTCTGGTGAACGCCGTGCGTCACCTGGTCACCGTTGAGGAGGTTGACTGATTATGGCAGATAACGAAATCCTGCAGATGCACGACCTGAAGCCCGCCCCGGGTGCCAAGAAGGACCGCACCCGTGTGGGCCGCGGTGAAGGCTCCAAGGGTAAGACCTCCGGTCGTGGCGCCAAGGGCCAGACGAAGCGCAACCACGTGCGTCCGGGCTTTGAAGGCGGCCAGCTGCCGCTGTACATGCGCCTGCCGAAGCTCCGTGGCTTCAAGAACCCGTTCAAGGTCGAGTTCCAGGTCATCAACATCGCTCGTCTCGTGGAGCTCTTCCCCGAGGGCGGCGAGGTTGCTGTGGCCGACCTGATCGCCAAGGGCGCTGTTCGTGACAACGCTCCGGTGAAGGTTCTGGGCGACGGCGAGACCACCGTGGCTTTCACCCTCAAGGGTGTTAAGGCTTCGGCTTCCGCCAAGTCCAAGATCGAGGCCGCCGGCGGTTCCGTTTCCGAGGACTGATTAGTCCTACGGGGAGCGCAATAGGCTGTACAACCCCCGCCCGCCAATAGGTGGACGGGGGTTCCCTTTTCTAAAAAATTGTTGTTCTGAGTGCAGAGAAGCAGTCTCAACACAATGATCGTTTTGAGTATGCTTCCCCCCGTTCAGTACGACGGAGCATAATTCAGGTAACATTCGCGAGACATGAAGTGGCCGAAGTAGGCACTTTAGACTATGCTTGTTCGTTAGTTTGTGTATTTCGCGCGATTGGCGCGCTATTGGGAGGAAATCTAGGTGAGGACACTAATCCAGGCCCTGAAAACCAAAGAGTTGAGGAAGAAGATTCTCTTCGTCCTGTTCATCATCATCGTCTACCGCATCGGTTCGTTCATTCCGACCCCTGGCGTGGACTACAACGTGGTGAACAAGTGCATGGCCACCATCGGCAGCGCCTCCCAGGAGAACTTCATCGGACTGGTGAACCTCTTCTCGGGTGGCGCCATGCTCCAGCTGTCTATCTTCGCGCTGGGCGTCATGCCGTACATCACCGCGTCCATCGTGGTGCAGCTGCTGCGCGTGGTCATCCCCCGCTTCGAGGCCCTGCACAAGGAGGGCCAGTCCGGCGAGGCCAAGCTCACCCAGTACACCCGTTACCTGACCATCGGCCTGGCCGTGCTCCAGTCCACCACCATCCTGGTCACCGCCCGCTCCGGCGCCCTGTTCAATTACCAGTGCGACCAGGTCATCCCGGACGGTTCCGTGTTCAACCTCGTGGTCATGGTCCTCATCATGACCGGCGGCACCGGCCTGATCATGTGGATGGCCGAGCTCGTGACCGACAAGGGCATCGGCCAGGGCATGTCCATCTTGATCTTCATGTCCATCTGCTCCGGCTTCCTGCCGCAGCTGTGGGAGATCGGCTACGGCACCGACGGCACCGATGGCGACTGGCTGAAGTTCGGCATCGTCGTGGGCGTGCTCGTGGTCATCCTCATCTTCGTCGACTTCGTCGAACTGTGCCAGCGCCGCGTGCCGGTCCAGTACACGCGCCGCATGATCGGCCGTAAGATGTACGGCGGCTCCTCCACCTACTTGCCGCTGAAGATCAACATGTCCGGCGTCATCCCGCCGATCTTCGCCTCCTCGATCCTCGCCATCCCGACCCTGATCGCCCAGTTCGGCAAGTCCGACCAGTCGTGGGTCAAGTGGATCAACGCCAACCTGGCGAACACCACATCCGTGTGGTACATCGCCCTGTACGCGCTGATGATCGTGTTCTTCTGCTTCTTCTACACCTCGATCACGTTCAACCCGGACGAGACCGCGGACAACATGAAGCAGTACGGCGGCTTCATCCCCGGCATCCGCGCCGGCAACGCCACCAGCCGCTACCTGACCTACGTGATGAACCGACTCAACACCGTCGGCGCCGTCTACCTGCTGTTCGTGGCCCTGATCCCGACCGTGCTGATCATGGCCCTCGGCCTCAACGCCAAGCTGCCGTTCGGTGGTACCACGATCCTGATTATCGCGGGCGTGGGCCTCGACACCCTGCGCCAGGCCAAGGCCCAGACCGAACAGTTCCAGTACACCGGCTTCCTGTTCGAAAACGTGGACCACAAAGAGGGCTGACGCCCGCTTGGCAGCGGTCGCCCGCAATGGGCAGGCGGCCGCGCGAGGAGTGGAACAGTCCAGTGGACTGTTCCACGACGGAGCAATCTTTCTTCCGCATATAACTCAATGGCTCCCTTAACCAAGGGAGCCAAAACCGTATTAATAACCGACATAAAAGGAGACCACCATGCGTCTGCTCATCATGGGCCCCCAGGGCGTGGGCAAGGGCACCCAGGCTGCTCTGCTCGCCGAACACTTCAACATCCCCACCATCTCCACCGGCGACATCTTCCGCTACAACATCAAGAACAAGACCGAACTCGGCCTTGAGGCGATGAGCTACACCGACAAGGGCGAGCTGGTTCCGGACTCCCTGACCAACAAGATCGTCAAGGATCGTCTGGCCAAGGAAGACTGCAAGAACGGCTGGATCCTCGACGGCTACCCGCGTAACGCCGCCCAGGTCACCGCTCTCGACGAGATGCTCGCCGACCTCGACACTCCGCTCGACCACGTGGTGGCCCTCGAAGCCGCCCGCGACGTGCTGCTGGAGCGTATGAAGAAGCGCGCCGCCGAGCAGGGCCGCGCTGACGACACTCCGGAGGCCATCGCCAAGCGCCTGGAGACCTACGAGAAGGAAACCGCTCCGCTGCTTGACATCTACGAGGCCCGTGGCCTGCTCGTCGTGGTCAACGGCGTCGGCGACATCGACGAGATCAGCGGCCGTATCATCAGCCACCTCGAGTAGTAGGTTCGGCAGCCCGGGCAACAAGCCGGAGTGATGCCGAAATACCACATCAACGTTTCCATACCCCTGTGCGACACGCCGAGTGTTCGTACAGGGGTATGTGCGTATATAGTTGACAGTTGGTGTGTCTTCGGATATGCCATAGTAATCATCCAACGGAATAGGACTAGAGGCACATGGCAAAAGACGGTGTGATTGAAGTCGAAGGACAGGTCGTGGAAGCACTGCCTAACGCGATGTTCCGCGTTGAACTCGAAAACAAGCACATCGTGCTCGCCACGATTTCCGGCAAAATGCGTAAGAACTATATTCGTATTCTGCCGCAGGATCGTGTCGTGCTCGAAATGAGCCCTTACGACCTGAACCGCGGACGCATTACGTACCGTTACAAGTAAAGGTACACAAGAAAAGGATAACCATGAAGGTCAGCCCTAGCGTGAAGAGGATCTGCGAAAACTGCCGCGTGATCCGCCGTCACGGCCGCGTCATGGTGATCTGCGTCAACCCGCGCCACAAGCAGCGTCAGGGCTGAGAGCAGATTCTCCAGCGGCACTAAGTAAATAAGGCACTCTCTCACAGTGCTTCCCGCAAGGGAACGACACTGAACCACGGGTACGTAGGCCCGTGCCGGGTAACCGGGCGAGCGGGTGCAAGACCTACGGCAACAAGAAGGAATCGCAATGGCACGTCTTGCCGGAGTCGACATCCCCAATGAGAAGCGCATCGAGATCGCCCTCACCTACATTTTCGGTGTGGGTCGCACTCGTGCCAAGGAAACGCTTGCCGCGACCGGTATTAGTCCGGACGTCCGCGTCAAGGATCTCACCGACGAGCAGCTGATTACGCTGCGTGACTACCTCGAAGCCAACTACAAGATCGAGGGTGACCTGCGTCGTGAAGTCGATGCAGATATTCGTCGCAAGATTCAGATCAACTGCTACCAAGGCCAGCGTCACCGTAAGGGACTTCCTGTGCGCGGCCAGCGCACCAAGACCAATGCTCGTACCCGCAAGGGCCCGAAGCGCACGGTCGCCGGAAAGAAGAAGGCCACCAAGTAGTCGGTGGCATGATTCGGGCCACGGGATGATTTTCATCCCATCGCCCGAACGTCAACAACAAAGTTCGTTACTAGGAAACGAGGGTCAATGGCAGCGCCTAAGCAAGCCGCTCGTAAGCCCCGTCGTCGCGACCGCAAGTCGGTCCCGGTCGGCCAGGCTCACATCAAGTCCACTTTCAACAACACGATCATTTCGATCACCGATCCGTCCGGCGCCGTGGTGTCCTGGGCGTCCGGTGGCGATGTCGGCTTCAAGGGCTCCCGTAAGTCCACGCCGTACGCCGCTGGTATGGCTGCCGAGTCCGCCGCCCGCAAGGCGATGGAACACGGCGTCAAGAAGGTCGACGTGTTCGTCAAGGGCCCGGGTTCCGGTCGTGAAACCGCCATCCGTTCCCTGCAGTCTGCGGGCCTCGAGGTTGGTTCCATCACCGACGTCACCCCGCAAGCCCACAACGGCGTTCGTCCTCCGAAGCGTCGTCGCGTCTGAGCACTCAGCAATACCAAATCCATCCAAAACCGCCTGACCGGTGAGTGCACCACCGAGTTCAAGCTGAAAGGATAACCACAGTGCTTATTGCACAGCGTCCGACTCTTACCGAGGAATCTCTGAATCCGCAGCGCTCCCGCTTCACCATCGAGCCGCTCGAGCCTGGCTTCGGCTACACGCTCGGCAACTCGCTGCGTCGCACGCTGCTGAGCTCCATCCCGGGTGCTGCCGTGACCTCCGTGCGTATTTCCGGTGCCCTGCATGAGTTCACCACTCTGCCGGGTGTCCAGGAAGACGTCACCGAGATCCTGCTGAACATCAAGGGCATCGTGCTCACCAGCGAATACGACGAGCCTGTGGTCATGTATCTGCGCAAGAGCGGCAAGGGCGAAGCCGTGGCTGGGGACATCACCCCGCCGGCCGGCGTCACCATTGCCAACCCGGAGCAGCACATCGCTACCCTCGCCGACGATGGCGAACTCGAGATCGAGTTCACTGTCGAGCGTGGCCGTGGCTATGTTCCTGCCCAGATGAACAAGCAGGACAACGATGAGATCGGCCGTATTCCGGTTGATTCCATCTACTCCCCGGTACTCAAGGTGAGCTACAAGGTCGAGGCCACCCGTGTGGAACAGCGCACGGACTTCGACAAGCTCATCCTGGACGTGGAGACCAAGCCCGCCATCTCCCCGCGTGACGCGGTGGCTTCCGCCGGTTCCACCTTGGTGGAGCTCTTCGGCCTGTGCCGTGAGCTCAACGCCCAGGCTGAAGGCGTCGAGGTCGGTCCGGCCCCGGTGGCCGAGGAGACCAACCCCGAGATGGCCGTTCCGATTGAGGACCTCAACCTGACGCAGCGTTCTTACAACTGCCTCAAGCGCGAGGGCATCCACACCATCGGTGAGCTTGTCTCCCACACCGAGCAGGACCTGCTCGACATCCGCAATTTCGGTATGAAGTCAATCGATGAGGTCAAGGAGAAGCTGCAGACCTTGGGCCTGAGCCTCAAGTCCTCGCCGATGGCCTTCGATACCAATAATCTCGAAGGTGGCACGTTCTTCTCGCCGGAAGACGAGTGATCTGCCTCTTTGACCAATCGTTCGTTCACTAGGCAAGCAGATGTTCGGGCATATGCCCACCTGCTTGCCTGAAGAACGGACATATAAGGAGTAAACCCAATGCCTACACCTAAGAAGGGCCCGCGTCTGGCTTCCAGCCCCGCACACGAGCGCCTCATGCTGGCAAACATGGCGACCAGCCTGTTCCAGAATGGCCGCATCACCACCACGCTGCCGAAGGCCAAGCGCCTTCGTCCGCTGGCAGAGCGCCTGATCACCTTCGCCAAGCGTGGTGATCTGCACTCCCGCCGTCGCGTGATGCGCGTCATCCGCAACAAGTCCGTGGTGCACATCCTGTTCACCCAGATTGCCGAGCAGATGGAGCAGCGTGAAGGTGGCTACACCCGTATCGTCAAGATCGCTCCGCGCGTTGGCGATGCCGCTCCGGCCGCTGTGATCGAGCTCGTCACCGAGCCGGTTGCCAAGAAGGCTGTTGTGAAGGAAGCTGAAGCCGCCGCCAAGGTTGCCGAAGAAGAAGCTCCGGCCGTTGAGGCTGAGGCCACTGAGGCTGCTGAGGCTGTTGAGGCTCCGGTCGAGGAGACCGCCGCCGCTGAGGCTGAGGCTCCCGCTGAGGAAGCCGCTGACGCCGAGAAGGCCGAGTGAGCTGAATAGCGTTTCGCTAAGCTAGCTGAAAGGGCTGGAATCCGTTTGGGTTCCAGCCCTTTTGCGTTGTTTTCATAGAATCTACAACGTACGTACGGCCCGAATGGCCTCGGCTCTTGCGGCCAGCTGATCATCGGCGGGATATGCGATATGCTCCAAAGTCAGGCCCTGCGGCGCAATCGGCCCGCTTGAGCCTTCACGTACTGGCTCGGCCATTTTGCCGGCAAACCACTCCAGTGATTTGCGTCCCGAACCAACTTTGATGCATGAGCCGACCAGGGAGCGCACCATATTGCGGGCAAAGGCGTCCGCCACAATCGTGAACACTACCAGGCCGGACTCCAGCGACGGAGTCCGATATGCTTCATGCGATGCCATCTCATCCGGTACTAGGGGAGTGATCGGCACCCGCCGCCAATAGGCGGTCTTGACTTCACGGATCGTAGTGCCTCCCGGATTCGGAGTGGCGAAGGAACCAAAATCGTGCAGGCCGATGGTCAATGAGGCTGCGCGGTTCATAAGCTCCAGATCCAGCGCTTCATCCACGGTAAGTACGCATCCACGCAGGCGCGGGTCGACCTCAGACGAACGATCGGCGACCCGATACACATAAGTGCGCTCCAATGCGGAGAACCTGGCATCGAAGCCGACCGGAGCTACGGCAATGCCATGAATGACGATGTCCGAAGGCAGCACAGCCTTGAGTCTGCGAGTCAGCGCCTCGGTGACCGGAATGGTCATGTGACCTACGCAGCGATTCAGTACCTCATCGGATACATCCAGATGCGCCACTTGGTGGGAGGCATGTACACCGGTGTCGGTGCGTCCAGCCACTGTCAAGCGTAACGGTTCGGCCGCGTCATCGGTCGGCACCCGCAGCACCTTGTGCAGCGCATCTTCAATGGTGCCTTGCACTGTACGAAGATTGGGCTGTTTGGCCCAGCCATAGAATCCGCCGCCGTCGTAGGCCAAGTCAATGCGCAGTCGTGTCATAGCCATTCATTGTAACGAGTGTGGTCGGCGAGACGAGTGCGGTCGTCAAGATGCACGCGGCCGGCGAAGTGACCTGCCTGTAACATTCTCGCGCGTTTGTTGAAACGGGCCCGCCTTAGGTTGAAACCATCAAACCCGGTTACGGCTTGCGGCGTCAGCGTGCGCTCAAAACGCCTAACCGCTTGAAGCCACAGAAGCCGCCACAGCAAGGAGCAGGCACGATGATCGAATCCGCAGCACGCAGACTGGCCCATGAACTGGTAAACCGTCGCGAAGCGATCAATCGAGAGCTGTCCCGCAACGGTGTGCGTTTCGGCATCTACAAGAACGGCGAATACCATGACCGGCTGTTCCCGTACGACCCTGTGCCGCGCATTATCGAATCCGACGAATACGACGAATTGGAGAAGGGCTTGAAGCAGCGCGTCAACGCCCTGAACGCCTATCTGAAGGACATCTACTCCGACAAGGCCATCATCCATGACGGCGTGGTGCCGGAGGAATACGTATACACCTCGGCCGGCTACTTCCCGCAGGTCAACGGCGTGACCCCTCCCGGCGGCATTTTTGCTCACATCGCCGGCGAGGACCTGGTCCAAGGCGAGGACGGACGATGGTGGGTGCTGGAAGACAACCTGCGTATTCCCTCGGGTGCCAGCTACCCGCTGTTCGTGCGCGACATCGAGCGCCGCATCTCCCCGCGCCTGTTCCGCGACGTTCGTATTCGCGATAATCGCGAATACCCGCGCCTGTTGCGCAAAGCCATGGACTTTGTCTCCACCGAGGGCATCGCCGTGGTACTGACTCCCGGCCGCTACAATTCCGCGTTCTTCGAGCACGCCTATCTGACGGAGAAAACCGGTGCGGCGTTGGCCTTCCCCGAGGACCTCGAAGTGGTGGACAACAAGGTCTACTTCCTCGACTACGCCGGCAAACGCCACCGTGTGGGCGTGGTCTACCGCCGCCTGTCCGACGAATTCCTCGACCCGTTCGCCTTCAATCCTGATTCGGTGATCGGTGTGCCCGGTATCCTGTCCGCCTACCGCGCGGGCAACGTGGCCATCGTCAACGCGCCGGGCAACGGCGCGGCCGATGACAAGGCCATCTACTACTTCGTGCCGCAGATGATCAAGTACTATCTCGGCGAGGAACCGATTCTCAACAACGCGCCCACGTATATGCCGATGTTCGAGGCCGACCGTAAGGAAGTCCTGAATCGTATGGGCGAGCTGGTCATCAAGGATGTGGCCGAAGCCGGTGGTTACGGCGTGGTGTTCGGTTCGTCGCTGGATGCTGCCGCACGTGAGGAGCTTGCCAACCGGATCAAGGAGGAGCCTCGTCGATTCATCGCCCAAGAGGTGATTCAGTTCCGCGATATCGATGTGGTGGATCCGAAGACCGGTGAGATGTCGCCGCGCAAATGCGATTTGCGTGCCTTTGTGGTCACCGGCAAAAACACGCACGTGTGGTATTCGGGCTTGACTCGATACTCGTCGGTGCCCGGCCAGATGATCGTCAACTCGTCGCAGGGTGGCGGATTCAAGGATACGTGGGTGTTGGCACCCGAATCCGGCGTGGAGCATGAATACGGTGCTGAAGTGCAGGTGGCGAACCTGCTGAGCCAGTCCCGCCGCCACTCGTTGTCTCTGGTCACCGCTTCCAAGGCAGACAACCTGTATTGGCTGGGTCGGTACACCGAGCGCGCCTTCACCACGCTGAACCAGTTCTTCCCGTTCTACGATCGTGTGATGGACACCGATGTGGACGCCTTCCGTCCGTTCGCTCACGCACTCGACCTGCCCGAAGATTTCGAGGACTTCGACGGGTTCGTGAACAGCTTCCTGTACGACGGGTCCAACCCTGATTCGGTGCGGTCGGCCGTAACCTCCGCATTCAACAACGCCGTGATTCTGCGCCCGGAATTGAGCTCGCGTCTGTTGCAGTACGTGGAGTTGGCGATGACCAATATCACCGATGCCGCCAAATACGCGGCCGACGCCGAGGACATCTACAAGCAGCGCGATATTACCGATGACATGCTCGCCTTCTGGGGCGGCATCGAGAATTCGCCGGTCGACCCCACGCTGAAGGCGTTCATCTTCATCGGCAAGTATCTTGAGCGCATCGACCTGTACACGCGCTTCGGCCTGACGATGGAGGAGATGGAAGCCCCGCTTAGGAAGCTCGCCTCCTACTCGATGATCCTCGACGGCATGCCGTTGCCTAGTTGCTTCGCCGATGGGCTGAGCTGGCTGGTCGGTCAGCTGCCGTCTCGCGGGTATCAGGAAGTCGCCGACCTGCTGAAGAAGTACCTTGACGATTATTCCGGCCGTGTCAGCGCCCTGGCCATCAAAGACATGGGCTCACTGAGCTCCATGAACATGGACGCCAAGCGTCCCTGATCCCGACCTGACACCCTGACGGGTTCAAATGCTATGGTGGTATGGCGAAAAAACCGTGCGCCCGAGTGCCGGCCTGTGCATATCAGCAGATTGCCGGAATATATGCGTGGGCTGTGAGCGCGCGGACCATACCTCAGCCATGGCTGTAGTGTCGTTATCCCGAGAATGTGCCGGTTGCCGGCTCGTGTGTAAGTGCAGGAGACGTTGTGAAAAAACTCGTGTTCGACTATGAGATGAAGCTGTCCTGCAGCGCACCGGTCACCGATCACAGGTTCCAGCTTCGCTGTATTCCCGCCACTGGCCCTCGCCAACAGGTGATTGACGTGGAAGTGAAGATTCAGCCCGAAACCGAACTCGAAACCACCATCGACTCCTTTGGCTCCGTGGTGATGACCGGATTCATCCCCGAGCCGCACGACATATTCAGCTATTCGGTGACCGGCATCGCCTTCGTGGACAATGCGCATATCCATAAGGAAGCCTATAAACCGCTGTACCGATTCAATTCAGCGCTGACCATTCCCGGCCCGACCGTGGAGGCGATGATTGCCGTATGCCGCGATCGACTGGCCGCACTGCCGGCCGACGCCACTCCGGTGCAGCAGGCCGCCGAAGTGATGGATGAGGTCTACAAGGCGTTTGTGTACACGCCCGGTTCCACCACGATTCGCACCACCGCCGAACAGGCCTTGGCCCAGCGCAAGGGCGTATGCCAGGATTATGCGCACGTGATGCTGTCCGTCTGCCGCCATGTGGGGCTGACCGCGCGCTACATTGCCGGCTTGCTTGGGGGAGAGGGCGCGACCCACGCTTGGGTCGAGGTGTATCAGGATGGCCGATGGGTCGGACTGGATCCCACGCATAACCGGTTGGTGGACGACAGTTACATCACCATCGCCCACGGCCGCGATTACCGCGACTGCATGCTCGACATCGGCATCTTCTCCGGCTACAACGTCCAGCAGACCCAATGGGTCAATGCCTCCGTCCACGAACAGGTGGCGTAAAGGACGAGATCCAAGCTCCCTCTGATGAGCTGAGCCGTGAAGAAAACGCCGGAGGCGGTGGCTCTGCCTGTATCTGACGCACAGATTCTGATTCGGGAATACATGCGACTCACGCTGACTGAGAGTGTGCCCAGGCAAGGCAAGGATCCTGATGTGGCTCGTCGTCTGCTGGATTCGCTTGCGCGCAATATCAGTCAAGCTGTGACATTCAAAACCTTACGTAAGGATATGTACGGTACTGAAGAAAACCTTGACGATTTCATTTCGGAGAGAACGGTATCCGGGTATACGGCCATGTTCGAGAACATGTTCGTCATCGATCCGATAAAGGGCTGGGTCCCCGCCGGCACGGGATCCAAAGCGACTCCAGACCAAGGCGCGTCGGTATTTTGCCGATCCTTCCATTGCGGCCGCAATGTTGGGCATGAGTCCTGCTGCTCTTATCGGCGATTGGCAGACTTTTGGGTTTCTGTTTGAGAATCTATGCATCCGTGATCTGTTGGTGTATGCGAGATCTCTCCTCGATATTGGGATAGAACCGGTTCGGTATTATCGTGACGATTCCGGTCTGGAGTGTGATGCCATTATTGAATTGTCCGATGGACGGTGGGGCGGCATCGAAATTAAGTCCAGTGAGGATAAAGTCCCTGAGGCATCGGCAAATCTATGCAGACTGAAAGATAAGCTGCTGAGAAATCCGAGTGCGCGAACCCGTGAACCGGAGTTCTTGGCGGTGTTGGTGGGGGTCGGCGAGTTCGCGTATCAACGCGATGATGGAGTGTATGTAATTCCTGTCGGAGTGCTTGGCGCGTAAACGCAATGCCAGCGCTTCGGGCGAATTCCGGGATCGTGATCTGACATGTCTCAAGCGGCATACACTCGAGACTTGCTCAGCGAAACTCCGATTTGCCAGGTCGGCAGAATGTGGCATAATGAACAAGTTGCCATTTTGGCAGCATGGATAAGTGTCCGAGCGGTCTAAGGAGCACGCCTCGAAAGCGTGTGAGGTGAAAGCCTCCGCGAGTTCGAATCTCGCCTTATCCGCCTTTAGGGTTCCGGGGTTTGTCCCGGAACCCTTTTTGTTTTTGATGCGAACGTCCGTATTCGGGGTTATAGGCCAAAATGTATGTCCGACGGTCTAGTCGTTCGACTGCCATTCGACCCTGGTGTGGAACTCGTTCCAGTCGATGCCGGTGCCGTGTCTCATGGGAATGCCGAACGTCGGCCTATAGGAACTTTTGTGGTGCTTATAACCGTGGCCCGGCCTTGTGGGAGCAGGCGTGTCGGCCTGTCATTTTTGTCGCGTGGAAAATGATGCGCCCCCGGTGGTGGGCTGGATGGCGTGAGAACGCCATCCAGCAAAGCGAAGAGATGCCCCGTGTGCGGGCGTGCGATGAAGAAGAACGGGCGGACCGGCAAGGGCGTCCAGCGGTGGAAATGCCCGGCCTGCCGGTTGAGCTCGACGATGCCGCAGCGGCGGCGCAGGCGGGAGCGGACGCTGGAGGAGTTCCTTTCCTGGCTGCTGGGGCCGTCATCCCAAAGGGCGGCGGACTCCGCGGGCGACGCCCGCGCCCTGCGCAAACGAATCGCATGGTGCTGGCGCATCCGCCCGCGCATCGCCCCGCCGGACGCCAGGCGCCACACGGTCATGGCGGACGGCACGTACATGGGTGTATTTCGTCAAGTCGGTGTTTCGTGTTTAGTCATGTATTTTTTT